>LNFM01002861.1_pt1 | contig 35432 bp, 19 predicted proteins | sample 596031 | NCBI WGS metagenome assembly LNFM01 (sample SAMN04254537, study PRJNA301005) | activated carbon metagenome | isolation source: dual media filters at the Ann Arbor, Michigan drinking water treatment plant | place: USA: Ann Arbor
CCCGCCGGTGATCACCGTGTGCACCACCATCTCGTGCCCCATGTCCCGGAGCAGTGCCGGTACCTGGTTGCTGATGAGGTAGTGCGACAACGGCACGAACGAGCTGGCGCCGTTGTCGATGATGACGTCCGCCTCTGCCGTGGCGATCTGCTCGACCAGGGCATCGAAGTTCCTGGTGTTGATTTCATCGCCGTCCATGATGTTGAGGCGCCGCACGCCGAGGGCCTTGTATCCCTCGAACGTCGCGTTGACCGGATCGGTGTCAATGCAGATCGGCTTTTGCCCTTTTTCTGCCTTGTACTGCGCAATGACGGCCGCGATCATCGACTTGCCGACGCCGCCCTTCCCTTGCAGAACCATGTGGATCTTAGCCATTAGAACAAGTCCTCTTTCTTGGGTGTTGCGTTGAAGGTGAAGCCACCCACCGAGGGCGCCGGGGTCTTTCGCGGTTCGCTCTGCACCTGGTCGGGCTTTGTTGCGGCTGCCGGAGTTTGGGGCTTGCTCTGCTCCTGCTGCTCGATCTGCTTCCCGGCTGGAGGCTTGGCCCTGATGTGCCGCTTCACATGCAGCGTGAATGTTTCATAGCGGTACTCGATGCGCTCCGTTTCGTGCAGGTGCTCCCATATGGTTTTCATGGAATAGCCCGCATCAAGCGCAGCCTTCACATCGCCTTTCACGGCCAAGAACGCCACGACGTTCTTGTCCTGGCGCGGCCTCTGTGCCTTGCGCTTGCTCACCCAGTCGGCAAGTTCTTCGGTGTAGCTCTTTGCCATCCTGATCGTTCCATAGGTCCTCTCACCACAATCTCTGCGCTATGCGGTTTGCAAGAAAACCGCGAAAAGCCGCAATTCCGTCGCACCCATGCCGCTACGACAACGGGATTATGGGTGATTTTTTAGCATTTCGCTATATCCGTTAGTATTCTTACGTCAGTTTGCGCGAGAATGCGGATAAATCAAATATTGTGGTGTACACTTTCCTTGGTGTAATTAACGCCGAAAGGCGGGCAGGATGGGCGAAGTTAGCTAACCGGTCGTGCCGGTTATCTACCTTCGCTAGCCCTTATTCGCGCCGGGGGCGCTCAACGGACCTCCTGCTCTGCGAGGCTGGCCGGCTGCCGCCGGCATCACAAGTGAGGTTTGGACGATGGGGAAAGACGCAAGACCAACGGGCGGGAAGCGCAAGCACCACTTACGGGTGCCCGTCTTCCCTGACGAGAAGACTTTGATCGAAGAGCAAGCGAAGCGGGCCGGAATGAGCGTCGCCCGTTTTCTGCGGGAAGTCGGACAGGGTTACCGAATTGGCGGAGTGGTCGATTACGAGCAAGTGCGTGAGCTGGCCCGGATCAATGGCGACCTCGGGCGCCTCGGCGGACTGCTGAAGCTTTGGCTGACCAACGATGAGCGGACTGCGCAGTTTGGCGAGGCGACCATCCGCGCGGTGCTGTCCCGAATCGAGGCCACCCAGGACCAGATGGGCCAGGTGATGATGAGCGTCGTCATGCCGAGGTCCGAGCGATGATCCTTTTAGCGGCTAAAAAGCCGGGGGGTCGCGCGTGATCGCAAAGCATGTCCCGATGCGCTCCCTCGCCAAGAGCGACTTCGCCGAACTGGTGGAGTACATCACCGATGAGCAGGACAAGGCGGAACGGCTTGGCCGGATCACCGCGACGAACTGCGAGGCCGCCACCATGCAGGCGGTCATCGGCGAAGTGCTTGCCACGCAGCGCCAGAACACCCGTGCTGCCGGCGACAAGACGTTTCACTTGCTTGTCAGCTTCCGTCCCGGCGAGCGCCCTATCCCTGAGACTCTAAAGGCGATCGAGGATCGCATCTGCACAGGGCTCGGCTACGGCGACCATCAGCGTGTCAGCGCGGTTCATCACGACACCGATAACCTTCACCTTCACATCGCGATCAACAAGATCCACCCGGAACGGCACACGATGCATGAGCCGTTTCAGTCATATCGCACGCTCGCCGAGTTGTGCGTGACCCTTGAGCACGATTACGGGTTGGAGAAGGACAATCACCAATCGCGGCGTTCCGTGGCAGAGGGGCGAGCGGCCGACATGGAGCGCCATGCAGGCGTCGAAAGTCTCGTCGGCTGGGTTCGGCGGGAGTGCCTCGAGGAAATGCGTGGGTCACAGTCCTGGACCGGGTTGCATGAGGTGATGAAGGAGAACGGGCTGGAGCTGCGGGAGCGCGGTAACGGTTTGGTGGTGGAGGCGGAAGACGGTACGCAGGTGAAGGCCAGCACCATCGCACGCGAACTCTCCAAGCCCGGCCTTGAGGCCCGGCTTGGCCCGTTCGAGGCGCCGCCCGAGCGGCAGGCGCCGCCCAAGATCCGACGGCAATACGACAAGGCCCCTATTCGCCTGCAGGTCAACACAGTCGAACTCTATGCGCGGTACAAGGCCGAGCAACAGACCCTCACGGCAGCGCGCGCCGACGCGCTAACGAAAGCCCGGACGCGCAAGGATCGCGCCGTCGAGGACGCCAAGCGGGCCGGCCGACTGCGGCGGGCGACGGTCAAGGTTGTCGACAGTAAGGGGATCAGCAAGAGGGTGCTCTATTCGCAGGCCAGTACCGCCCTGCGCGACCGGCTGGCCGAGATTCACAAGGCGTATGCGAAAGAGCGGGAAAAGCTCTACCAGGGTTTCCAGCGGCGGGCGTGGGCCGACTGGTTGAAGCAGGAGGCGCTGCACGGCAATGGCGAGGCGCTGACCGCTCTGCGGGCGCGCGAGGCCGCGCAGGGGCTCAAGGGCAACACAGTCGCAGGGTGTGGCGAGGCGAAGCCCGGCCATGCCCACATCCAGGACAACATCACCAAGAAGGGCACGATCATCTTTCGCGTCGGCCAGTCGGCCGTCCGCGACGATGGCGACAAGCTTCAGGTCTCCCGCGAAGCCACGCGTGAAGGCGTGCACGCCGCCCTTCGCCTGGCGATGGAGCGGTACGGCAACCAGGTCACCGTCAACGGCACCCCCGAGTTCAAGGCACAAGCCATCCGGGCGGCCGTTGATTCCCAGCTACCCATCACCTTTGCCGACCCAGCATTGGAGCTGCGGCGGCAACAGCTTTTGAACAAGGAGAAAGCACATGAGCGAGCAGCACGAGCCGAGCGAGGGCGAACTGATCGACGCAGCCTTGGCGGCGCTGGATCAAGCGCCGCTGCCGACGACAACCTTTCCCGAACCGGGGCTGAAGCCGGACGAAGACAAAGCGACGGCCGAGGCGGGGCAGGCATGGACGCCCCCGCCCATGCCCCCCGCAAGCCCAACGTTGGGCGCATTGGACGAGTCCCGCCGCCCCAAAGCCAGCACCGTTTGCGAGGAATGTCCGAACTCGGTGTGGTTCGCATCGCCAGCGGAAGTGAAGTGCTATTGCCGCGTGATGTTCCTCGTCACGTGGAGCAGCAAGGAGCCCAGCCAGATCACGCATTGCGACGGGGCGTTTCTGGGTCAGGACGGCTGAAACCGGCTCAGCTCGCAGCAGCGGACAAATACATCGCGGAGCGTGAGGGTAGGCGGCTAAAAGTAGTCGATATACCGAAACATACCTTATATAATGAATGTGCTGGTGTCATTTACTTTGCGGGCGTTCGTAATGTCGAAGGCCAGACTTTGGCGCTGCTCAAGCGAGGCGATGCTGACGCTGTCATGGTCCTGCCCATCGACCAAGCCACAGCCCAGCGCCTGTCCCGTGTAGCGGTCGGCGATCTCATTACCGTGACGCCTCGGGGTTCGATCCAAACGTCGAAAGGACGGAGCAGATGAAGATCAAGATGAACAACGCGGTCGGGCCTCAAGTCCGCACCAAGAAAGCGACGGGTGGCAAGTTGCTGCCCGCCCTTGGGGCGCTGTCGCTGGGCGGCGGCTTGCAGTCGGCTACACAGTTCTTTGCTCATACCTTCAACTACCAGGCCAAGCTTGGCAGCCATTTCAACCACGTCTATGCGCCGTGGTCGATCCTCGAATGGTCATCGAAATGGTATTCCCACTATCCGCACGAAATCATGAAGGCGGCCAGCGTCGGCATGATGGTTTCCACGGCCGGCCTGCTAGGCGTGGCGGTCGCAAAAGTCGTGTCCTCGAATTCGTCTAAGGCGAACGAATACCTGCACGGCTCAGCGCGCTGGGCCGGTAAGAAAGACATCCAGGCCGCCGGGCTGCTGCCCCGGCCGCGCAGCCTCTTGGAAGTCGTCACGGGCAAGGATGCCGCCCTGTCCACGGGCGTCTATGTCGGCGGCTGGGAGGACAAGGACGGGAATTTCCATTACCTGCGTCACAACGGCCCGGAGCACGTCTTGACGTATGCGCCCACCCGCTCCGGGAAGGGCGTGGGCTTGGTTGTTCCCACGATGCTGTCATGGGGAGCGAGCGCCGTTGTCACTGACCTGAAAGGCGAGCTTTGGGCAATGACTGCCGGATGGCGGAAGAAGCACGCCAGGAACAAGGTGCTGCGGTTCGAGCCGGCGACTGCGAACGGTAGCGTGTGCTGGAATCCGCTGGATGAAATCCGGCTGGGTTCGGAATACGCGGTGGGCGATGTTCAGAACCTGGCAACGCTGATCGTTGACCCGAACGGGAAGGGCCTGGATTCGCATTGGCAGAAGACCGCATTTGCGCTCCTGGTCGGCGTGATCCTGCATGCACTCTACAAGGCGAAGGACGACGGCACCACGGCCACATTGCCGTCAATCGATGCGATGCTGGCCGATCCGAACCGCGACATCGGCGAGCTTTGGATGGAAATGGCGACTTACGGGCACGTCGCCGGCGAGAACCACCATGCCATCGGTTCAGCGGCCCGCGACATGATGGATCGGCCGGAGGAAGAGGCCGGCTCGGTGCTGTCCACGGCCAAGTCCTACCTGGCCCTGTACCGCGATCCCGTCGTGGCCCGCAACGTGAGTCGGTCCGAATTCCGTATCCGCGATCTGATGCATTCGGATGACCCGGTGACGCTTTACATCGTTACCCAACCCAATGACAAGGATCGTCTGCGTCCCCTGGTCCGTGTCATGGTGAACATGGTTGTTCGCCTGCTCGCGGATAAGATGGACTTCGAGAACGGCCGGCCGGTGGCCCACTACAAGCACCGGCTGCTGATGATGATCGATGAGTTCCCCAGTCTTGGGAAGTTGCAAATCCTGCAAGAGTCGCTGGCCTTCGTGGCCGGCTATGGAATCAAGTGTTACCTGATTTGCCAGGACCTCAACCAGCTCAAGAGCCGTGAAACCGGATACGGCCCGGACGAAACCATCACGTCCAACTGCCATGTGCAGAACGCTTATCCGCCGAACCGCGTTGAGACTGCCGAGCATCTGTCACGGCTCACCGGACAGACCACCGTAGTCAAGGAGCAGATCACGACCAGCGGGCGGCGGACGGCCGCGATGCTCGGCCAGGTTTCCCGCACGTTCCAGGAAGTGCAACGGCCCTTGCTGACACCGGACGAGTGCTTGCGGATGCCCGGCCCCCGTAAGAACGTGGATGGCAACATCGAAGAGGCGGGCGACATGGTGGTGTATGTGGCCGGCTATCCCGCCATCTACGGCAAGCAACCGCTCTACTTCAAAGACCCGGTTTTCCAGGCGCGCGCTTCGGTACCCGCGCCGAAGCTCAGTGAGCGCCTTATCCAATTCGCGGAAGCAGGGGAGGGGGTCACGATATGACTGCGCTCACGGCGTCCTCGGTGTCTGCGGAGGATCGAGGCACGAATAGGCTCTTCAAGAAGATCACCGCCGGGGTGGCGCTTGCCGGCGTTGCCGGCATGACCGGCGCGGCGCTGGCGTATGGGTCCGGCGCTCGCATCAACACCACCAGGAGCATTCCGGTCGGCTTGTACTGGACGAGCAGCGCGGCGGTGGAGAAGGGCGCCTATGTCCTGTTCTGCCCGCCCCAAGTCCAGGTCTTCAACGAGGCCAAGGAACGCGGCTACATCGGCGCCGGATTTTGCCCCGGCGGGTACGGCTACATGATGAAGCGCGTTTTAGCGGCTAAAGGGGATGACGTTGCCGTGTCCGCTGACGGCGTGCGCGTCAACGGCGAGCTGCTGCCTTTGAGCGTGCCCAAGGAGGTCGATGTCGGCGGGCGTCTGCTGCCCCGGTTCCAAGCCGACCGCTATACGCTCGGCGCCGCTGAGGTGCTGCTTATGTCGGACGTGAGCGGCACATCCTTCGATGGCCGCTACTTCGGCCCCATCAATCGTTCGCAGATCCAGACCGTCGTTTCCCCGGTCATCACCTGGTGAGGGAGGAAAGAACAATGCGATTGTTCATCGCTGAAAAGCCATCCGTCGCAAAAGCCATCGCAAGCGAGCTGGGACAAACCGGAAAGGGCGAGGGCTTCATCCAGTGCGGCAACGATACCGTGACCTGGTGCTTCGGCCACATGCTCGAACAGGCCGAGCCCGACGACTACACCCCCGACGACGTTCCCCGGAACGGTAGCGGCAAGAAGGTCTGGCGCGTCGATGAGCTACCCATCATCCCGACCGATTGGATGCTCAAGGCGAAGGACGACGCCAAGAAGCAGCTCAACGTCATCGGCAAGCTGCTCAAGGAGGCGACGGAAATCGTCAATGCCGGCGACCCTGACCGCGAGGGTCAATTGCTGGTCGATGAGGTCCTGGAGCACTTTCGCTGCAAGAAGCCCGCGCGGCGCTTCTGGGTGTCTGCGCAGGACTCCGTTTCGGTGAAGCGCGGCCTCGCAGCCCTCAAGGACAACGGCACCTATCACGGCTGGGCTAATGCTGCGCGAGCACGGCAGCGGGCCGACTGGCTGATCGGCATGAATCTCAGTCGCGCCTATACCCTGCGCGCGCAGCGTGGCGGCTCGCGGGCGCTGCTCACCGTTGGCCGTGTGCAGACCCCGACGCTCGCCCTCGTAGTCGCGCGAGACAGGGAAATCGAGGCGTTCAAGCCGGTCCCGTATCACACCATCCGGGCCGCGATTCAGCACCCGGGCGGCGCCTTCCTCGCCTCGTGGCGGGCGAAGGATGATCAGGCGGGCCTCGATTCCGAGGGCCGCCTTGTCGATACCGCCGTGGCGGACGCACTGGTGGCGACGGTGACGGGCAAGCCCGGCACCGTCGCCGAATACAAGCAGGAGGCCAAGAAGCAGAACCAGCCGCTCGCGTTCGCCCTGTCCGATATCACCTTGCTTGCGTCGAACAAGTTCGGGTACAGCGCCGAGGACGTGCTGAACGCCTGCCAGGCGCTCTATGAAACCCACAAGCTGACTTCCTATCCGCGCACCGATTGCGCCTACCTGCCCGAGTCGCAGCACGCCGATGCGCCCCGCGTCCTTGAGGCGATCCAGCACGTCCACCCGGAGCTGGCCGGCATCGTGGCCGGCGCCGATCCGCGCTTGAAGTCCAAGACGTGGGACGACTCGAAGATCACCGCGCATCACGGAATCATCCCGACCATGCACAAGGGCAGCAAGGCGGGCCTGAGCGAGAAGGAGCGCCACATTTATGACCTGATCGTGCGGGCGTATCTGGCGCAGTTCTACCCCGTCCATGAGTACATGAGCACCACGGTCGGCGTGGAGGTCGAGGGGGAAACCTTCGTTGCGACCGGCAAGGTTGTCACGCGCAACGGCTGGCGCGACGTCTACCAGGAAGCCGACGAGCAGGACGCGGAGAAAGACGCGGACGACGGCGGGAACCAAAGCCTTCCGGCTATGCAGAAGGATGACGACGTGACCTGCAAGCAGGCCACCCGGAAGGATGCCACGACGAAGCCACCGGCCCGCTTCACCGAGGGCACGCTGATCCGTGCGATGGAGAACATCCATAAGTTCGTGCCCGACCCGGCGCACAAGAAGATGCTGCGCGAGGGGGATGGTATCGGCACTTCCGCCACCCGCGCATCCATCATTTCCGAGCTGAAACGTCGCGAGTTCCTGGAAACCAAGGGCAAGCAGATTATCAGCACGACATTGGGGCGCAGCATGATCGATGCCCTGCCCGAAGTCGTGAAGAGCCCCGTTTTGACCGCTCTTTACGAACGCATGTTGAAGGGCATCGAGCAGGGCACGGCCGAGTTGGCCGCCTTCATTGCCAAGCAAGAGACGTTTATCCGTGACCAGGTGGCGAAGGCCAACGATGGCGCCGTCGCCATTGCCGGTGGCCGTGAAGCCTTGCCGATTTCCACTCTCTACAAGTGCATGGCGTGCGGGCATGGGCTGATTCGTCGGCCGACCAAGAAGGCAGGTGTCTTCTGGTGGGCGTGCAGCAACTTCCCGACTTGCAAGCAGAGCTATCCCGAGAGCAAGAACCCGAAGCTCAAGGGGCGCCCCGACTACAGCGCCGGCCGCAACGGCCCGGCTGCCGCGTAACCACACCATCACCGCGAAGGAGCAAGACCATGACCAAGAGCATCACCACCACCGCCGATAGCTTGCCGAACCTGCCGGAGATTGACGACGCCGCTACGGCGGCCGAGGTTGTGCACGAAAAGCTAATTGATGCGATGACGCCCGGCTACCAGGCCGAGTTCGATCCCGAGGAAGCTGAGCGCGCGGGCGCCTTCGTGGAGGACGCCTTGAGCGAGCAGGATGCGACCGAAAGCGCGGCGGATGCGGCGGACGAAGAATGACATGGGACAAAAGTCACGGAATCCAGGCCAGCTAGACCTGTTTGATGACTGGCTTGTCGTTGCGTCACCCGCTCCTCAAGCCACGCCGGAACCGGTTGCAGAACCGGCGCCGACTACCGAACCGCTTCCGCCAGAGATCGCGGCCACGCCGGTATCGGTGCCGAACATCGACGAGTCTCGCTACCACCTGGCGGTTGAACTGGCCGCCCAGCTGAACAGTGAAGGCGCGATCACAAGCGCGTTCTTGACTCAAACCGCGAATCGCATTTTTGGCGGAACCCAGTCCGAAGGCACGTATTCGCCGAAGGACGCCTACGACGCGATGGAGGCCGCGTTCAATCTGCACCTGCTCACAACGGAATCCGGCAACTGGATTGACGGCAGCGCCGGGTGGGCACAGGCGAAAGCGGGCGAGCTGACTGCTCGCATCCTGCACCTACCGACGCAAACCCGGCGCGACCCGGAAATGGATGAATTCCAGCAGTTCAGTACGCCACCGGCTCTCGCCTTTATCGCAAATTGGGTTGCGAATATTCGACCTGTCGACCGGATGATGGAGCCATCCGCCGGTACTGGCGACCTGGCTGTCTGGTCGCGTATTGCCGGCGCCGATGTCGTGCTGAACGAACTCGCTCCCCGCCGGCATGCATTGTTGGCCCAGTTGTTCCCCGACGCGACGCTGTTCCGCGAAAACGCCGAACAGCTCGACAACGTCCTGCCGACCGACACCATTCCCACCGCGATCGTCATGAATCCGCCGTTTTCATCGACGGCGGGGCGCGTTCATGGCCAGAGAAGTACCGCGAATGGTGCCCGGCACCTCGAGCAGGCGCTTCGCCGACTGGCCGATGGCGGGCGCCTGGTCGCAATTGTGGGCCAAGGGATGGCCCACGACAGGCCGGCGTTCCGCCCTTGGTGGCGGGAGATCGAGGCGAAATACAACGTGCGCGCGAACGTCGGCATAGCCGGGCGTGAGTACGCCAAATACGGCACGAGCTTCGATAACCAAATCCTGGTCATCGACAAGACCGGGCCAACCACACGGGCGGTTTTAACGGGGCATGTCGCCGCCGTGCTCGAGCTGCCCGCCCTCTTGGAGGACATCCGCAATGACCGTAAGCACCTACAACGAGCACCCGTTGAATCAACAAGCCGCGGCGATATTGGCGAAGGACGCGATTCCATTCGACCCGAGCCAGGAATTGGCCGCGCTGGTTCTGATTCGAGAGGCGCTCGATCGGAGTCTATTGGAGACGGCAACGATCCCCGAGCCGTTCCTATTGCTAGCGAAACTGTCGGCGAATCCGTCCATGGCAATGAGTCTGATGACGGAATCGGAACCCGGAATGCCAATCGAGATAGTGCTCCCGGAGAGCCTGGAGGAAGCGGCGGCGACGATTTTGGAGGAGCTGATAGCGACGTTGATGGCTCAGCAACCGGCATCGCCGTAGCGGCGACCGAAGCCGTCGCCGCCGAATTTACCGATTCAGTTTTCGCGCGTTACATGCCGCAGCGTCTGAGCATCCCGGATGCGCATGCGCACCCGGGCAAATTGGTTCAGTCGGCCGCGATGTCTGCCGTGGAGCCGCCCGCCCCGACCTACACGCCAGCCTTGCCGACCCGCGTGGTTCGGCAAGGTTTGTTGTCGATTGCTCAACTTGAATCGATTGTCTATGCGGGACAGGCGCATTCTGAAGTGCTGCCGAACGGGTCTCGCAGGGGCTTTTTCATCGGCGACGGGACTGGCGTAGGCAAAGGCCGCGAAATTTCCGGGATCATCCTCGACCAACTTGGCCAGGGCCGTAAGAAGGCGGTTTGGGTGAGTTTCAACGCTGGACTCATCAACGATGCCCGGCGGGATTACTCATCCATCGGAGGCAATCCAGAAAGCATTTTCTTTCAGGGCGCGACCAAGGCTGGCAATTCGCTTGCTCAGTCCGAGGGCATCCTGTTCACCACCTATTCCACCTTGCGCGGCGGCGAGAAGAAGCAGGCGACCGATTTAGGCCAGAAAGGTGGCCAATCCCGCCTGCAGCAAATGATCGACTGGCTCGGTAAGGACTTCGACGGCGTAATCGCATTCGACGAGGCCCATAGCATGGGGAACGCGGTTGCGATCAAGGGCAAGCGCGGCGTTCGCAAGCCGTCGCAGCAAGCAATCGCAGGCATCAACCTACAGCGCGAACTTCCCAACGCCCGCGTGGTGTACGTGTCCGCGACCGGAGCCACCGAAGTCAGCAATCTCAGCTATGCCGATCGGCTTGGGTTGTGGGGCGAAGGCACGCCCTTTGCCGATTCAAATGCTTTCATCAATGGTGTGTCTGCGGGTGGCATTGCCTCGATGGAACTGATCAGCCGTGACATGAAAGCGCTGGGTATGTACATGGCGCGCTCCTTGTCATACGACGGCGTGAGCTACGAGCGCCTCGAGCACACGCTGAGCCCGTTGCAGGAAGACATCTACAACGAACTGGCCGGGGCCTGGCAAGTCGTCCTGAACAACGTTGAAGCGGCCTTGGAGATCACCCAAGCCGACAAGAGCGGTCCAGGGAAAAGTGCGGCGTTGGCCCAGTTCTGGGGCGCTCACCAACGTTTTTTCAACCAGATCATCACCGCGCTGCAAACGCCGGCGGTCATCGAGCATATCAAGGAGCAGCTTGACGCCGGCCACGCCGCGGTCATTCAGATCGTCAACACTAACGAAGCCGCACAAGAGCGGCTCATCGCTGATGCGATGGCCAACGATACCGATCTTGAGGATCTGGATTTCACGCCCCGGCAAATGTTGATGGACTACGTCCGTAACGGTTTTCCGGTCGCGGCATTTGAAGAAGCCACGGACGACAACGGCAACAAAGTCTATCGGCCCGTCAAGGACGCCGAGGGCGATCAAGTGTTCGATCGCGAAGCGATCGCGCTACGCGATGCGCTGCTGGACAACCTGACCAACATCCGGGTCCCGGAAAACCCGCTCGACTCGATCATCAACGCCTTCGGCTCCAACACCGTGGCCGAGGTCACCGGCCGTGGTCGGCGTTTCGTCCAGCTGCGCGACGACGACGGCAATCTGAAGGTCGTCGAGGAAAAGCGCGGCAAGAATTCATCGCAGTTCGACGCAGAACAATTCCAAGCCGACAAGAAACGCATCCTGGTTTTTTCTGGCGCTGGTGGAACCGGTTACTCGTTCCATGCCGACAACACGGCGGTGAACACGCGCAAGCGCATTCACTACATTCTGCAACCCGGGTGGCGCGCGGATGCGGCCGTTCAGGGCTTTGGCCGCACACATCGGACCAACCAGGCGACAGAGCCCCATTACGTGCTGCCGACCACGAACCTGAAGGCGCAAAAGCGCTTCGTGTCCTCGATCGCGAGGCGGCTCGACCAACTCGGGGCTCTGACTCGTGGTCAGCGGCAGGCGACCAGCCAGGGCATGTTTACCGCGGCTGACAATCTGGAAAGCGAATATGCGAAATCGGCCTTGTACACCTTCTTCGTTGACCTATACCAGGGACGCACGGGCCTGAACTTCCAGAGCGTCACACGCGAAATGGGGCTCAATCTGCTCGACCGCGATGGCGGCTTCGAGCAATCCAAGATCCCGGACATTCCGCAGTTCCTGAACCGCTTGCTGTCGCTCAAGACCGACCAACAGAACGCCGTGTTCGGCGAGTTCGAAACTCGGCTGGTCGAGGCGGTGGAATACGCGAAGCAGCGCGGGCTCTTCGACGAAGGGCTGCAGACATTACGCGCGCTCAGCATCCATAAAACTCGCGATGAGGTCGCCTACCAGGATCCCAAAACCGGCGCGCAGACACGCTATGTTGAGTTGGCTATCACCAATGCGCTGCACTATCAGACATGGGACGAAATCGCCGCGATCGCCAATCATCGGCAGCAGCAACAACCTGGCTCACTCAGCGGGTGGTTTGTTTCCGAGCACGGGCGCAACAAAGACAGCGTGTTTTTCATGGCCGACCTGGGTCAGCGATTGAATCCAGAGGGTGAGCAGGTACGGCGGGGAGTGATCTACGGGCTCAACAAGAGCGGACACCGCTACATCGATAACGCCGACGTCATCCATCGCGGATGGGAGTATCACGGTTCCACGAAAGTGACGTTGGCGCGGCAGATCGACGCAACCGACGCCGAACCACTTTGGAATGCTCAGCTCGAGGTGCTACCGAAGACCGAGACCACCACCAGCAGCATGCTGGTCGGCGTCATTCTGCCGATCTGGGATCGTGTGACCGGTTCGGAAACCATTTACCGCCTTCAGACCGATGACGGTGAGCAACTCCTCGGCCGTTTGCTCGGTCCGGAAGCAGCCAAGCAAACCCTGAAAAACTTGGGCCTGGATTCCGCGACGGCGAAGCTATCGACCGCCGAACTTTTCGCGGCTATCCAGGCCGGGCAGCGGGCTGTTCTATCGAACGGCTGGGAAGTCTCTCTCGCGGCCGTCAACCGCGAGGAACGTGTTGAGGTCAAAGGCCGGCTGTCCGATGCCGAAAGGCGCGTGCTCACGCAGCAAGGTGCTTTTGTCGAGCGCATCAACTGGCAGGAGCGCGTATTCATTCCAGCCGGCGACACGGGGCTCTTCGTGTTCGAGCGCATCACCGCGTCCAAGCCCGTGGTTGACCTATTCCAGAAAGGTCGCGGGACTACCGAGGGTGCCGCTGACGCCAGCGTCGAGCTGTCCGCCCGGCTTCCGGAGCCAAGCCGACAGCCCGTGGAAGGTTCCAGGACACAGCCGACCATCCCACAGATCAATGAACTATTCAGAAAGGACCAAGCCATGGAGCTGAAGAAGCCATTTCATGAAGTCGTTGCTGAAAAGCTGATCGAACAGCTCAAGGCGGGCGTAGCCCCTTGGCAACGGCCTTGGGAGCCTGGCGAGCCGGGCGGCTTCCTGCCGGTCAATCCGACCACCGGCAAGCGGTACAAGGGCATCAACGCGATCCACCTGATGAGCCAGGGGCGCACGGATAACCGCTGGATGACCTACAAGCAGGCGGCGGCGGCCGGCGCCCAGGTCCGCAAGGGTGAGAAGGGCACCTCCGTTCAATACTGGAAGTTCAGCGAAGAGCAGGAGAAGCGGGACGAGCACGGCAAGCCCGTCCTGGATGGCGACGGCAAGTCGGTCAAGCAAACCGTGATGCTGGAGCGGCCGCGCGTGTTCTTCGCCACCGTGTTCAGTGCGGAACAGATCGAGGGTCTTCCGCTCATCGAGCGCAAGGAACAGGCGTGGGATGCTGTCGAGCGGGCCGAGCACATTCTGCAAGCCTCAGGTGCAGTCATCCGCCACGGCGAGAACAATCGCGCCTTCTATCGGCCAGCGACCGACAGCATCCACCTTCCTGACAGGGGCCAATTCCCGACCGCCGACAACTACTATGCGACGGCGCTGCACGAGCTCGGGCACTGGACCGGGCACGAGTCCCGGCTTGACCGCGACTTGGTGCACCCATTCGGCAGCGAGGGGTACGCCATGGAGGAGCTGCGGGCGGAAATTGCGTCCATGATCGTCGGCGACGAGCTGGGTATCGGCCACGATCCTGGCCAGCACGTCGCGTATGTCGGTTCGTGGATCAAGGCCCTGGAGGATGACCCGCTCGAGGTCTTCCGGGCGGCGGCCGAAGCCGAGAAGATCAAAGACTATGTGGTGGCCTTCGAGCAGAAGCAGGTTCAGGATCAAGGCCAAGCGCAGGAGCAGGACGTGCAGCAGCAGCCGACCGTGGCCGAGCTGACCGCCACCCAGCACAAGGCCATGAAACTTGCAGACCAGGCTTTCCAGGCCGAGCTTGTGCGTGTCTATGGCGAGAAGGATGCCGGCGAGCGGCGCTATCAGCTTCACCATGACGATCCTGCCGTGCGGGAGACCAAGGAGACGTACACGATTGCTACCTATCAGTGGCGCGAAGCGATGGCCCTAGCCAGGCAAACCGTGGCCGAGCGCGACGAGGCGCAGGCCATCCCGACACAGGAGCTCAGTATGCAAGCCGGACCCGATGACGCTACCGACCAGGCCGCGAAGGCGGTGAAGGCCGAAGCCTGGACGCTGGACCACTTGGAGCGCGGCACCTTGCCCCGAGCCCTCGATACCGCGCGGCTGGAACAGATCGACAAGGCTCTCGATCTACTCGATCAGATGCAGCCCCTCAATACCCAAAACGCGTTCTGGACGCGGCACGAGCTGCCGGCCGACGTTGACGCCTTGGACGCCAACATCCAGGCCTCCATCGAGCCGCTGGAACAGATCCGGGAAGAAGCGAAGGTTGCCGAGGCGTGGAAGGCCGGCGATATGGTGGCGTTCGATGCAGCGGCCAATGAAGCCTTCGGGGCGCCCTTGCCGCACGACTGGAACGGCAACATCCAGGTGCAGGCCAGCGCCGAGTACCAGGTGGACGGGGAAACCCACGTTGCGGCGGCGGTTGATATTGATGCCGAACCACAGTTCTGGAGCGTGTATGCCCAGCATGAAGACGGGCGATATGAATTCCTGCGGGACTTCGATAGGCCGCAAGAGGCCGAACACTTGGCCGAGCGTCTGGCGGTGGTAGTCGCCAACTCGACCGACAATGAGCACGAACGGGTCGCCGTCCTTGCTTGCGCCCATGAGGATCGGGTTCGCCGCGATCCCAACAGCACGGAGGAGGAAGTTTTAGCGGCTAAAGAGGCACGGAAGTTGGCGGAAATGAACGTGACGCTCAACGACGCGGACATGCAGAAGCGCATCGCAGAGCTGGATAAGCAGGCGGCTGACCAGATGAGCGCCGGCATCCCAGCCCAGGACGAACGGGCCTACATCAATGTCCCGTACAAAGAGAAGGACGAAGCCAAGTCCCTCGGCGCGAAGTGGGATCGCAAGGAACAGTCCTGGTATGTGCCACCTGGAGTAGATACGGCGCCCTTCGCCAAATGGGCGCAAGGGGCCACTCAGGAGGCCGCACCGGCCCGCCAGGCCGAGAAGCCAGTCGAAGCCCAGGGCAGCGGTCAGAAAGCCGTCCAAGAGCGCGTCTATCTGGCCGTTCCGTATGGCGAGCGAACAGCGGCGAAGGCGGCTGGGGCCGATTGGGACAAGGCCGCGAAGTCCTGGTATGCCGGCCCGAAGGCCAACATGGAGAAGCTGCAACGCTGGTTGCCAGACAACGTGCCAGCGCAGCAGGCCCCGGCGATGAGTCCGAACGAAGAATTTGCGGATGCGCTCCGTTCTGTTGGCTGCGTGGTGAGTGGCGAGCACCCCATCATGGACGGCAAGAAGCACCGCATCAGCGTTGAGGGCGAGAAGTTCAGCGCGAAAGCAGGCTCGGGTTTCTATGTCGGGCACCTGGACGGCCACCCTGCCGGGTATATCAAGAACAACAAGACCGGCATCGAGATGAAATGGAAGTCCAAGGGCTATTCGCTCGATCCGGAGGAGAAAGCCAGGTTGGCGGCCGCGGCGGCGAACAAGCTGGCGGCTCGTGCCGACGAGCAAGACCGACTGCACGAAGCTACCGCGCAGCGTGTCGGCAAGCAGATGGACAGCCTGGTGCCCGCCTCCGAGCTGACCCCGTACATGCGCGACAAGGGCATCCAGACCCATGGCGGCGCATTGACTGACAAGGATGGCCAGAAAACCTACATCCCGGCCTTCGACGTGGATGGCAAGCAGTGGACGATGCAGTACATCCAGGAGGACGGCACCAAACGCTTTGCGAAGGACAGCAAGAAGGAAGGTTGCTTCCATCCCGTGGGTGGCATGGACGCGCTGGCGAAGGCCCCGGCGCTGGTCATTTCTGAGGGCTACGCGACCGCAGCAACGAATGCCGAGACGTTGGGATTCGCCACCGTGGCGGCCTTTGATTCGGGGAACCTGCCCGCCGTTGCTCGTGCCCTGCACGTCAAGTTCCCGGACAAGCCGGTCATCATTGCCGGTGACGATGATCGCCACCTAGAGGCTACCCAGGGCATCAACCCCGGCCGAACGAAGGCAGAGGAAGCCGCCAAGGCTGTGGGCGGCAAGGCAATGTTCCCGATTTTCGCGCCCGGCGAGCAGTCGGCGAATCCCAAGGGCTTTACCGACTTCAACGACCTGGCAACGAAAAGCGAGCTGGGCAAGGAAGGGGTTGAACGCCAGGTCAGGGCGGAGGTCGGCCGCGTGATCCGGGATGCTGAAGAGAAGCGCGAGCGCGTGCAGGAACAGGAGAAGCAAGTCCAGGAGCAGCGGCCGAAGCGTGCATCGCGGATCGCGTGATCTGGTGCGCCACCACCACGAACCTAGACCGCCTCACCCCGAGGCGGTTTTCTCGCCTGGCGCTCGGCCCCCACCTCGTACTGCGTGCCTTCGATGCTGATGCGGGGCGGCGATGCCGACCTTGCGCTGTTCGGACTCGATACCTCGCCGCCTTCACTTATCCTTTCAACCGGCGTTTCGATCCCAAACCCTGGAGGAGCGTTTGCTCGTCGCCCCAGTTCCCCCACGGACCGCACCCGCAGCGTTCGATTCGATTGGCTGAAGATCATTGCTATTCGAGAAAATTCTTGGTATTCGACATAGTTTGTTTGAATCACCAAGGACTGCACACAGTCCGTCGCCAGTAACCAAAGGGGAGCCGTCCGCCAATGAAGTTTGTCAGCAACGCCGGAACCGACCGCGTGTTGGATTTGGTTCGTCCCTGGCTCAAGGCCGACAACGAACTGGACATGGTGTCGCCGACGCTTTCTCTGTTTGCGTTTGCTGAGGTACTGGCCGACGCCGCCAGGCTTTCCAACGCCCGCGTTGTGCTCCCCGCCGATCCAGACGCCGACGGCGACAATCTTGACCTGCTCGGCAGCGCCAAGGATCGGGCCGCCCGAAACAAACTCCAAGGGCCGTGGCTGGCGCGCAAGCTGGCCGCTTGGCTGGAGCAAAAGGCGAATGTCCGTCAGGCTACCGGCGGCATTCCGCAAGGTACGCTGGTGCTGCGCGATGCCAGCGGAACCGCTCAACAGGCCGTGCTGGGTTCGTTTTCGTTCAGCACGGAAGGTTTGGGCCTCACCCCAGGCAATCCTCTGAGCCTCATTCAAGCCTCAGAGACACAGGCCGAAGCGAAAATGCTCAGCCAGTGGTTCGACGCCCAATGGGCCAGCCTGAAGGAACAACCCGAAGCCAAAGCCCTACTCGTCGAACGCATCAAGGCCCTGGCCGCGCATCGCGACCCGCTCAGCGTGTATGTGTTGATGCTGCATCACTTGTTCACGGCCGTCGGCGATGGGATGGACGAAGACCGCATCGTCAAGTCCGCGACCGGCATTCGCAATACCGTGGTCTGGAAGAAGCTCTACAAATTCCAGCGCGATGGCGTTGTCGGTGCGCTCGACAAACTGGAGCGTTTCGGCGGCTGCATCATTGCCGACAGCGTTGGCCTCGGCAAGACTTTCGAGGCGCTGGCAATCATCAAGTACCACGAGTTGCGCAACGACCGCGTCCTCGTGCTGTGCCCCAAACGGCTGCGCGACAACTGGACGCTCTACAAGGGCAACGACCGGCGCAACATTCTGGCGTCGGACCGACTGAACTACGACGTGCTCAATCACACCGACCTTTCACGCGACGGCGGCCACTCCGGGGACATCGACCTGTCGCACGTGAACTGGGGCAACTACGACTTGGTCGTGATCGACGAGTCGCACAACTTCCGCAACAAGAAGTCGCCACGGCAGGGAAATGAAACGCGCTACGACCGCCTGATGCGCAAGATCATTCGCGAAGGTGTGAAGACGCGCGTCTTGATGCTTTCGGCGACCCCCGTGAACAATCGGCTGGCCGACCTGCGCAACCAGATCGCCTTCGTCACCGAAGGTGACGATACGGCCTTGTCCGAGCACGGCATCGCCAGCATCGACAGCACGACCCGGCGTGCGCAAAAAGCCTTCAATCGCTGGCTCGATCTGCCTGAGGACGAGAAAACACCCTCGATGCTGGTTGAAATGCTGGGCTTCGACTACTTCGCGCTGCTCGATCACCTGACGATCGCCCGCTCCCGTCGCCATATCGAGAAGTACTACGGTACGGCCGAAACGGGCCGATTCCCCGACCGCTTGCCGCCGATCAACATCAAGGCGGACGTGGACAATACTGGCGAATTCAGGTCGATCCGTGAGATCAACCTCGAGATTCGCCGCCTCAACCTTGCTGCCTATGCCCCCCTGCGCTATGTGCTGCCGCACAAGCAGAAGGCCTACGACGACAAGTACAGCACGCAGATTCGCGGCGGCGAGAGCTTCTTCCGGCAGGTCGATCGGGAGGAAAGCCTGATTCATCTGCTGCGCGTCAATGTGCTCAAGCGCATGGAGAGCGCCGTATCCTCTTTCGCACTGACTGTGCACCGCCAACTCAAGGACGTTGAAGCCACCCTGGCGCGGATCGAGGCGCACGAACAGGAATTTGAAGAACTCGACATCGCCGACGTGGACATCGACGACCCGGCGTTTGAAACCTTGCTGGTGGGCCGCAAAGTCAAAGTGCTGCTCGGCGACGTCGATCTGATTCGCTGGAAACAAGACCTGATTGAAGACCGCAACCGCCTCGCCACGCTCCACGCTGCGGCCGAGCAAGTCACGGCGGAGCGCGACGACAAGTTGTGCAAGCTGCGCGATCTCGTCGCCCAGAAATGCCGCGCAGCTGCTAGCCCCCTTGCGAGCAACCCCGGTAACCGGAAGATCATTGTCTTTACCGCCTTTGCCGACACGGCGACGTATCTCTACAACCAACTGGCCGGGTGGGCCAAGTCCGAACTCGGCATCGAATCGGCGCTGGTGACAGGGTCAGGGCGGAATCAATTGACCCTGCCACACTTGCGCAAAGACCTAAGCAGCATCCTCACGGCGTTTGCGCCGCGCTCGAAAGAGCGGCCCGCCGACCTCGCCAACGAGGGCGAAATCGACCTACTGATTGCCACCGACTGCATCAGCGAAGGCCAGAACCTTCAAGACTGCGACTGGCTCATCAACTACGACATCCACTGGAATCCGGTGCGCATCATCCAGCGCTTCGGACGAATCGACCGCATCGGTTCGCCCAACAGCCAGATCCAGCTGGTCAACTTCTGGCCCAACATGGAGCTGGAGGAATACATCAATCTCGAGCAACGCGTCAGTGGCCGTATGGTGCTGCTGGACATCTCCGCGACCGGCGAGGAAAACCTCATCGAGCAGCAATCGGGCGACCAGATGAACGATCTGGAATACCGCCGCAAGCAGTTGCTCAAGCTGCAAGACGCCGTAATCGACCTTGAAGACTTGTCGACGGGTGTGGCCATTACCGATCTGACGCTGACCGATTTTCGCATCGACCTCGCGCAGTTCCTCAAGGCTCACCCGGGCAAGCTCGAAGGCATGCCCCTGGGCGCATGCGCAGTCACAAGCAGCATCGACGCCGACATTCCACCAGGCGTGGTGTTCTGCCTGCGCGCCGAAGGGGCCGCCGCAGCGAAGCCCATCGACCCCGGCTATCCATTGGCGCCGCACTATCTCGTCCACGTTGGTGAGGACGGCGTCGTGCTGCTGCCCTACACGCAAGGCAAGCGGATTCTCGATCGCCTCAAGCGCCTCAGCCTTGGGCGCGAACTACCGGACGCTTCCGCGTGCGCCCGCTACGACAAGGCCACCAAGCAAGGCGAAGACATGCGCCAAGCTCAGCGCCTGCTGGCTACTGCGGTTAGTTCAGTTGTCGGCAAGAGCGAAGAGCGCGCCGTCGCCAGCTTGTTTTCCCCCGGCGGGACGCACGTCATGAAGGGCGAGTTCGCCGGCTCCAATGATTTTGAAGTCGTGGCCTATCTGGTCGTGCTGCCCGGCAAAGGCAGCGAAATCGGTGCAGCCAGCGAAGGATCCGCCGCGTGAATGCAGTTGATCCTGCCCACGTCGCCAGCTGCGATCTGATTGCCGCTCTCGATCTGCCGGCTACGGCCTTGGTCAACCAGCGCGTCCCCAAGAAACTGTTGGTCGAGAACGGCGCACCGACGAATGCCGACCGGAAGCTGATCCAGGACGGCATCGAAGAGATCACATGGGTTGCCGCGCTCAAGCCGGCCAGCATCGGCATCCCCGAGTACAGAGATGAACAGCGCAGCTATCTGGAACTGGCCGTTTTGTTGGTCGACCTTCGTGAAACAGGTAAAGTCGCTCGGCTTGCCGAGTTGATCCACCGGGCGATTCCCTACCCCGTTCTGCTGATCCTCTCAGACGCCGGCGGATTGATGCTTTCCCTCGCGCACATCCGGTGGGCACAGAAGGAAGCCGACAAGACGGTGCTTGATGGCGAGCTGAGCACGGTGCGTCTGTCCGGTCAGCCAATCGGCCAGAGCGACTTTCTGCAAGCGCTGTCCCTGCGTTCCCAGCCACGTACCGACCTGCATGCGCTGTATCAGGGCTGGTTCGACACGCTCACGGCCTTGCAGGCGGCGGCAATCACCGGGCGCTTTGTCGCCAGCGGCAGTGCCGAACAGGCCGCCGCGCGGCGTGCAGCCTTGCATCGCTGCCGCGAGATCGACAGCGAAGTGACGCGCTTACGCCTTGCCGCCGCGAAGGAAAAACAGATGGCTCGCCAAGTGGCCGTCAATCTGGAAATAAAGGCCTTGCTTGCTGAACGCGAGCGAACGGCCGCCAATCTTTGAAGAAGTGAACGAACAACATGCAAATGATCGAACCCATCATCGCCGGCAACCCCGAGGCGCAGAGCGCCGACCTCAAGGCGGAAAACATCGCCACGCTCAAAGCGCTGTTCCCTGAGTTGCTGACAGAGCGCATCGTCAACGGCAAGGTGGAGGCCGTGATCAACGTCGATGTGCTCAAGCAACTGGTGGGCGACACCACGGCAAATGACGCGGAGGAAAAGTACGGCCTCAACTGGCACGGCAAGCGTCGCGCCCGCCAGATCGCCTTGACGCCCAGCACCGGCACGCTCCGCCCCTGCCCGGAAGAGAGCGTCGATTGGGATACGACGCAGAACCTGATGATCGAAGGCGATAATCTGGAAGTTCTCAAGCTGCTGCAAAAGAGCTATTCCGGCAAGGTCAAGCTGATTTACATCGACCCGCCTTACAACACCGGCAAGGACTTCGTTTATCCCGATAACTTTCAGGACAATATCAGGAACTACCTGGAACTGACGGGGCAAGTGGAAGGCGGGAGGAAAATTACCAGCAACACCGAGGCCAGTGGCCGGTTTCATACCGATTGGCTTAACATGATCTATCCAAGACTTAGGCTTGCTCGTGCGTTGCTAAGAGACAATGGCCTCATCTTTGTGAGCATTGGCGACAATGAGGCCGCCAATCTTAGGTTGGTCTGCGATGAGGTCTTTGGTCCAGAGAATTTTATCGCAACGGTGGTGTGGCAGAAGAAGTACGGACCGAAATCAGATGCCAAACACTTCTCCGAATCGCACGACTTCCTGGTCGTATATGCGCGCTCCAGCGAAGTGGCGGAAATTCGGCGCCTGCCGAAATCAGACAAGCAAAATGACCGCTATTCAAACCCAGACGGCGATCCACGTGGGCCCTGGAAGGCCGGTGACGTGCTTCGGAACGAGGCGCGTGATTACGCGATTTTTCCGGTTCGACTACCGTCTGGTCGCGAAGTCATGCCTCCTCCCAATACTAGTTGGAGGTATACAAGAGACAAGTTTTTGGAGCTGATTTCAGATAACAGAATTTGGTTTGGCAAGGATGGCGATGCTCGACCGGCCTACAAGCGTTTTCTTTCAGAAGTTAGCGATAGCATCCCTGCCGAAACCATCTGGACGCACAGCGATGCCGGGCACAATGATGGCGCAAAGAAGGAAATTCGCTCACTGTTTGATGAGCACGCTCCGTTCGATACACCCAAGCCCGTAAGACTACTCGAGAGAGTCTTGAGTGTCGCAACCGCACCGGATGAAAACGACATTGTGCTGGATTTCTTTGCTGGGTCTGGCACAACAGCGCATGCGGTCTTCAAAATGAATGCCGAAGATGGAGGGCACCGTCGGTTTGTATTGGTGCAATTGCCTGAGCCACTAGACTCCGCGTCAAGTGAGCAAGTGGGAGCGGCGAGCTATTGCGACGCGCTAGGGAAGCCGCGTACGGTCGCGGAGCTGACAAAGGAGCGGCTGCGCCGTGCCGCCAGAAAAATCAAGTCAGACAACCCAATGTTTGCGGGCGACACCGGTTTCCGCGCCTTCAAGCTCGACACCTCCAACATCCGCGCGTGGAACCCCAACCGCGAAGATCTCGAAGGTAGCCTGTTCGCCAACGTCGAACACGTTCAGCCCGACCGTTCCGATACCGACGTGCTCTACGAACTGCTGCTGAAGCTGGGTCTCGATCTCTGCGTGCCGATTGAGGCGCGACAGCTTGCCGGCAAGACCGTGCACAGCATCGGCGGCGGTGTGCTGATGGCCTGCCTCGAGGCGCGCATTGCCGTGACCGAAGCCGAAGCGCTGGCGCTGGGCATGGCTGCGTGGCACAAGGAGCAAGCGCCGGCCGGCGAGACGAGCGCCGTGTTCCGCGATAGTGCCTTCGAGAACGACGTTGCCAAGAGCAACCTCGCCGCGATCCTGCAACAGCACGGCATCACGCAAGTGCGGAGTCTGTAGGCATGGTGACGCGCAAAGTCAGGGCTGGAAAGAGCGCTTCGCCCCCGCCGACACCCGCCGTGGAAGGCGCCGCGCTCATCGTCGTGGAGCAGCATGGCGAACTGATGGATCGTGTCGTGACGATCCTCGATCAGGCGCGTACTAACGTATTGCGGGCGGTGAACAGCAACATGGTCATCGCCTATTGGCTGATCGGGCGGGAGATCGTTCAGGCGCTGCAAGGCGGCGAGGATCGGGCCGACTACGGGAGCCGGCTGCTCGCCGAACTGTCCGAGTCGCTGAAGCGGCGTTATGGGCGCGGATTCTCCGTCACCAACTTGAAGTACTTTCGAATGTTTTTCCAGGCCTACGCGAACCGTACCCCCGAGATTCGTCACAAGCCTTGTGACGAATTGAGCGAGCTTGACCAGGCCAGCGTACTGGCCGACCTTTCTGCCGCGCTTGAAGCCGCAGAAGCGCTCAAGGGTTTCTCGCCGAATCTGAGCTGGTCACACTACCGCAGCCTGAGCATGATCGAACACCGTGCCGAGCGATTGTTCTACGAGATCGAGGCCGAGCGCTGCAACTGGAGCCAGCCGGTATTGGAACGGCAGATTCATAGCCAGCTGTTTGCGCGCCTGCTGAAAAGCCGGGACAAGGCCGGCATCCTGAGGCTGGCCAGTGCTGGGCAGACCGTCGAGCGCCCCATGGACGTTATCAAGCATCCATATGTGCTCGATTTTCTCGACCTTCCCGACGCGATCCAGTTGCATGAATCGGAACTGGAAGCGGCCATCATCGAAAAGTTGCAGCCCTTCTTGCTTGAGCTGGGGAAAGGTTTTGCCTTCGTTGCCCGCCAGCACCGCGTTTCCACGGAGTCGCAGCATTTCTACGTTGATCTGGTGTTCTACAACTACCTGCTGAAATGCTTCTTGCTCATTGACTTGAAGATGGGGCGCCTGACGCATCAGGACGTCGGCCAGATGGATATGTATGTGCGCATGTTTGACGATCTGCGGCGCGGCGACGGCGACAACCCGACCGTGGGGCTGATCCTGTGCGCCGAGCGCGACGAGGTAGTGGCGCGTTACTCGGTGCTCAACGAAAGCCAACAACTGTTTGCGTCGAAGTACATGCTCTATTTGCCAAGCGAAGAGGAGTTGCGCGCCGAGATCGAGCGCGAGCGGCAGCAAATCGAAGTGGAGCAGCTTGCTGGAACCGTTTCCGACTCGGAAACGGTTGAGCAGTCCAGCCAGGAGCGGAAACCCAAATGAAGCTGCATTTTGAATCCGACTTGCCGTATCAGGCCGCTGCCATCGAGGCGGTATGCGATTTGTTCCGTGGGCAGGAGGTTTGCCGTTCGGAATTCACCGTCACGATGCGGGCAGTGCCGGCCACCCCACTCGTTGCCTCGCCTGAGAGTGCTGAACTGTTCCCGGGTACCAGCCCGCAGCAAATGACGCTGGAGGGCGTGCAGGAAACCGACCAGGGCGGTATCGGCAACCGGTTGACGCTTCTGGACGACGAGATTGCCGACAATCTTGCTTCGATTCAGGTACGCAACGGCCTGCCGCCATCGGGCAAGCTGTCTGCCGATTTTACCGTGGAGATGGAAACCGGCACCGGCAAGACCTACGTTTACCTGCGCACGGTGTTCGAGCTGAACCGCCGCTACGGATTCACCAAGTTTGTCGTCGTCGTGCCTTCGGTGGCGATCAAGGAGGGCGTGAACAAGACGCTGGAAATCACCCGCGAGCACTTCGAGGCCCTGTATCCCAGCGCCAAGGGTTACGAGTTCTTCCAGTACGACTCGGCCAAGCTCGGGCAGGTGCGCAACTACGCGACCAGCCCGAACATCCAGGTCATGGTCATTACCGTGGGCGCGATCAACAAATTTGGTGACGAAACCGAGGCAGCCGTCGAAGAGTCCGACGAGTCGAAGCGGCGCGAGAAGTCCAAGAACGTGATGTACCGCGCCAGTGAGAAGACCGGCGGCGAAAAGCCGATTGACCTCGTGCGGGCGACCCGGCCGATCATCATCGTTGATGAACCGCAGAGCGTGGATGGAGGTATCGACGGGCGTGGCAAGAAGGCGCTCGACCGGATGGACCCGTTGTGCACGCTGCGTTACTCGGCGACCCACGCCGAAAAGCACAACATGGTCTATCGGCTGGACGCGGTGGACGCCTACGACCAAAAACTGGTCAAACAGATCGAGGTGGCGGCCGCCACGGTGCAAGGGGCTAACAACAAGGCCTATGTGAAATTACTCTCGGTCGCTAGCCGTCGCGGCGTGATCTCCGCGGTCGTGGAGGTGGATCGGGAGAACGCTGCGGGCGTGGTTCGTCGCGATTCCATCACTGTTCAGGACGGTTTCGATCTGGAGCAGGAAACCGGCCGTGCTTTGTACGCCAATGTCCGCGTCGGTGAAATCCGCACAGCCAAGAGCGACCAGTTCATGGAACTGAAAGTGCCGGGCAGTGAGGTCTTCCTGCGCCCCGGTGACGCCTGGGGCGACGTGGATGCGACGGCGATCCGACGCGAGATGATCTGGCGCACGATCAAGGAGCACTTGGACAAGGAAAAGCGCTTGCGGCCCCTGGGCGTCAAGGTATTGAGCCTGTTCTTCATCGACGCCGTCGACAAGTACCGCCAGTACGACGCCGAGGGCAACCCGGTGAAGGGCGAGTACGCCACGATCTTTGAAGAGGAATACAAACGCTGGGCGCGACATCCCGACTATCAGAGCCTGTTCGGCGAGATCGACCTGAACACGGCTGCGGACGAAGTGCACAACGGCTACTTCTCCATCGACAAGAAAAAAGTCGGCGGCAAAACGGTGGAGGTGTTCAAGGACACCAGCGGCGAAACCAAGGCCGACGACGATACCTACAACCTGATTATGCGCGACAAGGAAAAGCTGCTGGGTTTCGAGTCGCCGCTGAAATTCATCTTCTCGCACTCGGCGCTCAAGGAAGGCTGGGACAACCCCAACGTCTTCCAGATTTGCAACTTCTCGACGCGCGAGACCGAACGTTGGCGTCGTCAGACCATCGGCCGTGGCCTGCGCTTGTGCGTCAATCAGGACGGCCAGCGTCTGCGCGGATTCGAGGTGAATACGCTGACGGTGATTGCCACCGAAAGCTATCAGCAGTTCGCCGAGAACCTGCAAAAGGACATCGAGCGCGATACCGGCATCCAGTTCGGCGTGGTGCACGACCACGAGTTCGCCGCCATTGCCGTGACTCAAGAGAACGGCGAGCTTGCCCCCTTGGGATTCGATCAGTCGAAAACCCTGTGGAATCACCTCAAAGCGCAGGGCTACATCAACGACAAGGGTAAAGTGCAGGACGCCTTGAAAGTGGCCTTGAAAGACGGAACGCTGGTGCTGCCCGCCGAGCATGAAGCGCAGCGGACGCAGATCATGGCGGTGCTGCGCAAGCTGTCCGGGAAGCTGGAAATCAAGAACTCCGACGACCGCAGGACAGTGCCGATACGCAAGTCGGTACTGGTCAGCCCCGAGTTCAAGGCCCTGTGGGGCCGCATCAAGCACAAGACCACCTACCGCGTGCAATTCGACAACCAGAAGCTGATCACCGGCTGCATCACGGCCTTACGTGATGCGCCGCCCATTACCAAGTCCAGGCTGCAATGGCGCAAGGCGGGTCTCGCGATCGGCAAGGCAGGCGTCGAAGCAACCGAAAAGGCCGGGGCGGATACGGTCACGCTGAACGAGAACGACATTGAGTTGCCGGACGTTCTGACCGAACTGCAAGATCGCACGCAGCTGACTCGCAGGACCATCGCCCGCATCCTCACCGAATGCGGGCGACTGAACGATTTCAAGCGCAACCCGCAGCAGTTCATCGAACTGGCGGCGGACGCCGTCAACCGCTGCAAACGCTTCGCCCTGGTCGATGGCATCAAGTACCAGCGCCTAGGCGACGAGCAGTATTACGCGCAGGAATTGTTTGAAACCGAGGAACTGACCGGCTACCTAAAGAACATGCTGATGGACACCGGCAAATCGGTCTATCAGCACGTGGTGTACGACTCTGAGGTTGAGCGCGAATTTGCCGACCAGCTAGAAAAAAACGACGCGATCAAGGTATACGCGAAGCTCCCCGGCTGGTTCAAGGTGCCCACGCCCTTGGGCACGTACAACCCCGACTGGGCCGTGCTGGTCGAGCGCAACGGACACGAGCAGCTCTACTTTGTCGTCGAGACCAAGAGCAGCCTATTCACCGAAGATCTGCGCGACCGCGAAGGCGGCAAGATCGAATGCGGCCGAGCACACTTCACCGCACTGGGTGTCGGCGAGAACCCGGCGATCTACGAGAAGTTCAAGGATGTAGATGGGTTGCTGACTTACGAGGCGAGGCGGTAAAGGGTAAACAGTCACCGATGCTGACGCTCTACGGCAGCTTGCCGAGCTGGATTAGCCGGCCGGCGGCCAAGTCTCGGCCAGAGCTAACCACCCTCATCCCACAGTGCTGGAAGCGTGATACGCCAGAAGACTGGACGCAAGAATGTCTTCCATGAAGAATAGCTTTTACGCAGACCGCTTATAATGCAACTCGCCGTCCCGGCTACGACTTAATCTGCTCCGCGTTAACGTAGAGCTTGCAGCATGGTAACCCCGCCGGTTTGCGCACTGTCGCGACTATGCTTCGCGCGCATGGGTACTGGTGAAAGATGCCGGGACGGCATCTTATTCGAAGTGCCTATGCCCACCTCCGCACCAGTATCGCCCACATCGCTTCACGCGGAACTCATTCGCAACCACCTGCCATATATGTCATGGCACTTGCTCGGCTTACCGTATCCGGCCTTGCAGGCTATTCTTTATCCGCACCCGCCCTACAAAACGTTCACGCTCATGAAGCGCAACGGTTCCCCGCGGGTCATCCATGAACCGCGTCTACGACTGAAAGTTCTCCAGGAGAAAGTTCTAGCTTTCCTCTACGAACGGGCTAGCCCCGCGAAGCCTTGTGTTCACGGCTTCACGCGCAAAGGCACCAAGCGCAGCATCGTGACGAACGCTAAAGCGCATTGTTCGCCAAAGACGCAACACCTTCTCAATATCGACATAGAGGATTTTTTTCCGTCAATCACGTTTTACCGGGTACGCGGCGTACTGCAAAAGAAGCCTTTCATGTGCTCCTATCAAGTCGCCACCGTCTTGGCTCACCTTTGCACTTTCAACGGCATCTTGCCGCAGGGGGCGCCGACATCGCCGTTCCTGGCCAATCTCGTGTGCCGGACAATGGACAGCGACCTGATGGATCTGGCGAAGCGTCACCGCGCCACTTACACGCGTTATGCGGACGACCTTACGTTCTCATTCTCGGCCCGGCGCGCAGAGAGTCTGCCAGCAAACATTTGCCGTTTTGACAGCGGTATCTTGACCCTCGGGCACGAACTGCAAGCGCTCATCGAGCACCACAACTTTCGCATCAATCCGAATAAGAGCCGGTTGAGCAGTCGAATGCACCGGCTCGAAGTGACCGGTATCACGATCAACGAGTTCCCGAATGTCAAGCGTCTGTTTGTCGATCGCATTCGGGGCGCGCTGCACGCTTGGGACGTGCACGGCTACGACCTCGCGCAAGCGGCGTGGGAAATGCGCGTGAAGAATGCGGCCAGCGATCTTTACGAAAAGCGTCCGTGGAAACGGCAGACCCGCGGCGGCGTGCCTGCCTTAAAGAACGTTCTGTGGGGTAAACTCTTGTATCTTCGAATGGTGCGTGGGGCCGACGACGCACTCTATTCGCGGTTGGCCGAGCGTTACAACGAATTGTGCGCGCGCGAAAAGGCGGCAGGCACGTTCGTGGGCTCCAGTCTTCCAATCGAGCCTATCGTGCGGAACGCCGATCAGGCGGCGAAGGCAGTGTTCGTAGTTGAATGGGGTGGCACGCACGAGGGCAAGTTCGTGTGTTACTTGGGCACCGCGTTCGCGTACAAGGATGTAGGGCTCATAACGTGCGAGCACGTTATCAAGCATGGTGAGGACGGGCCTTATGCAGACGAGATTCATGATGCAGAAATCTCCGTGACAAACGCGGTGACGGGCGAATCATGGCCGGTGAAGATCGTTCACCGGGACAAGGACCGCGACCTCGCGGTGCTTCAGTTTGATGCACCGGATCCACCTGCGCATTGGCATTTCATCGATTCGGGCAAGCCCATCGCCCTGGGTGAGCGAGGGGTGCTCATAGGCTTTCCTAACTGGACGAATGGTCGGCCTGCCAATCAAGTCAATGCTCAGGTCGTCAACGTGTTTCCCCGAGCGGGTTTGAAGCGCTTCGAAATCAAGGAGAGCATTCGCAAAGGAAACAGCGGCGGCCCGTTCGTAGACGATGATTATCGGATTGTCGGCGTCGCTCAACAAGGCGCTGAACAAGGGAAAGGAAACGACGAGTGTCTTTGCGTAACCGAACTACGCAATTGGGTTGATGCCTCGAAAGCGGCGAAGGTACCGGTCGCCGTTCCTACTGGACCTGCTGCGCCAACGTCGGCTTTTGCTCCAACCGTTGTATCCGTTGCGACGACAGCGTCGCCATCCTCCGCTGATGAGACCGCAATGGCGATCATTCCAGCGGTCTCCGTTGCGGCACCCGATGAGCCAGAGGCCCCCGACGCCCGCGACGCAGGTCCGGTCAGCGAATGATCGGTTTTCCTGTGGGCGAATGACAGCAACGACCCTTATGTGGATCCACAAAAAGCCGATGAGCCGCCGATGGCGGTGCCCATCGGCGGCCAAGCTTTCACCCTACTCTTTGTCCCACTCGGAAATATCCTTACCGATCCGGACGCCCTGGGGCACGCTTGCTCCCCGGTAGCCGCTCCGCGCGTTGCCGACATGCATGGTCTGCTTAGGGCTGGGGCGTTCCCCTGTTAGCTCGATGCCGTTGGCCTGGGCTTGCATGCGAACATAGCCCCGAAGCATCTTTTCCCGGTACGAGTACCAACCGGGACGGCCTTCCTCCTGCTGCATTACCTCCCCGTAAGAGGGGCCTTTCAGCTTTCGTATCTGCGCGGTGTAGCGCTTCCTGTCTATGGGCGTTCGACCGTCTCCGCGCTTGCGGGCGATTGCTTTGTACGACTCGTACATGTCGTCGAGTGACCGTAGCAAATCGTCGTGGTCGGCTGTCGACCAGACGATGTCTTCGAACTCTGGATCGCGGTGCAGGACGGCCTTCTCGTAGGGCTTCTTGAGCTCGGCGTTGATGGACTGGATCGCGTCGGCAAGCCCGGTCGAAAAAAGCTCCCAGCCTATTTCCGTAACGGTGTCCTCGGCCGAGAAGGCCGCCCATAGGATTTTCTCCATAATGGAATGAACGTAGTAGGGGTATCCGTCGCTGATCATAGCGATCCGCCAGTTGACGTTGTTGTCGATGTCCAGCCCGAAGTTCGATACAGCCGAAAGGACGATCTCTCGGCGGGCGTTCCAGCCAAGCCTCGGCAGTTCGACGGTCTCAAGCTGCCGATAGGCCGATTGATGAGCGCCGAGAAGCTCATCGAGGGTGTTGGCAATCCCGGTGAAGATGAATTTCACGTTCACCGAGCGGTCACCCATCTGTTTGAGCAAGGCAGCGAACTTATTCCGTTCTTCCGCCGAGGTGATGGCATCGAATTCGTCGATGACCACGACCGGTTTCGCCGAGTGCATATCCGCGATTTGGTTGAGGATCTCGACGGCGTCGCCTATTGATCTGATGGCCGCGGCGATGTCGATGTCACCGCTTTCGGTGCCTTCGCCGACTCTGACGCCTCCGATCTCGACCGAGAGGGATTTCGTAGCCTTGATATTCTTGGTTCTCGGCCGACGGATAGCCTGGCTGACGATGTTCGCAATAACAGTGTTGAAGGTGTCGTCTGGCGATCCGGAAACGAATATCGGCGTGGCATCCGAGGTTTGATATTGGAAGGCCGCCGTCTGTCCCAGCGAGCTCTTGCCGACGCCCCTATCCCCGAAAATGAAGGCGTGCCGCCCCGGGGCATATAGGCTCTTCTTGATTGTGTCGAGCTCTTTGTCCCGGCCCTTAAGGTGCTCGATGCTCCGGATCGGCCTCGATGCGGAAAGAGCGTCGCCCAGTTTCGCCCCGAACTCGTCCTCGGTGTACCCGTCTATCGCCATTGTCGCCTCTTAAAAATTCGCTTAATCACTTGTCACTCTAAGCTGGCCCGAACCTAGAAACCTACTGTTGAGGCTGACCAGCGTTGACAGGCAAAATGGGTCGCTATGGAAATATTTGCATAGCAGCAATACCGGCGATCTACTTATCCTCGGGCGAGCAGCTTTACTCCGTCCGACCGCAGTTCGCCCTTTGGCGACACATGCCGGTAGAGCGTTTGCCGGGTAATCCCCAGTTCTTCGCAGAGATCGCCCACCTTGGTTTCCGGTTGCCCCATGCTGGCCATCGCCAGGCGTAGCTTGGCGGCCGTCATCTTGAACGGGCGCCCCCCTTTCCTGCCGCGAGCGCGCGCCGAGATAAGTCCGGCAACCGTTCGCTCGGAAATCAATTCCCGCTCGAACTCGGCCAGCGCAGCAAAAATGCCGAACACAAGCTTGCCGGCGGCAGTCGTCGTGTCGACCGCCGCACCGTGACCGGTCAGGACCTTCAATCCCACGCTACGCGCAGTCAGGTCGTGCACGGTATTGATCAGGTGGCGCAGATCGCGGCCGAGCCGATCGAGCTTCCACACGATCAGCGTGTCTCCTTCACGAAGCGCCTTCAGGCAGGCAGTCAACCCTGGGCGATCATCGCGTCGGCCTGAAGCCAGATCCTCGTAAAGGTGTGCAGGACTCACGCCGGCAGCGATGAGCGCATCGCGCTGCAAATCGGTGGACTGGGATCCGTCCGCCTTCGATACCCGCATGTAGCCGATCAGCACCTTTTCACCTGTCACGTATACGTTCGATTATGTGACAGTGTGCGTCAGAAAGTTCAGCCCGTCAAAATTTGTCACTTAACCCGTCATTTAGACTAAGGCCTGCAAAGGGTCTGTCAGGCACATAATGTGACGTAAATTACGCAAGTCCCTGCTCGACTCCGCCAACGGTGGGGGCTTTCCCGGAATTGATCGCCCGCGTCGGCGAGGAAGCGCCCGGCGTGCGCCCGTGCTTCGTGCAGAAAGCGGACAAAGACAGCAAGCCGCTGCGCGACGGGCGGGTCGAGTTGGAGACTGGTGTTGTGGGGCAGACAGCGGCGCCCGAACTGCGTGTGCAGGCACTCTTCCGCAACCGTTTCATTGGCGTCGTGCGCTTGGGGCGCCCCTTGAGCGAAGGGCAGGTCACGCCTTCCCGTTATGCGGCCGGACGGCATGTCTACGTCTCGCGTCAGGGCGCGAACAAGGGGCCGATTGATGAGGCGCTGAGCGCAGTCGGACTGAAACGCAAGATCGTCATCATCGTCAGTGGCTTTTCGACCGCGTTGGCGCTGGCTCGGGCCTCCGACCTGATCGCCAGCGTTCCTGAACTTCACACCGGAAACCTGCGCGCCGGCATGCATAGTTTCCCCATCCCGTCCCCACGCCAGAGATCACCGTTTCATTGCTTTGGCACCCCAGACAGGATGCAGATCCCACGCATCGATGGCTACGTGGTCACATCCGAGATGTCTGTGCGGTGCTGCGCTGAGATGATTGGTCAGAAATCAACACATCTGAAGTCAAACAGATTGCACTCGGCCACGTCGCCGTGCTCGAGCGCAAGATCGCCGCCCTGCAAGGCATAGCCAACACCTTGCGCACCCTGGCCGAACACTGCCAGGGCGACCAGCGCCCCGACTGCCCGATCCTGGCCAACCTCGACGCCATCCACCCCTGCAGGAACCAGAGCTAGATTGCCTCGCTTGGCGGGCATTAATCGCACAGGCGGGATCAGGCGGGTCATTGGTCGCTTGGGCGTTGACCCTGGTCCGGCGCACGCCCGCCAGCAATACCGAACCGCGCCGCACACCGGGACAACCACACTACCGTCGGCGCCGCCTCATTACAAACTTGTAATGCCCCCCTCAGCCCACGGTAAGGGTGCAAGGCACACCATAGGTCTTCGTTGCAAACAACAGAACGCGCTCGTCCACTGCCCAAACCACGGCGCTAGCGGAATGCAGCGCGCCGACAACAGAGACCGAAGGAGCCCGGCCATGGTCAGACCAGCCGCTGTGGCCGTCTTGCTGATCGCGGGGTTCATTCCCGTGAGCGCAATTGCGGCCCAAGCCTACGACCCCGATGCCCCCACCCCGTCGCTCACCTACACGCCCCTACCCGAGCCGGCTCGGCTGCCGGCGCTGGGCGAGCTTGACTGGCGCGGGGCCAACGACACCGTGGGCGCTTTCCCGCGAGGACACATCGACATCCTCAAGTGGGAAGCCGAGAACAGCCCCGCACCGCCGGCCGATGCCAGCACCGATGCGGGTGCGCTGACACCGCGCGATGCGGTCCGCCAGGCGCTTACCCACCGCCCGGAGCTGTTCGCCAGCAGCGACATGAGCGCAATCGAACGGGCCCGCGCCGACATCGCGATGGTCGAATTCGCGCGCGACGTGCACCGCGCGTGGATCAGTGCAGTCGCCGCGCGCCAAGGCCTGGGCTACGCGCAGCGCGCATTCGACACGCAGACCACGGCAAGCGCACTGGCGGTGCGTATGACCCAGGTCGGCAACTGGGGGCAGGATCGTCTGCTGCGCGAACAGTTCACCGTACAGGCGGTGGCGGTCGATCTGGCGCGCGCGCGGCAGCAGGCGCTCAGTCGCAATGAGGCGCTGTACCGCGAACTCGGTGCGTGGGATGAAGCGGGCGCGATCAGTTTGCCGGCACAATTGCCCGACCTACCCGCCACCCCGATCAGCGCCGACGGACTGGAAGCGCACGCGCTGCGCAATCATCCGCAATTGAAGTTGGCCGCGATCACCGCCGAGCGCGCGCAGCGCGGATTGGGCGCACAGTCCATGACCGGCTGGAACGAGGCCACCTCGGCCGCGATCGCGATCGCACTGGACGGCACAGGCGCGGGCGGCAACCCGCTCGACCAGCTCCCGGGCACCGCACCTGTCCTCGACCTGCGCCGCGCTGCGATCAGTCACGACACCGAACGCGCGGTGCGCGCGCAGGCCGAGGCCACCCGGCTCGCGGTAACGATCCGCTCCCGTGTGCGCGAGGCCTACCACCACTACCGCGTGGCGCACGAACGCGCACTGCAGGCCCGGAACACCGTTGAACTGCGCGTCGCCGCGCAGGAAGACATGGTGCTGCGCTACAACGGCATGCTCAAGAGCACCTGGGATGTGCTCGCCGCAGCACGCGCGCGCCTGGTGGCCGAAGCCGCTGCGGTGCAGGCGCAGCGCGATTTCTGGCTCGCCCACACCAACCTGCAGGCCGTACTGGGCGGCGGTGACTATGCCGGGCCGGACGCGACCGGCGCCAGTGGTGCGGACAACGATGACGGAGGGCACTGAACCATGAATCGACGCCAATTCATCGGCAGCGCCGCTTTCGGTGCGGTTGCTGCTGCCAGCATCGGCAAGAGTGCGCTCGCGGCCCTGCCCGAGCCGGTCATCCAGACTTCGGCCAACACTGCACCGCCCCAACTGCCCACGAGCGGCCGTCCTTACCAGCCGGTGGTCACCCTCAACGGGTGGACCGCGCCGTGGCGGATGAATGACGGCGTCAAGGAGTTCCATCTCGTGGCCGAACCGGTCGAGCGCGAGATCGCCCCCGGCATGGTCGCTCGACTGTGGGGTTACAACGGCCAGTCGCCGGGGCCGACGATCGAGGTGGTCGAGGGCGACCGGGTGCGTATCTTCGTCACCAATCGCCTGCCCGAACACACCACCATCCACTGGCACGGCCAGCGCCTGCCCAATGGCATGGACGGCGTGGGCGGGCTGAACCAGCCGCAGATCCCGCCCGGCAAGACCTTCGTCTACGAGTTCGTGGCCCGCCGTCCGGGCACCTTCATGTACCACCCCCACGCCGACGAGATGGTGCAGATGGCGATGGGCATGATGGGCTTCTGGGTCACCCACCCGCGTAATCCACACCCGCTGATCGAGCGCGTGGACCGGGATTTCTGCTTCCTCCTCAACGCCTACGACATCGATCCGGGTAGCCTGGTGCCGAAGATCAACACCATGCTCGACTTCAATTTGTGGACCTGGAACAGTCGCGCCTTCCCCGGCATCGATACGCTCAATGTGCGCAAGGGCGACCGCGTGCGCGTGCGCATCGGCAACCTGACCAT
>LNFM01004517.1_pt1 | contig 35432 bp, 35 predicted proteins | sample 596031 | NCBI WGS metagenome assembly LNFM01 (sample SAMN04254537, study PRJNA301005) | activated carbon metagenome | isolation source: dual media filters at the Ann Arbor, Michigan drinking water treatment plant | place: USA: Ann Arbor
CGCGCCGTCGGCCAGATCGAGCTGGTCTTCACCTTCATCGCCTCGCGCCTCGTGCTCAAGGAGCGGCCGTCCGCCGGAGAGTGGATCGGCAGCATCCTCGTCGTGGGTGGCGTCGTCCTCATCCTGATTTTCCGGTGACCCCAATGAGCGAAACCAGTCCGCGCCCCCTGCACGGCGTCCGCGTCCTCGATTTCTCGACCACCATCGCCGGCCCCCATTGCAGCCGCCTGCTGGCCGACATGGGCGCAGAGGTCATCAAGATCGAGGCCCCCGAGGGCGAGCTGATGAGAAGCCGTCCCGTGCAGCGCAACGGCGCCGGCACGATGTTCGGCCAGCTCAATGCCGGCAAGCGCTCGCTCGTGCTCGACCTCAAGCGGCCGGAGGCCGTCGCCGCGGTCAAGAAGCTGGCGGCCGGCGTCGACATCGTGGTGGAGAACTACCGGCCCGGCGTGATGAAGCGGCTCGGGCTCGACTATCCCGAGCTGGCGAAGATCAATCCCAGGCTCGTCTACTGCGCCATCTCGGGCTACGGCCAGACCGGGCCAGGCGCCGGAAGGCCGGCCTACGCGCCGGTGATCCACGCCTCGACCGGCTTCGATCGCGCCCACCTGTTCTACCAGCAGGGCCGCGAGCGGCCGGACAATTGCGGCATCTTCGTCGCCGACTATGCGAGCGGCGCCTATGCGCTGGGCGGCATCCTGGCAGCGCTTCATCAGTGTCACGTCACCGGCAAGGGCCAGATGGTCGACGTCTCGATGTTCGAGTCGCTGGTCGGCATGCTGCTGGGCGAGGTCAATCGCGCCCAGTTCGATTTCGAGATGCCGTCGCGGCCGATGTACGGCCCGGTCGAGGCCAAGGACGGCTACGTCATGCTGGCGACGGCGAGCGAGCGCACTTTCCAGGACATGGCGACGGCGGCCGGCCGGCGCGACTGGCTCACCGATCCGCGCTTCGAGAAGTACGCCGACCGGCGCATGAACTGGGACCAGTTCGTCGACGAGTTCGAGGCGTGGTCCAGGACGCTGACGGTCGAGGAATGCGTGGCGGCGCTCGACAAGCATGGCGTGCCGTGCTCGCCCTACTACACCGTCACGGAAGCCCTGCAGGACCCGCAGGTCGCCCATCGCGGCACGCTCTGCACCATCGAGGACAGCGCCGGTTCCTACAAGTCGCCGGCCCCGCCGTTCCGCTTCTCCGGGTCGGCGCTGCAGAGCGGCCCCAAGGTGTCGAGCCTGGGCGAGCACACGCGCGAGATCCTGGAGGAAGCCGGCCTGTCGGCGGCCGAGATCGAGGTGCTCGTCAAATGATCGATCCGCGCACGCCCATCCTGGTCGGTTGCGGCCAGATCACCGACACCGTCAGCGAGCCTTCGAGTACCCGGTCGAACGTCGCCTTCGCCGCCGAGGCCGCCCGGCTCGCCCTCGCCGACCCCGGCGCGTCGATTGGAGCCGATGCTCTGGGCCGCAAGATCGATGCCGTCGCGGTCCTCGAGTTCTTTCCCGACATCAGCCCGCGCTTCGCCTCGCCGTTCGGCCGCTGCAGCAACCCGCCCAAGGCGGTCGCCAACCGCCTGAGCGCGGCGCCGCGCCAGCTCATCTACACCCACCAGGGCGGCAACACGCCCCAGTACATGGTCAACCGCTTCGCCGAGGAGATCGCGAGCGGCGCGACCGAGCTGGCGCTGATCTGCGGGGCCGAGCTGCTGCGCTCGACCCAGAATGCCCGCAAGGCCGGGCTCGAGATCGATCACAACGAGGACCCCGGCGGCGAGCCGACGCGAGTCGGCGACAAGCGGCTGGGCTACTCCGACGAGGAAGGGCGCCACGACCTGCGGGCGGCGATCCATTTCTACCCGCTGCTGGAGAATGCCATCCGCGGCGGGCTCGGGCGCGATGTCGCGAGCCACATGACGGCCATGGGGCATCTGTTCGAGCGTCTCGCCGCGGTCGCCCGCGACAATCCGCTGGCGACCCGGCGCGAGGGCTACCGTGCCGAGAGGCTGGCCACGATCTCCGACGACAATCGCTGGATCTGCTTCCCCTATCCGCGGCTGATGAACGCGAACGCGATCATCGACCAGGCCGCGGCCGTGCTCGTGACCTCGGTCGGGAAGGCGCGCGAATGGGGTATCCCGCCGGAGCGCTGGGTGTTCCTGCACGGCTGCGCCGACGGCACCGACACCTGGGTGGTCTCCGAGCGGCCGCGGCTCGACGCCTCGCCGGCGATCCGCGGCTGCGTCCGCACCGCCCTCGACATGGCCGGCAAGCCGGTCGCCGACGTGGCCGCTTTCGACCTCTACAGCTGCTTCCCGTCGGCGGTCGAGGTGGCGATGAAGGAGATCGGCCTCGCCGAGGACGACCCGCGCCCGGTCAGCGTCACCGGTGGCCTGCCCTTCTTCGGCGGCCCGGGAAACAATTACGTCACCCATTCGATCGCCGAGATGATGAACGTGGTGCGCCGGACGCCGGGCTCGTTCGGCCTGGTGACGGCCAACGGCAATTATCTCACCAAGCACTCCGCCGGCCTCTACTCGACCGCGCCGGTGCACGGCCCGTGGCGGCGCGAGGACCCGAAGAAGCTCCAGGCCGAGCTCGATGCCGGCCCGAAGGAGCGTGTCGACGCCCTGCCGACCGGGACCGGCACGATCGAGACCTACTGCGTCCCCTACGGCAAGGCTGCGCCCGAACGGGCTTACGTCCTGGGCCGGCTCGACGCGACAGGCGACCGCTTCGTGGCCATGTCCCAGGGCGACCCGGCACTGCTGTCCAACATGCTGACAAGGGAGCAACTGGGACGCCGCGTAACCGTCGAGCAGGCGGACGGCCGCAACGTCTTCCGGCCCCTCGGCTGAGAGCCTGTGACTTTTTCGGTAGTCGTTTTTTGGCGATTGATGAGGTCGCTACCGCGAACTTTTCTGTCGTCCTGAGCAGAGCGAAGGACCTCATCGCCGTGTGGTACCAGTGTACTCTGGAACTTTCAGGATGACAGGAGGGGGGCGACAGAGTTCGATAAAGTCACGCGCTCTGAGCTCGGCACGCCGGAAGCGCATCTCATCCTCTTCCCCAGCGAAGCTTAGCGAAGCTGGGGAGGAGAATGAGAAGAGCGGCGTCACGCCTGGGGGCGGACTCGCCAGCTCTCGACCGACCACAACCTGGCAGCCTATGATGCCGCTTATCTCGAGCTGGCGCTGCGCCGCCACAGTCCCCTCGCCTCCTGCGACTTGGCCTTGGTCGAGGCTGGCCGCAAGGCCGGTGTGGAGGTTCTGGGGGATTGAGGATGGCTCTGCCCGCTCGACGAGGGATCGGACGATCAGGCCGACCAGCAGCGAGGGAACATGCCGAACCAGCTAAGCCAGGCCCAGACGGCCGAGTTCACTGAAAAGGGCTTTACCTACGCGCGCGGCCTGTTCGCCACCGACGAGATCGACCTCCTGACGCGCGCCATGGAGGAGGACCCTGCAGTGCGCGGCAGCATTCTCGACCGGCGCGACGGCGAAGGCCGCTCGACGCGCATCGCCCTCTGGAATCGTGCCGGCGACAGCGTCTACGGGCTGGCGGCGCGCTGCCGGCGCATGGTGGATACTTCGGCGACGCTGCTGGGAGGGCCGGTCTATCACTACCAATCCAAGCTCACCGCCAAGGAGCCTGAGGTCGGCGGCGCCTGGGAATGGCACCAGGATTACGGCTACTGGTACTACAACGGCTGCCTCAGGCCGGACCTGCTCTCGGTCATGATCGCCCTCGACAAGACGACGCGCGAGAACGGCTGCCTGCAGATCGCCACCGGCTCGCACAAGCTCGGGCGCATCGACCACACGCCGCTGTCGCCGACCCAGAACGAGGTCGATCCCAAGCGCATGCCCTACATCCTCGACAAGTGCCCGATCGAGTATTGCGAGCTCGACAAGGGCGATGCGCTCATCTTCCACTGCAACGCCATTCATCGCTCCGACGCCAACCGCTCGGCCAGCCGTCGCTGGACCCTGCTGATCTGCTACAACCGCGTCGACAACGACACGTTCAGCAAGGCCGACGATCGCTACTTCGTTCCGCTCGACGCCGTCGATGACGACGCGCCGCGCCGGGCCGGCCTGCGCTTCGCCCGCGGTGACGACCAGGAACACTTCGCCAGCCGGCCGTACGTTCCGGACCTGCGCAAGGCCTCATAACCAGCGGCGTCGGCCCGTGGACGTCCGCAAGGCCGTGACTGCCGACATCGAGGCGGCCGTCGAGCTGGCGGAGCGCAATCGCCGCCAATTCCACAAGTATCAGCCGACCTTGTGGCGCAAGGCGGCGAGCTCGGCGGCGGCGACGACGACGTCCTTCGTCGAGCTGCTGACCGAGCCGGGCACGTATTTTCTGGTCGCCGTCGAAGGGACCCGACTGCAGGGTTTCCTGATCGCGCGCAAGTTCCCTGCCCCACCGGTTTTCGACCCGGGCGGCGACACCTACCTGATCGACGATTTCTGTGTGCTCGAGCCGCGCCTCTGGCTGACCCTGGGCGAAGCCTTGCTGTCGCACGTCTCGACGCTGATCCACGAGCATGGCGGCGCCCAGATCGTGGTGGTCTCTGTCGACCGCGATCTCGGCAAGGCAGAGATGCTGCGCCGCTCCGGCCTCACCATTGCGTCGAGCTGGTGGACCAGGGCGTTGGATTGATCGTGGAGCGCCGGTTGAAGAAGTGCCGCCAATCCATCGATCCTGGATGAGCGTCGCTGCTTACCTCCTCAGGATATCCGCCGTCGCTGCGATAAGCCGTTGGATGTCGTCGTCGCTGCCGACCGTGATGCGCAGGTAGGGCGCCGTGCGCGGTTTGTTGAAATGCCGCACGAGCACCGCGCGCTCGCGCAGCGCCGCCGCTAGCTCCGGCCCGCTCCGAAGCGGATGCCGGGCGAACACGAAGTTGGCGCTCGACGGCAGGACGACAAAGCCCAGGCGGACCAACGCGTGCGTCGTCGCTTCGCGCGCCGCGGTCACCCGGGCGCAGCTCTCCCGGAAGTAGGCGTCGTCGCGCACCGACGCCGTTGCCCCCGCCTGGGCGACGCGGCCGAGCGGGTAGGAATTGAAGCTGTCCTTCACGCGGCGCAGCGCCTCGACCAGGCCCGCGTTGCCAATCGCATAACCAACGCGCAGGCCCGCCAGGGCGCGCGACTTCGACATGGTCTGCACGACGAGCAGGTTCGGATGGTCGGCGATCAACGGGACTGCGCTCTCGCCGCCGAAATCGACGTAGGCCTCGTCGATCAGCACCGGGATGTCGCGACGCTCCTCGAGCAGCCGGGCGATCTCTGCGCGCGGCAGCGCGATGCCGGTTGGCGCATTGGGATTGGCGATCACGATCGAGCCGGCGGCGCGACGATAGTCCTCGATCCGCACCCGCATGTCGCCGTCGAGCGGCACGGTCTCGTAGGCGATGCCGAACAGTTGCGCCCACACGGGGTAGAAGCTGTAGGTGACATCGGGAAACAGCAGTGGCTTCGGTTGCTTCAGGAGCGCCACGAAAGCATGCGCGATCACCTCGTCCGAGCCGTTGCCGACGAACACCTGCTCGGGCGTGACACCATGATTCGCGGCCAGCACCTCGCGCAATTCGGTCGCCTCGGGATCGGGATAAAGCCGCTGGCTGTCGGCGGCCGCGGCCCGCATCGCCTCGAGCGCGCGCGGCGAAGGGCCAAGTGGGCTTTCGTTGGTGTTGAGTTTCACGAGGTTGGCGATGCGCGGCTGCTCGCCCGGCACATAGGGCGAAAGCTCGCGCGCAGTCTGGCTCCAGAACGGATTCATCGGGGCGTCCGGCTTGGGGTCGAGCGGCGGCTTATGCCACTGTGGGGCGCACACCAGCCCACCCCTCGAGACGCCGCGCTCGACGTGGCTCCTGGCGGTGAGGTTTCCACCTGAAGCAAACACGCTCCAAGCGGCCATTTGTCAGTCTGACAGGTCTGCTGGTCGCACCAGCTCGTAGTTCTTCGCCCGGTACTTCGGCCCATCGCTTTCGCCGGTGGGCACGAAGCCGAGTCGGGCCATGAGACGATGGGAGCGCTGGTTCGGCAGGTCGACGCCCGCGAGGACGCGCGGGAGCCTCAGCATCTCGAAGCCGCGACGTAGGGCAACGTCGGCTGCTTCATAGGCCATGCCCCCGCCCCAGCAGCGTTCGCTGACAGCGATGATCAGCTCGCGGTCGACGGTGCCGGTCGGGCGTAGCGAGACCAGGCCGACGACTGTGCCGTCGAGGCAGATGACCCACGCGCCATGAGCGCATGCGGCATCGACATGCGCTTGCGTCTCGTCGCGGCTGAGCAACACGTCGTCGAACAGGTACTGTCTCACGCCAGGCTCGGTGAAGATGGCGTGCAGGACATCGCCGTCGCCTGGCTCGACGGGGCGCAGGACCGGGCTCAAGCGTCTGGCCTCAAGCACGACGTCACCCTGAGGAGCGGCCGCAGGCCGCGTCTCGAAGGATGGACTGCAATCGAGATTCGTGTAGCAGGCTCATCGCGACACCCGTGGTGTTGCCGACCCTTCGAGACGCCGCGCTGTGCGCGGCTCCCAAGGATGAGGATCTTGCTGGTGCGGTCGTCCCTCACGCCACAGCGGTCTCGGGCCACAATGGTCTGATGCTAAAATGGTCTCATGCCCCAAGGCGCTCCAGCGCCGTACTGAGGCGGTCGCGGGTCTGTTCGGCCGCCAGACGGCGTTCGCGCTGCTCCTCGACGACATCCTCGGGCGCGCGCGACACGAACGCAGCATTGCCGAGCTTGGCGTCGATCTTGCCGACCTCGTCGCCCAGCTTCTTGATCTCCTTCCGCAGGCGCACGCTCTCGGCCTCGAGGTCGATGACCTCGCCCACCGGCAGCGCATAGGTCGCCTCGCCCACGACGATCTGCAAGGCTGCCTTGGGGGCCGCTGCCGCGGCGGGCTCGATGCTCTCGATGCGGGCCAGGCGCTCGATCGCCGCACGATGCGTCGCGAGGCGCTGGCGCGTCGTCTCGCCGGCGCCCACCACCAGCAACGCGAGCTTGGCGCCGGCCGGCACGTTCAGCTCGGCGCGCGCCGAGCGGACGTCGGAGATCAGCTTCACCAGCCAGCCGATCTCGGCGTCGGCCGCCGGATCGACCGGCGCCGGCACCGGCCACGGCTGACCGATCAGCATGCCGTGGCGGGCACGATGGCCGAGCTTGTCCCAAAGCTCCTCGGTGATGAACGGCATCACCGGATGCAGGAGCTTGGCGGTCTCGCGGATCACGAAGGCCGTGACGGCGCGCGTCTCGTCCTTGGCCGGCCCGTCCTCGCCCTGCAGCACGGGCTTGCCGAGCTCCACGTACCAGTCGCAGACAATGCCCCAGATGAACTCGTATAGGGTGCTCGCCGCCTCGTTCAGGCGAAACCCGCCGATCGACCTGTCGATCGCGGCGTTGGCGCGCGCGAGCTCGCCCAGAACCCACTTGTTGATGGTGAGCTGGACCGTCGCAGGATCGAAGGATTCCGGCAGCGCCGCACCATTCATCTCGGCGAAGCGCGTGGCGTTCCAGAACTTGGTGGCGAAGTTGCGCGAGCCCTCGACGCGCGCCGGCGCGAGACGCAGACGGCCGGCGTTGTTGGCCGCCAGCGCGGTCATGGTGAAACGCAGGGCATCGGCGCCGTACTTGTCGATCAGCTCCAGGGGGTCCATGGCGTTGCCCTTGGACTTGGACATCTTCTGGCCCTTCTCGTCCGTCACCAGGCCGTGCAGGTAGACGGTGCGGAACGGCACATCCTTCATGAAGTGCTGGCCCATCATCATCATGCGGGCGACCCAGAAGAACAGGATGTCCCAGCCGGTGACCAGAACGTCGGTCGGATAGTATTTCTTCAGTGCGGCGGTCTCGTCGGGCCAACCGAGAGTCGAGAATGGCCACAGCGCCGAGCTGAACCACGTGTCGAGCACGTCGGGGTCGCGCTCCAGCGTCACGTCCTTGCCGTAGTGGACGCGCGCCTCGGCGCTCGCCTCGGCCTCCGACATCGCCACGAAGACCTTGCGGTCAGGCCCGTACCAGGCCGGGATCTGATGGCCCCACCAGAGCTGGCGCGAGATGCACCACGGCTCGATGTTCTCCATCCAGCGGAAGAACTCGTCGCGCCCGCGCTCGGGCACGAAGCTCACGCGACCGTCTCGCGCCGCCGCGATGGGCTCCTGCGCGAGCGCCTTGGCGTCGGCGTACCACTGCTCGGTGAGGAACGGCTCGACCGGCACGCCGCCGCGATCGCCGTACGGCACCGAGTGGATGTGCGGCTCGATCTTCTCGACCAGCCCGGCCGCCTCCATGTCGGCGACGACCTGCTTGCGAGCGTCGAAGCGATCGAGCCCGCGAAACTTCTCGGGCGCTTTGTCGTTCAGCCGCGCGAACTTGTCGAAAATGCCGATCGCCTCGAGGCCGTGCCGGCGGCCGACCTCGAAGTCGTTGAAGTCGTGCGCGGGGGTGATCTTGACGGCGCCCGAGCCCTTCTCGGGATCGGAGTACTCATCGCCGACGATCGGGATGCGGCGACCGACCAGCGGCAGGATGGCGTGCTTGCCGATCAGGTGCTTCCACTTGGGATCGTCGGGGTGGACCGCGACGCCGGTGTCGCCCAGCATGGTTTCGGGCCGCGTCGTGGCGACGACGATGTGCTCGTCGCTGCCCTCGATCGGGTACCTGAAATACCACAGATGGCCCTTGACCTCGCGCGATTCGACCTCAAGGTCGGAGATCGCGGTCAGCATCTTGGGGTCCCAGTTGACCAGCCGGTTGTCCTTGTAGATCAGGCCGGCCCTGTAGAGTTCGACGAACACCTTCAGCACCGCGGCCGACAGGCCTTCGTCCATGGTGAAGCGCTCGCGGCCCCAGTCGCACGAGGCGCCGAGGCGGCGGAGCTGACCCGTTATGGTGCCGCCCGAGAAAGCCTTCCATTCCCAGACCTTGGCCAGGAACTCCTCGCGCGACAGGAGCTTCTTGTTGCCGTCGGTGGCGGTCGCGCCCTCGACGGCGAGGCCGATGCCCTCCTGCGCGAGATTGCGCACCACCACCATCTGGGTGGCGATGCCGGCATGGTCGGTGCCGGGCTGCCACAGCACGTCGTCCCCCTTCATGCGGCGCCAGCGGATCAGCACGTCCTGCAGCGTGTTGTCGAGCGCATGGCCCATGTGCAGGCTGCCGGTCACGTTGGGAGGCGGGATGACGATGCAATATGGCGGCTTCGCCGACTCGGGATCGGCGCGAAAGGCGCCTTCGCTCTCCCATTGCGGATAGAGGCGGGCTTCGATTTCCTTCGGGTCGTAGGTCTTGTCGAGCATCGTTGGGCCTTCAAAAGCAAAAACGCCACGGTCGGGGCGCCGTGGCGTTCGAAACGGGTGGGCGCCTTGGGTTCAGCGGCGTGTCAGCCGGACGATCTCGCGTTCGACATAGCGTTCGACGATGCCGGGAAGGTTGCGATCGAGCCAGTCCTTGAGCATCGGCCGCAGCATCTCCTTGACCAGATCCTCGATCGTCTGCTGCTTGCCGCCGACCATCATCCCAGGATCGCCCGCGGCGGGCGTCGGCACGCTCTCCTGCACCGCCAGGCTCAATCGCGAGAACGCGTCCGCAGCCGCTCCGGCTGCCGATCCGTCGATCAGCGGCGAATCGGGGCCGAGGCTGGTGCTCGGCGCGCGCGCCGGCTCGGGCGCCCGCACGATCGCTTCGGCGGGGCGCGGCGGCACGCCGGGAGGCACTACGAGATCGGCGGTTCGCGGCGGGGCCTTGGGGTCTTCCATCAGATCCTCGGTGAGCAACAGCACATCGTCATGCCCTGCCGAGCGCGACCTCGGCTCCGGCCGCGGCGACTCGGGCGGCGGCACGACCGATAGCCTGGCCGGCTGGCCGGGTGCCTGCGGTCCGCTCGTCCTCTGGTTGGTCATCTGGGCTCGGGCCTCGTCGTCGGAAATGATCTTGCGGATCGATGCCAGGATGTCGTCCATCGACGGGTCGCCGCCGGCATTCCTGGGATCCGCCGGCACCGGGGCCTTGCCGCCCGAATCGCTCGTCCCCCACCCGATCCACTTGGACCCGACCTCGTTGTAGTACCTCTCCTCGTCATAATACTCGACTGGCAGGGTCAGTGCACGAGCGGTCAGCCGGCCGACGCCGGCCAGGATGCCATAGTACGAGACCTGGACGTCGCGGCGGGCCTGGACGAGGCTGACCTGGGCGTTGAGCAATTCCTGCTCGGCGTTCAAAACGTCCAGGGTGGTGCGCGAACCCACCAGGGCTTCCTGGCGCACACCGTTCAGCGCAACCTCGTTGGCACGGACCTGGGCCTCGAACGAGGTCACGCGCGAGCGCGACGAGTCGAGCTGGCGCCACGCCCTGATCACGTTCTCGGCGACCAGGCGACGGGCACTGTCGAGTTCGTTGCGGCGCTGGGCGACCAGCTCCTTGGCCTGGCGCACGCGCGACCATTCGCTGCCGTTTTGATAGATCGGCACCACAGCCTGCACGCGGACGCCATAGGTGTAGTACTGGTCCATCGGTACCGACAGGTCGAACTGCTGCTGGATGACGCCGATCAGGTTGACCTGGGGCAGCAGGTCGCCGATTGCCGTGTTGACGCTGTAGCTCGCCGACGAGATGCGATACTGCGCCGTGACAGCCCGCGGCCCCATGTCCATGGCGAGGCCGATCGCCTCGTCCTCGCTGGCCGGCAGCCCGCCGATCAGAGGTATCTCCCCCAGCCGGCCGGGCTTCTGGCCGATCGTGCGCTGGTAAGCCGCCTCGGCGATGCGCACGTCGGTCTCGGCCTGCACGAGGCTGGCGCGGGCGCCTTCGAGGCGCGCCTCAGCCTGGGCGACGTCGGTGATGGTGAGCTCGCCGACCCGGAAGCGTTCGCGCGTGGCGTCGAGCTGCTGCATCAGCACCCGGACGTTGTTGCGCCGCGCATCGGCAATGGCAATGTTCTGCACGAGGTCGGCATACGACGTGACTGCCGCCAGCAGGACGTTCTGCTCGGTGTCCGCCAGTGCCGCGCGCTGGGCCTGGATGTTGGCCTGCGCGGTCTTGGTTTCCGACACGGTCTTGCCGCCGCGGAACAGCGGCTGGATGGCCTGAAGGGTGGTGAAGCGGCCGTTCAGGATGTAGTAGGTCGGCCCCGAGCGGATCGGGATCGAATCCTGCTCGACCTTGTTGAACTCGACGGTGAGGGTGATGCGCGGGCGCCAGTTGGCGACCGCCTGCGCCAGGCCTTCGTCGGTCTGACGCAGGACAGCCCGGGCAGCCAGCAGATCGGGATTGCCGTTGTACGTCGTCGACAACGCCTCGATCAGGCTCTGCGACCAGGCGTTCGAGCCGGATCCCAATCCGACGGCGAGGGCGCACACAGCAAGTGTGCGCGCGACCCTCAAGCTGGGCCGGATACGCATTGCAATACCCTCATGTGTTGGTCGTAGCCTACCACCGGTCGGAATGGCATGGGTAGCCCCGCAACTGACCAGCCAATGATTCAGAACGTGAAGCGCGGCGGCGGCGCGAAGCCGGGCAGCAGAGGTGTGCCGGCGTCGAACAGCGGGCGCGCCGATGCGACATCGCCCTCCTTCACGAACAGCTGGGCGACCCCGAGCCCGCCCTCCGGTCCGGCTACGACGGTGGTCAAGCGTCCGCCAGGGGCCAGCTGGCCGAGAATGGACTGCGGCACCTGGCGCACGGCGCCTTCGATCAGGATCGCATCGAACGGCCCGCCGGACGCGTCGCCGCCTTCCAGGGAGCCGACGACCTGCCGTATTCCGGAGAGTGTCAGGTCCCTGGCCGTCCGCTCGGCCGCCGCCGCGAGAGCGGCATCGCTCTCGACGGCGACCACCGACTTCACGAGCTTGGACAACAGCGCCGCGCCATAACCGCGCCCCGAGGCGACGACCAGCGCGTGGTCCCCGGCCTGTGTCTGCAGCGCCTGGATCAGGCGCGCCAGCACCATCGGCTCCATCAGGTAGCGGCCGCCGCCCAGCGGCACGTCATCATCGGCGTATGCCATCGATTGCAGGCCGTCCGGCAGGAAGCGCTCGCGCGGCAATTCACTGACGGCCGCCAGAAGCTGGGCATTGGTCACCCGGTTGGGCCTCAGCTGACCGTCGATCATGTTGCGACGCGCCAGAGCAAAATCCGCCATGCCTACCTCAAGATAACGAACGATCTTATACGCATCAGGCAGCGAGAGCGTCAAAGGCCGTCCGATCGCGCCCGGCCGCCTCGGGCGCGCTGGCGGTGTGCGCTCCCGCAGCGATGACCGGACGATGCCTCCGTCGATCTCGACGCCTCTGCCGCGATCATGGCGCGCCGTGGCCGGCGCCGCGCCCCCTGTGGACAGGGCGCGCGCTGGAACCGCAGGTGAACATCGCGCTTTCACTGTCCCCGGACTTGTGCCACAAGACGCGGCCTTGCGCCCGAGGGTCGAAGCTAACGCTTTGATATCGTTGGCAAGGGCCTGGTGGCAGAGTGGTGATGCAGCGGACTGCAAATCCGCGAATGCCGGTTCGATTCCGGCCCAGGCCTCCAGCGCGCGGACGGATGATCGCAGGCCTTGCGTGCGCAGGTCGGCTCTGTCAAAACACCGCGCCTTCGCACTCGGTCCACAGCGCCGGCGCGGGGCTCTTGATCCGGGGTAGCTCAGCGGTAGAGCAATCGGCTGTTAACCGATCGGTCGCCGGTTCGAATCCGGCCCCCGGAGCCAGTTTCGGGCCGCTCTCGCAAGGGAGCGGCCCTTCTTGCATCCAGGGTCTGTTCATGTCGTCGTCTCGTCCCCTGCCCAACGAAACCGTCGAGCTGGTCGATCATGTCGTGGCGTTCGAGGGCTATTTCAGGGTCGGCCGGTATTTCTTTCGCCATGGTCTCTATCAGGGCGGACAGAGCGGGGTGCTGCGGCGCGAGGTCTTCGAGCGTGGCCAGGCGGCTGCCGTGCTGCCTTATGACCCGCGCCGCGACGAGGTCGTCCTGATCCGCCAGTTCCGGGCTGGCGCCTACGTCGCCGGACGGCATCCCTGGACCTGGGAGATCGTCGCCGGCATCGTCGAGGACGGCGAATCGCCCGAGTCGCTGGTGCGCCGCGAGGCCGTCGAGGAAGCCTCGCTCGAGCTGCGCGATGTCGTTCCCGTGCACGACGTGATCCTGAGTCCCGGCGCCTGCTCGGAGGGCTGCGCCATCTTCGTGGGCCACGTCGACACGACCAACGCCGGTGGTGTGTTCGGGCTCGAATCGGAAGGCGAGAACATCCTGGTCAAGGTCCTGTCGTTCGCCGAGGCCCGGTCGATGCTCGAGCACGGCGAGATCGGCAACGCGGTCGGCGTGATCGCCCTGCAGTGGCTTGCCCTCCACCGCGACCAGATCCGCGCACGCTGGAGCTAGAATCGCCTCTCATGGTTGCCTTCGAGGCGGCTCCCTGTCTACCGTCCGGAAGGGAAGCAAATGCCTAGCAGAGCGAGCACTCCATGAATGTCCGGTCGGGTTTTATCGACAGTATCGGCAACACACCCCTGATCAAGCTGCGCGCCGCCTCGGCGGCGACGGGGTGCGACATCTACGGCAAGGCGGAATTCCTCAACCCCGGCGGCTCGGTGAAGGATCGAGCCGCGCTCGCCATCATCGAGGACGCCGAGAAGCACGGCAAGCTCCGGCCCGGCGGCGTCATCGTCGAAGGCACGGCCGGCAACACCGGCATCGGCATCGCCCTGGTCGCCAATGCCCGCGGCTACCGCTCGGTGATCGTGATGCCCGAGACGCAGAGCCAGGAAAAGAAGGACATGCTGCGCCTGTGCGGCGCCGATCTCCGGCTGGTGCCCGCCGTGCCCTACGCCAATCCCGGCAACTACGTGCGCTATTCGGGCAGGCTCGCCGAGGAGCTCGCCGCAACCGAGCCCAACGGCGCGGTGTGGGCGAACCAGTTCGACAACACTGCCAACCGCGACGGCCACTACCGGACCACGGGGCCGGAAATCTGGGACCAGACCGAGGGAAAGGTCGACGGATTCACCTGCTCGGTCGGCACCGGCGGCACCCTGGGCGGCATTGCGCGCGCGCTGAAGGAACGCAATCCCAACGTCAAGATCGCGATCAGCGACCCGATGGGCTCGGCGATCTACAGCTGGTTCGCCAAAGGAGAGCTCAAGGCCGAAGGGAATTCCGTAACCGAGGGCATCGGCAACGGCCGGGTGACCGCCAACCTCGAAGGCACGCCGATCGATCTCGGCTACCAGATCACCGACGAGGAGGCGCTGCCCGTCCTGTTCGACCTGATCGAGCACGAAGGCCTGGTGCTGGGCGGCTCGACGGCCATCAATGTGGTCGGCGCCATGCGGCTCGCGCGCGATCTGGGACCAGGCAAGACCGTGATCACCATCCTGGCCGACGGTGGACAGCGCTACCAGTCGAAGCTGTTCAATCCGGCGTTCCTGCGCGAGAAGAACCTGCCCCTGCCGCCGTGGATGAAATGAACGCCCGGGCGACTCGCTGGCGCACGCCATGAGCCGGGTCGTCGTCTGCGGCAGCCTCAACATGGACGTGGTCGTCCAGAGTGCCCGCCGGCCGGCAACCGGCGAGACCCTGCTGGGAGCCACGGTTTCTTTCCTGCCGGGCGGCAAGGGACTCAACCAGGCCGTCGCCGCCGCGCGCCTCGGCGTCCCGACAGCGATGATGGGTGCGGTCGGCAACGATGCCTTCGGCAACGGCCTGCGCAGTTTCCTGGCGAGCGAGGACGTCGACGCCACGGGCGTTCGCGAGATCGACCGCACGGCGACCGGCGTCGCCCTGATCCAGGTCGCCGGCAAGGACAACGCCATCACCGTCGCCTCCGGAGCCAACCACCGCTTCACGCGGCGCATGATCCGCCATGCGCCGCACCGCGGCGAGGTATGGGTGGCGCAGTTCGAGATACCGGTCGACGAGACCGAAGCCATTCTCAAGCGCGCCAGGGCCGCCAGGGCACGCACGGTGCTGAACCTCGCGCCCTGCATGGCCCATTCCAGGCGACTGATGAGCCATGTCGATGTCGCCGTGCTGAACGAGATCGAGCTGGCGCAGGCGACGGGCACCCGGTTGCACGCCAGGAGCGCGCTCCGCGACCTTGCCTTGGCCGCCCGGAAGCTTCGCGCCAGGGGTGCCGGTACGGTGGTGGCGACCCTGGGCATGCGCGGTGCGATCGTCGTCACGGCTGAAGCCACCACCGTCGTGCCGGCCGTCAAGGCCGACGTCGTCGACACGACAGGCGCCGGCGACTGCTTCGTCGGCGCCCTCGCCGCCCGGCTGCTGGGCGGCGATTCGCCCGTCGAGGCCGCCCGCTTCGCCGGCGCCGCGGCGTCCTGCTCGGTCGAGAAGCTCGGCGCCGCGCCGTCGATGCCGACGGCCCGGGAAGTTGCGGCACGGCTGGCGAGGGCCTAAACCCCTGCCATGTTCGAAGAGCTCTTTCGCCACGACGCTTATCTCAAGGAAACGGACGCGACGGTGACCGCGCTGGAAGAGCGCGGCCTGCGCCTCGACCGCTCGATCTTCTACCCGACCGGCGGCGGCCAGCCGGGCGACACCGGGATCGTGCGTTGGGACGGCGGCGAGGCACCGATCGTCGACTCGGTCAAGGCCGAGAGCGGCGACGTGCTGCACGTGCTCGCGCCCGGCTCGCCGCGCCCGGCAGTCGGCGCCAAGGTCCATGCCGTGCTCGATTGGGAGCGGCGGATGCGCCACATGCGCATGCACACCGCGCTGCACGTCATGTCGGCCGTCATCCGCGGCAACGTCACCGGTGGCCAGGTCGGTGCCGACAAGAGCCGCCTCGACTTCAATCTCGAGGGCGAGGTACCGGCCAAGGAGTGGGTGACCGCGGAGGTCAACAAGCTGATTGCGCTCGACCGGCCGGTCGTGCCGCAATGGATCACCGACGAGGAACTGGGCGCGCGGCCCGAGCTGGTCAAGACCATGAGCGTGCGCCCGCCGATCGGTGCCGGCCGTGTCCGCCTGCTCGCGATCGAAGGCATCGATCTGCAGGCCTGCGGCGGCACGCACGTCGCGCGCACCGGCGAGATCGGCCCGATCGAGTGCGTCAAGATCGAGAACAAGGGCAAGATGAACCGCCGTTTCGTGATCGCGCTCACGTGAAGGTAAGGGTCATCCACTCTTCTCATGCTCCCCTCCCCAGCTCCGCTGGGGAGGTGTCAGCGTCTTACGCTGACAGAGGGGTCATGAGCAGCGGGACTGAGGCTCATGACCCCTCCGCCCCCGATTACGGGGGCACCTCCCCGGCTTCGCCAGGGAGGAGAAGAACCACCGTCGGCGATTACGCCGACATCTCCCCAGCGAATCTGGGGAGGTGCATGAACGTCACGCAATGAAGCTCTGAGGAATACCGAGATGGACTACGCAAGGCCCGACGCACTCGTCAGCACGTCCTGGCTCGCCAGCCGGCTCGATGCGCCTGACGTACGGGTGGTCGACGGCTCGTTCTACCTGCCGGCACAGAAGCGCAACCCCAAGGCCGAGTACGTCAACCAGCACATTCCCGGCGCGGTCTTCTTCGACATCGACGAGATCGCCGATACGTCGAGCCCGCTGCCCCATATGCTGCCGTCGCCGGAGAAGTTTTCCGCGCGCGTGCGCAAGCTCGGCCTGGGCGACGGCAGCAAGATCGTGGTCTACGATACCACGCCGATGCTGGGTGCCACCCGCGTGTGGTGGATGTTCCGCGCCATGGGTCACAAGGACGTCTCGGTGCTCGACGGCGGCCTGACCAAGTGGATGGCGGAAGGCCATCCCGTCACGGACGATCCGACGCCGCCGCGTGACCGGCATTTCACCGCGCGCCTCGACCACACGCTGGTGCGCGCGCTCGACGACGTGCGCGGCCTGATCGACAGCCGGCGCGAGCAGATCGTCGATGCGCGCGCCGCCAACCGCTTTCGCGGCGAGGTCCCCGAGCCGCGGCCGGGCCTGCGCTCCGGCCACATGCCCGGCGCGTTCAACCTGCCCTACAATGACCTGATCGACCCGGCGACCGGAACCATGCTGCCGGCCGACAGGCTGGCCGCCCGCATCGCCGCCTCGGGACTCGATCCGGCCAGGAAGGTGACGGCGAGCTGCGGATCGGGCGTCAGCGCCTGCGTCGTCGCGCTGGCTCTCTATCTCACCGGCGCGCCGGAAGCGGCGATCTACGACGGCTCGTGGACGGAATGGGGCGGCCGCGCCGATACGCCAATTGTCACCGGATCCTGAGCTCTTCCGCCATCAGCCACCGCCGCGCTCCGACGGCTGGCTACCGGTCACCATCACGCATCTCGAAATCGAACCGGCGACCTGGACGCGCCGCGGCCTGCCGCCGGCGTTCGAGGTCCGGATCGAGCACGTCGGCGCGCCGACGGTCGCCGCCTATCGCGATCTCTACGACAGGGTCGGCCGGCCGTGGCTTTGGTACGAGCGACGGTTGTGGACCGACGAGGCGCTGCAGGCCTTGCTGCTGCGGCCCGGGCATGAACTGCACGTGGCGCATGACGGGTCTGCGCTCGTCGGCTTCTTCGAGCTCGGGGACGACGAGCTGGCTTTCTTCGGGCTGACCATGGGCTACATCGGCCGACGCATCGGGCCCTGGCTGCTCGACCGCGCCATCGAGCACGCCTTCGCGCTCGGCCTGACCCGGCTTCGCCTGAACACCAACACGGTGGATCATCCGCGCGCGCTCGACACCTATCGCAAGGCGGGCTTTCGCTCCACGGGAAGCGAGCGCGTCGAGTTGCGCGACCCGCGCGTGATGTGGCCGGACGTCTATCGCTGGCCGCCGGTCTGACCGCCGTGTCATAGTGGGATCATGACTTCCAAGAAGACCTACACCCGCGCGGACACCGTTCTTGCCGTCGCGGGCCGCGATCCGGCCAACAATTTCGGCATCGTCAACCCGCCCGTCTATCACGCCTCGACGATCCTCTCCCCGACCATGGAGAAGTTCGAGAACCGCGTGCCCTTCGAAGGCTTCGGATACGGCCGCAACGGCACGCCGACCCAGATGGCGCTGGAGGATGCGGTCGCCGCCATCGAGGGCGCCCATCGCTCGATCGCCGTGCAGTCGGGGCTGGGCGCCGTGACCGGCGCCATCGTCGGTTTCCTGAAGGCCGGCGACCACATGCTGCTTACCGACAACGCCTACGGGCCGGCGCGCCGCTTCTCCAACACGACGCTCAAGAACTTCGGCGTCGAGACGACCTTCTTCGATCCGATGATCGGCGCCGGGATCGAGCGCCTGATGCGGCCCAACACCAAGGTGGTCTATCTCGAGGCGCCGGGCTCGCAGACCTTCGAGGTGCAGGATGTCGACGCCATCGCCGGCGTTGCCCGGAAGCACGGCGCGACGGTGATGATCGACAACACCTGGGCGACCCCGCTCTACTTCAAGCCGTTCGACCACGGCTGCGACCTGTCGATCCATGCCGGCACCAAGTACATCGTCGGCCACTCCGACGCGATGATGGGCATCATCTCCTGTGCCACGCGCCAGATGTTCGAGATCGCCAAGACGGCGTGCCAGAATTTCGGCTTCCATGCCGCGCCCGACGATTGCTACCTGGCGCTGCGCGGCTTGCGCACCATGGGCGTGCGCCTGCGTCATCACGAGAAGAGCGGCATCGAGATCGCCCATTGGCTGAAGGCGCGGCCCGAGGTCGACAAGGTCCTGCATCCCGCCCTGCCCGACTGCCCGGGCCACGACAACTGGAAGCGCATGTTCAAGGGTTCTTCGGGCCTGTTCTCCTTCACCCTGCGCGACGGCTACAGCCGCAACGCGCTGGCGGCGATGCTCGACGGCATGGACATCTTCGGCATGGGCGCGAGCTGGGGCGGCTACGAGAGCCTGATGATCCCCGCCCATCCCGACAACTACCGCACCGCCGTGCCGTGGCCAAAGGACAAGCACCTGCTGCGCGTCCATATCGGGCTCGAGGACGTCGAGGACCTCAAGACCGACCTGGCCGAGGGCTTCGAGCGACTCAACCGGGCGCACAACGCCTGAGAGCAGTCGGCCGGACAGCCCGGCCTGGACGAGCTATCGTGCCTCGGGAATCGGGGCATCGATCATGGACAATCCGGCAAGCGCCACTCCCGCCGCTCTGCTGCGCGAGCGCGAAGCGCGCAGCCTGACACTGATGACCGCCATTTCGCTCGCCGGCTTCCTGGCGGTGGGCACGCACGTCGCGACGGAAACCCTGGGCACCGGCCGCGAGGACGTACGCAAGCTCGGCATCACCATCTATTTCGGTTCGAGCATCGCCCTTTGCGTGGCCGTGCTTTTTTTCTTGCGCCGGCGAAAGTGGGTAGCAGGCGTGGGTACTGCGGTTGCGCTCCTGTCCGCCACCTTCCCCGCCATGGCCAGTTTCATGATCTGGCAGAGCTTCTACCCACCCGCCCCAGTCGCGCTGCTGACCAAGCTGCCAGTGGCTGCCGTCGGCATCGCGACGATTGCGATGATGACGCTCACCTTGCGTCCGCTGTACGTGACGATCGTCGGCATCGGCGTCGCCCTGACCCTGGTGGCGTTCTTCCTGCTGGCGCTCCTGGATTCCGCGACGGCGCTCGCCATGCACAGCATCGACCCCTACGTCGGTCCTGCCGTCAGCCAGAGCCGAGTCGTTTTCGAGCTGGTGTTCGTGGTCTGCGCTACCGCCGGCTGCGCCTTCGCCACCCAGATCGCACGGCAGACCGTACGCGAAGCCGCCGCGCTGCAACGCTCGACCGACCAGCTCAGCCGCTATTTCTCGCCGGACATCGCCGCCGGGATACGCGACGGCGGCGACGCCTTTCTGCGTCCGGGTGGCCGCGAGCAGGACGTGGCCGTGCTGTTCAGCGACCTCGTCGGTTACACCAGCCTGTGTGCCGGCCTCACGCCGTCCCAAGCTCTTGGACTCCTGTCGGAATACCAAGAGTACATGGTGGCGGAGATCTTCAAGGCCGGCGGCACGCTCGACAAGTTCATCGGCGACGGAATCATGGCGACGTTCGGTACACCCGCCCCGACCGCCGATTCCGCCGATCGGGCCGTGCAGGCCGCACGCGGCATGACGGAGGCCCTGAAACGATTGAATGCGGCGCGCGCGGCGCGCCAGGAACCACCGCTTGCGCAGCGTATCGGCATTCACGTCGGGGCTGCCGTCGTCGGCAATGTGTCGGCACGAGCCAACGCCTCGAATTTTCGGTGATCGGTGATGCTGTGAACGTGGCGAACCGTATCGAAGCCGCCTGCAAGAAGACCGGCAAGCTGGTCATGATGTCGGCTGCCGTGGTATCGCGACTGAGCTCGACGACTGATATCGAGCGCGTCGGCGAGATCGCCCTCGCCGGGCAGCCCAGGCCGGTCGAGTTGTACGCCCTGCGGCTGGCCTGATCGGGCAGACGACGTTTCAGGTCACGTCCTCGGGAAAGACGTGCCTGCCGTCTGCGTCGAGAGGCAGCGGCCGCACCGACAGCACCGCTGCCATCGGCAGAGGTCCGTAGAGATGCGGAAACAGATCGCCGTCCCGCGACGGTTCGTACTTCAGCGCGTCGCCAAGGCTTGCCGCGTCGACCGCCACAAGAAGGAGATCGCCCTGCCCCTTGAAATACAGTTGAGCCGTTCGTCTGGCCTGCCGCCCCGTGGAGAGGTGGATGAAGCCGTCCTCCAAGTCTATTCCTGCGCCGGCATAAAAGCCGTCGTCTTCAGCTGCCTTCCACAGATCGACGGCAATGACCTTGTAGACTGTCATCCTGGGAGTCCGCCCTGAATGACACCGGCTATGACTTGCGGCAGCCGGCGCACGTGCCGGTAACCTCCAGGGTCATGTCGCGGGCGGCGAAGCCGCGGCCGCTGGCGCTCGCGACGATCGTGTCGGCGAGGCCGCTGCCGTGCAGCTCCTCGGCGTTGCCGCATTCGCCGCAGATCAGGAAGAAGCCGCGATGGGTCTCGCCGGGATGGCTGCAGCCGATGAAGGCGTTCATGCGCTCGATGCGGTGAATCAGCCCGTGCTCGATCAGGAAATCGAGCGCCCGGTACACGGTCGGCGGCGCCGAGCCGAGATCCTCGTCGTGCAGCTGGTTGAGGAGCGCATACGCGCCGACCGGCTTGTGGCCCGACCACACGAGCTCGAGCACCCGCCGGCGCAGCGGCGTGAAACGCAAGTTCCGGTCGGCGCAAAGCTTCTCGGCCGCCGCCACTGCATCCTCGATGCAGTGCTCGTGATCGTGAGCGCGATCGGCGCCTTTGGCGGGCTTCTTCACAGGCATTCCGATTTGCCAAGCAATGTTGCGGCAACTATACGCCCCGTTCCCCAGTCAGGCCAAGCCATGCCCATTGCCGCCGCCCCGTCGTCCACAGCGATCGACGCCTTCCTCGAGGCCGTCAGGTTTGATGCCCAGGGTCTCGTGCCGGCGATCGCCCAGCAGCACGATACCGGCGAGGTGCTGATGATGGCGTGGATGGATCGCGCCGCCGTCGTCGAGACGCTCAGCACCGGACGGGTCTGCTACTGGTCGCGCTCGCGCCGGGCGCCGTGGCGCAAGGGCGACACCTCCGGCCACATCCAGACGCTGGTCGACCTGCGCGTCGACTGCGATGGCGACACGTTGCTGGCGCTGGTCGAGCAGAAGGGCGTCGCCTGCCACACCGGCCGTCACAACTGCTTCTTCCGGGGCCTGCGCGGCGAGGTGCTCGAAGAGATTGCGCCCATCGTGATCGACATGGCGGAGGCCAAGGCTTGAGCGTATTCGAGACGTCGCGGCGCAGCCTGCTCTCCGCCGCCGTGATCCTGGTCGCTCCCCTCGCCGCCGGCGCCTGCTCGGGCAGCCCCTTCGCAAGGCAGCCGCGTCACACCCTGTCACCGCGCGGCGACCGGCTGGTACGGTGGATCCAGGTCGACGGCAAGGACAACATGATGGCGCCCGAGGCACTCGCCCTCATGGGCATCACCAACGAGGGCCGTGATATCCCGGTGCGCCAGGTTGGCGAGGACGGCGCCGACGGCCGCTACGTCGTGAGTCTGGTCAACATCCGCAAGATCCACGAGTTCGTCTTCCATCGCCGGCAAGGCGACGTGCTGATCCTGCATCTCGGCGATACGAAGTTCGCGAGGTTGGCCAGCGTTCGCTATCCGCGCAACGGCAAGCCCTCGCAGGTCTCCGACTCCGCCTTTGCCGAGCGAGACTTCCAGCAGCAGATCGGATTCTGGTTCAGCCGCATGCCGGGGCGGTAGTAGTGTGACAGGGAGATGACAATCGGCATCTCCCACTCCCGCTCACCGCGGCGAACGCTCGCCGTATGCGGCGGCGCACACGCCCTGCACGACGGTTTCACCGATCTTCTGAACGTCCTGTATCCCCTCCTGCAGGCGCAATTCGGCCTGAGCTACGCCGCCGTCGGTGCGCTGAAGACGGTCTACTCCGGCGCCATGGCGAGCGGGCAAATCCCGTCCGGCATGATGGCGGTGCGGCTGGGTCCGGTGCGCGTGCTCGCCGCCGGCACGGTGCTCGTCGCCGTCGGCTATGGCCTGGCCGGGCTCAACGGATCGCTCTATGGCGTGATTGCGGGCCTCCTGCTGGCGGGGTTGGGCGGCAGCACGCAGCACCCGATCGGCTCCAGCCTCGTCTCGGCGGCGTATCCCGGCCTGCGCTCGCGCACCGCGCTCGGCACCTACAATTTCACCGGCGATGTCGGCAAGGTGCTGCTGCCGGCGCTGTTCGCGGTCGTCGCGGCGGCGTTGGGCTGGCAGCAGGCCCTGATCATCGTCGGCGCGCTCGCCGTGCTCGGCGCCGGCATCATCATGGGCTCGCTTCGACCCGTCCCGCTGCACGACAAGCCAACCGGGACGACGACGAGGACGATGGCGGGCCAGGATCGGCCCTGGGCCTACTGGCTGCTGTTCAGCATTCACATTGCCGACGATCTGGTGCGCACCGGCTTCATGATCTTCCTGCCCTTCCTGTTGCGCGACAAGGGCGCCGATCTGCCGACGATCGGCCTCGGCCTGTCCCTGCTGTTCGCCGGCGGCGCGGCCGGCAAGCTGGTGATGGGCTGGGTCGGTGACCGACTGGGCGTCGTGATTTCGGTCGTCCTCACCGAGGTCGCGACGACGATCCTCATCCTGGCGCTGCTGCCGATGTCGCTGTCGATGGCGCTGATCCTGCTGCCGGCCGTCGGGCTCGTGCTGAACGGCACGTCTTCCGTGCTCTACGGCACCGTTCCGGAGTTCGTCAGCCCCGAACGGCGTACCCAGGCCTTCGCGATCTTCTACACCGGCGGCTCGGTCGCCGGCGCCACCGGCCCGCTGCTCTCCGGCCTGCTGGGCGACGCCGTCGGCCTGCCGATCGCGCTCGCCGCCGTAGCCTGCATCGCGCTCACCACCGTGCCGATGGTGTGGGCCTTGAGGCCGGCGTTCCGCGACGGGTGAGCGCCCACGTCCGACTAAAGCGATCATGCTCTTCCGGACCGCGAGCGTCCCGCTCGCTCATGCTCATCGGCGAGCGGGACGCTCGCGGTCCGGAAGAGCTTGAAAGTGACGCTCCGCCTACTTGCCCGCCTCCCCGTTCCACACCGGGCCCATCGGGCGCAGCCTGACGCCCTTGCGCAGATGCTTGTAGGGCATGTCGACCGGGTCGGTGATGTGAGCGCCGGGTGATTGCACCACGAGAATCGTCTCGGCGATCGGCTGGAAGTCGGCGCGAAAGTGCACGGTCGATTTCAGGCCGAGGATCGGCACGGTCGACGGCTCGACGCCGACATGGCGGAACATCTCCTGGTCGGCGGCCTGGATCCTCTTGCTGGCGAGCACGGCCGAGACGCCGCTCGCCTCGTCGGTGACCAGGGCCATCGGGCCGATCTGGAACCGGGCGCCGCCGTAGAAGGGGCCGGTACCCGTGAACTTGCCGTCGCCGATCCTGACCACGCGCCAGTCGGCCTCGACCGGCTTCTCGCCGGCATAGCCCACCACGGCGCCGATGCCGCGGCGCATGACGTTGCCCTCGCCGGTCGCCACGGCCTCGTGCGCCGCGCCCTCGTCGACGATCATGCCGATGACGGCGCCCCTGGCCTTGTTGCGCATCAGCGCCGCCAGCAGGCCCACCGTATCGGAGGTTCCGCCGGCGCCTGGGTTGTCCTGCACATCGGCGAGAACGATCGGCTTCTTCGCCCCTCGTGCAAGCTCGATTGCGCGCAGCGCCGCCGCATCGGCGTCGAGCAGCTCGCCGGCAAAGGCCTTCTCCTGCGTCCGCACGGCCTGGGCGAGCCTGTCGGCCGCGGCCTCGACCGCTTCCTTGTCGTGGCCGTAGACGACCAGCGCCGGGCCGCACTGAGCGATGTCGGCCGGCGGGAAGCCCGGCGTGTGAGTGACGCTGACGATGCCCTGGTTGTGGCTCTTCTCGCCGGCCTCGAGCTCGCCCACCAGATCGAAGATGCTTTTGGCGGGCTCGATGAAGGTGCATTGCCAGACCAGCGGGATGAGGAAATCGAGCTGGCGGTAGGCCCGATAGACTGGACGCTTCTCGGCGAGCAGGCGATCGAGCAGCTCGACGGCGCGCTTGCCGGTCGCCGCCATGTCGATGTGCGGGTAGGTGCGATAGCCGACCAGCGCGGTGGCGAGGTTCGCCATCTCGGGCGTGAGGTTGGCGTGATAGTCGAGGCTCGCCACGATCGGCAGCGAGTCGCCGACGACCCCGCGCACGCGGCGCAGCAGCTCGCCTTCGCCGTCCTCGGTGTTCTCCGCCACCATGGCGCCGTGGAGGTCGAGATAGACCGCGTCGAACGGGCCGAGCTTCTTCAGGTCTTCGTCGAACAGCGCCCACATCCGCTCATAGGCGTCGGCCGTCACGTAGGAGGCTGGCGCCGCGGCGGCCCAGGCAAGCGGCACGATCTCGTGCCCGAGCTCGGCCAGCCGCTTCACGGCGCCCGCGATCGGGATGTTGAATCCCTCGACGGCGGGGATCATCTCCGGCCCGCGCAGAAGCGGCGGCCAGGCGTCGGCGCGCACGAACTCCTCCCACGTCGCCTGCTGCGGGGCGAACGTGTTGGTCTCGTGCTGGAATCCTCCCACGGCAATGCGCGCCATGAATCTGCTCTCCTCTTTGTGTCGTCAGGCCTATCACACTTGGCAACAAACACCGTCATCCCGAGCGGAGCTGCCCGATTGGGCGCTGCGTGTAGCGCCTTTGGTGGCGAAGTCGAGGGACCTTTCTTGTCGACGCAACGACAAGAGAGGTCCCTCCACTACGCTCGCTGTGCTCGCTCCGGTCGGGATGACGGTGCATTCTGGCAAAAGCGATAATCCTGTTCGTGTCGGATTGCTCGTCCCGTCGGATCGTCCGTCGGCCGTCAGCCTTTGCCCGTGCCATCCTCGATGGCGCGGAGCAGGACCGGCCAGTACTCCTTGCCGTGCCCGAGCTCGACGGCCCGCTCCATCAGCTCGCGCGCGACGTCGGCGCCGAGCGCCGGAACGCCGCGCTCCTCGGCCATCTCGATGGCGTAGGACAGATCCTTCAGCGCGTACTCGGTCGAGAAGGCGCGCTCGGGAAACACGCCGGGCAACATCGCCTTCATGCCGTGATTGCGCAGCGCGAAGGAATCGGCCGAACCCTTGGTCAGGGTCTCGAACAGGACGTTGCCGTCGACGCCATGGGCGCGCGCGATCGACAACGCCTCGGCCAGCGCCACGCCAGTCTGGAACAGGATCATGTTGTTCAGGATCTTGACCGCCTGGCCGCTGCCGGCCTCGCCGCAGTAGGTCACCTCGCTCGCCATGTGGCGCAGCAGCGGCTCGATGCGCCCGAAGCAGGCCTCCGTTCCGCCGACCATGATCGAGAGCGTGCCATCGATTGCGGCCTGGCGGGTACGCGCCACCGGGGCATCGGCGAAGGCGCTCGCCTTGCCCTCGAACTCGGCATAGAGGCGACGCGCGAGGCTGACCGGTGCGGTGCTGAGGTCGATCACGGTCCAGCCGAGCCTCGCCTTGCTGACCAGCCCGCCCTCGCCCAGGCAGACCTCCTCGACCTGCTTGCCGCCGGGCAGCGACAGCAGGATGGTGCGGCAGCTCTCGGCGATCTCGTCGATCGAGGCAGCCTTCACGCCATCGGCAGCGAGCCGCTTCAGCGGCGCGTCGTCGCGGTCGGCCGCCAGCACTTCCAAGCCGCTCTTGCGCGCGAGATTGCGGCACATCGGCTCCCCCATGGTGCCGACACCGATGAATCCGATCCTGTCTGCCATGTCAGTCCACGATGAAGAGTTTGGCGCCGCCGTCGGTGCGCGAACGATGGGCCAGGGCGCCGTCGGCGACCTGGTAGCTCTGGCCGGGTTTCAGCACGACGGTGCGCCCGTCGGCCAGCTCGGTGTGCAGCTCGCCCTCCAGCACCAGCAGCACGTGGCCCTTCTGGCACCAATGGTCGGCGAGATACCCGGCCGTGTACTCGACCATGCGCACGCGGATGTTGTTGAAGGTCCGGGTGCGCCAGAACGCCTTGCCGGTCTCGCCGGGGTGCTCCGTGCGCTCCACGTCGCTCCAGTCGGTCGTGCCGAACGGTATGTCGAACATCAGCATGGAGCGGCTTTTAGCACAGTTTGCGCAGGGCGAGGCTTGTCTCATCCCCCTCTTCGGCTTTCTCAGTTCCCTCCCTAGCGAAGCTGGGAAGGTGTCGGCGTAATCGCCGACGGAGGGGTCATGGGCAGCGGGACTGGGGCCTATGACCCCTCCGTCAGCGTAAGACGCTGACACCTCCCCAGCTTCGCTGAGCGAAGCTGGGGAGGAAGATGACGTCGCTACCCCCAGCCTTCCAGCGCCCGGGCGAGGCTCTCGGGCCCGCGATAGAGCATGGCGCGCCAGCCGGCCATCCGCGCGCCATCGACATTGGCCGCCGAATCGTCGACGAACAGGATCGACTGCGCCACGGTGACGCCCATGCGCGCCTGGGCGTTGGTGAAGAACACCCGGTCGGGCTTGCACACGCCGAGCGATGCCGAATAGATGATGTCGTCGAAGTGCGCGCCGAGCCCGGTGTGCTGCTTCAGCCAGGCGATCCGGTGGTGCTCCTGGTTGGTGCCGGCGAAGCAGCGCCCGCCAGTGCGCCGGCGCCACTTGTCGACCTGGTCGAGCACGGCGCGATCGAGCACGGCGTCCTTGGCGAACCAGTAGTCGACGAACTCTTCCAATCGGCCGGCAAGGCCGCGCGGCTCGAAGTAGGCATGTAGCGCAACGTAAAGATCGAGCCGTCCGCGAATTACCTCGATGAACTCCGGCGTCCTGAAGAAATCGCGCTCGATCTCCGCGTAGTCGAGACCGAGGTCGGCCTTCAGTGTCGCGTACCAGGGCGCGGCCGAGCCGGGGTGGGCGATCGATACGACACCGTCCAGATCGAGAACGAGCACGGGGCTGGAAGACATGACTCGCCATGCTATAGCAGCCGCCCGCCCGAGGGGACATTCTCGTGAATCTGGTCGTACCTGCCCTCCCCTATCTCGGCAGCTATGCCGCCTCGCTGCGACGCGGCTGGTCGCCTGACAATGTCAGGATCGAGGAGGCGCCACGCGAGGAGCTGGCCGCGATCGACCGCGATGCCGTAGCCTTCGTCGGCTCGCTCGACGATCCCGAAGCCAAGGGCGCACCGATCACCCTGCCCGACGGCACCACGGTGCCGCGTCTGCCCGGCTACCGGCGCTGGATGTGGGACGGCGAGTTCTGCGGCTCGATCAATTTTCGCTGGCAGCCCGGCACGGCGGCGCTGCCGGCCCATTGCCTCGGCCACATCGGATACGCCGTGGTGCCCTGGAAGCGTAGACAAGGGTACGCAAGCCGGGCTCTGGCGATGCTGCTGCCCGAGGCCAGTCGTCTGGGGCTCCCGTACGTCGAGCTGACGGCGGATCCGGACAATCTGCCGTCGCAGAAGGTCATCACCAACAATGGCGGCGTCCTGGTAAGGCGCTTCCGCAAGGAGCCGGCCTACGGCGACGACGATTCGTTGCTATTCCGGATTGCGCTCTAGCTGCCGCCGGTACGCACGACCGTCTCGACCATGGTCGACAGCACGGCCAGACCGCGCGACTTGAGGGCACGCGGCGAATCCTTGTCGCCGATCTGGCCCTCGAGGACGAGGGTGATGAAGCCGTGCACCGATGCCCAGGCGAAGTCGACCATGCGTTGCTTTACCTCGGCCGGCGCATCGGGAATGACGGCCTCGATCGCCTCGCGGTGGAGCGCATGCGTGGACCCGATTGCAGCGGCCAGTGCCGGGGTCTCGAGCTGATCGGCCTCGAGGCTGAACATGAGCCGAAACAGCGCTGAGTTCGCTGCGGCAAAGGCCATGTAGCCGACACCCTGGGCAACCAGCCGTCCCGCCGGCGTGCCGTCGGAGCGCCGGCCTTCAGCCATCATCGCCTGCGTCAGCTCGTGGAAGCCGCGGGCGGCAATCTCGGTCAACAGCGCATCGATCGAGGCGAAGTGGTGCGCCGGTGCGGCATGCGACACCGACGCCCGGCGCGCGCATTCGCGCAGGGTGAAGCCGCGCAAGCCGCGTTCTTCCATCAACTTTCGCCCGGCCACGATCAGCGCTTCGCGCAGGTCACCGTGGTGATAGGGCTTCGCCGTCATTGGCTTGACCATCGATCATCCCGAACCATGCGGCTCAGCCGGTGTCAAGATTCCAGCTGGCCTGTGACCGACAAGGCTTGGGATATGTCGTGACAGGGGCGAAGTGCCTGTTGCACGTGCAGCTCCGATCGAAAGGGTCACCACGGGGCGACCGCGCCGGCGAACCGCGATCGGCGGCAATAGCCGGCTGACGGGCGCCGTTGCCTGTGTCCTTAGTCGGCGTCGCAAGAGTGTCCGGAGGACGCCGTCATGTTGCTCGAGAGCTGGCTCGCCTTCACCGCCGCGTCGGCGGTGCTGCTGATCATCCCGGGGCCGACCGTGCTGCTCGTCGTCTCCTATGCGCTGGGACAGGGCTGGCGGACGGCGCTGCCGATGGCGGTCGGCGTGGCGCTCGGCGACTTCACCGCGATGACGCTGTCGATGCTGGGCGTGGGCGCCCTGCTTGCGGCGTCGGCGACGCTGTTCACGATGCTGAAATGGATCGGCGCGGCGTACCTCGTCTATCTCGGCGTCAAGCTGTGGCGGGCCGCCGGAACCCTCGAGGCCGCGCCGCGCACCGACGCGGTGTCGGCGACGCGCATGCTGGGCCACGCCTGGCTGGTGACGGCGCTCAATCCGAAGAGCATCACCTTCTTCGTCGCCTTCCTGCCGGCCTTCCTCGATCCGCGCGCCGATTTCCTCACCCAGATGATCGTGTTCGAGACGACGTTCCTGGTCCTCGCCTTCGCCAACGCTTTCGGCTACGCCGTCGTCGCCTCGCGCGCTCGCCGCCTCGTTTCCAACGCACGCGCCATCGGCGCGGTCAACAAGGTCGGCGGCGGCCTGCTGATCGGCGCCGGCGCCGCCACGGTCGCCCTGGTCGGTTCACGGAACTGAGCGGCACCTGCCTGCCGCGCTCGCGGGACGCTCGATCACCGACCCACCCGGCTTCCCCGCGCAGAAGGTTGACTCGGAGAGCCTCCGCGCGTGGACTGGCAGACAGACAAAGAACTCGGGGGGTGCAGCTTGCGGGTTGGAATAGCCGGACTGGGCAACATCGGACGTGCGGTCGCGGAGAACCTGGCCTCAGCCGGGTTTCAGGTCACCGCGATACGTCGGCCAAGCTCGGTCGATTTCCCCAGGCTGGTAGCAAGCGCCGAGGAACTGGCCCGCGCGAGCGACGTCGTCGTCGCCGCGCTGGCCAGCGAAGAGGCCATGCGCGACGCCTATCTCTCGGCTGATGGGCTGGTCGCGGGTGCTCACGCTGGCCTGTGCGTCATCGACCTCGGTACCTTTCCGGTTGCCCTGAAGCAGGAGCTTGCCGAGCAGCTGGCCGCCAGAGGCGCGGCGATGCTGGACTGCCCGGTCAGCGGCACGCCGCCGGTCGTCCGCGACGGACGTGCCGTTCTATTCGTGAGCGGCGATCGCGAGACAATCGCCCGATGCCGGCCGATCCTGGATTGCATTGCGCCGACCAACCACACCGTAGGCGACTTCGGTGCCGGCATGGCAGTGAAGCTGGCAGCGAATCTTCTGGTGATCGTCGATACGATGGCGACGGCGCAGGCGATGCTGCTGGGCACCCGATCGGGCATCGATCCTCGCGTTTTGATCGACGCGATCGGCCCGAGCGTCGCCGGATCGCCGATCTTCCGGCTGCGGGCGCCCCTGATGGCCGAGCGTCGTTACCGGCCGGCGCACGGTCCGGCGCATATCCTGCTCAAGGACCTCAAGTACATCGAGGCGGAGTGCCGTCGTCTCGGGATCACGGCCCCGTTTCTGGCGCCTGCCCACGAATGGTTCGAGAAGCTGATCGAGTCCGGGCGAGGGCTCGATGAAGGCGCTGCCATCTTCGAGGTGCTCGAGGAGGCCTCCGAGCCTTTGCGGTAGAGACAAGGACCCGGAGCCGCGCTCTCTCGCGGTGAACTCCCTGTCGACCGCAAGATCGCATCAGCGCCATCGAATTGGTGCGCTCCCAGCAGGAACCTGCCCTCCTACGGCCAGCCGATCTTCTCGCGCAAGAAGGTGTAGCCGAGTGCGCTGAAGCCGGCGCGCTCGCGGTTGTCCTTGCCATACCCGTGGCCACCCGCCTCGGGCTCGTAGAAATAGACCTGCTCGTAGCCCATCGCCTGCAGCTTGGCCGCCATCTTGCGGGCATGGCCCGGATGCACCCGATCGTCCCGCCGCGTGGTGGCGATCAGAATCGGCGGACAGGCCTGGCCCGGAACAGCCTGATGATAGGCCGAGTAGGTCATGATCCAGGCCCACTCTTCGGGTTTGTCGGGATCGCCATATTCGGCGACCCAACTCGCGCCTGCGAGCAGCTTCGAATAGCGCCGCATGTCGATCAGCGGAATGGTGCAGAACAGCGCGCCGAAGCGCTCGGGGAAGCGCGTCAGCATGTTGGCGATCAGCAGGCCGCCGTTCGAGCCACCCTCGGCGGCGATGCGGCCCGGTCGGGTCACGCCGCGACGGACCAGGTCGGCGGCGACGGCGGCGAAATCGTCGTGCGACAGGCGCTTGCCGGCAAAGCGGCCGGCATCGTGCCAGGCCGTGCCGAACTCGCCGCCGCCGCGGATGTTGGCCACGACGCTCGTGCCGCCGCGCTCGAGCCACACCTTGCCGATCACCGGGTTATGCGCCGGCAGGTTCGAGACGGCGAAGCCGCCGTAGGCGGTCAGGTGCACAGGCGCATCACCCCCCGGGGGCCCTGCCGGTCCGGTCTGCCAGTACGGGATGCGCTCGCCATCGCTCGACAGCGCTTCGTGGCGGGTGACGACGAGCCCGTCCGTCGAGAAGGCGAGCGGCGATTGCTTGAGCAGCGTCGGCGCTTCGGCTCCCGCGGGTAGCAGGAAAAGCGACGGCGGCGTGAGCGGTGCCTGCACGGTCGCCAGCATGTCGCCGTTGCTCTCCGATGCCTCGATGTCGAGAGGCCCGACGCTCACCAGCCCGAGAGCGGGCAGGCCGACGATGGGCTTGCGGCGCCATCCCTGGTCGGACGGCGTCAGGAGCTCGAAAACCGGCTGCAGATTGTCGAGGATCGACAGGACCAGCCGACCGGCGTTCCAGTGGAAATCCTGCAGGGACCGCCGCGGCCCGGGCCGGAACAGCACGGCGAAATCGCGACGGCCCTGCAGGAAGGCCGCGAGGGGCATGCCGAGCAACGTGTCGCCCGGATGGGTCTCGCCGCCGACTGTCCAGGCGGTCCGCCGCTTGACCACCATCCAGCCGTGCTCGGCATCGACCTGGACATCGGTCGGCAAGTGGAGCTGCACCGGCCTGCCGCCGTTGCCGTCGGCGCGCCACAGCCGAACATCGAAGAAGCCCAACGAATCGTAGAACCATACGGCTCGGTCGCCCTGGGTACGATCGACCGCGGCCCCGGCCGACAGGCTGTCGTGCGCCACCTCGAACAGGACGGGCGATCCTGCGGGATCTGTGCCGCGCCGCCACCGGCGGACGGTCCGTGCATAGCCCGACGCCGTGACGTCGCCGCCCCACGCGCTGCTGAGCAGCAGCGAATCGGGATCGAGCCAGGTCGCCCCGCCCTTGGCCTCCGGCAGCTCGAAGCCGCCCGCGACGAAATCGCCGGCCACGGTATCGAACTCGCGCAGCACGACAGCGTCGCTGCCGCCGCGCGCCAGCCTCAGGATGGCGCGATCGTGCGCGCCGGGCCGCGTCGTGGCGCCGGACCAGGTCCAGTCCTCGCCTTCCCGCGCCGCCAGCGCGTCGAGGTCGAGCACGACTTGCCATTGCGGCTGCTCGAGACGGTAGCTGTCCAGTGTCGTGCGCCGCCACAGGCCGCGCGGATGCTCCGCGTCGAGCCAGAAATTGTAGAGGTGCGATCCGCGCCGGGCGATCAACGGCAGCTTGTCGGGCCGATCGAGGATCGCGGCGATGGCGTCGCGGTCGGCGGCGAAGCGATCGCCGCCGAAGCGGTCGAGCGTGCGTCGATTCTGCTGCTCGACCCAGGCGAGCGCCGCCGGCCCGTTGATGTCCTCGAGCCAGAGATAGGGATCGTCGTCCGGCACCGTCGCCGTCGGCCGCGCATCGATTGCCATCGACGTCCCCTGCTAAATCCAAGCTTTCCTGGATTGAAGCACCAAAGAGCCCCTCACCCTGAGGAGCCACGCGTAGCGTGGCGTCTCGAAGGGTATGCTACAACTTTTCTGTTGCCGACCCTTCGAGACGCGGCCTGTGGCCGCTCCTCAGGGTGAGGTCGTTCGTTGTTGCTTCGACCAAACAAGATCACGCTCTAGCGCTTGGGCTCGCTGACGAAGGCGACCTTGCTCAGCCCCGCCCTGGAGGCGTCGGCCAGCATCTCGGCGACGTGGCGGTAGGCCACGTTCTGGTCGGCGCGCAGGTAGATTTCCGGCTGTGGGCGCCGGGCGCTCGCCTCGGCGAAGCGCTTGATCGCCTCCTCGCGGTCGATGCGCTCGCCGTTCCAGAACAGAGAACCCGTCGGATCGATGGCGAACTCGATCTTGTCCGGCTTCTGCAGGTCGGCGCTCGAGGTCGCCTTGGGCAGGTCGAGCTTGACGGCGTTGGTGAGCAGCGGCGCCGTCACGATGAAGATGACCAGCAGCACCAGCACGACGTCGATCAACGGCACCATGTTGATCTCGGCCATCGGCTGGGACGAGTTCTTGCGGTCGAAGCTTCCGAAAGCCATGGTCCTGCTCCGGCTCAGTTGTTGACGGCGGCGAGCGGCACGGCCGGCCGGCCGCCGCGTCCGGTGACCTGCAGGGCGCGGCCCATCGACAGGAAGGTCAGCAGCTCGAAGGCGAAGGCATCTAGCCTGGCGGTCAGCACGCGATTGGAACGCGTCAGCCAGTTGTAGCCCATGACCGCCGGCAGGGCGACGGCGAGGCCGATGCCGGTCATGATCAGCGCCTCGCCGACCGGGCCCGCCACCTTGTCGAGCATGCCCGAGCCGCTCATGCCGATCGCTATCAGCGCGTGATAGATGCCCCACACCGTGCCGAACAGGCCGACGAACGGCGCCGTGGCACCGATCGTCGCCAGCATGGTGAGCCCGTTCTCGAGCGACGTCGTCTCCTCGTCGAGCACCTTCTTGATGGTGCGCGTCAGGAATTCCTGCTCGCTGCCCGCCTCCTCGAGCTTGGCGGCGCCGAACCTCGCATGATGGGCCTGGGCATGCAGCGAATGCGCGGTGAGATGGCCAAACGGCTCGTGCACGCCGTGCGCGCTGAGCTCGTTCTGGACTTCCTCGAGCGAGGTCGCCGACCAGAAGAAGGCGAGAAACCTCTGGCTGCGCTTCTGGCGCACGACCTGGCTGATGCCCTTGGACACGATCAGGTACCACGAGATCGCCGACATGGCGGCCAGGACGGCCAGCAGGATCCTGGCGACGATGTCGGACTGCTGAAGAAAGTGATGGAAGCCAAGGGACGATGCGTCACCCATGACCTGATCTCCTACCGCAAAACAAAATCGATCGGAACGACGACCCAGACCGCCTGCGCCACCCCGCCCTCGCTGTAGGGGCGAAACAGCGCCGCGCGCACGGCGCTCGCGGCGGCCTCGTCGAGCGCAGCAAAGCCGGACGAGGTCTGCAGATTGACCTGCGCCGGCCGCCCGGCGATGTCGACCAGCACCAGCAGGCGCACCCGCCCCTGCTCGCCGGCCCGGCGCGAGCGCGCCGGATACTCGGTCGACGGCGGCCTGATGTAGGCGACCTGCGAGGCCGACACGGTCTTGGGGGCGGCCGGCGGCGCCGGCCGCGCGGCGGCTTCCGCCGGTGCGGCTTTCGGTTGCGCCTGGGCGGGCCTGGTTGGCGTCGGCACCTTCGGTCGCTCCGGTGGACGCGGAGGCGCCGGCTTCGCTTCCTTGATCTGCTCCGGCGGTTGCTGCGGTGGCGCCGCGATCGGGAAGACCGGCGGCGGCAGGTCGACCGGCGGCGGCGCGACCACGGTCGCAAGCTCGGTTGGCGGCGGAAACACCGGCATCTCCGGTTCCCGCGGCACCTCCAGCTCGGGTGGCTTGGGGACTTCGGGAGGCGGCGGCTCGGCCGCCGCTTCGACGACCGGATCGGCCCGCGCAGCAGGACCCGCCTGAACCATGCGGATTTCCATCGCGGCCACGTCGCCCACGATCAGCCTGTGCGGGCTGATCGCGACCAGCGCCCATCCGACCCCGACGTGGAACAGGACGACCAGCAGTGCCAGCCCCCGCTTCGCGCTCGGTGTGAGGGGCTCCCGGTACGCGGGGAACTCGTTCATGACCCCCGGTTTAGGGCTGCAGCGACGGCAACGCCAGTGGCGGATGGACGAACGATCCTTCGCACACTTCGTCAGGCAGGCTGATCCTGCTGGAGTGCGCCGACGAGCGGCACCAACAGATGTGGATCCGTGGTTTGCGCCAGCACGGCAAATCCATCCGCGGTCGACCGCGCTGCCGTCACGCTGGCCGCCGTGACGTCGACGCCCCTCATGACCGTCTTCGCCCAGCTTGTGTCGCCCAGGCCCAGGTCGAGCGCGAAGTAGCCGCCGACATTGCCCTTGTTGGCCAGATACCGTGCATCCTGTGCACTACCTGTCGGAGCCCGGGCGCCATAGATGATGGCGAGCATGAAGGCGTCGCGGGCCTGAGCGCCGCTGTCGAGATCGTCCACCCAGTACGCCAGCCCGCCGGAGTCCGGCGCGCGGCCGAGCGCGTTCTGATAGACCTGCCAGACGAACTGCGTCGTCGACATCGTCGCCGGGAAGTTCGCAAGCGACTCCGGCTGGGCAAAGAAGCTCTGGGCGATCTGGGTCAGCGACATGCCGTCGACGATCCGGCTCGCCCAATACTGCAGCCCCAGCGCATCCGGGGCACGATTGAAGTAGGCGACGTACATCTCG
>LNFM01002862.1_pt1 | contig 35430 bp, 39 predicted proteins | sample 596031 | NCBI WGS metagenome assembly LNFM01 (sample SAMN04254537, study PRJNA301005) | activated carbon metagenome | isolation source: dual media filters at the Ann Arbor, Michigan drinking water treatment plant | place: USA: Ann Arbor
GCCGCGGAGCCGGTCGCCGAGGAGGAGGCGCCGAAGCCGAAGCGCCGCACCCGCAAGAAGGCCGAGCCCGAGGTCGCCGCCGAGGCACCCGCGGCCGACGCCGTCGCCGCGGAGCCGGTCGCCGAGGAGGAGGCGCCGAAGCCGAAGCGCCGCACCCGCAAGAAGGCCGAGCCGGCCGCGACCACCGAGGAGGCCCCGGCCGCCGCGGACGACGCCCCGGCCGCGCCGAAGCGCCGCACCCGCAAGAAGGCGGAGCCGACCACCGCCTGACCGGCCGGCGGTCGGGATCGGGTCGGGCTGCGGCCCCGGGAGACCGGGGGCCGCGGCCGTTCCCGTCAGGGTTACGGGGTGGCGCTCACCCGCGTGTAGAGCTCCTGCGCCGCCGCGACGATGGCGTCCTGCGGCAGGCGCTCGGCCGCCGTGCTGACGCCCTGCAGGCCGTAGACGTACGGGCCGGCGGCGAAGGTCACGAAGACGACCGAGCCGGTGGTGCCGGCCTGGTCGATGTCGAGCCGCAGCGCGCGCGCCCCCGGGATGTCCGGCACCTCGACGTCGGTGGACGGGGCCGAGCTGGCGGTGTCGACCTCGTCGGCGGCGTCATCGACCTCGCCCTGGGCGGCCGCGTCGTCGCGCAGCGCGATCGCGTACGTGCGGAAGAGGGCGATGCCGCTCGTGGCGTCCGACCCCAGCTCGTCGCGGAGGATGCCGCCCGAGTAGCCCGCCGCGTCGAGGCGTGCCTGCGCGGCCGGCTTCGACGGGTCGCCGACCTGGTAGAGCGCGTCCACGAACTCCTGGGAGTCGTCGAGGGGCCGGCTCGTGCCGCTCTCGGTGCCGTCGATCGCGCCGGCGGGCGGGAGCCGGTCGTCGCCGATCGTGGCGGGGGCGGAGCTGGTCGTCGGCGCGGCGGTCGTCGTGGCGGCGGTCGTGGCCGGCGCCGTCGTCGGGACGTCGTCGGTGGTGACGGTCTGCGTCACGGTGTCCGACGAGCCACCACAACCGGCGAGGCCGGCCAGGGCGAGCGCCGTCGCCGTCGTGGCCACGATGCGCGTGCGGTTCCTCATTCGATCTCCACCTTCTCCTCGGCGATCTGCTGGCCCTCGGGCGCGCCCTTGCTCAACCGGAACGCCCGGATCTCGGGCGCGTCACGGTCGGCGACGGACACGATGAGGTACAGCGTATCCGGGTAGAACGCGAGCTCGACGTCGGTGCGCGAGGGGTACGCCGCCGAGCGCGTGTGTGAGTGGTAGATCGCGAGGAGGTCGTCGCCGGAGTCGTCGATGGCGTCCATGATCCGCATCTGCTCGCGCGGGTCCATGACGTACATGAACGGGCTGCCCTCGCTGTTGCCGGCCCGCAGCACCCGTGTCGCGGTGCCCCCCCGGCCGGCGATCATCCCGCAGCACTCGTTGGGGAGGTCGGCGACCGCGTGGTCGACGAGCTCCCGGGCGAGCTCCTGGCTGATTCTCACGCGGGGGTGTCTACCAGAAGATGCCGCGGTCGACGCGGTCCTCGACCGCGTCGACGTCGTCCGTCCAGAGGCCCGACGAGAGGTACTTCCAGCCGCCGTCGCAGACGATGCCGACGATGGTGCCGCGCGTCATCCGCGACGCGACGCGGGCGCACGTGTGGATGACGGCGCCCGACGAGACCCCCGCGAAGATGCCCTCCTCGGCGGCGAGGCGGCGCGTCATGACGATGGCGTCGCGGTTCGCGACCAGCAGCTTCCGGTCGAGCCGGCTCATGTCGAGGATCGGCGGGATGAACCCGTCGTCGAGGCTGCGCAGGCCGCTGACCGGGTCGCCCTGGAGGGGTTCGCACGCGACGATCTGGATGTCGGAGCGGTGCTCCTTCAGCCGGCGCGACGACCCCATCAGGGTGCCGCCGGTGCCGAGGCCGGCGACGAACACGTCGAGCTCCGGGCAGTCGCGGACGATCTCCTCGGCGGTGCCCTCGTAGTGCGCCTGCGGGTTCGCCGGGTTGCCGTACTGGAACGGCATGTACAGCCCGTTCTCCGCGGCGAGCCGGGTCGCGACCTCGACGGCGCCGTTCGAGCCGAACTCACCGTCCGTCGGCACGATCTCCGCGCCGTAGAGGGTGAGCAGCTGGCGGCGCTCCGGGGTGACGTTCTCGGGCATGACCGCGACGAGCTTGTAGCCGCGGACCCGGCAGATCATCGCGAGCGAGATGCCGGTGTTGCCGGAGGTGGGCTCCATGATCGTGTCGCCGGGCCGCACCTTGCCGCGCCGCTCGGCGTCCTCGATCAGCGAGAGCGCCGTCCGGTCCTTGATCGACCCCGTCGGGTTGTGGCTCTCGAGCTTCGCGAGGATCCGCACCTCGGGGTTCGGCGAGATGTGCTGCAGCTCCACGAGCGGCGTGTCGCCGATCGTGCCGACCAGGTCGCGCGACACCTCGGACGGCGGGGACGCGAGTCCCGAGGCGGGGACCATCAGGCGGCCCCACCGGCCATGGCCGGGAGGATCAGCAGGGTGTCCGCGTCGCCGACCTCGGTGTCGAGCCACGACAGCAGCCGGACGTCCTCGTCGTTGAGGTAGACGTTGACGAACTTGTGCAGGTCGCCCTCGGGCGTGACGAGCTGGGTGCGGACGGCCGGGTGCTTCTCGTAGAGCGCGTCGAGGACCTCGCTGACCGTGGAGCCGGCGACCTCGATCTCGCGCTCCCCCCCGGTGGCCTGACGGAGCACCGGGGGGATCCGGACGACGCTCATGCGCCCGCCACGGCCGCGGTGTGGCGGCCGACGCCCGCGCACCAGGCGTCGTAGTCGCGGAACTCGAGCTCGGCGTTCGGGCCGCAGGCCGGGCAGTCCGGGTCGCGGCGGATCTTCAGCTCCGTGAACGCCATCTCGAGGGCGTCGTAGATCAGCAGGCGGCCCGAGAGGGTGTCGCCGATGCCGAGCAGGACCTTGATGGCCTCGGTCGCCATGATCCCGCCCTCGACGCCGCAGAGCACGCCGAGCACGCCGGCCTCGCCGCAGGAGGGCGCCATGTCCGGCGGCGGCGGCTCCGGGAAGAGGCAGCGGTAGCAGGGGCCCTCGTACGGCGTGAACACCGAGGCGTGGCCCTCGAAGCGGAGGATGCTGGCGTGCACCAGCGGCTTCCGCGCCATCAGGGCCGCGTCGTTCATGAGGTAGCGCGTCGGGAAGTTGTCGGTCCCGTCGATGATCACGTCGTAGTCGGCGATCAGGTCGAGGACGTTGCCCTTGTCGACGCGGAACGGGTAGGTGTTCACCGTCACGTCGGGGTTGAGCGCCTCGATCGCGATCTTCGCCGACTCGCCCTTGTTCATCCCCACGCGGTCGGTGGTGTGGATGATCTGGCGCTGCAGGTTGCTGGCGTCCACGACGTCGTCGTCGACCAGTCCGAGGGTGCCGACGCCGGCGGCGGCGAGGTAGAACGCCGCGGGGGAGCCGAGCCCGCCCGCCCCGATCAGGAGCACCTTCGAGTCGAGCAGCTTCAGCTGCCCCTCCTCGCCCATCTCGGGGATGAGGACGTGGCGGCTGTAGCGGGAGCGCTGGTCCGGGGTGAGCGTCTTCGGGACGTCCCAGTCCTGGCCGCTCTGCTTCCACCGCGCGAACCCGCCGGCGAGGCTCTCGACGTTCGCGAAGCCCATCTCGCGCAGCGTCGTGCCGGCCAGCAGCGAGCGGTTGCCGGAGGCACAGCTCAGGATGACCTCCTGGTCCGGCGTCGCGACGCCGGCGATCCTGCTCTCGAGGAAGCTCCGGGGGATGTGGATCGACCCGGGGATGTGTCCCTCGTCCCACTCGCTCTGCTCGCGGACGTCGATGACCAGTGGGCTCTCGCCCTTCTGGCGGCGGGCGGCGAGGTCGGCGACCTGCACCTCCGGCACTTGCTCGCGCGCGGACGCGAGGAGATCCTGGTAGCTGCGCGCCATGATGTCTCCCGTGCTGCGGCTGGTTAACCAGCGATTCTAGGTGGGATTCTACCCTTTTCCCCCGGCGACGCCGAGGGACACCGCGGCACCACCCGTGATGCTTCACGAAATGTAGTGGCTCGGAACGCGATGATGCCCGGAGCGGCCATGAGCGAGACGCCCACCCTCACCAAGAGCGCGTTCGCCAACATCGACGCGCGGGTCCGGTGCCCGACGCCGGACTGCTGGGGCGACCTGCTGCTCATCCCGACGGGCGCCTCCGACGCCGACGGGGTCCCGGCGTTCCAGCCCTTCACGGCCTGCCCCCTCTGCGGCACCGGATTCGAGCTGGAGCAGGACGTCAGCGACCGCGACCTCTTCCTCCGCATCTCGTGGCTGCGCGCGAACCCGCACGAGGAGGAGCCGCCGTGAGCGACGCGCCCACCCCGGGCCCCACCCGGCGCGAGCGCGACGAGACGCGCCGCGGCGGGGGGCTGGCGCGCGCCGCCCGGGTCGTGGTGGCCCCGGTCATCAGCGGCGCGGTGGGCGCCGTCGTCTTCCTCATCATGATCCAGGGATCGTTCCGCGAGGGCCGCACGACGCTCGACTTCAACCACGTGCTCGGCACGATGATCGCGGGCGAGACGCAGGAGGTCGGCAGCACCGACAGCGCCCTCGGGGTGATCGGCGACTCGGTCGGCCCGACCGGGCTCTGGGCGACGATCTTCTCCGGCATCGCCCTGATGGTGGTGCACGAGGTGGCCGTGACACGCGTCGTGCGGCGCCACTGGCTCATCCAGGCGGTGCCCCTCTGGGTGATCACCTCGCTCGCGGTCGGGGTCCTCTTCACGTCCCTCGCCGACGCGCGCTTCGACACCCCCATCGGGTTCTTCGGCGTCGACGCCGGCGGCCTCACGCCCCTCGTGATCGTGCTCTCGTCGCTCGGGTTCGCGGTCATCGGGGCGCGCGCCCACGACCTGGCGACGACCGCCGCCTGGTGGGAGAAGCGCCCGGACCCCCTCGCCGAGGCGAACCTCGAGGATGTCGCCGGCCTGCCGTCCGCCCCCACGGCCACCCCGGAGTAGGGCTACTCGAACTCCCCGAACAGCGGCGACAGCAGCGCCGCGTGCGCTCCCGCGGTGATGCCGATGCGCGCCGGCGGGCAGGCGGCGAGCAGGTCCTCGTAGGAGGCGAAGACGTCCCCGGGCCGGACCGCCTCCCGCAGCGCCGCGAGGTCGGCGCCCCCCGCGGCCGCCGCCGCCAGCACGTCGGCCCCCGAGATGTCGCGTCCGCCCGGCACGGGGCGACACTAACCGGCGGGGGGCCCGGCGTAGAGTGCCGGGATGACCGCGACCGCACCCGCCGTCGCACCGCCGCGCGCCGGCGACGGGGCGATCGACCGGCGGGGGATCACGCTGCTGGCGTCGGGGCACTTCGTGATCGACGCGACGGTCGGCGCGGTGCCCGCGATGATCCCGGTGTTCACCGCGATCTACGCCCTGTCGGACCTCGCCGCCTCGATGATCCTGGGGGCGTCCCTGCTCGTGTCCTCGGCGATCCAGCCGTTCTTCGGGCTCCTCGCCGACCGGCGGTCGATGTCCGTGTTCGTGTGGGGCGGGGTCGCCGTCGCCGCGGCCGGGCTGGCGCTGTCGGGGCTGGCGGGCGGCTACCTCGGGGTGCTGGCCTGCGTCGTGGGCTCGGGCCTCGGCATCGCCGCCTTCCACCCCGAGGCGGCGCGCGTCGCGAACCAGATCAGCGCGGAGCGCAAGGCGACGGGCCTCGCCTGGTTCATGCTCGGCGGCAACGCCGGCTTCGCGGCCGGCCCGCTGCTCGCGGCCCTCTTCATCCCGGTCCTCGACGCGCGCGCGACGCTCGTGTTCCTGGTCCCGGGCCTGGTCGTCGCGGTCTGGCTGCACCACGAGCGCCACCGCATCGCGATCCCCGTCGTCCCGCGCCCCGCGGCGGGCACGGCGGCCGTCGCGCCCCGCGCGGGCACCGCGGCCATCAGCCTGCTCCTGTTCGTCACGAGCATGCGCACCTGGACCCAGTTCTGCGTCCTCGCGCTGGTGCCCCTGCTGCTGACCGACCAGCGCGGCTTCTCGGATCAGGCGGCCGGGTTCGCGGTCGTCGCGTTCGCGGGCGCGGGGGCGGCCGGCACCCTGGCCGGCGCCGCGCTCGCCGACCGGGTCGGTGGCCGCCTGATGCTCGTCTGGAGCATGCCCCTGGTGGCCCCGCTCCTCGGCGCGTTCCTCCTCCTCGACGGTGCCGTGGCGCTCGTGCCGCTGGCCGCCGCGGGGTTCGTCCTCATGTCCTCCTTCTCGGTGACGGTGATGATGGGTCAGGAATACCTCCCCGGCCGGCTCGCCCTGGCGGCCGGCCTCATGATCGGCTTCGGCGCGATCGGCTCGGCGCCGCCGGGCCTCGCCCTGTTCGGCGCGATCGCGGACGCCGCGGGCCGCGAGGCCGCCCTCTGGGGCGTCGCCACCCTGCCGCTGATCGGCGGGGCGCTCGCCCTGCTGCTCCCCGACCGGCGCGCCCGCGCCGTGGCCGCCTGATGGCCCGCGGGCAGGGACCGCCGCAGGGCGACCTCTTCGGGGAGGCCGTCGAGGCGCGCCTGTCGCGGACCCGTCCCCTCGCGGCCCGGATGCGCCCGGAGGGACTCGACGACGTCGTGGGTCAGCGGGCCCTGCTCGGCCCCGACGGCGCGTTGCGCGCCGCGATCGTCGCCGACCGGGTGCCGTCGATGGTCCTCTACGGGCCGCCCGGCAGCGGCAAGACGACCCTCGCGCGCGTCGTGGCCCACAGCACGTCCGCCGCGTTCGAGGAGCTGTCGGCCGTCTCGGCGACCGTCGCGGACGTGCGGGCCGTGATGGCCCGGGCCCGCGACCGCCTCGCCGCCGGCACGCCGACCGTGCTCTTCCTCGATGAGATCCACCGGTTCAACCGCGCCCAGCAGGACGCGCTGCTACCCGCCGTCGAGGACGGCCTGCTCACCCTGATCGGCGCGACCACCCAGAACCCCTGGTACGAGGTCAACGCGGCGCTCGTGTCGCGCATGCGGGTGTGGGTGCTCGAGCCCCTCGGCCCCGACGACGTCGCCGCCCTGCTCGACCGGGCCGTCGCGAGCCCGGCGGGTCTGGCGGGCCGGGTGACGCTCGGCGAGGAGGCCCGCGCCGCGATCGTGGCGCGGGCGGGCGGCGACGCCCGCGGGGCGCTCAACCTGCTCGAGGCCGCCGCGGCGGACACCGCCGACGGCCGCGGGATCGCCCTCGAGACGGTGCAGGGCGCGGCCGGGGGGCGGGCCGTCGTCTACGACCGCCAGGGCGACGCCCACTACGACACGATCTCGGCCTTCATCAAGAGCCTCCGGGGCAGCGACCCCGACGCGGCGATCTACTACCTCGCGGTGATGCTGAAGGGCGGCGAGGACCCGAAGTTCATCGCCCGGCGGCTGATCGTCGCCGCGAGCGAGGACGTCGGCAACGCCGACCCGCAGGCCCTGTCGGTCGCCGTCGCGGCGGGGCGCGCCGTCGAGTTCGTGGGGTTGCCCGAGGCCCGCATCGCGTTGGCCCAGGCCACGACGTACATCGCGATGGCGCCGAAGTCGAACGCCTCGTACCGGGCGATCGACGCGGCCCTCGGGATGGTGGAGCGCGAGGGGGCGCGACGGCCGCCGCTGGCGCTGCGCGACGGCAGCGTCGCCAACGCCCGGGGACTCGGCAACGGCGAGGGCTACCGCTACCCGCACGACTTCCCCGACGGGTACGTCGCGGGGTCCCTGATGCCGGAGGGCCTCGAGGGCGTCCGCCTGCACCACCCCACCGACCGGGGCGTCGAGGGGGAGCGGGCCGCACGCCTGCGCGCCCTGCGTGGCGACCCGGACGACGCCGCCGGCGGCGACGCGGACCCGGAGCCTTTCTAGTGCTCCGCCCCGAAAGTCATGTTGCACTCCGGCAGCCTGCAGATCATCGCGGAGCCATCGTCATCGCTCGACCCCATGACCACCACCATGGGAATCTCCCTCTTCCTCGGCCCGCGGGATCTTCGGGGCCGGAAGCACAACGAACTTCCGGGGCGGAGCACTAGGGCGGGCCGTTGGAGCTGCTCTCCACCCAGCACCTCGTGGTGCTCGCCGTGACCGGGGCGGCGGCGGTCGCGCTCGCCGCCGCCGCCCGCCGCGACCCGGGCGCCCCGTGGGTCGGCACGGCCGCCCGGGTGCTGGCGGTCCTGCTCGTCGTCAACGAGGTCGGCTTCCACATCGTCCACCACGCCGACGAGGGCCTCTCGCCGCGGGGGGACCTGCCCCTCCACCTCACGGACGTCGCCACCGTCGCCGCCGTCGTCGCGCTCTGGCGGCCGGTCCCCCTCGCGTTCGAGCTCACCTACTTCTGGGCGTTCACGGCGACGATCCAGGCGCTCGCGACGCCCGACCTGCGGCAGGGGTTCCCCGACTACCGCTGGTGGTGGTTCGTGATCGCCCACTCGGGCGTGATGGTGGCCGCGGTGCTGCTGGCGTGGGGGCGGAGGCGCACCCCCCGGCCCGGGGCGGTGCGGCGGGTCGTGGCCGCGAGCCTCGTCGTCACGGCGGCCGCGGCGGTCGGCAGCCTCGCGACCGGCGGGAACTACATGTACCTGCGGGAGCCCCCGCCCGGGGGCAGCCTGCTCGACGTGATGGGCCCGTGGCCGTGGTACATCGCGACGGGAACCGCCCTCGCCGTCGCCCTGTTCTGGCTCCTGGACCGGCCCTTCGACGGCCGCCGCGCGGCCGCGGACGGCGCGGCGGGCTAGAGTCCGTCCGGGAACCAGGGGGAGGGGCGGACGGATGGCGGACGGCACCACGGGCATCGCCGGGCGACTCGACGGCGACCTGAAGGACGCGATGCGGGCGGGTGACACCCTGCGCCGCGACGCGATCCGGCGCGCCCGGTCGAGCCTCAAGAACGCCGAGATCGAGGCCCGGACCCCGCTCGACGACGACGCCGCGGTGCGCGTGCTGCGCGGCATCGTCAAGCAGCACAAGGAGTCGATCGAGCAGTTCCGCGCCGGTGGACGCGACGACCTCGTCGCCCGCGAGGAGCAGGAGATGGCCGTGCTCGAGGCCTACCTCCCCGCGCAGATGGACGCCGCCGCCATCGAGGGCGTCGTCGCCGACGTGATCGCGTCGGAGGGCGCCGCCGGCCCCGCCGACATGGGCAGGGTGATGAAGGCCGTCATGAGCCGTGTCGGTGGCACGGCCGACGGGAAAGAGGTCCGTGTGATCGTGCAACGCCTGTTGGGAGGAGACCGATGAGCACCATTCCCCCGCCCGGATCGGGTGCCGGGCCGCAGCCGCCCGAGGAGGGCGTCGAGCCGGCGTCCGCCGTCGGCGGCGGCACCCACACGCCGTCCGACGCGATGACGCGGTACGACAAGGAGAAGGACGCCTACCACTGCTCCTACGGGATCCCGAGCCCCGCCCTCGCGGTGCTCGACCCCGAACGCGAGCTGATCGTCCGCGTCGACCGCCACAGCTTCCGGGTGGTCGGCTTCTCGATCCCGAACTTCACCGAGTGGGTCGCGAAGCACGGCGACGACGACGGGAACTTCGGCGTCGACCTGCCCGAGGTGTGGCCGATGGAGCAGACCGACACGAGCGGGTCCACTGCCTCCTGGTAGGCGGCCGATCCCGCCCGGACCCGGGCAGGAGTCGGTCTGGGACTACCCCCGCCCGCCCCGCGTCGAGCGCGACGCGCGGCGGGTGGAGATCCTCCTCGGCGGCGTCGTCGTCGCCGACACCACGGCGGCGCTGCGCGTGCTCGAGACGAGCCACCCGCCGACGTTCTACCTCCCCCGCGACGCGTTCGCCGACGGGGCCCTCGTCCCGGCCGCCGGGTCGAGCTTCTGCGAGTGGAAGGGCGGGGCCTCCTACCTCGACGTGACGGGCGGGGGGCGCACCGCGGAGCGGGCCGCCTGGTACTACGCCGAGCCGGCGCCCCGGTTCGCGGTGCTCGCCGGCCACGTCGCGGTCTACCCGGCGGCGATGGACGAGTGCCGTGTCGGCGGCGAGCGCGTCCGCAGCCAGGAGGGCGACTTCTACGGCGGCTGGATCACCGACGAGATCGTCGGCCCGTTCAAGGGAGCGCCCGGCACCTGGGGCTGGTGAGGGCGCCCTAGCGGAGGCGGACGGGGGCGACGCGCGGGGCGCCCCGCGCCGGGACCGTCACCCGCCACGCGACGGCGCGCACCGAACCGGCGGCGCGCCGGGGCGGGGTGACCCGCACCAGGAGGACGCCGCGCCGGACGCCGCGCACGACCACGCGGCCGCCGGCCACCCGCGCCCGCCGGGTGCCGACGCGCACGACGGCCCCGCGGCTGAGCGCCCCGAGGCGCAGGGTCAGCGTCCGCGCGCGGCGGTCGAGGACGGCCCGCAGCGTCCGCGCGGCGGGCGGCGCCACCGCCGTCGCGGAGATCGCCGGCGCGGCGGGCAGCGCCGCGGAGCCCGCCGGGACCGGCGGGACGGCCGGGGTCGGCGGCGTCACGCCGCCGGTGGCGGGCGGCGGGGTGATCGCGGTCGGCGGCGGCGGGGGCGTGACCGCCTCGTCGCCGAGGGCGGCGACGGCCGCGGAGACGGAGGGACGCGGTCCGATCCACCCGTCGGCCGGGTCGGCCTGGGGGACGCCGGTCGCCACCAGCAGGTCACGGACCCGCCGCGGGGTGAGGGGGGTGCCATCGCGGGCGATCTCGGCCGACTGCAGGGCGGCGACCGCCCCCGCCACGGTGGCGGCGGCGCTCGACGTCCCGTCGAAGCACGCGGTGTACGAGGCGTCCCCGACGGGGCTCCACGGCGCGTCGCCGTACCCGGAGGTCACGACGCCGGCGCCGAAGCCCTGCAGGTCGACGCGGGCGCCGAAGTTCGACCCGGGCACGCGGCGGCGGTCGGCGGTGCCGGTCTCGTCGGTGCCGGCCCCGCCGCCGGCGACGATGAGGGCGCCGGAGTGACCGGGCGCGGACGGCCCCGCGAGCCAGGTGGCCGCGGGCACCGCGGCCTCGCCGAGGCGGGCGACGTCGCCGCCGCCGTTGCCGGCGGGCTCGACCACCACGATGCCCTTGTCGACCGCGGCGCGGATCGCGGCGCGCATCTCGGGGTAGACCTCGATCGGCGCGAACGGGGCGCCGCCCGCGTTCAGGCCCGCCTGCAGCTCGATCAGGATGACGTCGCCCGGCCCGAGCGTCGCCGCCGCGGCCGAGACCTCCAGCCACGGCTGGTACGGGCTGGTGCGCGGCGAGACGGGGACCAGCGTCGCGTCGGGGACGAGCCCCGTCACCCCGCGCCCGTCCTCCGACGCGCCGAGCACGCCCAGCACCGCGGTGCCGTGCTCGGCGGCGCGGTACCCGGACGGCAGGCCGCTGCGGTCACCGGGGGGCAGCGCGCGCGACGCCAGCTCGACGTGCCCGGCACGCCACTCGTACTCGATGTCGGCGATCGTGACGCCCGCGCCACGGTCACCCGCGCCCATGCCGAGACCGGCGCGGTAGTCCTGGAACGCCGTGAGGTCGGGGGCCGCGCCACCGGCGGTGAACTCCGGCCACTCCGGCGCGGGACGGATCCGGCAGTAGGCGGGGGGCGGGGCGGGCACGACCCCCGCCGTCGCGGCCGTCGCCGGCGGGCCGGCGTCCGGGAGGCCGGTGCCGCCGGCGATCGCGACGGCGACGGCGGCGACGAGCACGGCGATGGGTCCTCTCGGGCGCACCCCAATAGGATGGCGGGGATCCGCACCCCTGGGAACCGCCCCGAATGGCATGAATTGACCAACGTCGACCTGAACGTACGAGAGCGCGAACGGGTGGCTCCGTACGTCACCGACACGATCGGACCCGTCTTCGCCTTGACGGGACTGCCCGAGGTCGTCAAAGGGGCCCTCTTCGCGCGGTACTCCCGCAGCCCCAAGTCGCTCCGACGCCTGCTCGTCGACGAGTTCCTCCCCGGCGACGGCGCGGTGCCCGGCGGGGGTCCGCCGCGCGTCGGCGAGGAACGCGCCGACGCCCTCTACGAACGGGTGCTGGCCGAGTACGGCGACGACTCCGTCGCGCAGCTCGGCGGCGCCCACGTCGCGGTCGAGGGCGCGTCGAACGTGCTCACCAAGGTCCTCCAGTGGGGCCGCCTGGCGAGCTACCTCGAGCAGTCGACCCGCTACATCGCCTTCACCGACCGCCCGGGCGGCGCGTACCGCTATCACCGCCCCGGCGCCGTGCTGGCGCACCCCGCCCTCGGCCCCGCCTACGTCGGCACCCTCGACGCGGCGTTCGCGGGGTACGCCGCCCTGCTTCCGCGCCTCGTCGCGCACGTCGGCGCCGAGGTGCCGGAGGAGCCCGGCACGCCCGCCGCCGCCCGCGACCGCGCCGTGCGCGCACGCGCCCTCGACCTGCTGCGCGGCCTGCTGCCCGCCGCGACGACCGCCAACGTCGGCATCTACGCGTCGGGGCAGGCGTACGAGGCGATGCTCATCCGCCTCGCCGCCCACCCCCTCCCCGAGGCGCGGGACTGCGCGGACGCGATGCTGCGGGAGCTGCGCAAGGTGATCCCCGCGTTCCTGACCCGCGTCGACCGCCCCGACCGCGGGGGCGCGACCGGGGCGTACGCCACCGCCGGGGACCGGGCGGCGGCGGCGCTGGCCGCCCGGCTCGGGCCGCCGCCGCCCGCGGTCCCGCAGGGGCCCGAGGTGCGCCTCGTCGATTTCGACCCCGACGGCGAGGAGCGGGTCCTCGCGCACGCCCTCTGGCCGTCGTCGGGTCGCGCGCTCGACGACGTCCGCCGCGCCGTCGCCGCGATGGACCCCGCCGCGCGCGCCGACGCGCTGCGGGAGTGGGCCGGCGTCCGCGGGGACCGGCGCCAGCGTCCCGGTCGGGGGCTCGAGGCCACGACCTACGCCTTCGAGGTCGTCTGCGACTACGGCGCGTACCGCGACCTGCAGCGCCACCGGATGCTCAGCCTGCAGGCGCAGCCGCTCACTCCCCGCCTCGGGTACGACGTGCCGGACGCCGTCGACGCCGCCGGCGCCGCCGGCGACTACGCCGCGGTGCAGGCGTCGTGCACCGCCCTGCACGACGCGCTCGCCGCCGAGCTGCCGGAGCACGCCCCCTACGCCGTCACGCTCGCCCACCGGATCCGCTTCACGATGGTCATGAACGCCCGCGAGGCGATGCACCTGATCGAGCTGCGCAGCCAGCCGCAGGGACACGAGTCGTACCGCCGGGTCGCGCGGGAGATGCACCGGCTGATCGCCGACGTCGCCGGGCACCACGCCATCGCCGGGATGATGGCGTTCGTCGACGCGAGCGACCCCGCGGCGGGACGGCTGGCGGCCGAGCGCCGCCAGGAGGCGCGGCGCCGCACCGCGTGAGGCGGGCCGGGCGCGGCACGTCGCCGCCGGCGCCGCCCCGCTACCCTGGGCCACATGGCTGATCCCCCCCGCGGCAACCGGCTCGGCGGCATGGCCCTCGCCAACGGACTCCTCGTCCACGGCCCCACGCACTGGGCCGCGGCGGTGCGCGACGAGGACGGCCACATAGTCGTCGCCTCGGGACGCAAGCAGCTCTTCCGTGCCGGGAAGCTCACCGACCTGCCGCTCGCCCGCGGCCTCGTGCGGCTCGGCGAGGCGTTCGCGGTGCTGCCCGCCGTGCGGCGCGGACTGCCGCAGGCGCGCTTCGCGATGGAGGACCGGGCGACCGTCGGCGCCGCCGTCGGGGCCACCGTCGTCGCGGCCGTCGCCCGCCGCCGGCTCCGCTCGATCCTCGCCCAGGAGGTCGTCGGCGCCGTCGCCGGCCTCGCCCCCGCCGTGTTCACCCTTCGCGGCTCGCGCGCGGCGATCTGGCACGCCGTGGAGCACAAGAGCATCGCCGCCTACGAGGCCGGCGGCGCCGACGAGGTCGCCAACGCCGAGGGGCACGCGAAGGAGCACGAGCGCTGCGGCAGCAACCTCATCCTGCCGCTCGTGGTCTCGACGGTGATCGGCAACACGGTGTCCCGCAAGCTGATGCGCCGGCCGACCCTCGGCGTGCGCACCGCCATGTCGGCGCTCAGCATCGGCGCCGCCGTCGAGGTGTTCTCGTTCTCGGCGCGCCGCCCCGAGCACCCCGTGTCCCGGGTCGTGCACGGCGTCGGCCACGCGCTGCAGTCCGGGTTCGCCACCCGCGAGCCCAGCCAGAGCGACCTGCTCGTCGGGCGCGCCGCCATGGAGGCCCTCATCCGCGCCGAGGGCGCCGCCCGCCTCTAGGCGGCCGGGCATGGGCGTCGTCGTGACGGTCGTGGCGCCCGCGTCGCCCGCCGCCGTCTGGGACCGGTGGACGGCCTTCGCCGACTGGCCCGACTGGAACCCCCACTGCCTCACCGCGGAGCCGGACGGGCCGGTGGAGCCCGGCACCCGCCTCGACCTGCACCTGCGGGACCCCAAGGGCCGCGACTACTACACCCGCCCGCGCCTCACCGAGGTCGCCGAGCGGGCGCGGATCACGTGGACGGCGAAGGGCCTCGGCCTCCGGGCCCGCACCACGACGATCCTCACCCCCGAGCCCGACGGGACCCGCATCAGCATCGAGTCGGACGCCGCCGGGCCGATGGCGTTCACGTACCGCATCGCGCTGAGCGAGCGTGTCCAGGCACTAATGTACGTCGCCATGCTCGACGCCCTCACCGACTCCCTGCGCCCGTGAGCCGCCTCGGCGCCCTGGTCGCGACGCTCGTCCTGCTGGTCGCCGCGGCCCCCGCCGCCGCCCACGTCGACGTGCTGCCGACCACCGTCACGCAGGGGGAGGCGACCGAGTTCACGGTGCGCGTCCCCTCCGAGCGCGACCTCCCGACGACCCGGGTGCGGATCGACGTGCCCGACCAGGTGACCGTCTACAGCCTCGGCCCGCCCCCGCCGGGCTGGACGGCGACGGCGGTGCGCGGCGCCGACGGGCGGATCAGCTCGGTCGTCTGGACGGGTGGCCGCATCCCGCCCGAGCGCTACGCCGACTTCACGCTCCTCGGAACCGCCTTCGGCGAGGGCGAGGCGGTCTGGCCGGCGCGCCAGACGTACGCCGACGGCCAGGTGAAGCCGTGGACCGGCCCCCCCGAGACCGAGGGCGCCGTCGAGACCGGCCCGAGCGACCCGGGGCCGGCGGCGCGCACCACGATCGCCGCCGAGGGGACCGTCCCCGCGACCGGGGGGGCGACCTCGTCCACCTCGTCGTCGGACGACTCCGGCGTCGGCATCTGGCTCGGGGTCATCGCGATCGCCATCTCCGGCCTCGCCCTCCTGGCGGTCGGCTTCCTCTGGTCGAACCGCCCGCTGACGCTGCCGGGCGACGAGGAGACCCCGCGGTGACCACCGCGCGGGGTGTGCGCCTCCCCCCCGAGACGTTCCAGCTGCCCGTCACCAAGATGCGCGACGGTTACTACAGCGACGCGTACTTCACGTTCACGCGCGCGGTGCTCGAGGCCGACGACCACCACCCCGACGTGCTCGTGCAGGTCTTCCAACGCGAACGGTCGGTGCTCGGCGGCGTCGACGAGGCGATCGCCATCCTGAAGCTCTGCTCCGGACGGCGGCGACCCGACGGCTCATGGGACGACGGCTGGGACCGCCTCGAGGTGACGGCCCTCCACGACGGCGACGAGATCGAGCCGTGGGAGCCGGTCCTCACGATCCGCGGCGACTACAGCCTCTTCGCGTCCCTCGAGACGCTCTACCTCGGGGTGCTCGCCCGGCGGACGCTGATCAGCCGCAACGTCCGCGACGTCGTCGCCGCCGCCGGAGGCAAGCCGATCCTCTACTTCCCCGCCCGCTTCGACCACTGGCAGGTCCAGACCGGCGACGGCTGGGCGGCGCACGTCGCCGGCGCGATCGGCGTGTCCACCGACGCCCAGGCCTCGTGGTGGGGCGGCAAGGGGATGGGCACCGTCCCCCACGGCCTCATCGCCGCGTACGCCGGCGACACGGTGCTCGCCGCCCGCAAGTTCGCCGACCGCTTCGCCGAGCACCTCCACGTCACCGTCCTCGTCGACTTCGAGAACGACTCCGTGCGGACCGCCCTCGAGGTCGCCGACGCCCTCGGCCCCCGGCTCTGGGGTGTCCGCCTCGACACCTCCAACACCATGGTCGACCGGTCGCTCTGGCACGAGATGGGCCGCTTCCGGCCCACCGGCGTCGTCCCCGAGCTCGTGTGGAAGGTGCGCCGCGCCCTCGACAACGCCGGCCACGAGGCCATCCGCATCGTCGCCTCCGGCGGCTTCGACGCCCCACGGATCCGGGCGTTCGAGGAGGCCGGCGTGCCCGTCGACGCGTACGGCGTCGGCAGCTCCCTGCTGCGCGGCCCCAACGACTTCACCGCCGACGTCGTCCGCGTCGACGGCGTCCCCTGCGCCAAGGTCGGCCGCGAGGAACGACCGAACCCGCGACTGGAGCCCGTCCCGTGACCCCCCTCCCCGGGCTCGGCCCCATCCACCACGTCGGGTACGTCGTCGCCGACCTCGACGCCGCCGTCGCCGAGATGTCCCGCGCCTTCCCCCTCACCGTCGGCGTCCGCGAGGTGATGGAGGCCCAGGGGGTCGAGGCGCTCCTCGCCGACGGCGGCTCCGGCGGGGCCGTCGAGCTCATCCGGCCCCTCGACCCCGACGGCGCCATCGCCCGCTTCCTCGCGACCCGTGGCCCCGGGTTCCACCACGTCGCCTTCGAGGTCCCCGACGTCGACGCCGCGCTCGCCGACCTCGCCGCCCGCGGGGCCGAGGTCATCGACACCGCCGGCCGGCGTGGCCTCGGGGGGCACGTCGTCGGCTTCGTCCACCCCCGCTCCACCCTCGGCGTCCTCACCGAGCTGGTGCAGGCCGGCCACGGCGCCGCCGGGTAGACTCCCCGCCCATGGCGACACGACGACTCGAGCTCGGATTCGAAGGCGGCACCGTCCTCAAGCTGACGGTCGACGCCGAGGTGGCCGAGGGGTTCACGAGCGACCTCGCGGCGGGCAAGGGCCCCGCGTGGCGCGCCATCGAATCCGACGAGGGGACGTTCTGGGTCGACCAGGGCGAGCTTGTCTACGTGCGTCTCCCGCCGGGCGAGGCGCCCGGCCGCGTCGGTTTCGGGGGATCCTGACCCCTCCCCGGACGGGACGCTAGATGGACCTCGGACTCGTCGGCAGGGCCAACGCCGGGAAGACGGCGCTCTTCGCCCTCGTCACCGGGGCGGACGCCGAGATCGCGCCGTACCCGTTCACGACCCGTGAACCGGCCCGCGCGATGGCGGACGTGCCCGACCCGCGGCTCCAGGCGATCGCCGACGCCCAGGACATCCCGCGGCGCGTCCCCGCACAGGTGCAGCTCGTCGACATCGCCGGGCTCGCCGCCGGCGCCGGACAGGGCGAGGGCCTCGGTGGCGCCGCCCTCGGCCAGCTCCGCCAGGCCGACGCCCTCCTCCACGTCGTCCGCGCCTTCGCGAACGCCGAGGTCCCCCACCCCGAGGAGCGCGTCGACCCCGTCGCCGACGCCGAGGCCGTCGACCTCGAGCTCGCCATCGCCGACCGCGAACAGGTCGAACGCCGCCTCGACAAGGTCCGCAAGGGCGCCCGCGCCGGCGAGAAGGGCGCCGTCGCCGAGCTCCCCGCATTGGAGCGCATCGCCGAGACCCTCGACGCCGGTCGCCCCGCCCGCCTCGTCGGCGACGACGACGCCCACGCCATCGCCCTCGACATGGGGCTCCTCACCGCCAAGCCGGTGCTCTACATCGCGAACACCGACGACCAGCTCACCCCGCCGGAGGGCCTCGCCGCCCACGCCGCCGCCCAGGGGGCGCAGGCACTCGCCCTGCCCGTCGACACCGAGCTCGAGCTCGCCGCGATGGACCCCGACGAGGCCGCCGAGTTCGCCCGCGAGATGGAGCTCGGCGACACCCGCGGCGCCGACGCCGTCGTCGCCGGCGCCTACCGCCTCCTCGACCTCGTCACCTTCTTCACCGGCTCCGGGCCCCCCGAGGCCCGCGCCTGGCCGATCACCCGCGGCACCGCCGCCGCCCAGGCCGCCGGCAAGATCCACTCCGACCTCGAACGCGGGTTCATCCGCGCCGAGGTCGTCGGCTGGGAGGACCTCGTCGCCGCCGGCTCATGGAGCAAGGCCCGCGAGGCCGCGACCCTCCGCATGGAGGGCAAGGACTACGTCGTCCAGGAGGGCGACGTGCTCCAGATTCGGTTCAACGTGTAGGAGACCGGCACCGGGGGCGACGAAGTCGACCCCGGTGCGCTGCCTCGTCTTTTTCGGCGGCCGTTCCCGGCGGCAGCCGGTGCCGCCGTCCGCGCCGTTCTCGCGATGAGCGGCGAAGCCGCCGCGAGAGGCGCTTGTCTCCCCCGGGGACGGCGACCGAAAGGGCCGATAGTCGCCGGCCCCCCCGGGGCGGCTTCGCCGCATCCGGGGGGGCCGCTGCGATTCAACGCTTCTTCTGCACCGTCACCGTGGTCGTGGCGGTGTCCGTCCGGGCTCCCGTGGCGAGGCGGGTGACGCGGAGGCGCCACAGGCCGGCCTTCGGGTTCTTCACCTGGAAGAACGCGAACGTCTTGCCGCGGACGAGGCGGACGGACTTGCCCGTCGTCTTCCGGTAGGTCTTGCCGCCCGGCTGGACGGCCTGGATCGCGTACTTCCCGACGCCCCAGCCGACGAAGAAGGTCGCCTGGCGCTGGCCCTTCTTGATCCCGCGGGAGTAGACGCGGCGCTGGCCGACGCGGAACGTCGCCGTCTTCTTCAGCAGCGTGCTCGCACCCGAGGTGCGGCCACGGCACTGGAAGTAGAGGTTCTCGAGGGCGGTGTTCGTCGGGGTGGCGCTGTAGACGCCGCCGGTCTCACGGGCGATCCGCTTCAGGCGGGCGGTGTCCGCCGGGGTGAAGCCGCCCCTGCCGAGGCGGACGACGCAGATCGGCCACGGGCGGCCCGTGCCGTTGAAGGCGAACCGCAGGTGGGTGTTCTGGTAGCTGCCGTTGTTCGCGCCGTCGGTCAGGAAGATCGCGGCCTTCGGCGTCGTCGGGTTCAGCGGCTCCGCGGCGAGGGCGTTGAACGCCTGGCCGATGCCGACGGTGTAGTCGGTGCCGCCGTCGTTGACGATCCGCTGGCGGGCGAGGCGCTTCAGGGCGTTCTTCGAGGCCTCCCCGGCGATGGTGGTGCGGGGGAAGATCTCGGTGAACGCGTCGTCGAAGCCGGTGCCGACGAGGCGGTCACCCTGCCCCGACAGGTCGACGAGCAACTGGACGGCGGCCTTGCGGCGGAACGTCGGGTCGGCGCTCGACATGCTGCCCGAGATGTCCACGATCGCCGCGAGGTCGCTCACCCCCGCCGGCGGGTTCGGGTTCAGGACCTGGCCGGAGACCAACGTCGCCAGCCCGCGCGTCGTGGCGACGCCGCCGACGGTGTACGTCAGGTTCACCGGCCCGTTGTAGGGCGTCGCGGGCGCGGTGAGCGTCAGCAGGCTCTCGTCGGTGCCGCCACCGACGGGGGTCCCGTCGGCGAGGGTCAGGGTGAAGCCCGTCGCGTCGAACGGCGCGAGCGCCCGCAGGTACGTGATGCCGCCGGCGCCGGACAGGATCTGGCCCCGCTCGGGCCAGGCGTTGCCCGTCGCCTCCGGCTGCCCGCTCGGCGAGAAGAACGGCGCGCAGAACAGGTACGGGTCGAGGGTGAAGTTCTGGACGGCGCCGTCGGGGATCGCCGGCGACACCGACGACAGCTCACGCGTCGCCGAGTCCCGGCACGGGTCCGAGTAGGTGGCGGTCACCGTGAACGGCGGCATCGGCGAGAAGAAGTCGAGCGTGTACTTCCCGCTCGCGTCGGTGGTGGCGGAGTCGCCGAAACTCCCGTCGGCCTCCGTCGCGCGGATGCTGATGCCCGGCAACGGCACGCCGGCGGAGTTCGTGACCGTGCCCGTCACGTCGGCGAGGGCGGTGCCCGAGGCGAACAGGGCGAGGACGCCGGCGAGGGCCGCGGAGCGGCGCAGCAGGCGCCCCGGCCCGGAGGTGCGTGTCATGTGCGGTACCCCTTGATCCGTGACAGGGAGGCGTCGGTCGACTATTCGGCCGGCGTGCGCCGCAACCGTACCCCCGGCCCCCACATGGGCGCGGCTCGACGAAGGGACAGGCAGGGACAGCCACAGGTCCAGGACAGGCGCCCGTTCCTGCCAGAACCTGTCAGTCGACGGGTCCCGGACCCTCCAGACGGGCCTTCACGCCGGTCTCGAGCTGGTTCGCCCGCCACAACGCCAGCGCCTCCGGGCCGGCGGCGCCCGGCGCCTGGCCGGGCGGCGGCCCGTGGTGCCAGTCGATGACGTGGAGCAACTCGGCGCGGCGGGTCGCGTCGAGACCCACCCGGCGCGCCGCGTCCCCCACGATCTCGTGGCCGATCGCGACGTGGCCGAGCAGACGCCCCTCGTCGGTGAGCTCGAAGGTGGCCCCCAGGCGGAACGCGCGGGCGTGGCCGATGTCGTGCACCAGGGCACCCGCCAGCAGGAGGTCGGAGTCGAGCCGCGGGTGCCAGGTGGTGAGCGCCTGCGCCACCGCCGTCACCCCCACCGTGTGCTCCACCAGGCCACCCATGTACGCGTGGTGGCCGGACCGGGTGCACGGCATCGTCCGCCACGCCGTCGCCAGGTCGTCGTCGCCCGTCAACACGTCGAGGACCCGCCGCAGCCCCGGGTCGGCGACCTCGTCGGCGAGGTGGAGGACGAAGCCGAACAGCTCGTCGGGGTCGCGGTGGCTGCGGGGCAGCAGGTCGGCCGCGACGCCCTCGTCGGCGGCGGGCCGCAGGTGGCCGACGGTCAGGCTCACCCGCCCGTCGCGCTCCGTCACGCGGCCCGTCACCCGCACCCGGTCGCCCTCCTCGAACTGCTCGCCGAAGAAGTCGGCCTCGTCGAAGATCACCGCGGGCACCGCGCCGGTCGCGTCGGCGAGGGTCAACGCCAGGAACGGGCGGCCCTGACGCGACAGGCGGCGCTCCTTGCGCCGCACCGCGTAGACGCCCTCCACCGCCGTCCCCGCCGCGAACGAGGAGATGGCCGTCATCGGTCGATCGCCGGGCAGATCAACGCGAAGTCGCAGCTGCGGCACGCCCACGACGGGCGGGGCGGGAACGCGCGCGCCGAGATCCCCTCCGCCGCGTCGCGGACCGCCTCGACCACCATCGCATCATCCGCGGCGTCGGGGTGCACGCCGCGCGTGTCGCCGTCGAGCACGTGCACCAGGGTCGCGCCGCGCGGGGTGATGCCCCACGCCTCGCGCGCACCGAGCATGTAGAGCCGCAGCACCAGGTCGTCGGCCGGGCCGCGGGCCCCCGCCGTCGGCGGCTTGCCCGTCTTGTAGTCGACGAGCTGGTGCCCCCCGGCGGGGTGCGCGTCGATGCGGTCGATGCGGCCGTGCACCCGGTGGGGGCCGACGGTGAGCGTGAACGCCCGCTCCACCGCCACCGGCCGGGTGCGGCTCCGCACCAGTCGGTCGTGGTAGTCGGGCAGGGCGTCCCGGCCGCGGGCGAGCGCCTGGCGGCCCTCCGCCGTCTCCGCCACGCCCTCGCGCTTCAACGCCACCGCGAAGCGGCGGACGAGGGCCTCGCCGTCGCCCCCCGGCCCGTCGGGGCGGTACTGCGCCTCGAGCGCCGAGTGCGCGGCGACACCGATGGCGCGGGCGACGCTCGGCGGTGACGGCACGTGGTCGACCATCGCGTAGCGGTACCGCAGCGGGCACCCGCGGTAGAGCTCGACGGCGCTCGGGCTGATCTCCAGGCCGGGGCGGCCCGGGCGCGCCGGGGCGACGACGGGCGGCGGCGGCGGCGGCGGGCGCAGCACCGCGGCGCGGGCGTCCACCAGCGCGTCGGCGGCGCGGGCCGCCTCGGTCCGCATGGCGTCGGCGTCGGCCGCGCCGTCGGCGGTGGCCTGGGCGGCGCGCAGCGACGCGCGCTCGAACGCCGCCCGCCGGGCGCCCACCGCGGCGAGCAACGCGCGCTCCGGCCCCTCCCCGACCTCCTCCACCCCGGCGCCGAGGGCGGCGCGGGCCTCCTCGAAGAACGGGGACGGCGTCTGCGCGATGCCCGCCCCGTTGTAGGCGGGGGCGCAGAGCACGAGGTGCCGGCGGGCCCGGGTCATCGCGACGTACGCCAGCCGGCGCGCCTCGGCCACGTGGGCGTCGCGTCCCCGCGGCAGCACCTCCGGAAGGAGCTGGTCGGGGATGTCGACGCGGCTGCGGTCCGCCCCCGGGAACCCGGCCCGGGTCATCCCCACCACGAAGACGGCGTCGAACTCGAGCCCCTTCGCCTGGTGGATCGTCATCACCTGCACGCCGATGCGCTCCCGCGGGGCGACCCCCTCGCCCCGGTAGCCGATGGCGGCGAGGCCGGCGAGCAGCTGCGACAACCCGGGGGCGTCGATCGCCGGGTCGCGCCCCGCGATCTCCCGTCCGAGGCGCTCCAGGGCGGCGAGTCCCGCCAGCCGGGCGGCCCCCTCCGCGCCGCCCGTCGCGATGGCGGCGGCACGCAGGCCGGAGCGGTCGATGGCGACGCGCAGCGCGTCGGCGGCGGGCAACTCGGCGGCGGCCCGCCCGATCTCGTCGAGGGCGTCCGCCAGCGGGGCGGCGGTTCCGGCGCGCGCCACCCGCCCGAGGGCCCCGGTCACGCCGCCGCCCCCGGCGGCAGCCGCCGTGACGGCGTCGGCGAGCTCCTCCCAGGGGATGCCGAAACGCGGGTCGGCGCCGATGCGCAGGTGCTCCTGCACCGCCGACGGGTCGCACGCCGCCCGCAGCCACGCGACCGCGGCACGGACCTCCCGCCGCTCGAACAGGCCGATGCCGCCCCGCACCTGGTGGGGCACGCCGGCGCGCTCGAGCGCCTCGACCAGCGGCCGGGCCTCGAGGCGCACCGCCCGCATCAGCACCGCCTGCTCCTCGAGCGGGACCCCCTCGCCCGCCAGCTCCACGACGCGCTCGACGACGGCGCGGGCCTGCCCGTCGGGGTCGGGGGCGCTCCAGAACCGCGGCGCCGGGCCGGTCGCGCCGGGCAGCGCCACGCTGTGCTTCGGGGCGCGGTCGGCGATCGGCGCGACGACGGCGGTCGCCGCGTCGAGGATCGACTGCGTCGAGCGGTGGTTGCGCTCCAGGCGCAGCTCCGCGGCGGTGGGGTACCGGGCCCGGAAGTCGAGGATGTTCTTCGCCGAGGCGCCGCGGAAGCGGTAGATGCCCTGGTCGTCGTCGCCGACCACCACGAGGCTCGCGGACGCCCCCGCCACGGCGTAGAGCAGCTCGGCCTGCGCGTGGTTGGTGTCCTGGAACTCGTCGACGAGCACGTGACGGGCGCCCGCCTGGGCGGCCTCGCGCCGGTCGGGGTGGGCGCGCATCAACTCCAGCGCGCGGACGATGGAGAGCCCGAAGTCCTCGCGGCCCTCCTCCGCGAGCCACCGGTCGTGCGTCTCGTAGACGCGGGCGATCTCGAGCTCGCGGCGGGCCTTGTGCAGGTCGGAGCCCGACCGCGCGCCCTCGACCCGCGCCTCGGCCCAGCGCCGGTACGCCTCGGCCGGCACGAGCTGGTCGCGGCACGCGTCGATGCGTGCGACGAGGTCCTCGACGAGCTGGGCGCGGTCGCCCCGGAGGTCGTGGAGGCGCAGGTCGAGCTCGTCGAGGCGGTCGAGGAGCATCAGCATCCGGTCCTCGGTGCGCGCCACCGTCACCGACGGCAGCAGGCCCCGCTCGACCCCGTGGATGCGCGTCAGCTCCTGCGCGTAGGAGTGGAACGTCGTGACGCGCAGGGTCTCGTGGGAGGTGCCGAGCAGGTCCTCCGCCCGTGCGCGCAGCTCGACGGCCGCCTCGCGGGTGAACGTGAGGGCCAGGATCTCGTCGGGCGCGGCGCCCTCGCCGACGAGCCACGCCAGGCGACGGCAGAGCACGCGGGTCTTGCCGGCCCCGGCGCCGGCGAGCACGATCGCGGGCCCGCCGGGATGGGTGACCGCGGCGCGCTGCTCGGGGGTCAGGTCGCTCGTCACGGACCGGTCATGGTAGCCCGCCCGCCGGACACCCCGCGACGGTGACGGACGGCCCGCGGGGGCGCTGGTAGAGTCGCGCCCCGTGGCCGACGTCCGCCCCTTCCGCGCCCTGCGCTACACCGCCGCGGCGGGTCCCCTCGGGACCCTCGTGTCGCCGCCCTACGACGTCATCTCGGCGGAGGAGCGGCGCGGGTACCTCGCGGTCAGCCCGTACAACGCCGTCCGGCTGATCCTCCCCGAGGTCGGCTACGACGAGGTCGCCGGCCTCATCGCGGCCTGGCGCGACGACGGCGTGCTGGACCGCTCGGACGAGCCCGTCCTGATCGCGTGGACCCAGTCCTTCACCCTCGGCGACGGCGTCCCGCGGGAGCGGCGCACGATCCTCGCCGCCGTCGGCCTCGAGCCGTACGAGGCCCGGGTCGTGCGGCCCCACGAGCGCACCCACGCCGGGCCGAAGGAGGACCGCCTGCGCCTCACCCGCGCCGTGCGGACCAACCTGTCGCCGGTCTTCGGCCTCTACCCCGACGCCGAGGGCGCCGCGTGGGCGGCGGTCGCGCCCGCCGGCGAGCCGGACGCCGAGGTGCGCGACGCCGAGGGCACCGTCCACCGCTTCTGGCGGGTGTCCGACCCGGCCGCGGCCGCCGGCGTCGCCGAGGCGATGCGCGACCGCTGGATCCTGATCGCCGACGGCCACCACCGGTACGAGACCGCGCTCGCCTACCGCGAGGAGGTCCGCGCCGCCGGCGGCGGCGACGGCCCCCACGACCGCGTCCTGATGGGGCTGACGGCCCTCGACGACCCCGGTCTGGTCGTGCTGCCGACCCACCGCCTGCTGACCCGCTGGCCGGAGGGCGCCGACGCCGCCTTCGACGCCGCCCCCGTCGCCGGCCTCGAGGAGCTGCTCGCCGCGCTGGAGGCCGCGCCCGAGGACGGCCCGGCGCTCGGCCTGGTCACCGCCGACGGCATGCGCCTGCTGACGGCGCCCGCCCGCGCGGGCCTGTCCCCCGCCGGGCGGCTCGACGTGGCGGCGCTCGAGCGCGAGATCCTCGTGCCGCACCTCGGCGCGGACCAGGCGGCGCTCGCCCACGACGAGGTGCTGTCGTACACCAAGGACGCCGCCGAGGCCGCGGGCCTCGTCGCCTCCGGCGCGATCGCGGCGGCCCTGATCCTGCGCGGCATCCCGAAGTCGGCCGTCGCAGAGGTCGCCGAGGCCGGCGAGACGATGCCCCAGAAGTCGACGTACTTCTTCCCCAAGCTGCTGACCGGCGTGGCGTTCCACTCGCTGGTCGATGCCTGAGGACGGGCCGGGGGCCGACCACCAGGACTGGCTCGCCGCCTTCCGGCGCGCCTGCGACCGCATCGCCGCGGCCGCGGCCGGGATGAGCCCGGAACGCCGGCGCGAACCCCAGGGCCGCGGCGCCGGCGGCGACGTCACCGTCCTCATCGACCGGGTCGCGGAGGACCTCGTCCTCGAGGAGATGGAGGCGCTCGGCCGGCCGATGCGGGTGCTGAGCGAGGAGGCGGGTGAGGTCGTCCTCGGCGGCGGCGGCCCCGACGTCCCGCTCGTGGTCGTCGACCCGATCGACGGCAGCCTGAACGCGAAGCGCGGCATGCCGCTGTTCGCGACGTCGATCGCGCTGGCCGGGGGGCCGGCGATGGGCGACGTGACGCTGGGGCTGGTGCGCGACCACGGCACCGGCGAGGAGTGGACCGCCGCCCGCGGCCGGGGCGCCTGGCGCGACGGGGAGCGCCTCGCGCCGCACCCGCCACCCGATCCCGCGCGGCTGCAGGTGCTGCTGCTCGAGGGGGCGACCCCGGCGCGCGTCGCGCGCGCCGCCGCGCGGCTCGACGGCCGCGTGGGCCGCCTGCGGGCCTTCGGGTCGCTGGCCCTCTCCCTCTGCCACGCCGCCGGCGGCCGGGGCGACGCGATGGCCGGCCTCGGGCCGGGGCGCGCCGTCGACGTTGCCGCCGCGCAGCTCGTCGCCCGCGAGACGGGGCTGCTCGTCGGCATGCCCCGCGTCGAGGACCTCGCGGGCGTGCCGCTCGACCTCGACGGCCGGTTCCGCGTGTCCGCCGCCCACGACGGTGACACGATCGACCTCCTGCGGAGCCTGTCGAGGAGATAGCGGGGATGCCCACCGAGACCGGCGACGCGGACGCCCCCGGACGCCGGGACCTGCTGCTGTGGCGGGCGACGGAGTGGGTGCGGCGGTCGGCGACCCGGTTCTTCGAGGCGCGCGGGCCCCGGCAGTCGGCGGCGATCGCCTACTACGTGCTGCTCTCACTGTTCCCCCTGATGCTCCTGCTGACGTCGGTGGCGGGGCTCGTGCTGGTCGACGAGGAGCTGCGCGCCGACTTCACGGAGGCGCTCACCGACGCCCTGCCGTTGACGGAGGCGGGGGCCGACGAGATCGAGGAGTCGCTGCGCGGGGTGGCCGACAACGCCGGCACCGTCGGCGTGCTCAGCCTCCTCACCCTGCTGTGGACGGCGAGCGGCATGATGGGCGCGATCCGCGGCAGCCTCGACGACATCGACCCGGACACCCCCGCCCGGCCCGTCGCCGTCGGCAAGCTCGTCGACCTGGCGATGCTGCTCGTCGCGACGGTCCTGCTGGCGGCGTCGGCGGGGATCACCGTCGCGACACGCGTCGGCGGGTCACGCGCCGGCGACCTCGTCGGCATCTCCGGGCTCGTCTACAACATCGCCCAGATCGTCGTCCCGATCGCGGTCGGCACGCTCCTGCTGATCCTCCTGCTGCGGTGGGTCCCGACGGCGTCGCCGCCCGTCCGCGACCTGTGGCCCGCGTGCCTCGTCGGGGCGGTCTCGTTGTGGGCCCTCACGGTCGGCTTCGCCGCGTTCATCGACGAGTTCGGCCGCTACAACGTGATCTACGGGTCGCTCGCCGCCGTCGTCGTGTTCCTGGTGTTCGTGTACCTCGCGGCGAACGCCGTGCTCATCACCGCCGCCTTCGCCGCCGAGTGGCGCGGCGTGCGCACGGGGCGCCCGGGAAGCGAGCCCGGCCCGGGGCTCACGGTGGAGGTGCTGCGCTTCCTCCGCGGCCTGTTCGTGCGCGACGAGCCGCCGCGCCCGCGCGACGGCTGATCAGTCCCGCGGCACCCGCAACGCCATCAGCGTGGGGCTGACGGACAGACCCGGCTCCGGACCGCCCATCGCCTGGTAGGCCGTCCGCCCGATCCCCACGACGGCGGCGCCGTGGCGCGGGCGGGGGTTCGCCGGCAGCGTCCTCCACGACCCCGTCGCCGGGTCGTAGGCGTCGACCTGGGGGATCGTCCCGCCGGGGCGTTCCCCGCCGACGACCACGATGCGCCGGTCGGCCGCGACGGCGCCGTTGCCGCCGCGCGCGGTCGGCGCGTCCGGCAGCCGGGTCCAGGCGCGCCGCACCGTGTCGTAGGCCTCGGCCGTCGCGACGTTCGTGCGCAGGTCGGCGGTGCGCCCCCCGACCGCGTAGACCTGACCGAACAGCGACGTGACGCCGAGGTGCTCCCGCGCCGGGGTGACACCCGGGAACGGGGTCCACTCCAGCGTGCGCAGGTCGAGGTGCAGCGACCGGGGCGCGAGGGTCCGCGGTGACGTGTCGCTGACGCCGCCGATCACGTAGAGCCGGTTGCGCACGATGGCGGCACCCCCCGCGGCGCGCGGCTCCGGCAGCCGCGGCAGCGCCCGCCAACGGCGGTCGAAGAGCACCCAGGCCGTGTCCGCGGGCGCGCCGCCCTCGGACGCCGGCCGGTAACCGCCGACGACGTACAGACGGCCGCCGCGGGTGGCGGCCATCGCGTGGTGGCGCGCCTCGGGCAGGTCGGGCAACCGGATCCAGCGCGCCCGCCGCGGGTCGTAGAGGTCGACGCGCGCCGACGCCTGCCCGGTGGCGGTGAGCCCGCCGACCACGGCGACCCGCCGTGCGAGCGCGGCCCCGGCGACCTCCGTGCGCGCCTCGGGCGCCGAGGCGAGGGGTCGCCAGGCGGGCGACGAGTCGGAGCACCCCGCCAGCAGAACGAGGGTGGCGAGTGCGGCGAGCAGGTAACGCACGTGGCGGCCAGCGTACTATCCGCAGAGGGGAGCGCCGACGACGGAGGGGCCATGGGACTGCTTCGCAACCGCGGTATCAGCGACGACGAGCGCGCGCGGCTCGCTCCCGGCCAGCACCTGGTGCGCGACTTCCCGGTGCTGCACGCCGGGTCGATCCCGTACCGCTCCGTCCCCGACGACTGGGACCTGCGCATCTGGGGCCTCGTCGACCGCCCCCTGCGCTGGACGTACGACGAGCTCCTCGCCCAGGACGTCACCCGCGTCACCTGCGACATCCACTGCGTGACGACGTGGACGAAGCTCGACACGGTCTGGGAGGGCGTCGCCCTCTGGCCGCTGCTCGAGAGCCTCGGCATCCAGGAGGGCGCCACCCACTGCGTCGCCCACGCCGAGGAGGGCTACACCGCGAACGTTCCGCTCGAGCGCCTGCGCGCCGACGACGTGATGCTCGCGTACCGCTTCGACGGGCGGGCGCTCGAGTCGCAGCACGGCGGCCCGCTGCGCCTGCTCGTGCCGAGCCTCTACTTCTGGAAGAGCGCCAAGTGGCTGCGTGGGCTCGAGATCCTCGACCACGACGAACCCGGCTTCTGGGAGCGCCTCGGCTACAACAACGACGCGGACCCGTGGAAGGAGGAGCGCTACGCCTTCTGACGTCGACCCGCCGCTGGACGACTTCGACCAGATCGAGCGCCTGACCCGGCGCGTCGGGCGGGCCGCGGCCGTGGGCATCCCGGTCTGGCTCCTCCTCCTGCTGCTGCTGCCGCTGAGCGGCCTCGGACCGCTGCCGTGCCTGTCGATCGCGACCGTGCTCGCGGTCGCCGCGATCGTGCTGGCGGAGCGCCGCCGCACCCGGCGGGCGGCGGGCGCCACCACCGACGGGGAGCTGCGCCGCGGCGAGCGGGCCCCGATGTCGGCCCTCACCGCCGCCGCGCTGACCCTGGGGGTGGTCGTGCTGCTCGTCTACGTCGTCTTCGTCATCCGCGCCGCATGACCCCGAGCTACGACCAGGCACGCCAGTTCGGGAAGGCCTACGTGGGTGCGCTGAACACCGGCCCGGAGGCCTTCGCCGCGTTGTTCGCCCCGGGTGCCCGGGTGACCGTCGGCGGCGCGCCGAGCTCCCCCGACGGGGTGCGGGCGGCGACCCCCCCGGGGCGCTCCTCGTTCCGCGGCGCGCGCATCGACGGCGACCGGGTGGTGCTGACGGTGCGGATCATCGACCGCGCCGCCGAGAGCGTCGACGACCGCCCCCACCGCCTCGACATGGACGACGAGGGGCGCATCACGCTGTTGGAGGCGTAGGGTGGCCGCATGAGCCCACTGATCCCGATGGTCGTCGAGCAGACCTCGCGTGGCGAGCGTTCCTTCGACATCTACTCCCGCCTCCTCAACGAGCGGATCATCTTCCTCGGCACCCCCGTGGATGACCAGATCGCGAACCTGATCGTGGCCCAGCTCCTCCACCTGGAGAGCGAGGACCCCGACAAGGACGTCTCGATCTACATCAACTCGCCCGGCGGGTCGGTGTACGCGGGGATGGCGATCTACGACACGATGCAGTTCATCAAGCCCGACGTGTCCACGATCTGCATGGGCATCGCGATGAGCATGGGCGCCCTGCTGCTGGCGGCCGGCGCCCCCGGCAAGCGGATGGCCCTCCCGAACGCGAAGATCATGATCCACCAGCTCTCCGGCGGCTTCAGCGGCCAGTCGAGCGACATCGAGATCCACGCCCGCGAGGCCCTCGCGATGCGCAAGCGCCTCGACGAGATCATCGCGAAGCACACGGGCCAGCCGATCGAGAAGGTCCGCACCGACACCGAGCGCGACTACTTCATGAACGCCGACGTCGCCCGCGACTACGGCATCGTCGACAAGGTGATCGAGAGCCACTGATCTGAGGCGGCCCCCTTCCGGGGGCCGGAGGAGCGGCGAACGGACCCTCCGGGCCCGTTCGCGGACCGGCGGCACCGCCTTCGGCGGGGACGGCCGCCGGGAAGAGCGGTAGGGCAGCCTCCGCCTTCGGCGTATCGGTCACGGCCCAACCCCTGTCCGGCGTTCCCCCGTGTTGACGGTCCGTGGCGCTGGTGGGATCCTCGGTGCAGGGATGAGCGCCCGATGGGTCCGCTCGCCGGACACGGGCACCGATCCCGTCCTGCAGCGTCGCACCGATTCGTGGTTCGCATGCGTCACCACTCGCGGGTGAGCTCCGACACCGACGTCCCGGCAGACGGTCGCGCACGACCGCGCCTGGGAGGCACCGCTCAGCGGAGCGGAGGACGGATGCCCCGCGCGACGTGGGGTGGGCGGCGAACCCACGCACCGGATCCCGTCGACGCGGGCCGCACCCGGGGGCGCGTGGGCCCCCCGGCGCGTCCGCCGGCGACGGCGCGACACGTCGGATGCGGCCAGACGTCCGCCGGCACGGGCGGACCGGCCGTGGGGAGGTGACGCCTCTGGATGCGGCGACCGAGGGCGGGCACCCCGGCCGACGAGGCCGCGGGGTCCCCGCCCGCACCCGATGAGCACCACGGACCGGCGCGGCGCGCCTCACCGCGGGCCCCGCCGGTCCCCACCGGACCGAGGAGGGACGTGGGAGGGGCCGCCGCCGTGGGACGCCCGGGCGGCGGCGGCCCCGCCGGGGACTAGCCGGGCAGCTCCCGCACCTCGACGGTGACCGTCATGTCCTCGGTCGGGGGACCGAGGTAACTGCCGCGCAGGGGTGGCACGTCGGCGTAGTCGCGCCCGACCGCGAGCCGCACGTAGTGCTCGCTCGACGGCTCCGGGTGGGTCGGGTCGAACTCCACCCACCCGAGACCGGGGATCGCCAGCTCCGCCCACGCGTGGCTCTCACCGGGCCCCGAGTGGTTCGGCAGGTTCAGCCACCCCGAGATGTAGCGCGCCGCGATGCCGCGGCGGCGGGCGCAGGCGATCATCACGTGCGCCATGTCCTGGCACACGCCGTGACCCGCCCGCACCACCTCCTCGATGGGGGTGTCCACCCGGGTGGCGCCCTGGGTGTAGGTGATCGCGCGGTTCACACCCGCCTCCAGCGCCCGCGCCCACGCCAGCACCCCGAACGACTCGTCGAGGTCGAGGTCGTCGGCGAAGCTCGCGACCGGCTCGACCCAGCGGATGAACGGCGACCCCGACAGGAACTCGGCGTACAGCTCCCCGTAGTCCTCGCGTGTCGTGTCGTCGAAGCCCGACCCCGAGTCGAACGCCCGCGGGGGCGCCGGCCGGGTCACGACGACGGCCTCCGACTCGACGAGCAGTACCTCGTGCGGCTCGGTGAGCTGGAACCAGCGCACCTCGTTGCCGTACGCGTCGACGTGGGACAGGAGCTCCGCGGGCGGCTCGGTGCGCACCGTCGCCCACTCCACCGCCTGGCGGCCGTTGCCCGAGGGCAGCAGGCGGATTTCGTTGACGCTCTCGCCGACGGGGCCGGCGTAGCGGATCTCAGTTCTGTGCTTGGCGTGAAGCCTGGGCATGCTGTCCGATCGGTGTGCGCTCGTAGGCGGCGAGGAAGCACGACTCGCCGAGGGCGGTGTCGATGGAGGTGCAGCGGGCGAGGAGCCGCTCGATGACGTCGGCGACCTCCGCGCCGCCCCACGGCCGGCGGGCCGCGGCCTCGACCATGTCCCGCGCCGTGCGGGCCAGCACCAGCGGCGCCGGGTTCGGGGCCATGGCGTCCATCGCGATCAGGTCCTCGATGGCCGACTCGACCTCGCCGAGGCAGAACGAGACGGACCGCGGGAAACGGGGGTCGAGCATCAGGAAGCGGCTGATCGACTCGGGCGACAACGCCGCCGCGTCGACCTGCAGGTACGCCTCGTGGGCGGAGGCGTCACCGAGCAGCGCCCGCCACCCGTGCAGGTCGAGCACGCCGTCGACGCCCTCCTGGACGCTGTCGATGTGGCGTGCCTGCACCAGCCGCGCCGAGCGCTCCGCGCGTTCCAGGAACCGGCCGAGGCGCATGAACTGCCAGCCCTCGTCGCGGCGCATCGTCTGCTCCACCAACCCGAGGATCAGGTACGACGCCCGGCGGATGCTCTGGCAGAACGGGTAGACACCGTCGCGGGCGACGCGCTCGGGGGGCCACTCGATCAGCTCGAGCCACGCGTCGTTGATCCCCTCCCACACCTCCGTCGGCAGGCGGTCGCGCACCGAGCGGGCGTTCTCGCGGGCGCGGTTCAGGCAGGCGACGATGCTGTCGCGGTTGTCGCGGCCGAAGGTGAGGTACCAGGGGACGCTGCGCTCGTCGGCGCGGCGGTGCGTCTCGAGGAAGCTGTCCATGTCGCCGGCGATCCGCACCAGCGGCTCCCACACCAGCCGCCCCCCCGCCCCGTTCGAGGAGTCGCCCTCCAGCGCCGCCGACTGCCCCACCTCGAGCAGCCGCGCGAAGCTCTCGGCCCGCTCCAGGTCGCGGGCCGTCCAGTACAGCGTCTGGGCGACGCGGGCCAGCATCAGCGCCCCCCCGTCATCTCGACAGGACCCAGGTGTCCTTGCTGCCCCCGCCCTGCGACGAGTTGACCACCAGCGACCCGTCGCGCAACGCGACCCGGGTCAGGCCGCCGGGCACGACGACGGGGTGGTCGCCGTAGAGCACGAACGGGCGCAGGTCGACGTGGCGGCCCTGGAAGCGGTCGCCGACGAGCACCGGCGCGCGCGACAGCTTGATCGTCTCCTGCGCGATGTAGCCGCGGGGGTTCGCCCTGACCCGCTTCGCGAACGCCTGCCGCTCGCCCGGCGTGGCGTGCGGGCCGATCAGCATGCCGTAGCCGCCGGCGCCGTCGACCGCCTTCACCACGAGGGTGTCGAGGTTCGCGAGCGCGTGCTCGCGTTCGTCCTCGCGCTCCAGGAGGTAGGTCGGCACCTGCTCCAGGATCGGTTCCTCGTCGAGGAAGTACCGGATGATCCCCGGGACGTAGGCGTAGACGGCCTTGTCGTCGGCGACGCCGGTGCCGACGGCGTTGCAGACGGCGACCCGCCCCTCGCGGCAGACCTGCATCAGCCCGGCGACGCCGAGCAGGGAGTCGGCGATCAGCGACGCCGGGTCGAGGAAGCCGTCGTCGATGCGGCGGTAGATGACGTCGACGCGCTCGCGTCCCGCGGTGGTGCGCAGGTAGACGCGGCGGTCGCGCACCGTCAGGTCGCGGCCCTCCACGAGGGGCACGCCCATCTGCTGCGCGAGGAAGGAGTGCTCGTAGTAGGCCGCGTTCGCGGGGCCGGGCGTCAGCACCACCACCCGCGGCGACTCGCGCCCCTCGGGCGCGGACGCCATCAGGGCCGACAGCAGCAGGAACGGGGCGTGACCGACGGGCTCGACGTGGTGGTCGGTGAACGCCTCGGGGAAGGCGCGGCGCATGAACGCCCGGTTCTGCACGACGTAGGAGAGGCCCGACGGGCACCGCAGGTTGTCCTCGAGCACACGCCAGACGCCGTCGTCGTCGCGCACCAGGTCGACGCCCGCGACGTGCACGAAGCGCCCGAGCGGCGGGGTCACCCCGACCATCTCCCGGACGTAGCCCTCGCACGTCGAGACGAGGCGGTTCGGCACGACGCCCGCCGCCACCGAACGGCGCTCGCCGTAGATGTCGGCGATGAACATGTCGAGCGCCCGGACGCGCTGGGCGAGGCCGCGCTGCAGCACCGACCATTCGTCGGCGGGGATCAGCCGGGGGAGCAGGTCGAACGGGAACGGCTGCTCCCGTCCGCCGTGCGCGAACGTGATGCCCTGGGTGAGGTAGGCGCGGTCGACCAGCGCCGAGCGGGCCGCGAACGTCGCGGGGCGCAGGGCGCGGAGGCCGTCGAACAGCCGCTCGTAGGCGGCGCGGGGCACGTCGGGCCCTTCGAACATCTCGTCGAAGAAGCCGTCCGTCGTGTAATCCGTGAACAGCTGCGACACGGGACCCCCCTCACCCACATCCGGGGGGGTGACGCTATCAGCGCGGCGGCGCGGGACCCCTTGGCCCGACGGCCAAAGCACCCGCCCCGGACGCGACCGATCCGTCGCCGGCCGTGGCCCGCAGGCCGACGGTCGCCCAGGCCGCGGTGGCGCCGACGAGGACCGCCCCGATGATCATCGCCCCGAGGAACGGCATCGTCGCGGCGGCGGCGGCCCCGACGAGCGGCCCCACCGCGTAGCCGGCGGAGTAGACGACGGTGAGGATCGCGGCGGACAACCCGTAGTTCCCGGCGAGTCCCGCCGCGTCGACGGCCTCCGTGAGGAGGGGCCCCGACGACGCGCCCATCGTCCCGAACCCGACGCCCATCACGAACAACGCGCACATGACCCAGAGCGCCGGGCCGAACGCCAGCAGGGGGAGGCTCCCGGCGAGGACGACGCCCCCGACGGCGACCGGGGCGACGCGCCCGGAGCGGTCCGACCAGCGGCCCGCGAGCGGCGCGGCGATCATGTTGCCGAACAGGCTCGCCGCGAAGACCACGCCGATCGCCGACGCCGACAACCCGAGGCGGTCCTCCAGGTCGAGCGGCACGAGGGGCTCGATCAGGGCGAGCGACGCCGACACCGCGGCGAGGGCGCCCGCCGCCGCGCGGGCCCGGCGGCGCGCCATGACGGCGCGGATCCCGGCGAACACCGGGGTGGGCACCGAACCCGGCCGGCGGGTCTCGGGCACCAGCAGCGCCGGCACGATCAGCAGCGCCGGCAGGATCGCCGCCATCAGGAACGTCGTGTCGGTGCCGACGAGGTCGATCAGCACCCCGCCGAGGATCGGCCCGAGCAGGCCGAAGCCGCCGCCCGCGGTCTGCGCGAGGCCGATCCGCAGCCCGAGGTCGCGGGTCGGGAAGACGTCGGAGATCGCGGCGATGCCGGCGGTCCAGGCGGCGCCCGCCGCCACGCCCTGGGCCCCGCGGGCGACGGTCAGCATCGTCCCGCCCTCCGTGACGGCGAACAGCAGCGTCGCGAGGGTCAGCAGCACCGTGGCGGCGATGATCAGCGGGCGGCGTCCGAGGCGCTCCACCAGGCCCGCGGTGCCGAGGGCGGTGAGGAGCTGGGCGATCGGGAAGGCCGCGAAGATCAGCGCGGCCTGGGCGTCGGACAGGCCGTCGCGTTCGGCGAACTCGGGCAACGCCGGGACGACCATCGTGAACAGCAGGGTGTCGACCGCGATGAGGGCGGTCGCCATCCAGAACACGATCGTGCGCCGCGGGTGCGCGGAGGGGGGCGCCGTCATCGTCACCTCCCGGGCGCCGTCGGCACGCGCCCCCTCGCGGCCTCCGGAACGCGGCCGTACGGGTCAGGCTAGCGCAGGGCCACGGAACGGGACCGTCGACGACGACGGGGGCCCCGCAGGGCCCCCGTCGCTGACTCACATCCGGCGTGTGCCGGGTGCTTACATCATCCCGCCCATACCGCCCATGCCGCCCATGTCGGGCATGCCGCCACCGCCGCCCTCCTCGGGCTTGTCGGCGACGACGCACTCGGTGGTGATGATGTTCTTCGCGATCGACGCCGCGTTCTGGAGGGCCGAG
>LNFM01002863.1_pt1 | contig 35417 bp, 32 predicted proteins | sample 596031 | NCBI WGS metagenome assembly LNFM01 (sample SAMN04254537, study PRJNA301005) | activated carbon metagenome | isolation source: dual media filters at the Ann Arbor, Michigan drinking water treatment plant | place: USA: Ann Arbor
ACATCAGCGATTCCGGGTGAAACTGCACGCCGCCGACCGGCAGGGTCTTGTGTTCGATCGCCATCGCGACGCCGTCCTCGGTGGTCGCGGTGACCTGCAGCACTTCGGGAACGCTATCGCGCTCGACATAGAGCGAATGGTAGCGGCCGATCACGATCTCGTTGGGCAGGTTCTGCATCAGCCGTCCGCCCCGCACCAAAACCCGCGACGGCCTGCCATGCGCGGGCTGGGCGAGCTGGCCGAGCTGGCCGCCGAAATACTCCCCTATCGCCTGCAGGCCGAGGCAGACGCCGAAGATCGGAAGCTTCTGTTCGATCGCGGCGCCGATGGTTTTCGAAATCCCGAAATCCTCGGGCCGTCCCGGACCCGGCGACAGCACCAAGAGATCCCAGTTCCTCTGCTTCAGCATGTCCTGGGCATGGATGTGCCGGACCACGGTCACGCTGGCGCCGACCTGGCGGAAATAATCCGCCAGCATGTGCACGAAGCTGTCATCATGATCGATCAGCAGCACCTTCCTGCCCGAGCCGGTGGCGTCGGGCGCAAACGCCGACAGCGGCTTCGGCGGATCGCCGCGCAACGCCTGAAACAATGCCGCCGCCTTGACCTGGCATTCGCGGTCCTCGGCCGCTGGGTCTGAATCGAACAGACAGGTGGCCCCGACCCGCACCTCGGCCAGCCCGTCCTTCATGCGGATGGTGCGGATGGTGAGCCCGGTATTGATGCTGCCATCGAAGTTCACCGCGCCGATCGCGCCGGCATACCAGCGCCGCGCCGATCGTTCATTGTCCTCGACGAACTGCATCGCCCATAATTTCGGCGCGCCGGTCACCGTCACCGCCCAGGCATGGGTCAGAAACGCATCGAGCGAATCGAATCCCGGACGCAGCATGCCCTCGACATGATCCACGGTATGGAACAGTTTCGAGTAGGTCTCGATCTGCCGTCGCGCCAACACCTTGATCGTTCCCGGCACGCAGATGCGCGCCTTGTCGTTGCGATCGACGTCGGTGCACATGTTGAGCTCGAATTCGTCCTTCTCCGAATTCAGCAATTGCCGGATCTGTTCGGCGTCGCCGATCGCATCGACGCCGCGCGCGATCGTGCCGGAGATCGGACAGGTTTCGACCCGCCGCCCGTCGGAGCGCACGAACATCTCCGGCGAGGCCGACACCAGGAACTCGCCGTCGCCGAGATTCATCAATGCGCCATAGGGCGACGGGTTGATGCGGCAGAGCCGCTGGAACACTTCCGCCGGCGAGCGTTCGCACGGCTCGGCGAACAACTGGCCCGGCACCGCCTCGAACAAATCGCCGCGCGCGAACGCCGCGCGCGCCACTTCCACCGTCGCCTGGTATTCGCCCGCCGCATGATCGGCAAAACCCTGACGCGGCGTTTTGGCGTAGATGCTTTCGGCCGTGTCGCGCGGCATGCCCTTGGTCGACTTTCCCTTCCAGGAAAAATCAAAGCTCAGCACCACGCCGCGGCCGGTGGCGCGGTCGTAGGCCAGCAGCCGATCCGGCACATAGAGCACGATGTCGCGCTGATCGGCCTCGCGGGCGCGTTTCTGCACCAGGTCCTCGATCTGGAACACGAGGTCATAGGCGAACGCGCCGAACAGCCCGAGCAACGGATCGTCCGGGGCTGACAGGGCGGCGACGATATCGCGCACCAGCGACATCACGCTGGCGCGGCGGGTGCGCTGGTCTTCCTCGACCGGCGCGGCGCCGCGCAGGATGTGGCCGGACAGCCGCGTCGCACTCCGCTCCGAAATCACCCCGCAGGGCTCGCGCAGCACCTCGCCGAGGAAGGCGACCAGCACCTCGCCACGCCCGTTCAAGGCCTGCAGCGAAAAGTCGACGCCGGCGGTCTCCAGCACCAGCGGCGGATCGGCAAAGCCGAGGTCGAAGCTCTCGTAGCGGCCCGGCACCGTGGTACCCGAGGACAGCACCACGCCGCGGCGGCGGTCGAGCAAATCAATGAGGTCATCGAGCCGCCTGGCATCCCCGGTGAACTGCTCGACCGTTCGCGAGATCGCCAGACCGCCGCTGCTACGGTATTCGCTATGCGCCGGGAGGGAGAAGGCTGTCCTGTTCACGTGATCCTCTTACGAAGCTTGCGGAGGGAGCGCCACACAGGACAACCGAATCGACCGCCGCCCTGCGATGGCGACCTTCGACGATTGAAAAAATGAAATCGCACCGGCCACCTCTTTAAGAGGTGCGCCACCAGAGACGGGATGGGCGGACAACGGTGTTCATGGGCGCCTAGACACCATCCGCCGCCGGTGATGTCAAGAGTTGGGCCGGGAGGGGCCCCGGCGGCGACCCGATCTTTTGCTGTCGGCAGACGCCAGATCTGCTTAGGATTTGAACAGGCAGCGGCGCATCGGCGCGCAAGGATTTGCCAGGGGCGGAGGCGCAGGATGGCATTGCTGGGTCTGGGATATGCCGGGTTCGGATCGTCGGCCCTCGAGGACTGGCGCCAGTTCGGGACCGGCCTTGTCGGGCTGCAGGCGGTCGAACGCGGCAATTCGCTGCTGGCGTTCCGGATGGACGACCGCAAGCAGCGCATTGTCATCGACCGCGCGATGGGCGACGGAACGCGATTCTTCGGCTGGGAAGTCGCCGACGCCACCGCGCTCGATGCGCTGGCGGCCCGGTTGGAAAACGCCGGCGTGGAAGTGACGCGCCAGCCGCAAACCCTGGCCGACGCCAGGCGGGTCCGCAGCCTGATCTCGTTTCGCGACCCCGCCGGCAACCGGCTGGAGGCGTTCCATGGCGCCGAGATCGACGACACGCCGTTCCTGCCCGCCCGATCCATCTCGGGCTTCCGCACCGGCCCGCTCGGACTTGGCCATGCGGTGCTGACGGTCGAGAACATCGAGCCGGTCATGGCGTTCTATGTCGGCGTGCTGGGCTTCGGGCTTTCCGACTTCATCGAGAAGCCGTTCCGCGCCTATTTCTTCCACATCAATGCGCGCCATCACAGCCTGGCGCTGATCGAGACCGGCAGCAACGGCATGCACCATCTGATGGTGGAGATGTTTTCGCTCGACGATGTCGGCCAGTGCTACGACATCGCGCAGACCGAGGAAGGTCGCGTCAGCGTCACGCTCGGCCGCCACACCAACGATTTCATGACCTCGTTCTACGCCAGGACGCCGTCATCGTTCATGATCGAGTGCGGCTGGGGCGGCCGCGAGATCGATCCCGCAACCTGGCAACCGGTCGAGATGCATGACGGCCCGAGTCTGTGGGGGCACGAGCGCGTCTGGCTGCCGCCCAAGGACCGCGAGGTCGCGTGCCAGATGCGGCTGCGCGCCGCCGCCTCCGGCCTGCGCGCACCGGTGCAGGTGATGGAGGGCAATTACAGGCTGATGTCGGGGACGTGCGCCTGGTGGGACGGGGTGAGGGGCGGCGGTTCTGGCTAGCCGGCCGGGTCCTGGATTTCTTCAGGCACCGCTCGGCTCGCATGTCGAACATGCACGATTACGAGGTCGTCACCTCGAACGCTATGGTAGACGAGGTAGGGATAGCGCGCCGTCGGAAAGACGCGAACACCAGCAATATCCGTCTCTCGTCCCAGATCGGGATATTCAGCCAGCAGGCGGCCGGTGGCCCGAATTTGCGCGGAGACTGCCACTGCCGCGCGCGGACTGTGTTGCGCGATGTATTGGTAGATTTCTACGATATCAGCACGGGCACGCGGAGTGTAACGCAGCCTCACAGACCGCACTTCTTCCAGAGCGCAGCCATTTCCTCGTCGTTCACGAACTCGCCGGACTCGACCTGTTCGAGGCCTTCGAGAACCGCCGCGCGATGTTCCTTCGGCACAGTGAAAGGATCACTGCCGGCAGCGGCAATTTGCTCCAGCACCTGCGCGACATAGGCTTGCCGGTCTTCGGGGAGCTTGCGTACCTTCGCAATGGCGTCTTCGAGAATCTTGGTCATTGAAGCACCTTATAACAATCCGAGACGGACTGCGAGATGCGGCTCCCACCCATTTGCGATTGCTAGGACCCGCACGTCTGCTCCCGGTAACACCCCTGCTCGATCTCCTCGATCAATCCGCCCGCGTTCGGCTTCCAGCCCATCCGCCGGGCGCGCTTCGCCCGCACGCGGCTGTTGGACGCCATCGTTTCTTCGGCGGTGCCCTCGCCCCATTCGGCAACGGCTTCCGCCATCGGCATCGCCGCCGGTGGCCCCGAAAAACCGAGCATGCGGTTGATGGCTTCGCACGCCTCCCGCATCGAGTTCTCGCCATTCTCGGCGAAATAGAAGGCGCCGGCCGGCGCCTTCTCGATCGCCAGCGCGTAGAGCGTCACGAGATCGTCGATATGCACATTGGACCAGACGTTCGCGCCGGGTCCGGCATGCGCCGCGTTGCCGCGCTTTTTGGCAAGGCTGATCAGCAACGGAATCTGCACGCTGTCAGGCCCAAAGCCAGGGCCCCGGCCGTAGATCAGGCTCGGGCAGATGATGACCGGCCGGCAACCCTTGTCGCGGTATGAGAGAATGAATTCGTTCAGCGCGACCCGCGCCACCCGCGCCGGCGATGGCGTGAACGGCGTGTCCTCGTCGAAAACCGCGTCGGAATGCCGGCCCCTGGCGCGCGTGCCGACAACGCTCGATCCCGAGGTGTGGATGAATGTCTTGCCGCTTCCTTCAAGCGCGCCGAGCAGGCTATCGACCGCGCCCCTGTGATCGGCGCTGGCGGCGTTGACGATAATGTCAGCGGCCCGCGCCGCTTGCGACAGTATCCCGGCGTCGTCGAGCGTCCCCAACAAGGGCTGGACGCCCCGGGCGCGGACCGCCTCGGCTTTGTCGGCGGAGCGAACCAGGCCCGTCACCTGTTGGCCGGCGGCGGCGAGGCGCGCCGCCACCGATCCGCCGATATAGCCGGACGCGCCGGTGCAGAAGACTTTCATCAGACTCCTTGCGAGGGCTTCGCTGACGCGCCTGTCAGCTCAACCCAGATGCTTCCTGAAAAACTCCGTCGCCCTGCCCCAGGCCAGCTCGGCGGCGGCGCGGTCATGAACCGATTGCCGCTGCTCGTTGACGAAGGCGTGTTCGGCGTCGTAGCGGAAAATCTCCAGCGACTTGCCGGCCGCCTTCATGCCCTTCTCGAACGCATCGACCACCTGCGGCGTGCACCAATCATCCTTGTTGGCGAAATGGGCCTGCAGCGGAATCTTCACATCTGCAGGCTTTGCGGCTTGCTCCGGCGGGATACCGTAGAACACCACGCCCGCCGCCAGTTCCTGAATCCTGGCGGCGCCGATGATCGTCACCGCGCCACCGAGGCAGAAGCCGGTCAGCCCGACCCTAGCGCCGTTCCTGGCAAGGTACTGCGCTGCGCCGCGCACGGTCTGCGTGGTGGCGTCGATGAAATCCAGCGAGTTCATCTCCCGGCCGGCGGCGTCGGTGTCGTGATACGGCACCACCTTGCCCTTGTAGAGATCCGGCGCCAGCGCATCGAAGCCGGCGAGCGCGAATCGGTCGCTCAGGCCCTTGATCTGGTCGGATAGTCCCCACCATTCCTGGATGACAACCACGCCCGGCGCATTGCCGCGCGCCGCGTTGGCGAGATAGCCGCCGGCCTCCTTGCCGTCCGGGCGCTTGAAGGTGATGCTGGTACCCATGGGTTCCTCCGCAACGATTTCTGGCCAACCTAGCGGCTATTTTGTCCGCAGTAGAAATGCGGCGCAACCCCGCACACCGTCATTCCGGGGCGATGCGAAGCATCGAACCCGGAATCTCGAGATTCCGGGTCTGGTGCTCACGCACCGTCCCGGAATGACGAGCCCAACAAAAAAAGCCCCCGCAGGGGCTTTTCCGAATTCGCGATGAAAAGAGGCTCAGTGGGCGTTGGCCCAGACCTTCTTCTTGGTGAAGTACAGCAGCACGGTGAGGATGATCAGAAACACGAACACCTGAAAGCCGAGCTGCTTGCGCGCCTCCATGTGCGGTTCCGCGGTCCACATCAGGAACGTGGTGACGTCCTTGGAGTATTGCGCGACGGTCGTCGGCGCCCCGTCGTCATAGGCGACCTGGCCGTCGTTGAGCGGCTTCGGCATCTTGATGGCGTGACCCGGGAAATACTTGTTGTAGTAGGACCCTTCCGGCAGCTTGAAACCGGCCGGCGGCTTGTCCTCATAGCCCTCCAGCAGCGCGGCGACGTAGTCCGGGCCCTGTTCCTGATACTGGGTAAAGAGGTCGACCACGAAAAGCGGGAAGCCGCGCTTGTAGGAGCGCGCCTTGTTGATCAGCGACAAGTCGGGCGGATAGGCGCCGCCATTGGCAACGCGCGCCGCCTGCTCGTTCGGGAACGGCGACGGGAAATAATCGGCGGGCCGGCCCGGCCGCTCGAACATCTCGCCCTGATCGTTCGGGCCGTCCTTGACCTTGTATTCGGAGGCGAAGGCGGCGGCCTGCGCCATCGAATAACCGGGACCGCCGGCTTCCGCGAGGTTGCGGAACGCGACAAAGGACAGGCTGTGGCAGGATGCGCAGACTTCCTTGTAGACCTTCAGGCCGCGCTGCAGCGCGCCGCGATCGAACTTGCCCGTGGGCCCGGCGAACGACCACTTCTGCGCCGGAGGTGCAGGCGCATCGCCCGCGGCGCGGGCGTCGGAGGCACTGCCCAGCAACAGGCCGCCGGCGAACAGGAGGGCGATCAGGCTCGATACCATCGGCGCGGCCTTGCCGCCTGACTTTGCCAGCACGTCGTCGGCGATCGAATTGGGAACCGGACGCGGCTTCTCGATCCGGCTCAATAGCGGCAGCACGATGAGGAAGTAGGCGAAGTAGCAGAAGGTCAGCACGCGTCCGGCGATCACGTAGACGCCTTCGGCGGGCTTGGCGCCGAGCCAGCCGAGCAGGATGCAGACGATCACGAAGATCCAGAAGAACTGCTTGGCCAGCGGGCGATATTTCGACGATCTGGTCCGGGCGGTATCGAGCCAGGGCAGGAACGCCAGGATCAGGATCGCGCCGAACATGGCGATGACGCCGGCCAGCTTGTTCGGAATGCTGCGCAGGATCGCGTAGAACGGCAGGTAATACCATTCCGGCACGATATGCGGCGGCGTCACGCCGGGATTGGCGGGGATGTAGTTGTCGGCCTCGCCGAGATAATTCGGCATGTAGAAGATGAACCACGAAAACAGCAGCAGGAAGCAGGAGACGCCGAACATGTCCTTCATGGTCGCGTAGGGCGTGAACGGCACCGTGTCCTTGGCGGTCTTCGGCTCGACGCCGGCCGGATTGTTCTGGCCCGCGACATGCAGCGCCCAGACATGCAGCACCACCACGCCGGCGATCACGAACGGCAACAGGTAATGCAGCGAGAAAAAGCGGTTCAGCGTCGGATTGCCAACGGAGTAGCCGCCCCACAGCAGCGTCACGATGCTCTCGCCGAAATACGGCACGGCCGAGAACAGGTTAGTGATGACGGTGGCGCCCCAGAAGCTCATCTGGCCCCACGGCAGCACGTAACCCATGAAGCCGGTCGCCATCATCAAGAGGTAGATGATGACGCCGAGGATCCAGAGCACTTCACGCGGTTCCTTGTACGACCCGTAATAGAGGCCGCGGAACATGTGGATGTAGACGGCAAGAAAGAACATCGAGGCGCCGGAGGCGTGAATGTTGCGCAGCAGCCAGCCGTAGTTGACGTCACGGACGATGAGTTCGACCGACTTGAAGGCAAGATCGGCATGCGGCGTGTAATGCATCGCCAGAATAACGCCGGTGATGATCTGCACGGCCAACATCATCGAAAGGATGGCGCCGAAGGTCCACCAGTAATTCAGGTTGCGCGGCGTCGGGTACGCCACGAACGAGGAATGCATCAGTCCCATGATCGGGAGGCGCCGCTCGATCCACTTCAAGGCGGGGTTGGTCGGCTGGAAATCGGATGGTCCGCTCATTGATGCGATCCTGAGGAAGGTAGACGACGCGACGGGCAAAGGGGCCTCGGGCTGACGCCCGGGCCTTTAGCCGATCTGGATTTTGGTATCGGAAACGAACTGGTAGGGCGGCACCGGGAGGTTGGTGGGCGCGGGGCCTGAGCGAATGCGGCCCGAGGTGTCGTATTGAGAGCCGTGGCAGGGGCAGAAAAAGCCGTCGTACTGGCCCTCATGGGCGATCGGGATGCAGCCGAGATGGGTGCAGATGCCGATCACCACCAGCCACTGTTCATGCCCTGCCTTGACCCGCGCCTCATCGGTCTGCGGATCGGGCAGGCTCGCGATCGACACCTTGCGGGCCTCGTCGATCTGCTTCTTGGTCCGGTGGCTGACGAAGATCGGCTTGCCGCGCCAGAACACCTTGATGTCCTGTCCTTCGGCGATCGGGGTCAGGTCGACCTCGATCGGCGCGCCTGCCGCGACCGTCGAGGCATCCGGGTTCATCTGGGAAACCAGCGGCCACACCGTGGCGGCGGCGCCAACGGCAGCGACGGCTCCGGTTGCGACATAAAGGAAATCACGGCGTGTCGGATGGCCCGCCGAAGACGCTGTCGTCACGATTCCAAGCCCTTTCTCATCTGCAGCCGGCGCTACCGTCTCCGGACACGCTGGAGGCGCAACCGCAAGAGGCTGCCGGCGCCCGCGGCCCCCGCGGCGGCAAAAAAACCGCTCTTCCTTCCCCAATCCGGCGGAACAAGCAGTCCAGAATCGTTCTATTGGCACCCTTGCCGTAATAGCGCAAGCCCGCTATCGGCTCGCAAACGTGCAATGCACTAAATCCGCGCCAGGCCTCGAATTATTCGGACATTCATCAGCACTTCCAAAAGCCGCCACACCATGCAGATTGCGCTCTTCCAACCCGACATCCCCCAGAACACCGGAACGATTCTGCGCCTGTGCGCATGCCTGGACGTGGCGGCCCACATTATCGAGCCGGCCGGGTTTCCGACTTCCGATCGGCATTTCCGCCGGGCGGGAATGGACTATCTCGACCACGTCGCCATTACCCGCCATGGCTCATGGTCAAAATTCGAGCAATGGCGTAACGAGGCGGGTTTCCGGCTGGTGCTGTTTACGACCAGGGGCGCCGACTCCTATCTGGATTTCCGCTACGGAAGGGACGATGTCCTGCTGTTCGGGCGGGAGTCAGCGGGGGTTACCGACGAGGTCGCTTGCAGCGCCGATGCGCGGCTGGCGATCCCGATCAGGCCGGGCTTGCGCTCGCTCAATGTGGCCATGGCGGCCGCCATGGCATTGGGCGAGGCGCTGCGGCAGACCGGCTCCACGGTTGAGGGCGAGATACGGTCCGAGGAGAGATTGTGAGTTACGCGGTCAAGGAGATATTTCTGACCTTGCAGGGTGAAGGCGCGCATGCCGGCCGCGCGGCGGTTTTCTGCCGTTTTTCCGGCTGCAATCTCTGGAGCGGCCGCGAACAGGACCGCGGCACCGCCACCTGTCGGTTTTGCGACACCGATTTTGTCGGCACCGACGGTACATTCGGCGGCCGCTATGCCGGTCCGGACGAACTCGCCGAAATCATCGCCGGGCAATGGACCGGCGACGCCACCAACCGCTATGTTGTGCTGACCGGCGGCGAGCCGTTGCTGCAGGTGGATACCCCCTTCATCGATGCGCTGCACGCGCGCGGCTTCCTGATCGGCATCGAGACCAACGGCACGATCGTTCCTCCTGATGGCATGGACTGGGTCTGTGTCAGCCCCAAAGCCGGCGCCGGCCTCGTGGTGCGCCGCGGCCACGAGTTGAAGCTGGTCTATCCGCAGCCGGGCGCGGCGCCGGAGGATTTCGCAGGCCTCGATTTCGAGCGTTTCTCGCTGCAACCGCTGGACGGCCCTGACCTGATCGAGAACACGGCGCGCGCGGTCGACTATTGCCTGCGCCATCCGCAGTGGCGGCTCAGCCTGCAGACGCACAAGACGCTCGGCATCAGATAGGATTCAGGATTTTCAAGATGTGGGAACTGACCAAATCGTTTCGCTTTGAAGCTGCGCACGCCCTCAAGGGTACCACCTTCGGCGCGGCCAGCGAGGAAATTCACGGCCACTCGTTCCGCGCCGAGGTGAGCGTGCGTGGCGTGCCCGATCCCTCAACCGGCATGGTGCTCGACCTCGGCGTGCTGGAGCTCGGCATGGAAGAAGTCCGCCGGACCCTCGACCACAAGCTCCTGAACAAGGTCGAGGCGCTGGGGGCGCCGACGCTGGAAAACCTTTCGCGCTACATCTTCGAACGGCTGCAGCACTCCTGCGCGATCAGCCGCGTCAGCGTTCACCGCGACAGCTGCAACGAGAGCTGCTCTTATTTCGGGCCACAGGGCTAGGACCAGTATTTCCGTCATTGCGAGGGGCGAAGCGACGGAGCAATCCATTCTTTTCGCGGCACGATGGATTGCTTCGCTGCGCTCGCAATGACGAAAGGAGACGGATTGACCATGGACCTATCGCAGATCGAGGATCGCAAGACGCGGGCGCGGAGCTGGTTCGAGGCGCTGCGTGACGACATCTGCGCGGCGTTCGAGCGGCTGGAAGACGATGCACCGGCCTCGCTCTATCCAGGCGAGGCCGGACGCTTTGCGCGCACGCCCTGGACCCGCACCGACCACACCGGCAAGCCGGGCGGCGGCGGCGTGATGTCGATGATGCGCGGCAGGCTGTTCGAGAAGGTCGGCGTGCACTGCTCCACCGTTCATGGCGAATTCGCGCCGGAATTTCGCGCCCAGATTCCGGGCGCCGCGGACGACCCGCGATTCTGGGCGTCGGGGATTTCGCTGATCGCCCACATGCACAATCCGCACGTGCCTGCCGTTCACATGAACACCCGCTTCGTGGTCACCACCAAGGCCTGGTTCGGCGGCGGCGCCGACCTGACGCCGGTGCTCGACCGGCGCCGCGCCCAGGACGACCCCGACACGCTCGCCTTCCATCGGGCGATGAAGGAGGCCTGCGACGGATCGAACGGCGTGGCCGACTACGACAAGTACAGGAAGTGGTGTGACGAGTATTTCTACCTGCCGCACCGCAAGGAGGCGCGCGGCATCGGCGGGATCTTCTACGACTGGCACGACTCCGGTGACTGGGACGCCGATCTCGCCTTCACCCGGGATGTCGGCCGCGCCTTCCTGAAAATCTATCCTGAACTGGTCAGGCGCAATTTCGGCCTCGCCTGGGATGCGGCGGATCGCGAGGAACAGTTGATCCGGCGCGGGCGCTATGTGGAGTTCAACCTGCTCTATGACCGCGGCACCATCTTCGGACTGAAAACCGGCGGCAACGTCGATTCGATCCTGTCGTCGATGCCGCCGGAGGTAAAGTGGCCATGATCTCCTGTCATGACTGATCGCTATGATGCTGGTCGTGTCATGTTATCCAAGGAGCAGATCATGGATTTGAAGCCCGGCGATGTCGTAATTCTGAAGTCCGGCGGCCATCCGCTTAGCGTGGTGGAGGTCAACGGCGGTAATGCTGCGTGCGTATGGATGGGCAACGAAGGCGATCTCTTTCGCGAAACGCTGCCGCTTGCCGTGCTTGAGCTTGCCGAAACCGATACGTCCGATGACGACGAAGAAGACGACGAAGAGGAAGCCGATGACGACGAAGAAGAGGCCGAGAACAGCAAGGTTGCTTGAGGGAAACTAGTGGGAACCCTGACGTCGCCCGGCTTCCCTGGCCTGGCGGCGTCGTTTCCCCGAATTGGACGCCGTGCGAGGTATCTGGTATTCGCGGCAAACCGGCCGCAGCTTGCCGTGGTCGATACCGCTGGAAGCGAAATGGCCGTCACGCATGACTGAGCTGCCCCGCGCCATGCTGATCGACATGGACGACACGATCCTGTCGGCCTATGGCCGCCCCGAGATCGCCTGGCACCATGTCGCGAGCGAATTTTCCGGCGAGTTTGGGCCCTTGACGTCCAAACAGGTCGCCACCGCGGTGCTGGATTCCGCGCGGCAGTTCTGGGCGGTCGCGGAGGCCGAATGGCGGCTCAAGCTGAACGAGGCGCGACGCGTGGTGGTCAGGGACGGATTTGCCGCGCTCGCAGCCGACGGCCATGTCCTGGCGGTGGATCTGGCGGACAGGCTCGCCGACCGCTTCACCGCCTACCGCGAGGAAGAGATGTTCGTTTTCCCCGGCGCGCATGACGCCATCGACGAATTGAAGGCGCGCGGGGTGAAACTGGCGTTGGTGACCAACGGCGCCGGCGCCGCCCAGCGCGCCAAGGTCGAGCGCTTTGCGCTTTCGCATCGGTTCGACCACATCCAGATCGAGGGCGAGCATGGTTTTGGCAAGCCGGAAGAGCGCGCCTATCTGCACGCCATGCAGGCGCTCGGCGTTACCGCGCCCGAGACCTGGATGGTCGGTGACAATCTGGAATGGGAGGTCGAGGCGCCGCAGCGGCTTGGCATCTACGCGATCTGGATCGACGTGCATGGCGAGGGCCTGCCGGCGGGCTCTCCCGTGAAGCCGGATCGCATCATCCGATCGCTGACGGAACTGCTGCCGCCCGCGAACGGATGAAATGGTCTGTCCAGCCAGCGGGGATCCTCACAGCCGGTGGTCGCGGGCGAGCCGGGCGGCGGCCCGATCGGCGATGGCGTCGAGCGTGGACTGATCCAGTGGAAAATCCGCCGCGAGCCAGGCGTCTTCCGCAAGCGTGAGCACATGGCCGAGCGCGGGGCCTTCGGCAATGCCGCGCGCGATGAAATCCGCCGCCTTGAGCGGAAATTTTGGGGCGCTCCAGCGCTGCGGCAAGACTGCAAGCTCGCGCCAGTGCCCCGGGTCGCTGCCGGCGCCGGCACGCGCCCACGCCAGCATCAGCCGGTCGCGATAGGGGTCCTCGCCGATCCGGTAGAGCAGCCGCCGCGCCCGCGCTTCGTCCTTGCCGACGAAGCGCCACCAGCGATGACCCATGGAGTCGAGCGCCCTGGCTTCCGCGTTGGAGAGACGAAGCCGCGACGCAACGCGCTTGGCGTCTTCCGTGACGGCAACTGCCAGCGCGGCCAGCCGCCGCACCGGGTTCGGCGCAAGTCCCAGCACGCGCTCCGCCGCGATCATCGAGGCTAACGCGCCGGTGTAGGTGACGCCGCCGAAGATCGCCAGCAGCAGGCCGGCATCCGCCATCGCCTGCACCGCGCCCCCTGTCCCCTCCGCGACCAGCAGCTTCAACATCTCCATCCGCACCCGTTCGGCGGAAAGCCCTGCCAAACCTGCGCGGCCGGCGATGCAGGCGAGGTATCCGGTGCGATCGGGTTCGCCCGTCCCATAGGCGGCATGCATGCGGAAGAAGCGCAGGATACGCAGATAATCCTCGGCGATGCGCTGGCCGGCGTCGCCGATGAACCGCACCCGCTTGGCGGCGACATCGGCAAGCCCGCCGACGTGGTCATGCACGACGCCTGCGGCATCGACGGAAAGCCCGTTGATGGTGAAGTCGCGCCGTTCCGCGTCGCGAACCCAGTCCCGGCCGAACACAACCTTGGCCTTGCGGCCATAGGTCTCGGTATCCTCGCGCAGGGTCGTGACCTCGAACGGCTGGGCGTCGATCACCAGGGTGACGGTGCCGTGGTCGATGCCGGTCGGCACGCATTTGATGCCCGCCGCCCTGGCGCGGCGGACGACCTCGTCGGGCAGCGCGGTGGTCGCGATGTCGATATCGGCGACCGGAATTTCCAGAAGCGCATTGCGCACCGCGCCGCCGATCACGCGGGCTTCCTCGCCTTCGCCATTGAGCAGGGCAAGGACGCGCGCGGCCGGGCCTGACCGGAGCCAGGGCGCGTCCGACAGCACCCGGGTCCCGGTCATTTTCCTGCTCCGGGGATTTCGGTTCCGGGAACCAGCCTGCCGTTCTCGAGACGGGCGGGAACATAGGTCGAATTCGGCGGCGCGCCGGAGAAATGAGCGAGGATGACGAAGCTGACCACGACCAGCAGCAGCGACCCCAGCGTCAGTTTGGCGACCAGATGCCAGGGCCAGGACGAGGACGCGAGCAATCCGGCGCGGGTTACAATCAAAAACAGCGCATAGGCTGCGAACGGGATCAGGAAAATTGCGATCTCGGTCAGGACCGGACGTATCATGCGAGATAGATCCGCTCATACAATACGCGCAGGATGCCTGCGGTCGCGCCCCAGATGTAGCGCTCGGCGAACGGCATCGCATAATAGGAACGCTCGATGCCGCGAAACTCCCTGGAGTGGATCTGGTGATTTTCAGGATTCATCAGAAACGCCAGCGGCACCTCGAAGGCGTCATCCACCTCGCCCTCGTTGATGGCCAGCTTGAAGCCGGGCTTGACCCGCGCGACCGTCGGCAGGATGCGAAAGCCGAGCGCAGTTCCATAGAGATCGAGATAGCCGATCGGCTCGATGAAGTCGCGCGTCAGGCCGACCTCCTCCTCCGCCTCGCGCAAGGCGGCGTCGAGCGGCGAGGCGTCGGTCGCGTCGATCTTGCCGCCTGGAAACGAGATCTGGCCGGCGTGGCTCGCCAGATGCGGCGCGCGCTGTGTCAGCAGGACGGTCGGCTCGCGATGGTCGACCACCGCAATCAAAACCGCCGCCGGTCGCACCGGCTGCTCGCGGGCGATGATCTCCAGCATGCGGTCATTGCCCTCGTCGCCGGTCCTGGGAACGATATTGGGATCGATCAGGCCGGGCGGCACCTCGAAACTCAGCCGCGCCTGGCTCCGCGCGAAGAATTCCGCCGAGTCGATCGGAGCCGCTTCCATCTTCCTCAGCATCGGCTCGTTCAAACCGCGTCCCTCACCTGCCTGGCATCCGCCATGGCGAAGAATTCGCCGCCGGACTCGATTCCGAACATGGTCGTTCCATCGACCACCCGCTCCTCCCCCATGTCAACCAGATCGTAATAGAGCGCGCGGGTCACCTTGGCCCACAGGTCGGCGCGAACATGCAGATAAGGGGTCAAGCCGCCGTCGGCCGCCATCTCGAACCGCAGGCGATGTGAGGAATCGCATGGCACCCAGTCGTCGACATTGGTGCGAAAGCGCAGCAACCGGCCTCCCTCGCCGGCCTCGGTCAGCATCTCCACCGCCAGGAACGGCGCATCGTCGACGCGAATGCCGACTTTCTCGACCGGGGTCACGAGAAAGTGCTTGCCGCCCTCGCGCTTCAGAATGGTCGAGAACAGGCGCACCAGCGCCGGCCGCCCGATCGGGGTGCCCAGATAGAACCAGGTACCATCACTGGCGATTCGCATGTCGAGATCGCCGCAGAATGGCGGGTTCCACAGGTGCACCGGTGGCAGCCCCTTGCCGGCCGGGGCGGCGTTGGCGGCCTCGCGTGCCGCGACCGTTAGTCCTTCGAGGCCCTGAGCGCCGGATTGCCCTTGCTTCGCCATTGTTTGCCCGGAGTCTGACTGTTGATCTGCCACGATTGGTGCAAGTGCGGGTTCAAATGTTCGGTTCAAGTGTTCTGATTGATATCTAACGCCTGGCGTCCGTACTAATCTTGATCAAGGTCGCTACAACGTGATGCCTTTGATACCCCGAAATGCCGATAATGTGGGGATAGTTTAATTCAACAAATACACGGCCTTTGCGCAAGTTTAGCATGAGGTTGGTGGCATGACGACGCAATCGGCGCGGTCATGGAGCGGTCAAGGAGACGGACATGGCTAACGCTGACGGTGTCGAGAAACTCGAGGACGCGATCGTCCGTTCGGCCGAACAGGTCGCCGATCAGATTCGCACCGCTAAAGAGGCGATTTCGACCGTCATCTTTGGCCAGGACCGGGTGATCGAGAACACCTTGGTAACGATCCTGTCCGGCGGCCACGCGCTGCTGATCGGGGTGCCCGGTCTCGCCAAGACCAAGCTGGTGGAAACGCTCGGCATCACGCTCGGGCTTGATGCCAAGCGCATCCAGTTCACACCCGACCTGATGCCTTCCGATATTCTCGGCGCCGAAGTGCTCGACGAGAGCAACTCCGGCAAGCGGTCGTTCCGCTTCATCGCCGGGCCGGTGTTTGCCCAACTGCTGATGGCCGACGAAATCAACCGCGCCAGCCCGCGCACCCAGTCGGCGCTGTTGCAGGCCATGCAGGAACAGCACATCACCGTCGCCGGCGCCCGCCATGACCTGCCCAAACCGTTCCACGTGCTCGCCACCCAGAACCCGCTGGAGCAGGAAGGCACCTATCCGCTCCCGGAAGCCCAGCTTGACCGCTTCCTGATGGAGATCGACGTCGATTACCCCGACCGCGACGCCGAGCGGCGGATCCTGTTCGAAACCACCGGCGCGGAACAGACGCTCGCCAAGGCTTCGATGAACGCAGAGATCCTGATCACGGCGCAGCGACTGGTGCGGCGCCTTCCGGTCGGCGACAGTGTGGTTGAGGCGATCCTGTCACTGGTACGCGCAGCCCGTCCCAATGCCGAAGGCGGCGACAAGCTGATCGCGTGGGGACCGGGCCCGCGCGCCAGCCAGTCGCTGATGCTGGCGGTCCGCGCCCGCGCGCTGCTCGACGGCCGCCTCGCGCCCTCGATCGACGACGTGCTCGATCTGGCCGAACCGGTGCTGAAGCACCGCATGGCGCTGACATTCTCGGCGCGCGCGGAAGGCCGCACCATTCCCGACGTGATCCGGCAATTGAAGACGCGGATCGGTTGATGGCCGCAGAGACTGGACACGAAGCCCGGGAGATCGTTGCAATCCGACGCGCCGATGGCGAGAGCCGAACGCTCGCCGCATCGCTCCCCCGTCTCGTGCTTGAAGCCCGCCGCATCGCCGCCAATGTCATCCACGGCCTGCATGGCCGGCGCCGCGCCGGCGCCGGCGAAAGCTTCTGGCAGTACCGCCGCTTCGTTTCCGGCGAGCCGGCGCAGAACGTCGACTGGCGCCGGTCGGCGCGCGACGATCATCTCTATGTCCGCGAGCAGGAATGGGAGGCGTCGCATACGGTGTGGCTTTGGCCGGACCGCTCGCCGTCGATGGCGTTCGCCTCGAAAGCCGCGCGCGACAGCAAGCTGGAGCGCGGTCTGATCGTTGCCTTCGCGCTGGCCGAATTGCTGGTCGCCGGCGGCGAGCGCGTCGGCATTCCCGGCCTGCTTAACCCGACCGCGAGCCGCACCGTGATCGACAAGATGGCGCAGGCGATGCTGCATGACGATGCCGCGCGCGCCAGCCTGCCGCCCTCCTTTGTGCCGTCGGCGCTGGCCGAGATCGTCGTGCTGTCCGATTTCTGGTCGCCGATGGACGAAATCCGGAGCATGCTGGCGGGCCTGTCGGCTTCCGGCGCGCATGGCACGCTGATCCAGGTGGTCGATCCCGCGGAAGAGACCTTTCCCTATTCCGGGCGGGTTGAATTCGTCGAGCCCGAGGGCGGCGGCGCCGTCACGGCCGGCCGCGCCGAGAGCTGGGCCAGCGATTATGTCGCGCGCGTCGCGACCCATCGCGACGAAATCCGCGCCGAAACCAACAAGCTCGATTGGCTGTTCTCGACCCACACCACCAGCCGCTCCGCCGCCGAGCTGCTGCTGTTCCTGCATTCGGGCATGATGGTGAGCAAGGGAAGCGCGCGCGGCGCAACCGTCAAGGTGGGGCGAAGCGCATGATCGCGGGCCTGCCTCTCACCTTTGCCCAACCGCTGCTGTTGCTCGGCCTGTTGAGCCTGCCGGTGCTGTGGTGGCTGCTGCGGGTGATGCCGCCGCGGCCGCGGCGGATCGAGTTTCCGCCTACTCGACTGTTGTTCGACATCAGACCGAAAGAGGAAACGCCGTCACGCACGCCGTGGTGGCTGACGGCGTTGCGCCTCGCCGCCGCGGCGCTGGTCATTCTCGCCGCCGCGGGTCCGATCTGGAATCCGCAGACCGGCGTCGGCGGCGGGAACGCGCCGCTGGTGATCCTGCTCGACGACGGCTGGAGCGCGGCGGCAAGCTGGGAGACTAGGATCAGGACCGCCGACGAACTGATCGCCAATGCCGACAACGATCGCCGCGGCGTCGCGCTTGTTGCGCTGTCCGAGCCGGCGCGTGACATAACCCTGGCGCCGGCCGGGGCCGCCCGCGTCGCCCTGCGTCAGATCGCGCCGAAGCCGTATTCGATCGACCGCGTCGACACGCTTGGCGCCATCGACCGTTTCCTGAAGGCGACCGGCGACGCCGAAATCGCCTGGCTATCGGACGGCGTCGATACCGGCCGCGGCGTCGAGTTCGTCGAGGGCCTCGGCAAGACCATGGGTGAGCGCAAGCTGACGGTGTTCGAGGGCGGCGCGCCCGCCGCGCTGGCGTTGGTGGCCGCGGAAAATGCCGCGGCGAAGATGACGGTGAAGGTGCTGCGTACCGGCAGCGGCGTCGCCGCCGGCGTGGTTCGCGCCGTCGACGCCAAGGGCTCGCCGATTGGCGAGGCGCGTTACGGCTTTGCCATGCAGGACCGCGAGGCGGAGGCGGCGTTCAGTCTGCCGGTCGAGCTGCGCAACGACATCGCGCGGCTGGAAATACTGGGCGAGCGATCGGCGGGCGCGGTGCAATTGCTGGACAAGCGATGGCGGCGGCGCGCGGTCGGCATCGTCACCGGCGCGACCAGCGATACCGCGCAGCCGCTTCTGGCATCGACCTTCTACCTCACGCGGGCGTTGTCGCCGTTCGCCGATGTGCGGCTCGGCGACCGGGGCGCACCGCAACAGGTGATCGCGCAATTTCTTGATCAGCGGTTGCCGATGATCGTGCTGGCCGACGTCGGCACGCTCTCGCCGGAAATGCGCGAGCGGCTCAACGCGTGGATCGATCAGGGCGGCGTGCTGGTGCGCTTCGCAGGCCCCCGGCTGGCGCAGGCCGATGACGATCTGGTGCCGGTGAAGCTGCGTCGTGGCGGCCGCAGCCTCGGCGGCAGCCTGACCTGGGAAAAGCCGCAGCATCTGGCTTCCTTTGCCGCCGATGGGCCGTTCGCGGGGCTTGCTGTGCCCAGGGACATCACCGTCAACCGGCAGGTTCTGGCGGAGCCCAACACCCTTCTTGCGACCAGGAGCTGGGCGTCGCTGGAAGACGGCACGCCGCTGGTGACCGGCGAGCGGCGCGGCAAGGGCGTGCTCAGCCTGTTCCATGTCGGCGCGGACTCGCGCTGGTCGGACCTGCCGATGTCCGGCGGCTTCGTCGAGATGCTGCGGCGATTGGTCGACATGTCCGGCTACACCGCCAAGCCGGGCGCGGGCGTCGCCAGCGAAGTGACGAATGTCGAGACCGTGGCGCCGCTGCGCACGCTCGACGGCTTCGGCGCGTTCGGTCCGCCACCCGCGGCCGCAAAGCCGATGCCGGCGGACTACCGCGATCGCGCCACCGCGGATCATCCGCCGGGTTTCTACGGCTCTGCCGAGGGCCCGATCGCGGTCAACACGCTGGCATCGGCCGATCGCATCGCCGCGCTCGACACCTCTTCCCTGCGCGCCCAGCGCGCCGGTTACACCAATGCCGAACCGCGCGACCTCAGAGGCATCCTGTTGTCGTCGTCGCTGGCGCTGTTCCTGATCGACGCGGTCGTGGTCGCGATGCTGGGCGCGGGCCTTGCCGCGCTGTGGCGGCGCCGGCGCGCGGCGGCCGCGGCGGTGATGCTGGCGATCCTGTCCGCGACATCGATCGCGCCGTCGCCGGCCAGCGCTCAAGGTATCGACGAGACTGCCGTCAGGGCGGTCTCGCAGACCCGGTTGGCCTATGTCGTGACCGGCAATGCCGACGTCGATTCCATCGTCAAGGCCGGCATGGCCGGGCTCACCCTGTTCCTCGCCCAGCGCACCGCGCTGGAGGCCGGCGACCCCGTCGGTGTCGATCCCGCGCGCGACGAGCTGGCGTTCTTTCCGCTGATCTACTGGCCGGTGGTGCCGGGCGCGCCGAAGCCGCCGCAGGACGCCATCAACCGCATCGAAACCTACATGAAGCAGGGCGGCACGGTCGTTTTCGACACCCGCGACGCCATCGAGGCGCCGCCGGGCGAGAACGGCGCTGCGCAGACGCCGGGCATGCGCACCTTGCGTGAAATCCTATCCTCGCTCGACGTGCCCGAGCTCGAGCCGGTGCCGCGCGAGCACGTGTTGACCAAGACGTTCTACCTGCTGCGCGATTTTCCCGGCCGCTTCATCTCGGGCCAGACCTGGGTCGAGACCTTGCCGCGCGAGGATGACGACGAAACGGCGTCGCGGCCGGCGCGCGGCGGCGACGGCGTCTCTCCGATCATCATCACCTCGAACGATCTCGCCGGCGCCTGGGCGATCCGCCCGGACGGCCAGCCGATGCTGCCGCTCACGCCCGGCGAGCCGCGGCAGCGCGAATTCGCCTTCCGCTCCGGCGTCAACATCGTGATGTACACGCTGACCGGCAACTACAAGGCCGACCAGGTTCACGCCCCTGCCCTGATCGAACGGTTGGGGCAATAGCTCATGCAATACGGCATCGCATTCACGCCGCTGGTTCCCGCGCTCGTGCTGTGGATCGCGCTCGCCGCGATCGTGGCGATATCGGCGCTGCTGCTTCTCGCGCGCGCGCGCGGCGCCGCGGTGCGGGTGGCGGCGCTGGCGCTGGTCCTGCTGGCGCTCGCCAATCCCTCCTTCACCCGCGAAGACCGCGAGCCGTTGTCCTCGGTCGCGGCTGTCGTGATCGACCGGAGCCCGAGCCAGAATTTCGGCGCGCGGACCCAGGAGACCGCGAAGGCGCAGGAAGCGCTGGTCGATGCGCTGAGGAAGATCAAGGGACTGGAAGTCCGAATCGTCGAGGCCGGTCAGGCCGATGGCGAGACTGACGGCACCCGGCTGTTCGGCGCGCTGGCCTCGACGCTGGCGGACGTCCCGGTGGAGCGGGTCGCCGGCGCATTCCTGATCAGCGATGGCCGCGTGCATGACATTCCCGCCAACGTCGCCGCCCTCGGCTTCCAGGCCCCCGTGCATGCCCTCATCACCGGACGCAAGGACGAGCGCGACCGCCGGATCGCGATCTCGGCCGCGCCGCGGTTCGGTATCGTCGGACAGACCCAGACCATCACCTACCGGCTGGACGATCAGGGCGTCAGCGGCCAGCGCGCCAGGATCGTGGTGCGCCGTGATGGCGAGGTGGTTTCCGAGCGCATGATGCAGAGCGGCCAGACTGCAAACGCCGAGATCGACATAAAGCACGCCGGCCCGAACATCATCGAGATCGAGGCTTCGCCGCTCGAGAATGAACTGACGCTGGTCAACAACCGCGCGGTGGTCGCGATCGACGGCGTCCGCGACAAGTTGCGCGTGCTGCTGGTATCAGGCGAGCCGCATTCCGGCGAGCGCACCTGGCGCAATCTGTTGAAGTCCGACGCCAGCGTCGACCTCGTGCATTTCACGATTCTGCGGCCGCCGGAGAAGCAGGATGGCACGCCGATCAACGAATTGTCGCTGATCGCGTTTCCGACCCGGGAGTTGTTCCAGCAGAAGATCAACGAATTCCATCTGATCATCTTCGACCGCTACGCTCGCCAGGGCGTGCTTCCGATCTCCTATTTCGACAACATCGCGCGCTATGTCCGCTCCGGCGGCGCGGTACTGGTTTCGGCCGGGCCGGATTACGCGTCCACCACCAGCATCTGGCGCACGCCGCTGGATTCCGTGCTGCCGGCCGAACCTGTGGGCGTTACCGAGAAACCCTTCCATGCGCATTTGAGTGACGTCGGCAAGCGCCACCCGGTCACGCGCGGTCTTGAGGGCTCCGCCAGCGAGCCGCCGCGATGGAGCCGGTTCTTCCGCACCATCGACACCCGCAACGCCATCACCCCGCCGGTGATGACCGGCGCCGACGGCAAGCCGCTGCTGCTGCTGTCGCGCTTCGGCGAAGGCCGCGTCGCGCTATTGTTGTCCGATCACATCTGGCTGTGGGCGCGCGGCTTTGAAGGCGGCGGACCGCATCTTGACCTGCTGCGGCGAACCTCGCACTGGCTGATGAAACAGCCTGAACTGGACGAAGAAGCGTTACGCCTGCAAATCCAGGGCAAGGATCTCGTGGTGCTGCGCCAGACCATGGCCGACAACGTCCCGCCGGTGACGGTGACGTCGCCAAGCGGCGCCACGAAGGAGCTCACGCTGACGGCCAGCGAGCCCGGAACCTGGCGCTCGGCCCTTCCTGCCAGCGAGCTCGGCCTCTGGCAGGCAAGCGATGGAACCCTGAAGGCCCTCATCAATGTTGGGCCGACCAATCCGAAGGAATTCTCCGAAGTCACCTCCACGACCGCGATGCTGAAGCCGCTGGCGCAGGCCACCGGCGGCGACGCCCGACGCCTGGCCGACGGCGACGGAATTGAACTCCCGCGCGTGGTGCCGGTGCGCGCTTCCGGCATTTTCCATGGTGACGGCTGGATGGGCGTGAAAATGCGCGACGCCAGCGTCGTCAAGGGCGTCGGCGTACTGCCGATGTTCGCCGGCCTGGTCGGATTGTTGCTGTTGCTCGGCGCATTCGCAGCAACATGGTTGCGCGAGGGGCGTTAGGCGCGACTTAAGGGGCCCGTTGCCGCAATAACACAAGGGCCGGTGGCCATCTGAAGCCGGCCGGCCGCAGGTTGACATCGCTTCGACCTTCCGATGTTATAATATAACATCGGGCGATACGGCACCCTGCCGCCCGGGATGGCGTAACGCTGCATGAACTGGTTCCGCAAACACCTCAAGCACGGCTCGCGGCTGGCGCTGTTTGCACTCGCGATCCAGATCGCGCTGTCGTTCGGGCATTTTCACGGGGCCGCCCCCGCCGACGTCGCGAGCCACGCCCAGGTTGAGGCGGCCAGCGAAACCGCCCAACAGCCGCAGCCTTCCCATCACGATCCGGACCAGCGCGCAGCCTGCGCAATCTGCGCCATTATCTCCTCGACCGACAGTTTCGTGTTCGCCACGTCGCCATTGCTGGAGTTGCCGGAGACGGTCGAGCCTCGGTACCTAACCGCCAAAGCCGAGTTCGCGCATCTCGGCCCGCGCCATCACGCGTTCCGGTCCCGCGCGCCGCCCGCCTCCTGACATCGATTGATTGACATCCCCGAGGGAATCCGCCGCGTCACGCGCGGCTGGTTCACCGCGAGAAATCGGTCCGCCGGATCTCGGCGGCAGCAGGATCGAAACAATGACATTCTGTAAAAAAAGAGTGGCCCACCTCGGTGGGACGAGCTGGCTGTTGCTATGCGCGGTCGGCAATCATGCGTTGGCCCAGGAAACGGCATCGCCGCCTTCCTCGACACAACTGCCTGGAATCACCGTGACAGCGCCGAGCCCGATCGTGCGGCGAACGCCCGCGCCATCGCGAACGCCGGCGCGCGCAGCCCGTGCCGCGCCCGGCCAGACCCGCGAACGCGCAGCGCAGCCGCCGGCCGCACCCGCCGCCGCGCTCCAGCAGGGTGTCCTGCCTGTCGTGACCGACCAGTTCGCCAGCGTCACGGTCGTGCCCAACGAGGAAATCCGCCGCTCCGGCGGCGCGACGCTGGGCGATCTGCTGTTCTCAAAACCGGGCATCACCGGCTCCAGCTTTGCGCCCGGCGGTTCCAGCCGGCCGATCATCCGCGGCCTTGACGTCAACCGCGTCGGCATCGTCGAGAACGGGACCAATGCCGGCGGCATCTCCGACCTCGGCGAGGATCATTTCGTACCGATCGATCCGCTCGCCACCAATCAGGTCGAAGTCGTGCGCGGGCCTGCGGCATTGCGCTACGGTTCGACCTCGATCGGCGGTGTCGTCAGCGCCACCAACAATCGCATTCCGGAAACCCTGCCCTCCTGCCCTGCGGCGCCGTTCATCAGCTATGGCCTGCCGGCGAAGGCCCCGCTGGCAAAGGCGCAATCCTCATCCTGCGTTGCCGTGGAGACGCGAACCGCGGTCAGTTCGGTCGATCGCGGCGTCGAAGGCGGCGTCCTGCTTGATGCCGGGGCTGGAAACTTCGCGGTCCACGCCGACGCTTATGGCCGCAAGGCCGGCGACTACAGCATCCCCGGCTATCCCTATCTCTTCGACCAGACGCGGCCGGTAAGCGGAAGACAGCCGAATTCTGCGGCGCAAGCGGCCGGCGCCTCGGTCGGCGGTTCCTACATCTTCCACGGCGGCTTCATCGGCGCTGCGATTACGCAGAACGATTCGCTGTATCGCATCCCCGGCATTGACGGCGCCGATCACCAGACCCGCATCGACGCGCGGCAGACCAAGTTCACCGCCAAGGGCGAATACCGTCCCGACGCGACAGCCATCGATGCCATCCGCTTCTGGGCCGGCGCCACCGACTACAAGCACAATGAGATCGGGCTCGCCGAGCCCGCCGATCTGGCGTCCACAGGCGTGCGGCAGACCTTCACCAACAGGGAGCAGGAAGGACGCGTCGAGGTGCAGATGGCGCCGTTCAACGCCCGCTTCGCTGCTATCAGCACCGCCTTCGGCCTGCAGGCCGGGCATCAGAAGTTGACGGCGTCCAGCCCGGACGATCCAACAAGTCCGCTCAATGGGCTTTGGGACCCCAACAAGAACAACCGGGTCGCCGGCTATGTCTTCAACGAATTCAGCTTCACCGACAGCACCAGGGCGCAGATTGCCGGCCGGATCGAGCATGTCAGTCTCACCGGCACGACGCCGTCATTCATCCCCGACCCGTTCGACCTCAATGCCAATCCCGGCGATATCGGCGCGCCGACGGCGCGCAATCCAAGCTTCACGCCGAAGAGTGCGAGCATCGGCTTGATCCAGAATCTCCCCGGCCACCTGGTTGCGAGCATCACCGCGCAATATGTCGAGCGTGCGCCAAAACCTGCGGAATTGTTCTCGCGCGGACCACACGATGCGACCGCCACTTTCGACATCGGCAATCCTAATCTCGGCATCGAAACCGCCAAGTCGGTCGAGATCGGGCTGCGACGGGCGACCGGGCCCTTCAGGTTCGAGGCCACGGCCTACTATACCCGTTTCAACGGCTTCATTTACCGTCGCCTTACCGGCAACACGTGCGAGGATGTCGCCTGCGTTGCGCCGACCGATCCGGCGTATCCACTCGAGCTGAACCAGGCGTTTTACTCGCAGCGCGACGCCACCTTCCGCGGCGGCGAGTTCCAGAGCCAGTTGGACATCGGGCCGCTCAACGGCGGCATCTGGGGTATCGAGAACCAGTTCGATGTCGTGCGCGCCACCTTCGACGACGGCAGCAACGTTCCGCGCATCCCGCCGGTACGCGCGGGCGGCGGCCTGTTCTGGCGCGATGCCAATTGGCTGACACGGATCAACCTGCTGCACGCCTTCGCGCAGAACGACATTGCCCCGATCGGCGAGACGTCGACCGCAGGCTACAACCTGCTGAAGGCGGAGGTCAGCTACAGGACCAGGCTCGATCCATCCTGGTTCGGCGCGCGCGAGATGATGGTCGGGCTCGTCGGCAACAATCTGTTGAACGAGAACATCCGGAACTCGGTGTCCTACACCAAGGACCAGGTCCTGATGCCTGGCCTTGGCGTGCGCGCGTTTGCCAACCTGAAATTCTAGCGTGTCCCGTTTCGATTGATATCGAAAGGGCGTACTTCGCTCGAGGACGGTCTTGGCGCGCGCAAGTGGGTGGCGTTAGCTGGCTGTAGCGGCTAAACGTCTGCATGACGGCGGGCTCGACCTCCGTCACGCCCATCTCGCCCCAACCGAACGAACAGGGATAGATGCCCGCGCCGGTCAACATCCACGTCTACAGCGACGTGCTCGTCGTGCTCGGCACCGCCGGTGTGGTCATTCCTTTGGTGCGGCGTTTCGGCCTCAATCCCGTCCTGGGTTATCTCGGAGCCGGCGCGATCCTGGGTCCGCTCGGACTAGGATCGTTTATCCAAAGCTTCCCGTTTCTCTATTGGTTCACCGTAGTCGACGCCAAGAATGTGTCCGGCATTGCAGACCTTGGTATCGTGTTCCTGCTCTTCCTGATCGGGATGGAGCTATCCTACGAACGATTGAAGGCGATGCGCCGCCTGATCTTCGGGCTCGGTGGTTCGCAGATCGTGCTTTCGGCCGCGGCGATCGGCGGCATCGCAGCCCTTGCAGGCAGCACGCCTCCGGTTTCGCTGATCCTCGGAGTCTGCCTTGCTTTGTCCTCCACCGCCATCGTGATCGAGTTGCTTTCCAGACAGGGAAGGCTGAATACAAGTGCGGGTCGCGCCAGCTTTGCGACCCTGCTGGCGCAGGATCTGGCGGTGGCGCCTCTCCTGCTGTTCATCTCGATCTTTGGAGCGGGCGAAGCCGGTTCGGTTGTCGCGACGCTCGCTTTGGCGCTCACGAATGCCGCCATCGCGCTCGGCGTGATCGTCATTGCCGGTCGCGTGGTGATGAGGCCGCTGTTTCGTCTGGTCGCGTCCGCCGGAATGAGCGAATTGTTCATCGCCACGACCCTGTTCGTGATCGTCGCGACGGGAGTCGCTGCCGCCGTGGCCGGCGTCTCGATGGCGCTTGGCGCCTTTGTGGCTGGCTTGCTGCTTGCCGAGACCGAGTTCCGCAAGGCGATCGAGACCGCGATCGATCCGTTCAAGGGCCTCCTGCTCGGCCTGTTCTTCTTCACCGTCGGCATGAATATCGACTTCCGCGAACTTGCCCGCGAACCGTTCTGGCTGGTTGGGGGTGCGCTCGGGCTCATCGCCGTGAAGTCCGTCATCCTGATCGGCCTTGCCCGGTTGTTTCGTTTGTCGTGGCCAGCCTCCCTCGAAGTCGGCCTGCTGCTCGGCCCCGGCGGCGAGTTCGCCTTCGTCGGCATCGGGATGGCGACGACGCTCGGGCTGATCGACGCCAACGTATCGAGCTTCACGGTCGCGCTGACATCGCTGACCATGCTGCTCACCCCCGCGCTTTCCCATCTCGCGCGACGGCTGGCGCCAATGGTGCGCGAAGACAAGCCACTCGATCCCGAACTTGCTGCGGCGCCGAGCGGAGGCACCGGCCATGCCATTGTCATCGGGTACGGCCGCGTGGGACAAGTTGTTTGCTCGATGCTTGATCGGCACAAGCTCCAGTTTATTGCGATTGACAATGACGCCACCGCCGTCCCGGAGCAGCGGAGGCAGGGCCGCACCGTCTACTACGGTGACGCAACCAATCCCGAGTTCCTGAAGAGTTGCGGCCTCATGGAGGCCGCGGCCGTCATTGTCACGATCCAGGAAGCGGACGGCATCGACGAAATTGTCGCGCAGGTGCGCGCCCTCAGGGCAGACATGCCGGTCGTGTCCCGCGCCCGTGACGCCGAGCATGCGCGACATCTCTATCAAATCGGCGTCACCGACGCGGTACCCGAGACCGTTGAGGCAAGTCTGTTGTTGTCCGAAGCAGCGCTGATCGGCCTCGGGGTCGCGATGGGGCTGGTGGTTGCCTCGATTCATGAAAGACGCGAGGAGTTCCGGCACGAACTACAGCAGGCCGCGGGAGGCATACGGCCTGCGCCGGTCGCCCAAAGGGGCGATCGAACTGCCTGACCCGCTGCGCTACCGCGCCTTGCTCCAGTCCGGGCGAATGTTTCCGGAGACCCCGTCAAACGCACCTGCGACCAGTTCCGCGACCAGCAGGCGGCCGTAATCGACCGGGCCCGGCATGATCGCCCGCCCTTTCGGCACGACCTTGAAGCCGACGCGACCGTAATAGGGCTCGTCGCCGACCAGCATGACCAGGCGATGTCCCCCCGTTCTGGCGTCCTGCAGCGCGCGATCGAGCAGCATCCGCCCGACACCGCGGCCGCGAAACGGCGGCTCGACCGTCAACGGCCCGAGCATCAGCGCCGGCGTGTCGCCGATGCAGATCGGCAACTGGCGCACCGAGCCGACCAGCAGCGTTCCGATCCGCGCCGTGAACGACAGGTCGAGCAGATGATCGACATGCTCGCGCAAGCGGTAGGCGCTCAGCACGAAGCGGCCGGGTCCGAAGGTGCGCTCGTGCAGGCGCTCGATCGCGTGAGCGTCCTTCGGTGTTTCGGCCAGGATTGATACGGCGAGTTCGCTCATGATGTGGCGCGGAATAGCATCCGATGGCGGCGCGGTCCATCGCCCCGCCGCACTATTTGCGCCGCCGGCACCACCCTTGCGCGCCACTCAAACGTCGCGCGGTAGTCGCGCCCTCGCGTCAGCGCCAGGTCGTGGTCGGCGTCGCGCCTTCCAGCACCTCGGCGATCCGAAGCCGCGTACCCGCGGTGGTATCGGCCGGCAGCGCGGCGGCGTCATAGAATCCGCACGCGGCGATCTCGCGATTGGGTTCAGGCAGGCGGTCCTGGCGGAATTGCCTGACGACATAGACGGCGACATGGTCGCGTCGGGAGACGTGACCGTTGAAGAACAGGCCGTGCAATACCGGCTCCCCGGTCAGCTCGATCCGCCCCTCCTCGGCCAGTTCCCGCCGCAGGGCTTGAAGAAACGTCTCGCCGACCTCGACCCCGCCGCCGGGCAGATGCCAACCGGCGACATAGCTGTGCCGGACCAGGAAAACCCTGTTGCCCCCATCGAGCACGACGCCGCGGACGCCGAGCGTCATGCCGCGGGCGATGCGCCAATAGAGGTGAAAAAGCTGCCGCAACCCGGGCTCCAGCCGTTCCCGCAAGCGCCGCCGCGCCGTCACTTAAACCCCGGATGGACAGCTGTCACCATTCGTCCCTATATCCAGCCATGATCGCGCGACAGCTTTATATCACAGATGGCTCCCTGGAGGGCGAATGACGGCGCCCTTCACGCTGGCGCATTTGTCCGATCCGCATTTGCCGGTCATGCCGGCGGCGCGGCTGCGCGAACTCGCCGGCAAGCGCGCGCTCGGCTATGTCAACTGGACCCGCAACCGCCGCAAGTATCACCGCCGCGAGGTGCTGGACGCGCTGGTCGCCGACATGCAGGCGCAGCGGCCGGACCACATCGCTGTGACCGGGGATATCGTCAACCTGGCGCTGGACGCGGAGTTCGCTCCGGCGGTGACCTGGCTCGAAAGCGTGGGTACGGCGCGCGAGGTCACGGTCGTTCCCGGCAACCACGACGCCTACGTCCGCGCCACGCGGCACCATTTCGCCGGCGCGTTCGAAAACTATCTGCGCGGTGACGGCGAAACGGACGGCTCGCCGTTTCCGTTCGTGCGCCGGCGCGGGCCGCTGGCGCTGATCGGGCTATCCTCGGCGGTGCCGACACTGCCACTGATGGCGACGGGCCGGCTCGGCCGGGCGCAGCTCGATGCGCTCGAAAGCCGCCTGGCGCAGATGTCGGCGGAGCAGGCGTTCCGGGTGCTGCTGGTTCACCACCCGGTGCAGTCGGATTCGCGCATGAACCGCCTGACGGATTCGAAGGCGCTACGCGCGGTGCTGAAGCGGCGCGGCGTCGATCTGGTACTGCACGGACACGTCCACATCCACTCCACAACATGGATCGAGGGCGCGGACAAACCGATTCCCGTGATCAGCGTGCCGTCGGCCTCGGCGCTGGCGCACGGGAACCATCCGGCGGCGGCGTATAATCTGTTCTCGATCAGCCGCGACGGCGACCAATGGCGCTGCGTGCAGACCGTGCGGAGCGTGGACGCGAACTTCCGCGTCCGGGAGATCAAGCAGACGACGCTGGTCTAGCGCCGGAATATCTCTGGAAGTGTCTCGCGATCAAAAACCCTTTAGGCTCGCATACAGCGCGAGGGCGAACAGCGCGGCGGCGCCCAGCAGGAAGCCGAGCACGAAGGTGCCAAAGCCGCGGCGGCGCGGCTTCTCAGGCGGCGCAGGCGGCTCGACCATCGGCGTCGCCACCATCGCGCGCTCGCGCTCGACCATGCGGCGCGCGACATAGCTGGTGACGGCGTCCACGACCACGGCAACGTCATGCGACTCGGCGAGCACGATGCGGCCGAAACGGGTGTCCTGCACGAAGCGGTAGATGCGCTTGTCGCGCCCCATCACGACATGCGCGACCACGTCGATCCACAGCCGCGGCGTCTCGCCCTGGCTGACGCCGCGATCGAACAGGTCGACCTGCTCGGGCACCTGTTCAAACAACGGATCGAGCGCATCGTTGAGGATTTCGAGCCGCGCCACTTCGGCGTCGCGCAGTTCGACGACGACGCCGGTGCGGTCGGCGGCCTCGATCCGGGCCTGGCGCAGCGCGTCGCGCAGCCGCGTCGGCCGGATGTCGCGGGCTTCGTTACCGGTGTTTTGCGCGTCAGACATCGCGAGGCCGCCTGTGTCCTGAAGGGGAATGGGCCCGGCCAACCTAGCAGTAACGATGTTGCGCGCAAAGGCCGTTTGTTCCCAATGGGTTAGAGATTCACCGGGTTTCGTGTCCACGGCGGCGGCCCCTCACCCCTCCCTTTCTCGGTGGAGGCACGAGGAGAGGGAGGGGAAAAAGCGCAAGCGGCCCCACCCGGATTTGCCGGATGGGGCCGTGCATATCTGTCGATGCCGTGACTTCAGGCGCCGCTTCAGGCCGAGACGCGGGAGGGCTCTTCGACGATCGAGAAGCGCACGCCGGCCTTGTGGCGGTTCTCTTCCGAGACCGTGCGCCAGGCATCCTCGGCCTCCTTGCGGGTCTTGAACGGACCCTGCACCTGGGCCGAGCCTTCCACGAGCTTGTGGAAGTTCATCGATCCGAACTCGCCGCCAATCACCCAGAAATTGCTCTTGGTCATGACTTGTCTCCTGCTGCTAGCGTTAGCCGAACTGGTTCATCGTGTTGTGGGCGCCGCCCGCCTTCAGCGCGGCTTCACCGGCGAAATACTCTTTGTGATCGTCGCCGATGTCGGAGCCGGCCATGTTCTGATGCTTGGCGCAGGCGATCCCCTGGCGGATCTCCTGGCGCTGAACATTCTTCACATAGCCGAGCATGCCCTGCTCGCCGAAATACTCCCGCGCGAGATTGTCGGTCGACAGCGCTGCCGTGTGATAGGTCGGCAACGTGATCAGATGGTGGAAGATGCCGGCGCGCTTGGCCGAATCGGCCTGGAAGGTGCGGATGCGCTCGTCGGCTTCAATGCCCAGCGGCGTATCGTCGTATTCCGGCTTCATCAGCTCGGCCCGATTATACATGCTGACATCCTTGCCGGCTTCCTTCATCGCGTCATACACCTGCCAGCGGAAGTTCAGCGTCCAGTTGAACGAGGGCGAGTTGTTGTAGGCCAGCTTCGCATTCGGAATCACCTCGCGGATGCGGTCGACCATCTTGGCGATCTGCTCGATATGCGGCTTCTCGGTCTCGATCCACAACAGGTCGGCGCCGTTCTGCAGCGAGGTGATGCTGTCGAGCACGCAGCGATCTTCGCCGGTGCCGGCGCGGAACTGGTAGAGGTTGCTGGCGAGCCGCTTCGGACGCAGCATCTTGCCGTTGCGGTTGATGATGACGTCACCATTCCGGGCGTTGGCGGCCGTGACTTCCTCGCAGTCCAGGAAGCTGTTGTACTGGTCGCCGAGGTCGCCGGGCCTGTGGCTGACTGCGATCTGCTGCGTGAGACCGGCGCCGAGCGAGTCGGTGCGGGTGACGATGATGCCGTCTTCGACGCCGAGTTCAAGGAAGGCATGGCGGCAGGCCCGGATCTTCGCCAGGAATACCTCGTGCGGCACCGTCACCTTGCCGTCCTGATGGCCGCACTGCTTCTCGTCGGAGACCTGGTTTTCGATCTGCAGCGCGCAGGCGCCGGCTTCGATCATCTTCTTGGCGAGCAGGTAGGTCGCCTCCGCGTTGCCGAATCCAGCGTCGATGTCGGCGATCACAGGGACGACATGGGTCTGGAAATTGTCGATCTTTTCGATCAATGCCTTTTCCTTGGCCTTGTCGCCTGCCTTGCGCGCGGCATCGAGCGCGCGGAAAATATCGTTGAGCTCACGGGAGTCCGCCTGGCGGAGGAAGGTGTAGAGCTCCTCGATCAGCGCCGGCACCGAGGTCTTCTCGTGCATCGACTGATCAGGCAGCGGTCCGAACTCGGAACGAAGGGCGGCGATCATCCAGCCGGAGAGATAGAGATAGCGGCGATCGGTGGTGCCGAAATGCTTCTTGACCGAGATCAGCTTCTGCTGCGCGATGAAGCCGTGCCAGCAGCCGAGCGACTGGGTGTACTTGGTGGGGTCGGCGTCATAGGCCGCCATGTCGCTGCGCATCAGCGCCGCAGTGTAGCGGGCGATGTCGAGCCCGGTCTTGAAGCGGTTCTGCAGACGCATGCGCGCCACGGCTTCGGCGGTGACGCCGTTCCAGGTCGGCTGGGTCTTGAGCAGCGCCTCGGCGGCTGCGAGTTCGCTGAGGTAGGGAGCCGGTCCCTGGATGGTCTGGTCACTGATCCCGCGTGGCTGGTAGTTCATTTGCTCAAATCCTTCGACATTCATGACAGTGCATTGCGAAACGTCACGGTAGCTAAACGCCAGAAACCATATTTCGTATAGTCTGCTTGCCTTTGAATGGTGATGTCATGTAACATACGGACTTGTCATATATGTCATTTTGTTATTTTTGTCACAAACCGAGCGAACTACCCTTTCCTCCCGCTCCTCGCGCTTCTTTCGGGGGGACGGGGTCGGGGTTAGGGGCTCTCTCCGCAGCATCGGATTCGCGGAAAGCCCCTCGCCCGTCGCTACGCGCCGGCCTCTCCCTGCACGCAGGGCGAGGCTGATCGAGCCCGAATCTCGAGATTCCGGATCGCCGCTCCGCGTCGTCCGGAATGACAACAGGACGAGGTAGCCATGGCAGCTAATTCCGGAAAGAAGCTGTTCGTGGGCCCCCGCTTCCGTCGGATTCGCCAGCAGCTCGGGCTGTCGCAGACCCAGATCGCCGAGGGGCTCGGGATTTCGCCGAGCTACATCAACCTGATCGAGCGCAACCAGCGCCCGGTGACGGCGCAGATCCTGCTCCGGCTGGCCGAGACCTATGACCTCGACCTGCGCGACCTCGCCAGCGCCGACGAGGACCGCTTCTTTGCCGAACTGAACGAGATCTTCTCCGATCCGCTGTTTCGCCAGATCGACCTGCCGAAGCAGGAGCTGCGCGACCTCGCCGAATTGTGCCCCGGCGTGACGCATTCGCTGCAACGGCTCTACGCCGCCTATACCGAGGCCCGCCGCGGCGAGACCCTGGTGGCGGCGCAAATGGCCGACCGCGACGAGGGCTCGCGCTTCGAGGCCAACCCGATCGAGCGCGTGCGCGACCTGATCGAGGCCAACCGCAACTATTTCCCCGAACTGGAACAGGCCGCGGAAATCCTGCGCGACGAACTCAACGCCTCCGCCGAGGAATTGTTCGCGGCGCTCGCCGCACGGCTGCGCGAAAAGCATTCGATCGTCACCCGCATCATGCCTGTCGACGTGATGCGCGAGACGCTGCGGCGGTTCGACCGCCATCGCCGGCAGCTCCTGATCTCCGAACTGGTCGACGGCACCGGGCGCGCCTTCCAGCTCGCGCTGCAGATCGGGCTCACCGAAGGCGGCGCCGCCATCGACGCCATCGTCAACCGCGCCGGCCCGCTCGACGACACGCCGCGGCGGCTCTACCGCATCACGCTGGCGAATTACTTCGCCGCCGCGGTGATGATGCCCTACCAGGCGTTTCACGCCGCGGCGGAAAACCTTGGCTATGACGTCCACGTGCTGGCGCAGCGTTTTAATGCCGGCTTCGAGCAGGTCTGCCACCGCCTCACCACGCTGCAGCGGCCGAACGCGCGCGGCGTGCCGTTCTTCCTGCTGCGCGTCGACAACGCCGGCAACGTCTCCAAGCGGTTTTCCTCCGGCACCTTCCCGTTCTCGAAGTTCGGCGGCACCTGCCCGCTGTGGAACGTGCATTCGACTTTCGACACGCCGGACCGCCTGCTCAAGCAGGTGATCGAACTGCCCGACGGCAACAGGTATTTCTCTATCGCGCAGATGGTGCGCCGCCCGGTGGCGCCGCACCCGCAGCCGCAGCCGCGCTTTGCGATCGGGCTGGGCTGCGAAATCCGCCATGCGATCAAACTCGTCTACGCCGCCGGCATGGATCTGGAGAAAGCCGAGGGCACGCCGATCGGCGTCAACTGCCGGCTGTGCGAACGCGAGAACTGCAGCCAGCGCGCCGAGCCGCCGATCACGCGGACGCTGATTCTCGACGAGAACACGCGGCGGGTGTCGTCGTTTTCGTTTTCGAACGCCAGGGAGTTGTGAGGGCTCGATGTCAACCCGTCATTGCGAGGAGCGGAGCGACGAAGCAATCCATTCTTTCTTTGCGTGGCACGATGGATTGCTTCCTTTGCGTGGCACCGGTGGATTGCTTCGCTCCGCTCGCAATGACGTGGATGGACATGCCCTCGCCTTCCCGCGGCGCGTTGCCCGTCGGGTGTCACACCGATCGCGCCACAATTCCTTGCCATGTCGGGCAATTCATCTCGCAATCGGCAAACGCGCTTACCTGTTTTTTTGAATCGACCGAAGGTAATTCACCGCGGCCGCCGCCTCGCGCCGGCTGAAGCGGAACGTGGGCATGTCAGGATGAATAGTGGTGATCCCCTCCTCCAGCCGCGCCACCATGTCGGTGTCGTAGAGCTTTTCGCCAAAGGTGCGAAAGGCGGGCGCCAGCGGATTCGGGCTGTGGCCGGTGGTCCGCACCGCGTGGCCGCGCCCGCACAGTTCCTCAAGCAACGCCCGCGAGCGGCGCTGCTCCGCATCGAGGGCATACGCGCTGGTGCTCCAGGCGACGCTGAGCAGCAGCGCGAGGCCGAACGACTTGAACCAGCTTGCGGGTTTGACAGGGGACATCGGGCATTCGCGACTATTTGCAGGACACCAGCATATGCCTCGCGCGAGGCAAGGCATTGAGATGCATCAAGGCGCGCCGCGCCAGATACGCATGCACCTCCAACCGATCGCCGGCGCCGCGCGTTCTGCATAGCAAGCGGTCGTTCCGCGATCCGGACCGGATCTGCTGGAGGTGTTCTCGGAGACCTCTGGCTGCCGCGACCGCCAGTCCATGATCAACAAATCCGGGAACCAAATAACATACCCAATCTTGGTTCCATTGCTGTTTCTGCTTCCCACAAGCAAGCGCCACACATTAAATCGATACGGAAACGCTGCAATAACGAGGAACGGCCATGGCCAAACCTGCACAAGAAGGACAAAGCCAACATCAATCAGCAAATCCGCGAAATCTGGACGCCCCTTACGGTGATGCCTATCGGGCGTGGAAGAGTTGGGATGATGATGAATTTGGAAAACTCACAAAAACAGACTCGGCTTATTTTACAGCCGAGATACGTCGAACAAATTGCAAGTTTCCGCAAAACAGCAAGGTTCTGGAAATAGGTTTTGGAAACGGCGCATTCCTGAAATATGCGAACGAAAGAAAATGGGACGTGCTTGGGACCGAAATCAATGAAGCGCTTGTCAAGACCGCGCAGGCGTGCGGCTTCAGCGCGGTATACACCGACAACCTGTCAGCGTTTAAGGACGACTTGACCTGCCACTGAACTTTCATCCAGAGGCAATTAGAGTCTCGGGGTTTTGTACGCCGAATGGCGCAGGTGGAGCAACGGGCGATCGGCGGAG
>LNFM01002932.1_pt1 | contig 35402 bp, 25 predicted proteins | sample 596031 | NCBI WGS metagenome assembly LNFM01 (sample SAMN04254537, study PRJNA301005) | activated carbon metagenome | isolation source: dual media filters at the Ann Arbor, Michigan drinking water treatment plant | place: USA: Ann Arbor
CTAGAGGCAGGCACGGGGTCCCGTTAGCGGAGGCTACCAAGCTAAGCCTCCGGGGGCGAGCACGCAGCAAGCCGGAACTCATCGCGCGCGGAGCTGGCGGCCTGCCGCCGTGTTTCGTGGACTTCCTTTGCGCTTCCGTTCCGCACCGCGGAATGCGGAGGCGCCGCCGGCTCCGCGCACCCCTCCAGGGGTCGAGGACCAACCTCAACACGCATGTTTGCGTGTTGAGCGAAAAGACCCGCCGGGCCAGAGGCCCGCGCCTCGATCCCTTTTCCCAGAAGCCGCCTTCGCTCGCCCTCTCACATTCATATAACGATATATTTATATGCTGATTGACTTATGCGATGGCTCGGGACAGTATCCTGGCCGATCGTGGTCCCCGGCTCATCCCGGGGCGAAGAGGGAATCCGGAACGGGCATGGCTTCGCGCCAAGGCCCGCCGCCGGAGCTGCCCCCGCAACTGTGAGCGGCGAGCGGCTGCCGATAGGTCACTGGCGAAACGCCGGGAAGGCCGGCAGCCGCCCTGACCCGCGAGCCAGGAGACCTGCCGCGATCGAGAGAAACGTCCCGGGCGGGGTGTCCCGGCAGGCGGCCCGACCGGCGCGACTCCCGCCCCGGCTGCGCGCTGCTGGCCGGCATCCGCCGCAGCTTAGGAGCATCGCATGTCCATCACCGTCTCAGGCCTCGGCTTCCCGCGCATCGGCCCGCGCCGCGAACTGAAAACCGCCCTCGAAGCCTCATGGTCCGGCAAGATCGAGCCGGAAGCGCTCGTCGCCACCGCCAAGGAACTGCGCGCCGCGAACTGGAAGCGGCAGAAGGATCTCGGCCTCACCTCGATTCCGTCCAACGACTTCTCGTTCTACGACCAGGTGCTGGACACGGCCGCGATGGTCGGCGCGGTGCCGGAAATCTACGGCTGGACCGGCGGCACGGTTGATCTCAAGACCTATTTCGCGATGGCGCGCGGCACGCTCGGAAAATCAGAGGTCTGCGAGCACGGTCACGTCCATACGTCCGGCGGCGTTCCCGCGATGGAAATGACCAAATGGTTCGACACCAATTACCACTACATCGTGCCGGAATTCACCAAGGGCCAGACATTCGCCGTCTCAACCTCGAAGCCGGTCGACGAGTTCAGGGAAGCGAAGGCGCTCGGCGTCCATACGCGTCCGGTGCTTGTCGGGCCGGTCACCTTCCTCAAGCTCGGCAAGTCGAAGGATGACGGCCTTGACCGCCTCTCGCTCCTGCCGCGGCTTCTGCCGGTCTATGCCGAAGTCCTGAAACAGCTTCACGCCGAAGGCGCCGACTGGGTGCAGATCGACGAGCCGATCCTCGTGCTCGACCTGACGAAGGACGAGCAGGCCGCGCTCGTGACCGCCTATGCGGAACTGGCGAAGGCCGTTCCGGGTCTCAAGATCCTCGTCGCCACCTATTTCGGCGCGCTTGGCGACAATCTCGACACCGCCGTCAATCTTCCGGTCGCGGGCCTGCATGTCGATCTCAAGCGCGGCGAAGGCCAGCTTGAAGCTGTTCTCAGCGCCGCGCCAAAAAATCTCGTGCTGTCGCTCGGCGTTATCGATGGCCGCAATGTGTGGCGCGCCGATCTCGAAGCCGTGCTCGACCAGATCGAGCCGGTGGTGAAGGCGCGCGGCGCGGACAGGATCATCGTGTCGGCCTCGTGCTCGTTCCTGCATGTTCCGATCGATCTCGATCAGGAGCAGAAGCTCGACGCGGATGTGAGGTCCTGGCTCGCCTTCGCGGATCAGAAGATCGCGGAACTGTCGATCCTCGGCCGCGCGCTCGACGGCGGGCGCGCGTCCGTCGCCGGGGAATTGAAGGCATCGTCCGAAGCCGCCAGGGCGCGCAAGACCTCGCCGAAGATTCACGACAAGGCGGTTCAGGACCGCCTCAAGGGCATCTCGGCCAGCGACAGCCGGCGCGCTCCGTTCGCCGAGCGCCGCAAGGCTCAGGTTCAGAAGTACGGACTGCCGGCCTTCCCGACCACGACCATCGGCTCCTTCCCGCAGACCGAGGATGTCCGCAAGGCGCGCGCCGCCAACACCAGGGGCACGCTACCCGACGCCGACTACAAGGCCTTCCTCCGGAGGGCGACGGAAGACGCCGTTCGCTGGCAGGAGGAGATCGGCATCGATGTCCTCGTCCACGGCGAGTTCGAACGTAACGACATGGTGCAGTATTTCGGCGAACAGCTCGCCGGCTATGCCTTCACCCAGCACGGCTGGGTGCAGAGCTTCGGCTCGCGCTATGTCCGCCCGCCGATCATTTTCGGCGATGTCTCGCGTCCGAAACCAATGTCCGTCGAATGGTCGAGCTTCGCCCAGTCGCTGACGAAGAAGCCGATGAAGGGCATGCTCACCGGCCCGGTGACGATGCTGTTCTGGTCCTTCATCCGCGACGACATTCCGCGTTCGGAGACCTGCAAGCAGATCGCGCTCGCGATCCGCGACGAGGTCACCGATCTCGAAAAGGCCGGTGTCACCATCATCCAGATCGACGAGCCGGCGTTTCGCGAAGGCCTGCCGCTCAGGCAGAAGGACTGGAAGTCCTATCTCGACTGGGCGGTGGAGTCGTTCCGTCTCTCCGCCGCGGGCGTTCTGCCCTCGACGCAAATCCACACCCATATGTGCTATTCGGAGTTTAACGACATCATCGATTCCATCGGCGCGATGGACGCCGATGTCATCTCGATCGAGACCTCGCGGTCGCAGATGGAACTGCTCGACGCGTTCCGGACCTACAAATATCCGAACGAGATCGGCCCCGGCGTCTACGACATCCACTCGCCGCGCGTGCCGGCGACCGAGGAAATGTCGAACCTGCTGAACAAGGCCACCGAGCGCCTCGCGCCGGATCAGATCTGGGTCAACCCCGATTGCGGCCTGAAGACCCGCAAATGGGACGAGGTGAAGCCGGCGCTGGTCAACATGGTCGAGGCGGCGAGGAAGCTGCGCGCCACGGTGAAGGTGAAGGAACCCGCCTGATCGCGGCGTACATGCACAACGAAGAAGCCCCGGAGCGATCCGGGGCTGTTTTCGTTCAGGCAGCCTTGCGGCGGCTCTTGGCCCGCGACCGGCTCGCGGCCTTCGTCCGGCGCTGCGGCGTGCTGCCGTTCTGCGGCGTCAGGGCCGACACGGCGCGCTTTGCGCCGCCGCTGAGGAAGATGGAGCCGATCAGGATTCCGATGCCGGCGGCCGCGACCACGGCCACCATCGCGTTGTCGCTGACCTTGCTCTCGACGGCCTTGTAGGCCTGCTTGCCCTCGCGCCCGGCCAGCGACAGCACATTGTCGATCTGGCCGGTGATGTCGTTCAGCAGGGGGCCAAGGGTGTCGGCGGCGTCATGCGCCGCGTGGGACGCGGTGTCCTGGGCCGCGCGCGCGCCGCGCGCCGCCGATTTGCCGGCTGCGCCCGCGCCGTCGCCCAGAAGGCCCGCAAGCGCCGCAAGACCGGTCTGTATGTCGTCGATCCGCGATTGCAGATCGGATTGGCGTGAGCCCCACAAAGCCATGACGCGTCTCCATGCGTGAGAATATGCTGGAGACGAACGCGCCGGGGCGCGGGAAGGTTTCGTCAGGCCTTGTGTTTCAATGCACCGGGGATCGGCGCGTCCTTCAGCTTCTCGCCTTCGGCGAGCAGCATCTTGCCGACTTCGAGCGCGGTCGCGGGCGGCAGGCGGAAGGCAAGTTCGGTGTCGTTGCCGTGGTCGAAGACGAGACCCACCGCCGGTCCGGCCGGCGGCTGCAGCGTGCCAACCGCCGCGGTTTTGACGTCGAGCGGCACGACCTCGCCCCAGTCGCCGGCGGCATTCGCCGGCAGCGAGGTCGGGCGCGGGGTTGCGAGCGCGGCGCGGCGCGCTTCCGCAGAAAGCCGGGTCAGGAAGGCCAGAGGCAGCTCGATCTCGACATCGCGTCCTGCGCCATCCTTGCCGAAGATCGAGAAAACCTTGTCGGTTCCGCGGGTCTTGAGGCCGATGATCGAGGCGAGTTTCACTTTCGGCATGGGTCCGTCCTTGTGTTGCGGCCATGCTCTTACAGACTTTCCGCGCCCGCGCCAATCGCGCCGCTTTCCGCTATCGGGCGAGGACCTGCGCCGCCTCCTTGGTCTTGCCGACGACCGACCCGACCTGGTTGATCGCCGCTGAAATCTCGTCGGAACTTGCCTTGATCGTCGCGATCGACCGCACCGCGTTCTGCATCGAGGACGATACGCCCTCGGTCACGCTCGACTGCTCCTCGACCGCCGCCGCCGTGCCCGCCACGAAGTCGCGGACCGAGTTGATGGTCTGGCCGATGACGCTGAGGCAGTTCACGACATCCGACGACACCGCCTGCATGCCGCGGATTTCGGCCGATATCTTGTCGGTGGCATCGCCCGCCTGCCTGGCGAGATTCTTGATCTCGCTCGCGACGACCGCAAAGCCGCGCCCCGCTTCACCCGCGCGCGCCGACTCGATCGTAGCGTTCAGCGCCAGAAGATTGATCTGGCTGGCGATGTTCTGGATCAGCGCGACGATGCTCTCCATTTCGTGCGCGGTCTTCGCCAGCCGCTGGGTGGCTTCGTCGGCATTGCGCGTTTCGGCGTGCGCCGCGTCCGTCGCGGACCGGGATTTGACCATCGTGTCGGAGATTTCGCGGATGGAGGCCGCGAGTTCCTCCGCGCTGGAGGCGACCAGCTCCAGATTGTCGGAGGTCGAGGTTACCGCGCCCGCCGTCGCGCTGGCATGGCTTGCCGAATGGCCGATGGCGATCTCGATTTCCTTGAAATTCTCGTCGATCAGCCGTTTCAGGTCGGCCAGCAGCCTGACCTGCCCGGTGATGTCGGTCGCGTATTTCACCACCTTGAACACGTTGCCGTTTAGATCGCGGATCGGATTGTAGCTGGCCTCGATCCAGATTTCCTTTCCGCCTTTGCCGACGCGTCTGTACTGCGCGGCCTGGTATTCGCCCCGGCCGAGCCTTTCCCAGAACTGGCGGTATTCCTCGCTCGCCTTGTAGGCCGGATCGACGAACATCGAATGATGGCGGCCCTGGATCTCCGGCAGGGAATAGCCCACCGCCGCGAGAAAATTTTCGTTGGCCGAGATGATCGTGCCGCTGAGATCGAACTCGATTACAGCCTGCGCCTTGTTGATGGCGGCGACCTGGCCGGAGAAGTCGGCATACTCCTGCTTCTGGCGCGTGATGTCGGTCGCGAACTTGACCACCTTGTAGGGACGTCCGTTCAGATCGAAGATGGGGTTGTAGCTTGCCTCGATCCAGATTTCACGGCCGCCCTTCGCGTAGCGCCGATACTGCGCCGACCGGTATTCGCCGCGCCGCAGACCATCCCAGAACTGGCGATACTCCTCGCTGGCGCGCTCGTCGGCGGCAACGAACATCGAGTGATGCCGGCCGCGAACCTCGTCGAGCGTATAGCCCATCGCCGCGAGAAAATTGTCGTTGGCGGTGATGATCGTGCCATCGAGCTCGAACTGGATCACGGCCTGCGAACGGTTGATCGCCGCGACCTGCCCGAAAAGATCGGCGTACTCGGCCTTCTGACGCGACACATCGACGGCGAACTTGACGATCTTCACCGTGCGTCCGTCGCGTCCCGGAATCGGATTGTAGCTGGCCTCGATCCACACTTCGCGGCCGCTTTTGCCGAAGCGCTTGTACTGCGCCTTCTGCGGCTCGCCGCGGCCCAGCCGCTCCCAGAACTGTCTGTATTCATCGGACTGACGATGGGCCGGCTCGACAAACATTGAATGATGCTGGCCGACGATCTCCGGCAGCGTGAATCCCATCGTCTCGAGGAAATTCTGGTTGGCGTTGAGTATCCGCCCGGTGGGGTCGAACTCGATGACAGCCTGGCTCTTGTCCAGGGCATCCATCTTGGCCGCGGCATCTTGGCGGCTGATACGGGCGGCCGAACGGGCCAGAGGGAGGGGCAGGCGGGGCTGGAACATTGGGGCGCTCCGTAGGGGACGTCTCAATGTGTATCTATATGGTTGTATATTTATTAACTGCATTTTTTGGTTGCATGTCCGTTACAGCTGCAGCGTCGAACGCCTCCCGCGCCCTGCGGATTTCGCCGCGATTGTCGAGCGCCCAGGCGCTGAGCGCCGACACGGGGCCGAGCAGCGACCGGCCGAGCGCCGTCAGCTCGTAATCGACACGCGGCGGTGTCGAGGGCGTCACCGTCCGCGTCACCAGCCCGTCGCGCTCCAGGCCGCGCAGCGACAGCGTCAGCATCCGCTGGGAGATGCCGTTGACCATCCGCTTCAGCTCGTTGAACCGGCGCGGGCCGTCGCCGAGCATGGTGATGATCAGCACACTCCATTTATCGCCGACGCGCCCCAGAACATCTGAGACGGCTCGGCAGTTCTCCGAGAGATGCGGCTGTCGTGGTTCCATGCGTGTGCCCTCTTGCGCGCTCCCGGCAGTTACGTAGCCTGCTCTAGGCACAATATGTTACCGGAGGCGTGCAATGGCAAGATTCACTATCGGCGTGGTTGTCGGCTCGGTTCGGAAGGGCTCGATCAACCAGAAGCTGGCCGAGGGATTGATGAAGCTCGGCGGGCCGGATGCCGAGTTCCGGCAACTGAAGATCGACGATCTTCCCATGTTCAATCAGGACCTCGAAGCGGAACCACCCGCAGGCGTCGAGCGCTTTCGCAACGAAATCCGCGCCGCCGACGGCCTGCTGTTCGTCACGCCGGAGTATAACCGCTCGATCACGCCGCTCCTCTTGAACGCCCTCTCCTGGGGATCGCGTCCGTACGGGCACAATTCGTTCGCCGGAAAACCGGGCGCGATCGTCGGCACCTCGGCGGGCGTCATCCGCACTGCGGCGGCGCAGGCGCATCTGCGGACCCTGCTCGGCGTGCTCGATATTCGCCTGATCGTGCAGCCCGAAGCCTATGTGCATTTCACCGACGATCTCATCGGCCCGGATGGCACGATCGCGGATGAAAAACAGCACGATTTGCTGAAGAAGAAGATCGGCAAGTTCATCGACTGGGTGGCCGTGGTGGCCGCCGCCGGGAAGGCCGCCTGATCGAAAGCGACGAGGCGCTAGTGCGCCTCGTCCCAGTTCTGCGCGGCACGGGCATCGACTTTCAGCGGCACGTCGAGATGGACCGCGGGCTCCGCCGCCTTCTCCATCACCCGGCAGATCACGGGAAGCGCCGCATCAACCTCCTCGTCCGGCACTTCGAACACGAGTTCGTCGTGCACCTGCAGCAGCATCTGCGCCGATAGCTTTTCGATCTTCAGTGCGTCCTCCATGCGGATCATGGCGCGGCGGATAATGTCTGCCGCCGTGCCCTGGATCGGCGCGTTGATTGCCGCGCGCTCCAGAAATCCGCGCTCCGCCGGCGAGCGCGCCTCGTTCAGCGGGTAATGACATTTGCGCCCGAACAGGGTGGTCACATAACCCACCGCCTTGGCCTCGCCGCGCATCCGGTCCATGTAGTCGCGGATACCCGGAAAGCGTTCGAAATACTTCTTGATGTAAGCCCCCGCTTCGTCGCGCGGGATCGAGAGCTGGTTGGCGAGACCGAAAGCCGAAATGCCATAGATGATTCCGAAATTGATCGCCTTGGCGCGGCGCCGCACGTCGGCGGGCATGCCCTCGACCGGCACGCCGAACATCTCCGACGCCGTCATGGCATGGATGTCGAGGCCTTCGGCAAACGCTTTCTTCAGCTGCGGAATATCCGCCATATGCGCGAGTACGCGCAATTCGATCTGCGAATAGTCCGCCGAGATCAGTTTGCGGCCGGGCGGCGCAATGAAGGCCTTGCGGATCTTGCGTCCCGCCTCGGTCCGGATCGGAATGTTCTGCAGGTTCGGATCGGTCGAGGACAGACGCCCCGTCGAGGTCGAGGCCAACGAATAAGATGTATGTACACGCTTCGTTTCGGGATGGATGTGTTCCGGCAGCGAGTCGCTATAGGTCGATTTCAGCTTCGACAGCTGCCGCCATTCGAGGATTTTTTTCGGCAGTTCGTGACCTTCGGCGGCAAGATCTTCCAGCACGTTCGCGCCGGTCGCCCAGGCGCCGGTCTTTGTTTTCGACGCGCCCTCGAAACCGAGCTTCCCGAACAGGATATCGCCAAGCTGTTTCGGTGAACCGAGATTGAAGCGCTCGCCGGCAAGATTGAAGATGTCCTCTTCGATCGCGCCCATCGACTGCGCGAAATCGCCTGACAGGCGCGACATCATGTTGCGGTCGACCGAAATGCCGCGCTCTTCCATCCGCATCAGCACCGGAACCAGCGGCCGCTCCAGCGTTTCGTAGACCGCCGTCATGCCCTCGGCGACAATACGCGCCTTCAGCACGCGCCACAGGCGCAACGTGATGTCGGCATCCTCCGCCGAATACTCCGCCGCCTTGTCGATCGGAACCTCGGCAAAGCTGACGCGCGTCTTGCCGGTCCCCGTGACATCATTATAGGCGATGCAGGTGTGGCTCAGCCATTTCTGCGCCAGTTCGTCCATGCCATGCGCGCCGCGCCCGGAATCGAGCGCATAGGACAGCAGCATCGTGTCGTCGGCCGGATTCAGGTCGATGCCGTGGCGCGACAGGACGAGTGCGTCATATTTGACGTTCTGCGCGATCTTGAGCACGCCGGGATCTTCCAGAAGCGGCTTGAGCTTCCACAGCACGAGTTCCGGCTTGAGCTGGTCTGGGGCAAGGCCACCGCCGAACATGTCCTGCTTGCCGCTGACATGACCAATGGGTATGTACGCCGCAAGCCCCGGTTCGATCGCCAGCGAAATCCCGACGATCTCCGCCTGCATCGCATCGAGGCTGGTTGTTTCGGTGTCGATGGCGACCTTGCCGCGTTCGCGGGCGGCCGCGATCCACTGATCGAGGCGCTCTTCGGTGCGGACCGTGTCGTAATGCTCCTTCGAGCAGGGCGTATTGCGCGCCTCCTCGATGATCTTCTGCGCCAGTGCCGCAGGTGTGAAATCACCGGCGGCGGTCGATGGCGCGGAGCTTGGGGCAGCGGATGCGGCGGTCTCGGCCGGCTGTGTGTCTGCGGCGCCGTCCGCTTCGGTTGCTGGCGCACTTTCAGTGTAACGCCCGCTTCCGGCTTTCAGGCGCGCGTCCGCCTCGATCTCGTTGGCGTCGATGTCGAACGCATCGGCAACCCGCTTGGTGATGGTCGTGAACTCCATCGCCTTCAGAAAGGCAATCAGCCGTTTCGGATCGAATTCCGGCACCTGAAGCTGCGGCAGCTTGATCGCGGTTTCGACCTTGCAGTCGAGCGTGACGAGCTTTTTCGACATGCGCGCCTGCTCGGCATACTGGATCAGGGACTCGCGGCGCTTGGGCTGCTTGATCTCGCCGGCGCGTGCCAGAAGCTCGTCGAGCGTGCCGAACTCGGCCATAAGCTGCGAGGCCGTCTTGATGCCGATGCCGGGAACGCCGGGCACGTTGTCGGATGTGTCACCGACCAGCGCCTGAACATCGGTCACCCGTTCGGGCGGCACGCCGAAATAGTCGATCACGCCCTGGATATCGATCTTGCGCTCCGGCCGGTATCCCGGGCTGCCTTTGCGGCCTGACTCGAAATCGTAGAAGTTCACGTTCGGCGTCACGATCTGCATCAGATCCTTGTCGGACGAGATGATCAGCACCTCGGCACCGGCCGCGCCCGCCTCGCAGGCATAGGTCGCGATGATGTCGTCGGCCTCGAATCCCGCCTTTTCGATCGGCTCCAGGCCGAACGCCTTCACCGCTTCGCGCATCAGCGGAAACTGGGGGATGAGATCGTCGGGCGGATCTTTGCGGTTGGCTTTGTAGTCCGGATAGATGTCCTTGCGGAACGTGTCCTCGGTCTTGTCGAAGACAATGGCGAGATGCGACGGCCGGATGCCGACCGCCCCCTCGCGCACGAACTGGTAGAGCTTGGTGCAGAACAGCCGGACCGCGCCGGTCGGCAGGCCGTCGGACCGGTAATTGTATTTCGCGTCCTGATTCATGGACTGGAAATAGGCGCGGAACACGAAGGACGACCCGTCGACGAGGAAGACGTGGTCGCCGGGCTTGATGGGCTGTTCGGTCATGGGCGGCAATATGGTGGGCGGAGCCGCTTCTGTCATGCTCCGGGCGAGGGTTTCCCGCAACAGGACCGGGATTCGTGTCCAAAAGGTTCAGCCGCTGGCGCAGCGATCGAGCAAGGCATGGAGGACGGGCGAAGGCCCGCCTTTTTCATTCGGCGGGCTGCAGCTGGGTCCGCGGGCGGTCGATGGAGAAAGCGGCGGGACGCACGAACAGGAAGCGGCCCCGGCCGGTCTTTTCGGTCAGCCAGAGCAGCACGAGCGGCGCCGTGACCGCAACCGCCGTGACGATCAGCGACACAAGGCCGATGTCCGCGATCACGCCGGTCTTCACCAGAAGGATGCGCGTCGCAGCCATCGGCAGGAAGAAGGCGAGATAGATCGCGATCGAGCGCTCTCCGGCATAGCGGATGGCATCGGCGGTTCCGAAGCGCGCCAGCAGCGCGGCCATCGCGACCACCGCGCCGCAGCCGACAAGGCCGAGCACCAGCGAAACGACCGGAAGCGCCGCAATACCGAGCCAGAACACCGCAATCGCGTGCAAAACGGCCCAGGCCAGCACCATCGCGATGGCCGGCCCGGCTCGATGCTGCACCATCTTGGCGAACGCAAAGATGTAAGGCGCAGCGTACCAGCCGATGCAGAAATAGATAAACCGCGCCGCAAATTCGTCGATCACCGTCCATCCGGTATGCACGCCCGCCATCTCAAGCATGCCGGCGGCGACAAGCACGATCCACGGCGCTACGTTCTTTACGAGCTTTGCAGCGACGAAGAAGACCGGCAGCAGATAGATGAACCACAGCGTGCCGAACGGCTCGACCAGCGCGAGGAGTAACTGCTCGACAACGGCAAGCGGCCCGTCCTGCAGTGCAAGCGGCGGCCATTTGAAGCCGCCCTGGATCAGCAGCCATAGAATATAGAAATAGGCGAAATGGACGACCTTGCGGTCAAGGTATTTACGCCATGGACGGTCGATGACGAGCGCCAGGAAGAGCCCGGAGATCAGGAAGAAATCCGGAATACGGAAAGGCCGCGCGAACTCGACGACATAATGCATGAAGCCGGTGCCGCCCATGGCCTCGCCAACGCCGAGCGTCGAATGCATCATCACGACAAGGATGATGCAGATGCCTTTGGCGTAATCGACCCACGGAATGCGGGGATCGTGCGAGGCTGGATTTTCGTCGATGGCGGCCATGCCGGGCACCATAGCCGATGAGCCTTTCAATTTTATTCGAATGCTCGGGTTATGGTTACGCCAGACAAAAACACTGATTAAAAATGTGATTTTTGTAACAAACTTTTTTGTTGCGTATTTTATCCCGCCGCCGCATATGCAGGCATAGGGTTTTACGCCGCCGTGAGCGGCACTTTAAGGGAGGCCGCGATGAGCGTCCGTATTGGCGATATTGCTCCGGATTTCGAACAGGATTCGACCGAGGGCAAGATCAAGTTTCATGACTGGGCGGGCGGCAAATGGGTCGTGCTGTTCTCGCATCCCAAAAACTTCACTCCGGTCTGCACCACCGAACTCGGCGCCGTTGCCAAGCTGAAGGGCGAGTTCGATAAACGCGGCGTGAAGGTCCTCGGCCTGTCGGTTGATGAACTCGGCAATCACGACAAATGGGCGGACGATATCGCCGAAACCCAGGGCGCGCGTCTGAACTTCCCGCTGATCGCCGACACCGACAAATCGGTTTCCGACAAATATGGCATGATCCATCCCAACGCCTCGGACACGATGACGGTCCGTTCGGTGTTCGTCATCGACCCCAACAAGAAAGTGCGCCTTACGCTGACCTATCCGGCAGCCACCGGGCGCAATTTCGATGAGATCCTGCGCACCATCGACAGCCTTCAGCTCACCGACAACTTCTCGGTGGCAACGCCCGCTGACTGGAAGAACGGCGAGGATGTCATCATCGTCCCGAGCGTGAGCGACGATGCCGCCAAGGAGAAGTTCCCGAAGGGCTGGAAGGCGCTGAAGCCCTACCTCCGGGTTACGGAACAGCCCGGCAAGTAAATTGCCCGCCTCATGAAAAAGCCCGCCTTCCGGCGGGCTTTTTGCATCTGGCCGACGCTCGGTTCAAGCCGCGTCGCGCATCCGCCAGTCCGCCGGCGCACCGCCCGTCCAAGCCAGTGCAACGCTGTAGGTGCCGCGCGAGGTCGCGACGGTCCGGCAGTCCAGCGTGCAATCGCCGAGCTCGATGCGCTGCTCGATGCGATCCGGGACCCAGTCGAGATCAAGCGCGGCGAAGTCCATGCCGACGCCCGCGCCGGTGCGCTTGGCATAAGCCTCCTTCATGGTCCAGAGCCGGATGAACTCCGCGCTGGCGTCGCGGCAGCCGGCGAGAACACGCCGCTCCCGATCGGACAGGACGGACGGTTCGATTCTCGCTGCCCCGTCCATACGCTCTACATCGATCCCGACATCGTGGAACGGGCTTACAGCCACGGCAACCATATCGGCCGAGTGGGCGATGCTGATCTGCAGATTGCCATCGGGAGCCGCGACATAGGGCTTGCCGTTCGGACCGGGGATCAGGCTCCAGGCGGTGCAAGGCCATGTCTCGCCCGAGGCATGAGACAGCGCCTGACGGGCCAGGAGACGGCCGGTCAGAAAACGCTCACGATCAGAGATACGTTTGAGATCGTTGCACCGCGCATGTTCGTCGTCGCGGGTCAGACCGGCCATCATGGCCAGACGGCTTTCATCCAGCCTCGGCGCCAGCCAGACCTGCGGCCCGGCCGGCAGCGCCGACGCCGCCGTGATGGAGTGCGGGACAGCCGTCATGGCCGCGCGTCACTATGCCGTTAACCGACTTCCGCTCCCGTTCGTGCGGCCCTTGCCGTTGCCCGGCGAGGGGCCATTCTTTACCGCGGTGATCGGCCCGGCCTTTTTGGCGCCGGTGTCATTCGTCCGGCGCGCCATCGCGGCGACTCGCTTTTTGGCCGGCTGAATCGATGCCGGAGGAACGAGCTGCAGCGGCGCTTCAAGCGGCCGCGACGGCGCGATACGGCGCAGCGAGCGGCCATACACGTGGCCGAGCGACTGCTCGAGAATATCGAGCGCTTCGTCGAGTTCGTCTTCTGTCGTCGTGAGAGGCATCAGGAACTTGATGACCTCGTCCTCCGGGCCACAGCGCTCGATGATGAGACCATTCCCGTAGGCATGCGCGGTCACTTCCGCAGCGCGCGCAGGATCGGCGCAAACCAGACCACGCATCATGCCGCGCCCGCGGACCGCGACAACGTCAGGAGCGAAACGCGCCGCGAGCTTCTGCAGCCGACGGCGGAGGAACTCGCCTTTTGTAAGGATGGCGTTGCTGAAGTCCGGCGTCCGCCAATAGTGCTCCAGCGCCGCGGCTGCGGTTATGAAGGCGTGATTGTTGCCGCGGAATGTGCCGTTGTGTTCGCCCGGCCGCCAGACATCGTATTCACGCTTGATCAGGACGACCGAGAACGGCAGGCCATAGCCCGACAGCGATTTCGACAGCGTCACGATGTCAGGCTGAATGCCCGCTTCCTCGAAGCTGAAGAACGTTCCGGTGCGACCGCAGCCGGCCTGGATGTCGTCGACGATGAGGAGGATCTCCTTCTCGTCGCACAGCTTGCGCAGGCGGCGCAGCCATCCCGGACGAGCCATGTTGATGCCGCCCTCGCCCTGTACGCATTCGAGGATCATCGCCGCCGGCAGGTCGATGCCGCTCGAGGGGTCGCACAGCATCTTTTCGATATAGGTGATCGTGTCGATCTCCTCGCCGAAGTAGCCGTCATAGGGCATTACAGTCGTGCCCTGGAGCTGAATGCCCGCTGCCGCACGGTTGTGGCTGTTGCCGGTCGCGGCGAGCGCGCCCAGCGAAACGCCGTGGAAGCCATTGGTGAAGGTGATGATGTTGGTACGGCCGGTAACCTTGCGCGCCAGCTTCATCGCCGCTTCGACGGCGTTGGTGCCGGTCGGGCCCGTGAACTGGATGACGTAGTCGAGGTGGCGCGGCTTGAGGATGATGTCCCACATCGCCTCGATGAAGCGCTCCTTGGCTCCTGTATGCAGGTCGAGGCTGTGTGTAATGCCGTCATCGGCGATGTAGTCGAGCAGCGCCGATTTCAGAACGGGATTGTTGTGACCGTAATTCAGCGAGCCGGCGCCCGCGAGGAAATCCAGATAGCGGCGCCCGGAGGAATCGACGAGCTCGGTTCCGCGAGCCTTGTCGAACAGCGCGGGAAACGTCCGCGCGTAGGAACGAACCTCTGATTCCAGAAGATCGAAGATTTTCCTTCTGAGCATAGTACGCACTCCCCAGCTTCAGGGAAGGGAGCAGCGCCTCAATTCTGCCCAAATCCGCCAAGCGACCTGATGTGTTCCGCCGCGCTCCTGTTAGTCGGTTGTTAATCCTTACTTTTAACCAGTACCGATGCCTATACCTTGACATAATTTGTACTCCAACAACTATGGCGCGCAAGAGCTAAATGTTGATGACAGCGCCCAAATAAGAAGCTGGTTAACTTGGGAAGCTGATCTTGGTTAAGACCGCCGATTGCGTGCGCAGATACTCCCAAACGGGCCGGTATCTCTTGTAGAGTAGTAGTATTTGAGGCGTGCCGCGTGCATAAAGACAGTATTCTTCTCTGCGAGAATTACGACAATACCATTCGCTGGAAGAAGGGCGAACGGCTCGATCATATTTTTGAGGCGCGCTGCGACGAGATTTCGGCAAAATATGGCGACGCGCACCCCGCAGTCGCGGTCGCGGATACTTTGATTTCCTATGGCGAACTCGACGAGGCGGCCAATCGCCTCGCCCGCCATCTGCTGAAAAAGGGCGTCTGCTCTGGCTCCCGCGTCGGGGTGATGCTGAAGCAGACACCCGAAACCTATGTCACGCTGCTGGCGATCCTGAAGCTCAATGCGGCCTATGTGCCGCTTGACGCCAGCTTCCCCAAGGACCGCATCGCCTTCATTGCCAAGGACGCAGACGTGCGTCTGCTGATCTCGATTTCCGAGAACCGCGGCATCATCGACGATCTCAAACTCGCCAAGCTGTTTCTGGACGAAGACGCCGCAAAAATCGCGAAGCAGGACGGCAAACGGCTGACCAAGGCCGAGAAGGGCCGGCCGACCGAAGAGCTCTGCTACATCGTCTATACGTCGGGTTCCACCGGCAATCCCAAGGGCGTCGCCGTCGATCATCCAAGCATCTGCAATTTCGTTAAGGTCGCGGCCGAAGTGTACGGCTATACGCACGCCGACCGGGTCTATCAGGGGATGACGATTGCCTTCGACTTCTCGGTCGAGGAGATCTGGGTGCCGCTTCTGGCCGGCGCCACGCTGGTGCCGGGCATTGCCAATGTAGCTCTCGCGGGCGACGACCTTGCCGACTTCCTGCAGGGCAACCGCGTCACCGCCATGTGCTGCGTTCCGACCTTGCTGGCGACCATCAACCGCGATCTCCCGGAGCTCCGGCTTCTTCTTCTCAGCGGCGAAGCCTGCCCGCAGGACCTCGTGACACGTTGGCACCGTGCGAACCGCACGATCCTGAACGTGTACGGACCGACCGAGGCGACGGTGACGGCGACCTGGACGGAACTGCGCCCGGACAAGAGAGTCACGATCGGCGTGCCCCTGCCCACCTATTCCGTGGTCATTCTCGACGAACACGAAAACAAGCTGGTTCCGAGCGGCGCTTTGGGCGAAATCTGCATCGCCGGCATCGGTCTGGCGCAGGGATATGTGAACCGCGAGGATCTGACGAGCAAGGCGTTCATCCCCGATTTTCTGGACATCGGCAACAATCCGTCGAAGCGTATCTACCGTACCGGCGATCTCGGCCGCATCATCGAGCAGGGCGAGATTGAGTATCTCGGGCGCATCGACACGCAGGTGAAGATTCGCGGTTACCGCATCGAGATGACGGAAATCGAATCCGTCCTGATGGAGGTCCCGGGCATCGCCCAGGCCGTCGTCAACACGTATTCGCGCGATGGCGCGCCGCTCGAACTGGTCGCTTATTGCACCCTGAAGAAGGGCGTAAAGACGTTCCCGCACGAAAAGGCGGCTGAATTCCTCAAGGCCCGCCTGCCGCGCTATATGATCCCGGCCTATGTCGAGGTTCTCGATGAAATGCCGATGTTGCCGAGCAACAAGGCGGATCGGAAGAAACTCCCGCCTCCCAAAGGGCCGCGCTTCGTCGCCGGCGGTGACGGCGACTATGTCGCGCCGAAGGACGAGGTGGAGACCGTAATCGCGGAGGCCATGGCCCGCGTGCTCGAAATCAGCCGCGTATCGGTTGAGGATCACTTCTTCAACGCGCTTGGTGCTCACTCGCTGCTGATGGCGCAAGTGTCCGCCGACATCCGCGCCAAAATTCCCGGCGCGTCGGTATCGATGCGCGACATGTATCTAAACCCGACCGTCAGGAAGCTCGCCACCCACATCCGCGAGAATCGGGCGACCGCCGACGCGGCGATCTCCCTCTGCCATGTGCCGTCGCTATTCAGCTACTATATCTGCGGCGCTTCCCAGTTTGGCTTTTATGCCGCGTACGGGTATCTCGCCCTGCACGTCATCGTCTTTGCCTTCAACTACATTCTCGGCGCAACCGGCCTGGCCGATCTCTATATCCGCGCCGTCACACTTAATATCAGCGTATTCTTCGGCTTCTCGGCGATTCCGGTTCTGGCGAAATGGCTGCTTGTCGGACGCTGGAAGGCCGACCGATTCCCGATCTGGGGCCTGAAATTCTATCGCTTCTGGGTCGTCAAGACGCTCCTGCGCTACAGCCCGATGCTGCTGTTCGTGAACACCCCGATCTTCAATGTCTATCTACGGCTGCTCGGCGCGAAGATCGGCAAGGACGTCCTCGTCATGTCGCAGGCGTTCCCACTTTGTACGGATATTATTTCGATTGGCGACGGCTCGGTCCTGCGCAATGGCTCGCTCGTCACCGGGTTCAAAGCCGAAGCCGGCTATATCGTCACCGCCGACGTCAAGATCGGCAGCCGCGCCATTATCGGCGAGAACAGCACGGTCGATTGCGGCGCGACGATGGGTGACGGCAGCCGCCTGGCGCATGCCTCCTGCCTGCCGTCTGGCGCGTCCATACCTGCCGGAAAGACTTATCACGGCTCGCCGGCGCGCGAGGCCTCGTTCACGATTCCGGAAGCCGGCTCGCAGAGCGTCACGGCGCGCCGCAAGATTCTGTATTCGGCGTTTCACATGGGCTCGGCCCTGTTCTGGGTTTTTCCGGCGGTGCCGGTGTTCCTTTACTTCTTCTATCCCGACCTGTTCGGCCAAAGCCTGCTTGCTGTCGCCGACCGTCTGCCCGCGTTCACCCCCTTCATCCTGTCGATGATCGCGCTGGGATCAGCTGGCATCATCGGCGCGCTTTTCGTCCTCGCGCTGATCCGCGTCTGGGCGGTCCCGCGTGTCCTCAACCTTTTCCTGAACGAGAAGACAGATTACCCGCTGTATGGATTCCACTACTTCGTCTTCCGCATGATGACGACGGCCGTGAACCTGCCCTTCTTCAACATGCTGTTCGGCGACAGCGCCTATATCGTGCATTATCTGCGGCTCATCGGCGTCGATCTGTCAAAGATCATTCAGTCGGGATCGAATTTCGGCACTGATCAACAGTTCGACTCACCGTTCCTGTGCAAGGTGGGCACCGGAACGATGGTGTCGAGCACGCTGATCATGATCAACGCGAACTATTCGGGCACGTCGTTCCGGCTCGAACGATCATCGGTCGGCGCCGAGAACTTCCTCGGCAATATCATCCTCGTGCCACCGGGTTCGAAAGCGGGCGACAACTGCCTTCTCGCGACCAAGGTCATGCTGCCGATCGACGGCAAGGTGCGCAGCGATGTCGGGCTCCTCGGGTCGCCTGCCTTCGAGATTCCGCGCACAGTCGGTACGGACCGCAATTTCGCCGCCGAGTTGAAGCCGGAACAGAAGCGCCGCCTGCTGCGCTGGAAGCTCGCGGCCAACACCGCGAGCATGCTCTCCGTGATGGGGGCGCACTGGATTCTCGGCCTTGTCGGCCTGTTCGCTCTCTATTGGACGTTCAAGCTGTTCCCGGTCTACGGGATTGCGGCCTTGGCTGGCTCGGTGACGGCGATGCTCATCTTCTCCATCCTCTTCCTTGCGCTGATGGAGTGGTGGAGCATCGGTTTCCGCCGTCTGCAGCCAACACGCTGTTCGATCATGGATCCGTATTACTGGAAGATCGAGCATCACTGGAAGATGTCGGAAACCTTCCTGATGTTCCTGTTCGCCGGCACGCCGTTCAAGAACGTGGTCAGCCGCCTCCTGGGCACGAAGACGGGCAAATGCGTCTACGACGACGGCTCCGTCGCCACCGAACGGACCCTTGTCGAAGTCGGCGATTACTGCACGCTGAACGAATTCTCGATTCTGCAGTCGCACTCGATGGAAGACGGCATCTTCAAGTCCGACATGGTGCGGCTCGGTGCCGGCACGACTGTCGGCTCGAACACCCTCGTTCATTACGGCGTCACGACCGGCGAACAGGTCATCATCGATTCCGACTGCTTCGTCATGAAGGGCGAGACGCTGCCGGACAAGACCTACTGGCGGGGCAACCCGGCCACGCAGATCAGCGCCTGATCCGGCACTATTTGGACGGGCCGCCGCCGAGCTTCATGTTGATTCCGACCGACACGATGCTGATGCCAAGGTCGGACGTGCCGGAGAAAGGCGCGCCAAGATAACCCGGATCGCTGGCGTCGATGCTGATGTCCCCGTCACCCAGTCCCATAGAGTACAGATAGCTCGCCGAAAGCGTGGTGTAATCGCTGTACTTATAAGAAAGGCCGGCAGAGACCATGAACTGGTCGGTTTCCGGAAAGCGCGTGTCGCGGTTGTCGTCATCGAGCGGCGATATTTCATAACCGAGGCCCGCGCGCAGCGTCAGACGGTCGCTGACATCGTATTCGCCGCCGAGCGAGAACAGCCAGCCATCATTGTAGCGCAGATAAAGCGTCGTCAGCGTCGATCCCGAATTATCGACAACCGCAAGATCGCCAAGACGGCTCCAGTTGCTCCACTCGACCGTACCCAGCGCGCGGAAGCGGTCCGTGACCGCCTGGTTGATCCCGACACTCACAACCTCGGGCGTATCGAGCGTGGTGCCGGCCGGAATGGCTGTGCCTGCAACGACGAAGTCGCCGTCAACATCATGACGTATGGACGAGCGGAATCCGACGCCGATATCCGTCCCCTGCCAAGGCGTCAGCTGGAACCCGAGATTGAAGCCGAACCCGACATCGCTGGCGTCGAGTTCGACGTCACTGGCGGGCGCAAGGGGGTATGCGCTTGTCAGATCGGCGCTGAAATACTGCGCCTGAATGCCCGCGCCAACCGCGAAATAGTCGGAGAAGCGGTAGGACAGCATAGGATTGATGTTGATCGAGAACATCTCCGAAGAGCGCGAATAGATCTGCCCCGCCCAATCGTCGGGCGCTTCGGTTGACAGGCCGAACGGGCTTGAGATCGCAAGACCCATCACAATGTCTTCGGTCAGCCGGACGCCCACAAAAGTAGACGGCACCAGCGCGATCTCGCCGATATCCACACTGCTACCGGTATCAGGATCGATGTCGATTGACGGCAGGATCAGCGCTGCGTCGGCTTCGATCTCGAATCCCTGTACATGCGACAGCACCGCCGGGTTCCAATAGCTGTAGGAAAGCTGATCGCCCGCGGCGACGCCGGCGAGCGAGGTGCCGAAGCCCGCGGCGCTGTGGCTCCGGACAAGAAAGCCGCCGGCGTGCGCGGACTGCATCAAAGCAAGGCTGCCGGCGAACGTAAGGCAGAACAGAGCCGTGCAGCGGAACGTCGGCATGTAAGGTCATCCGATGATGGTGAACACCTCCGGAAGAGTGCCATTCAAATCTTATTAATAGGCTAACTATCTGACGTGTTTAGAGGTTATCCTTTTGGAGAACCTACGGTCGCCCAGGCACCGACAAGGCGCGGGTAAAAGACGCAGTGGCCGCCGTCGCCGGCTTCGGCCAGCAGCCTCTGGTCCAGCGTCTCGATTCCAATCTCCTCGGCAGTTGCTACACCGAGCTTGACGATCAGGGGCGTCAGACTGCGCAAGGATTCGACGACAAAACCTATTCCCGCGAGTTCTCCGCTGCCGGCGATCCGCGTGTAGCCCGCGAGCTTCGGCTCGAGGCCGCAATCCCGGAAGATCGCGTAAAGACTCGATCCCGTGTCGCCGTTACGGCCAGCCCGGCGATAAGCTTCGACGATCCAGCCGACACAGCGGCCAAGCAGCGGCAGCGGCGGCACTGCCGCAGCGGAGCTCATATCCATCTCGATGAACGAGACGATGGCGCCCGGACGCAGTTTCGCCAGAAGCGGGCGGATAAGATCCCGCGGCTCGGCGTTGTGGACGAGAATGAAGCGGCCAATCACGGCGTCAAAGCCGGCATAGCCGTCATAGGCCTCGATCGAGGAAACCTTGAAACTCGCTTGCGCCTTGCCGAGAGCTTTTAGCCGGGCCGAGGCAAGCGCAATTGCATCGGGCGAGATGTCGATGCCGACGACGCGGCCTGTTTCGCCGACGAGTTCGGCCGCGATCGAGGATACGTCGCCGACGCCGCACCCAAGATCCAGAACCTTCTGTCCGCGAGCAAGGCCGCACCTTGTGAGTACGTCCGATGTTGCGTCGGAAAAGAACGCCGCCTGCTGTTCAAGCCGCAGCAACTCGCGATCGGAATGGCCAAGCACATACTCTGGAGCAGGATTTACCGACATGTACGCAACCCCCGGTGCCGGCCGCACGCCAGCTCGCTTCTTTTATACGCCTTTTGTATGAGATGCACGGGTCTTCTCCTAAAGAGCCCGTACATCTTTGAATGCAAGACTGCGGGTAGAGAGATCAATGTCATGCGCCCGGCCCGCAAGACCATCCATACGGCATTCGCCGATATTGCCGTTCTGGAGACCCATGGATCCGGAACCCCGGTTCTGTTGCTGCACGGGAACTCCACCTGCAAGGAAGTGTTCCGGGCGCAGATCGAGGGCGAGGTCGGCCGCACCGCCCGTCTGATCGCCATCGACCTGCCGGGCCACGGCGAGTCCGGCAACGCCCCTTCGGCCGCGACCTATTCCATCCCAGGCTATGCCGATACCGTTGCCGCCGTACTCGATGACATGAAGATCGACGATGTCATCCTGCTCGGATGGTCGCTTGGCGGGCATGTCGCACTGGAGTTGCTGCAGCGCCGCGCCGGCATCAAGGGAGTGATCCTTGTCGGGGCGCCGCCATTCGGCCGCGGACTGACAGGAATGCTCCGCGCCTTCCATTTGAACCCGGCGCTTCTGCTGGCGACCCGCGCCAGACTCGACCGGGGTGAAATCGAGCAACTGGCCCGCATTTGTTTCGGCGGCGGCGCCGATCCCCATCTGACCGCGATGATCGCCCGCACCGACCCCAAAGCGCGGCGCGCGCTGTTCCGCAGCCTCATCCAAGGCCGCGGCGTCAATCAAAGGGAGGCGGCGGAGCAGAGTCCCGTGCCGCTGGCGATCATCAATGGCGCTCACGAACCCTTTGCGCGGATCGAGTATCTGGAGAGCCTCGACTACGATAATCTCTGGGATGGCTGCTGCCATATTATTGATGATTGCGGGCACGCCCCATTCCTTGAACAGCCCGAGGCCTTCGACCGGCTGCTGCTTCGCTATCTCCGGCAGATCACCGAAAAAGCAACCGTCACCCGGCGGTCTGCTCCGGAGAGACGCCTCGCCCGCCCAGGACGTTGAGCGCCGGCTGCATGGGCGGCGCATGGGTCGGCAGTGTGCTTTCCGCTCCAAACAGTTTCGAGCGTTCCGCCGCGGAAGAATGCAGGAACGGATTACGCTCCAGCACGCTCCCGCGGAATGTCGGGCAGTGAATCGCCATCAAGCTGATGGGTTTCGCGAGGCTGGGATATTCCCTCGGCGGGCATAGCGCCTTGAAACCGAAGACTCGCCGGTAGAAAGCCTGGTGCTCGGCGCGGACCGTTGCCAGCGCGATATCGGCTTCGAAAAACTCCGACGCCAGAAAGCACAACCGGACCGTTGCATAGGGAAGCTCGGGATAGCGGCGGGCCAGCGTCTCGTTTGCCACGAAACGGGTCGGATCGATGATCGTCAGGCCGCGCTCGATCTCGGGTCTCAGGAGGTCCGAGAAAACAGGCATTCCAGGCCCTTCCGGATGCTCCGGGCTCAATACATGGATGCGGATCGAACTGGCCATCTCGCCATCGATGAACGTCCCGAGAATCCAGACATTCGGGCTCTCGTCGTAGGAGTCGGCAAAGCGCTTGGTGAAATTGCGGGAAATGGCACCTTCGCGAACATAGGCGTCATAGCGGAGCCTGTAAGCAGTCTCGAGATCGCGCCCTGTGACCAGGCGGCGGCAATCGAGAATGTCCTGAAAATCGACCAGACGCTCGGAGAAACCGCGCCCCGCTTCCGCGACAGCAACCATTACCTGCTCCCAAGGGCTACACCACCCTGCCCGAGGGAATATCTTAACTATTTGTTAACTAAATGAAAGCCGAAGTTGTAGGCGCTCGGGAGCTACCTCGTTGAGACAAAGCGACTAATTCCTGCTCAAGCGCAGGAATGTCATGCCCGCTCAGATCGATGTCCGGAGACAGATAAAATTTGACGGGTAAAGTACAACGGATGTTAGTCCCTTCAGTATAGCTTTATTGGAATTGCGAGGACACCCGTAATTCCATGCAGGCCGCCGGCACCAACAGCCGTAAATCAGAGAATCTACCCGAGAAAATCTATATCTCGACAGTAGATGCTTTGTATTCGGACGGCAGATCTCTCTTTGTGGGCTCGCTGAGCGCAATTGTTGCTGCGCTCGTGACCTATTGGAAGAGCGGCGAGCCGGCGCTTTTAGCCTGCGCGCTCGCCACAGTTGCGCTCGGCGTTCTGCGAATAGCCGAAATGCGCAGATATGCGGGCTCGCGTCCGGACACGATCGAGGACGCGCGCCGCTGGGAGGCCCGCTACATCAGGATGTCGGGGGCCAATGTCCTCGTTCTCGGCGTATGGTGCTTCCTGTGCTTCGCCCTGACGCAGGACGCCGCGATCCATCTCATCAGCTTTTCGATGGTGCTGGCCTATCTGCTCGGCATCGCCGGCCGCAATTTCAGCAGCGACCGCCTGGTCGTCATCCAGACCTCCTGCGCGGCGGTCCTGATGATCGGCGGCCTGCTCTATCAGAACAGCATCTATTACCATTTCCTGGCGCTGCTGTTTGTCCCGTTCTTCATCAGCATCCGCATAATCGCCACGCGGCTGCGGAACGTTCTTTTCGACGCCGTCATTGCGAAACATGACATCGAGTCGCTCGCCAACCGCTTCGACACGGCGCTCACCAACATGCCGCACGGCTTGTGCATGTTTGATGGGCAGAAAATTGTCGTTGTTACAAATGGACGTTTCAACGAACTCCTCGGGCTCTCCGCCGATATTGATGTGCGCGGCATGCATGCTGACGAACTATGTGCGGCTTGCATTGCCAATGGCATGATCCCTCCGGCACGCAGCGAACGTTTTACATCGCGATTCATGGAGGCCTTGGCCAATCCCAAGCGCAAATCCGTTTCACTGCCGCTGCAGGGGCGCAAGACCCTGCAGCTGACTTTCCAGCCGATGGCCGACGGCGGCAGCGTCATGCTTGTCGAAGATATCACCGAGCGGCGGCGCGCCGAAGCCAAGATCGAGCGCCTGGCGCGGTTCGACACGCTGACCGGGCTTCCGAACCGCATGACCTTTACCGAGCGATTCGAATACGAACTGTCGTCCCGCAACAGCGCGCTTGCCGTTCTGTTTGTCGATCTCGACCAGTTCAAACAGGTCAATGACACGCTCGGCCATCCTTGCGGCGACGCCCTCCTGTGCGAAGTCGCCGACCGCCTGCGCTCGGTCGTGCGTCGGGGCGATGTCGTCGCGCGCTTCGGCGGCGACGAATTTGTCGTCCTGCAGAATCCGTCGGACGGAACCGAAAGCGCGGCGCTCCTCGCCCGGCGCATCATCCAGGCGATCGAGCAGAGCTTCAATATCGACGGCCATCAGATCATGATCGGCGCAAGCATCGGCATTGCGCTGTCGCCCGGCGATGGCAACAGCACGGGCCAGTTGCTGAAGAACGCCGACATCGCCCTATACCGCGCCAAGGCCGACGGCCGGGGCGTCTACCGGTTCTTCGAACCCGAGATGGACGAGACGGCGCGTGCGCGGCGTATTCTGGAACTCGAACTGCGCGAAGCTCTGGCGCGGGAGGAGTTCGAGGTATTCTATCAGCCGATCATCGACATCAAGACCGGCAAGCCGGCTTCCTACGAGGCGCTGCTGCGCTGGCGTCACCCTCAGCGCGGCATGGTCTCGCCGGGCGAGTTCATCCCGGTCGCCGAGGAGATGGGCCTCATCGTCGACATCGGAAACTGGGTTCTGCGCAAGGCGTGCAGCGACTGCAAGATCTGGCCCTCGGACATCCGGGTGGCGGTCAACCTCTCGCCGCTGCAGTTCCGCCGCGCCAACGTGGTCGCGGTGGTGGCGGATACGCTCAAGGAAACCGGCCTTGCCCCCCACCGTCTTGAGCTTGAAATCACCGAGTCCGTACTTATGGACGATACGGAAGCCGCGGGCATAGCTTTGCAGAAGCTGCGCGATCTCGGCGTAACGACAGCGCTCGACGATTTCGGTACGGGCTATTCGAGCCTGAGCTACCTTCACGCCTTCCCGCTCGACAAGATCAAGATCGATCGCTCGTTCCTTGAAGACATCGATACGGACAAGAAAGCGCTGACGCTGTTGCGCGGCGTGGCCCGGCTGAGCGCAGAGCTCGGCATGTCGGTTGTCATGGAAGGCGTCGAGACCAATGAGCAGCTAGCGGTCCTCGTCAAGGAAGGCAGCTTCACCAATGTGCAGGGCTTCCTGTTCGGCCGCCCGATGCCGGTCGCGAATATTATTGATCTTCACGGCCTCGATCAGCCGAGCGCTCGCGTCGCCTGACGCTCCAGCAATCCCCTTCCAATCGTCGCAACTCGCGTGCCGCGGCCTTGACTCTTACTTGGTCTCAAGATAGAACAAAACATGAACAACATGGCATTGCCATTGTCGCGGCGGGATAAAGGCGCTTTCAACCCGAAAGCCGCCAAGGATTGCATAACCTTCGGTTTTCCGGAGGCCGACCGGCGTGTCGGCGGATTGCCGAAATCCGCGTTGCATGAATTTTTTCCAGCGCAGAGCCAAGATGGGGCGGCGGTAACGGGCTTTGCGCTCGCACTGATGCTGCGTGCCCAGGAGCAGGGGCAAACGATCGTCTGGGTCCGGCAGGATATGGTTGCGCATGAATATGGCGCGCTCTACGCGCCGGGCCTTGCCGCATTCGGCGCCGATCCGTCGTCGATCATCCAGGTGCGGGTTTCGGATTCACTCTCCGCGGTGCGGGCCGCGCATGAGGCCCTGCAGTGTTCTGCTCTCGGCGCGGTGGCGCTTGAGATCTGGGGCGGCCCGAAGGTGCTCGATCTGACGGCAACGCGGCGGCTCCTCCATCGCGCCACGCTTTCGCAGACGCCCTGTTTCCTTATGCGTATGTCGGGCGAGCCGGCGCCGAACGCTGCCTTCAGCCGGTGGCGCGTTCGTGCAGCCGCCTCCCGCGCGATGGCCGCAAATGCCCCGGGCCATCCGGCTTTCGAGATTTCTTTGTTGCGTCATCGGGGGGGCGTCCCTCCCCAGCGTTTTCGCATGGAATGGGATTGTGACCTCCGCATATTCCGGGAAACGCCGCTATCTCGCGCTTTGGCTCCCTCTATTGCCCGCAGACCGGCTGCGCCGGATGTGGCAGAGGCGCAGCGAAAAGCCGGATGAACGGCCGCTTGTCATTGTCGCCAAGGTCAAGGGCGCGCTCCGTGTCGTCCATACAGACTGGCGCGCGCGCGAACTCGGGCTTTCGCCCGGTCTCACCCTGGCAGACGCACGGGCACGTATCCCCGACCTGAAGATCGCCGACGAGGACGCGGCGGCTGACGTGGCGATGCTCGATCGCATCGCCGACTGGTGCGACCGCTATACACCTCTCGTGGGCATGGATGGCGCGGACGGCCTCATCCTCGACATCACGGGTTGCGCGCATCTGCTCGGCGGCGAGGCCGCGCTGCGTACGGATCTCATGGAACGGCTCATGCGCCTTGGTTTCACCGCCCAAAGCGCCGTCGCGGCGACGCCTGACGCGGCGCGTGCGATGGCCCGTTTCACCGGAGGCGGTATATGCCCGCCCGGTGCGGACTATGAAGCCATCAAGTCTCTTCCCGTCGCGGCCCTCGGCGTTGAAGACGAAATCGTGACCGCGCTCGCCCGTGCCGGCCTGAAGACCATACACGATCTTGCCATCCGCCCGCGCGCGCCCCTGGCCGCGCGCTTCGGCACCACTCTTCTCGACCGCCTGCTACGTACGCTCGGAGAAATCGATCATCCCGTCTCGCCGCGGCGCCCTCTGCCCGATCTTGCCGCTGAGCGGCGTTTTGCCGAGCCGGTTTCGCTCGCGGACCAGATCGCCGCTGCACTGCAGGGTCTCGCTCATGAACTCACGCCGCATCTCGAAGAACGGGGAACAGGCGGGCGGCATTTCGAGGCGAGCTTTTTCCGCGCCGACGGTGCCGTGCGCCGCATCTCGATCCTGTCCGGCCACCCCTTGCGGAATGCAAAGACACTGGCAAAGCTTTTTTCCGAGAAGCTCGATGCACTCACGGACCCTCTCGACCCCGGCTTCGGTTTCGATCTCATCCGGCTGTCGGTCACGGCTACGGAAGCTTTTCTATCCGTGCAATCCGATCTCGGCGGCGGGACGGATAATGGCGAGGAAGTTGCCGAACTGATCGACCGCCTCGGTGCCCGTTTCGGCACAGCGCATGTACAAAGGCTTGTTATCCGGGATAGCCACGTCCCTGAACGTGCGGCATGCACGGCGCCGGCCATTGCACCGGCCGGAAGGACGGCCCCGTGGCGTGCGCAGCCCGGCGAGCCGCCAATACGCCCTATCAGTCTGTTCGAGCCGCCCGAACCCGTGGAGACCGTGGCCGAGGTTCCGGACGGTCCGCCCATACGCTTTCTCTGGCGGCGTGTCATGCATGACGTCACGCATGCCGAAGGCCCCGAACGCATCGCGCCGGAATGGTGGCGCTGCACAAAGGGGCTGACACGCGACTATTTCCGCGTCGAGGACAGCGAAGGCCGCCGCTTCTGGCTTTACCGCGGTGGAATGTACGGACATGATTCCGAACATCCCCGCTGGTTTGTGCACGGATTATTCGCATGAGATATGCCGAACCGGTCGTTGCTTCGAATTTTTCCTTTTTGCGCGGCGCGTCCTGCGCGGAAGATCTCCTCATCCGCGCACTGGATCTCGGCTACAGCGGCATGGGGATCGCCGATCGCAACACGGTCGCGGGCGTGGTTCGCGTCTATTCCGCGCTGAAGACCGCGCAATGTCGGACGCGCGAGGAGCTTGGCCGGGAACATCCTTTTAAACTCATGGTCGGCGCCCGCCTCTCCTTGTGTGACGGGACGCCCGATATCGTCGTCTATCCCGAAAACAAGGCCGGCTGGGCCCGGCTGTGCCGTCTGCTCACAACCGGAAACCGGCGCGCTGAAAAGGGTGAGTGCATTCTTGGCTTGGACGATCTCATAGCCGATACGCGCAATCTTCTTCTTATTCTCATGCCGCCACGCGAACCGCGCGGCTGCGCTGATGCTCTGGCGAAGCTGGCCGGGACTGCTGCAGGCTCGCTCTGGCTCGGCGCCACAATGCAGCGCAGCGGCAATGACCGCCGCCGTCTCGCCGACATGGCCGCGATGGCGCACCAATATGGCGTGCCGCTGATCGCGACCAATGACGTCATCTATGACACGCCTGCCAAACGGCCTTTGCAGGACATTATCACCTGCATCCGCGAAGGCCTGAAGATCGAGAATGCGGGGCGGCTGCTCGAAGCCAATGCCGAGCGGCATATGAAGCCGCCCGCGGAGATGCAGCGCCTGTTCCGCGACGCTCCGGAAGCGCTTGTGGAAACGCAGCACTTCCTTGCACGGATGAACTTCTCGCTTGCCGAACTCAAGCCCGATTATCCCGACGAACCCGTGCCACCCGGCAAGACCGCGCAAAGCCATCTTGAGGATTTGTGCTGGCGCCGTGCCTGTATGCGCTACCCCGACGGGGTTCCCCCGAAAACCGAACGGCTGTTGCGCGAGGAACTGAAATTCATCGCCGAAACCGATTACGCGCGCTACTTCCTGACGATCCACGACATCGTCCGTTTCGCTGAAAACAGGGGTATCCTTTGTCAGGGACGCGGCTCTGCCGCGAACTCCGTCGTCTGCTTCATTCTCTCCATCACCAATGTTGATCCGGAAGAGATCGATGTTCTGTTCGCGCGCTTCCTCTCCAAGGAACGCGAGGAGCCGCCGGACATTGACGTCGATTTCGAACACGAGCGGCGCGAGGAAGTCATCCAATATATGTACGAACGTTATGGCCGGGAGCGTGCCGCGATCGCGGCGACGGTAATTTCCTATCGCCCGCGCAGCGCCATTCGCGAAGTCGGAAAGGTGCTGGGCCTTACCGAGGACGTGACCTCCGCGATCGCCTCTACCGTCTGGGGCTCGTGGGGCGACGAACTCCCCGACGGCCATGTCCGCCAGGCCGGCCTCGTACCGTCAAACCCCGAGATCGCGCGCGCCGTCCACTTCGCCAATCAACTGATCGGGTTTCCCCGCCATCTCTCGCAACATGTCGGGGGTTTCATCCTGACGCGCGGACGGCTCGACGAAATCGTGCCTATCGGCAATGCGGCCATGGAAAGCCGGACCTTCATCGAATGGGACCGCAACGACATCGCCGTGCTCGGTCTGATGAAGGTCGATGTGCTCGCGCTCGGCATGCTGACATGCCTGAAAAAGGCACTGGACATGCTGCGCGATCACGAAGGCGTGGAGCACAGCCTGGCCTCGATCCCGCGCGACGACATCGCCGTCTACGACATGCTGTGCAAGGGCGATTCCATCGGCGTGTTCCAGGTCGAGAGCCGAGCTCAGATCAACATGCTGCCGCGGCTGAAGCCGCGGACTTTTTACGATCTCGCCATCCAGGTCGCCATCGTTCGCCCCGGCCCGATCCAGGGTGATATGGTTCATCCGTATTTACGACGAAGGAGCGAGAAGGAGAAAGCCGAGCTTCCTTCACCCTCGCCGCCGCACGATCCCGACGAACTGCGCGAGGTGCTCGGCAAGACGCTCGGCGTGCCGCTGTTCCAGGAACAAGCGATGCGGCTGGCCATCGTCGCTGCCGATTTCACGCCAGACGAGGCCAACGAGCTGCGCCGCGCGATGGCGACGTTCCGTCATGTCGGCACAATCCAGAACTTCGAGAAGAAGATGGTCGATGGCATGGTGCGGCGCGGCTATGAGCGCGCATTCGCCGAGCGTTGCTTCAAACAAATCGAAGGCTTCGGCTCCTACGGATTTCCGGAAAGCCACGCCGCTGCTTTCGCCCACCTCGTCTATGTTTCGTCATGGATCAAATGCCATCATCCGGCAGTGTTCGCCGCGGCGCTGCTCAATTCGCAGCCGATGGGCTTTTATGCTCCGGCACAGATCGTGCGTGATGCGCAGGAACACGGGGTCGAGGTGCGCCCCGCAGATCTCAATCACAGCTTCTGGGACAACACGCTGGAGCGCGCCGATGACGATGCGCCCGCGCTGCGGCTTGGCCTGCGGCAGATCGATGGCTTCCGCGAAGACTGGGCCGAAGCTGCTGCGGCAGATCGCGGCTCGCCCTATCCGGACATCGACACCTTTGCACGAAAGACCGGCTTGCCAAGCCGCGCGCTTGAGCTTCTGGCCGATGCCGATGCCTGCCGTTCGGTCGGCCTCGACCGCCGCGAGGCGCTGTGGGCCGTGCGCCGCCTGCCGGGCAAAGAGGCGCTGCCGCTCTTCGCTCATGCCGACACCGCCGAACTCGCACCGGAACCTGATGCACATCTGCCCACGATGCACCTCGCGGAGCACGTCGTGACCGACTACCAGACCATGCGCCTGTCGCTAAAAGCGCATCCTTTGTCATTTCTGCGTGGTCGCTATTGCGCGGAAAACATAAGAAGCTGTGCGGACAGTGCGGCGCTCAAGGACGGCGCATTCTGCAGGACGGCAGGCATCGTTCTCGTGCGTCAGCGCCCGGGTGAAGGCAAGGCAATCTTCATGACCCTCGAGGACGAGACCGGGATCGTCAATGTTGTACTGTGGCAAAGCCAGTTCCAGAAGTTCCGGCGTGAGGTCATGGCATCGCGCCTGCTCGAAGTTCGCGGCAAGATCCAGAGGAGCGAGGAAGGAGTCGTCCATATCATGGCGACTCATCTCATCGACCGCAGCGCCGATCTTCGTCATTTGCCCGAAATGACTGGACCTGATCGGGATATGCACCACACCGGAGAACTACCACAGTACCACCGAAACTCCGGTCATCCTCGGAATGCGCGTATTATTCCAAAATCAAGAGACTTTCATTAAAGCATCCCCGCGACTCGCGTGCATACGGTCAAATCAGCCGCGCGCGGCGAACACCAAAACGTGTATTAAGTGGAGCAAATCGTTCCCGCATCGCCTCACGCATTCCACAATTCGGCATTGTCTTGCGCCGCGTTTTCCTCCACAGGAGCCCATCAAAGATGTTTGACGCCAAAAGCCTGCTCGACCAGTTTCTCGGCGGCGGTAATTCTCCGCATGGCGGTCCCGGACGGCCCAGCCAGCAGACACCTGGCGGCGGCGGCTTTGATCTCTCTCAGCTTGGCAATCAACTGGGCGGCTTGGGAGGGCTCGGTGGTGGCGCTCTCGCCGGCGGCCTTGCAACGATCCTCCTGACCTCGAAGAAGGGCCGCAAACTCGGCGGCAAGGCATTGCAGCTCGGCGGCATGGCCGTCGTCGGCGCTCTGGCCTATCGAGCCTATCAGAATTACCAGGCGGGCCGCCCCCCGGCGGTTTCGGCAAACGGAACACCCTCCCTGCCTGCACCGGAAGGCACGCCGTTCAATCCGGCCACCGAGACCGATCAGCAACTTCTCGGGCAGAGCCTTTTGCGCGCCATGATCGCCGCGGCGAAAGCCGACGGTCATGTAGATGCCGAGGAACAGGCGAATATTTTTGCCCAGCTTGACCGCCTTGCGCTCGACAGCGAAGCAAAAGCCTTTGTCATTGACGAACTGCGCGCGCCGCTCGATGTCGATTCAGTCGCGCGGGCTGCACGTACTCCGGAGGAAGGTGCCGAGATATATACGGCCTCTCTCCTGGCAATTGACGTGGACAATCCGGCTGAGCGCGGCTACCTCGCCCTGCTCGCCGCCCGCCTCAATCTCGACGACGCGCTCGTCCAGCATCTCCACAAGACCGTCGAAGGCGCGAGCGAGCCTGCCTAATACATCTAGCGCAGAATATCTGCGAGCTTCTCCGGCTTCGTGTCATGACGCGAAAGATCGAGGCCGGCCAGAAGATCCGCAATATGACTCTTCATCAGTGATGAGGCCTCGCTGGCATTGCCCTTGGCGATCGCCTCGACGAGCGCGCTGTGGGCATCGCACTTACATGTCGTCTCGCGGTTCGCCCAGTAAAGAGCGATGATCAGCGACGAGTGGGAAACAAGATCGCGCACAATTTCCGTCAGAACCGAATGACCCGCAATTTCGGCGATCTCGACATGGAAATGTGCCGAGAGGGCGATCGCATCGCCGTCCTCGTCATCCTTTCTCGCCTGCTTTTCGCTGACGAGATGCTGACGCAACCGCCCGATATCGGCTGGCGTGGCATTCTTTGCCGCAAGACCGGCGAGCTTGGTTTCGATCAGGGTGCGGGCCTCGAAAACCTCGCGCGCCTCCTTGCGCGACGGCTGGGCAACGAACGCCCCGCGATTCGGCTCAAGACGCGCCAGACGATCATGGGCAAGCGCCTGCAGGGCCGCACGTACCGCCGTCCGGCTGACAGAATAGATAGATCCCAGTTCGTCTTCGGGCAGTTTGGTGCCCGGGGCGAGACGCCGGCTGATAATGGCGTCGCGCAGGCCCCTGTAGACCGGCAGCCAGCGGGCGGTGGGTTTTGCGTTCGAGGCCTTCGGATCGTCGAGCATGGCATTCACAAGGAGGCGTGCACGCCGTAGGGAGAATCGTTGCCCGGCCGGCACCACGGGATGCGAACGAGGTGTCACATCGGATGCGTGCAGGTCAATCCTCCCCTTGGATTGGTGAGAGATCGGCATAGATTCCGGCATATGGCTTGCCCCTCGGGGGCGCATATCCGCCGACCTTTGACGTCTGCAGGCCAAGCCCGCCCAGGGCTTCGGCAAATTTCACGGCGCAGGCGACACCGTCGAGCACTGGAACGCCATGCCGCTCGGAGAGTCGTCCGGCGAGGTCGGCCATCCCGGCGCACCCCAGGACGATGGCTTCCGCGCCGTCTTCGTCGAGCGCCCGCTTTATTTCCGCAGAAATCTTCTCGCTCGCATTCGAGCCGGGCACTTCGAGATCCAACACCGGGATTTCCGACGCACGCACCCGCGCACAGCGGCTTGCAAGCCCATATTTCGCAAGATTGTGTTCGATCGCCGGGATCGACCGGGCAAGAGTTGTCACCACGCTGAACTTCCCGGAGACGAAACTCGCCGCATGAAACGCGGCCTCCCCGATCCCGATCACCGGTGCCGAAACCGCGCAGCGCGCCGCGTCCAGCCCCGTGTCGTCGAAACAGGCAATGATATAGGCATCGGCGTCCGGCCGCTTGCGCATTTCACCGATCAATCCGGGCACCGAGAAAACCTCGTCGAAATAACCCTCGATGCTCGGCGGACCGTCCGGCGGATTGACGGCTGTAACCACGGTTCCCGGCGCGGCTACCACCCGGGCCGCCATGCCGATCTTTTCGGTCATGGAAGCCGTCGTATTCGGATTGACAACAAGAATCTGCATAAAACGAAACCTACACTTCGCCGCCCAGATAAAGCTTTTTGACGCGCTCGTCGTTCAGCAGATTGGCGGATTCTCCGCTGAGAGCCACGCTGCCCGTCGTCAGCGCATAAGCGCGTTGCGAGATTCGCAGGGCCATACGCGAGTTCTGTTCCACAAGGAGAACACTGACCTTATCGTCCCGATTGATCGCAACGATCGAGCGCGCGATATCCTGGACCAGCTTAGGTGCGATACCGAGCGACGGCTCGTCGAGCAGGAGCAGTTTCGGACGCGCCATGAGAGCGCGGCCAATGACCAGCATCTGCTGCTCACCTCCGCTCATCGTCCCGGCCGCTTGGGAATAGCGCTCCTTAAGTCGCGGAAAACGCGTAAGCACCATATCGAGCGATTGGCGTATCTCCGCCTTGTCGCTGCGGGTGAAGGCCCCCATCAACAGATTATCACGTACCGACATATAGGAAAAAACGCGGCGGCCTTCCGGCACCATTGAGATGCCGAGGCGCACCACCTCGTCGGAGGGCGTGCCGTCGATGCGCTTGCCGCCGAAATGAATCTGCCCCTGGCGAATTTTCCGAAGACCGGTAATTGCCCGCAGAATCGAGGACTTGCCCGCTCCGTTGGCGCCGATCAACGCCACCGTCTCGCCTTCGTTGACCGAAAGGGAAACGCCTTTCAAGGCGTATACGTGATCGTAGTAGAGGTGGACGTCGTCGAAGGAGAGAAGTTGCATCATGCTACATTCCGATCGACGCATCTTCGGCACCGAGATAGGCCTCGATGACCTGCGGGTTTTCCTGAATTTCCTTCGGCGTACCTTCGGCGATCTTTTGGCCGAAATTGATCACGACGATGCGGTCGGAGATTTTCATCACGGCCGGCATGTCGTGTTCGACAAGGAGCACGGTGACGCCGCGGTCGCGCACGCCGCGCACGATATCGAGTGCCCGGCGGGTCTCATCATGGTTCATGCCGGCGAAGGGCTCGTCGAGCAAAAGGACGGTGGGATTGGTCGCGAGTCCGATCGCGATACCAAGTGCGCGCAGATGGCCATGCGGAAGATTGCTGGCAATCTCGTTCCGCTGATGGCCCAGTCCCAGAAAGTCGATGATCTCGTCCGCCGAACGCGCGAACTCTTTCTCATCTTCCTGAGCCGTTTTTGTTGCGAAGAAGAACCCGAGGAGATTGGCACGCGAACGCAGATGATGCGCAATTATGACATTATCGCGTACCGTCATTGTCTTGAAGATGGTCGTTTCCTGGAATGTCCGCACAATCCCCATACGGGCAACTGTGTGAGGCGCGAGGCCGGAAATCCTTTTTCCGCAGAAGCGGACCTCACCGGACGTCGGCGACAGGAACGACGCAATCAGCTTGAACAGAGTGGATTTGCCTGCACCGTTGGGCCCGATCACCGACAATATCTCGTTTTCGCGTACGTTGAACGAGATGTCGTTGTTGGCGACAAGGCCACCAAAACGCTTGGTCAACGCTGAGACTTCAAGAATGTCGGCCATCCGCTACCCCTGACTCTGGCTGCGCAACCGAATGCTCAAAAGCCCGTTCGGCAGGACGAGCATCAATGCAATCAGGATGGACGAGAAGATGAGGAGCTGAAAGCTGCCGGTCTGGAACAGGAGATCCCAGCCGAAATACAGTACGAACGTGCCGAGCATCGGTCCCAGGACATAACCCCGCGATCGTGAAGCTCGATGGATAGATCGATTGCGAGATCGCGGCGAACATCGCGCCGCCGATGCCGCCGAGGAAAGACGACAGTGCGTAGGCGAGGATGCGCATATAGGCAATGTCGACGCCGATCGAGGACGCGAGTTCCTCGTTCTGTTGCAGCGATTGGCAGATATGGCCGATCCGCGAATGCACGAGCCGGTAGAGGCCCGCGAAGCAGATCACCATCAGAGTGACAGCAGTAAAGTAGAACGCCAGGCGTGGGTTCGAGAGCGTCGCGAAATCCGGAATGATGGTCACGCCAAATATGGTGACAGAGCCCGGCAACGGAATGCTGACAATCCCGCGCGCCCCATTCGTTATCGGCACTGCGAGGGCCAGCAGCCGAGCAACTTCGGTCAGTGTCAGTGTGACCATGGCGAAGTAGACGCCGCGCAACCGGAGGATAGGCAAGCCGATCAGCACGCTGACCAGCGCACAGAAAATTCCAGCGAGCGGCAGGGTCAGCCAGAACGAGACGCCATATGTCATTACGAGGATCGCCGACACATAGCCGCCGAGCAGCGCAAACGCGCCCTGTCCGATATTGATGCGTCCGATA
>LNFM01003802.1_pt1 | contig 35397 bp, 35 predicted proteins | sample 596031 | NCBI WGS metagenome assembly LNFM01 (sample SAMN04254537, study PRJNA301005) | activated carbon metagenome | isolation source: dual media filters at the Ann Arbor, Michigan drinking water treatment plant | place: USA: Ann Arbor
TGTTCTTGACTTCGCCTTCGATCTGGCTGCCCACGGGATGCGTTTCCGCAAAGACTTCCCACGGGTTGCGCTGCGTCTGCTTCAGGCCCAGCGAAACGCGACGCTTGGCGCTGTCGATCTCCAGCACCATGACGTCAACCTCTTGCGAGGTGGAAACGATCTTGCCGGGGTGCACGTTCTTCTTGGTCCAGGACATTTCCGAGACGTGGACCAGACCTTCGACACCGGCTTCCAGCTCCACGAAGGCGCCGTAGTCGGTGATGTTGGTCACGCGGCCCTTGTGGACCGTGCCGATGGCGTACATCTTTTCAACGGCATCCCACGGATCGGACTGCAGCTGCTTCATGCCCAAGCTGATGCGGTGGGTTTCCTTGTTGATCTTGATCACCTGGACCTTGACGGTCTCGCCGATGTTCAGGATTTCCGAAGGATGGTTCACCCGACGCCATGCCATGTCGGTGACGTGCAGCAGGCCGTCGACACCACCAAGGTCCACGAACGCACCGTATTCGGTGATGTTCTTGACCACGCCGTCGACCGTCTGGCCTTCGGTCAGGTTGCCGATCACTTCGGCGCGCTGCTCGGCACGCGACTCTTCCAGGATCGCACGACGCGACACAACGATGTTGCCCCGACGACGGTCCATCTTCAGAATCTGGAACGGCTGCTTCATGCCCATCAGCGGGCCGGCGTCGCGCACCGGGCGCACGTCAACCTGGCTACCCGGAAGGAACGCCACAGCGCCACCAAGGTCCACCGTGAAGCCACCCTTGACCCGGCCGAAGATCGCGCCGTCGACGCGGGTTTCCGACGCATAGGCTTTCTCAAGCCGATCCCAGGCCTCTTCGCGGCGGGCCTTCTCACGGGAAATCTGGGCTTCCCCGCGCGAGTTCTCGACGCGGTCCAGATAAACTTCAACCTCGTCGCCCACATTGATGTTGGGCTGCTCACCGGGGTTTGCGAATTCTTTCAGGTCGATGCGGCCTTCCATCTTGTAGCCGACATCGATAATGGCCTGGCCCGCCTCGATGGCGATCACACGGCCTTTGACAACGGTTCCCTCTTCGGGCGTGTCAATCTCGAAGCTTTCCTTCAACAGGGCTTCGAAGTCTTCCATGGTTGCTTTAGCGCACATATAGATCAGTTTCCTTTTCTCGTGTTTTCACTGGCCTTGCGGTTGGCTCCGCCGGTCTTTGCTGCTGCCGTTCAGAAAATTTCCGACCGTCCGGAAAACCGGGCCGACCGAGACTCCTGTCAGGATGCCGGGCCTATAGCCGCAATCCACCAGTCAGGCAAGGGAAACCCCACCCATGCGCAGCCAAGCGCAGTGCAGGCAGCACTTGCCGGCCGGATGTCCAACCAAGGCCGATGTCACCGTGCCGGCTGAAACCGCGATGGCACCCGCGCTCGTGCGCGGCGGTCCATTTCCGCGTTGATCTCTGCACCCAGCAGCACCATCACCGTCGACAACCAGACCCACAGCATCAGGATCACCACGGCTGCCAGCGACCCATAGGTCTCATCATAGCTGCCGAAATTGCGCACATACCACCCCAGTCCCGCCGAAGTCAGGATCAGCCCGAGCGCCGCAAAGACAGCCCCCGGCGTGATCCATGTCCAGGCGGCATCCGGGCGGTTCGGACCCCAGTAATAGACCGCTGCCAACCCCGCCACCAACAGCACAAACATCAGCGGCCAACGCAGCGCAAGGATCACGTCACCCATAGGATCGCCCAGCGCATCGGCCAGGAAGGGCAGCGCCGCGACCGCCGCGCCCAGCACAACCACCGTCACGATCCCAGCCAGGGTGAAGCCAAGCGCCACAAGGTTCAGCCGCACGAACCCCCGCGCATCCTTCACGTCATAGGCAATGTTCAACGCCTCGATCAGCGCCTTCGTCCCACCATTGGCCGACCACAGCGCGATCAGCAGTGCCACCAGCGCGGTCAGCGACAGCGACCCGTCCGCCTTTGCTGCAATGCGGGTTGCCTGATCGGTCAGCAGCTTTGCCGCCTCGTCAGGCACCAGCGAGGTGACCGAACCCAGCGTTTGCGGCACATCCTCGGGCGTCAGCACCAGGCCGAAGATCGAAATCATCGCCGTGATCGCGGGAACCAGCGCCAGAATGACGTAGAACGTCACGCCGGCCGCCACGGCAACCACCCGGTCCTTGGTGATCTCTTCCTTCAGGTCCCGAAAGAGCCCACTGATGTCGCTGAATGATGGCATGGCCGCGCTCCTTGCTGACTAAGGAAACCCGCCAGCACCGCACCGGTTCCGCAGCCATGCCGTGGCAGCGCGTCTATCCTGCCGCAGCCGCTCTGGCCACGGCGGCCGCAACCAGTGCAACGGCGTGTGCCACGGCCTCCTCGACACTCAGGACACTGGTGTCCAGCACCACCGCATCCGGCGCCGCGCGCAATGGCGCATCCGCCCGCCCCATGTCGCGCGCGTCGCGCTCCATCACCTCGGCCAGCACCTGTGCCTCGTCGCCGCCAAGCTCCAGCCACCGCCGATGCGCCCGGACCTCGGGGCTGGCCGTGACATAAAGCTTCACCTCAGCCTCGGGGCAGATCACCGTGCCGATGTCACGCCCGTCCAGAACCGCGCCACCGTCGCGGCGGGCAAACCGACGCTGAAACTCGACCAGCGCCGAACGCACCTCCGGGATCGCCGCCACCCGGCTCGCGGCCTGCCCGGCGGCCAGCGACCGCAGATCGTCCCGCTCCAGATCGCCCGGCACCAGTGCTTTTGCCGCCGTGGCCGGATCGCCGCCCTTCATGCCGACGGCACGGTACAAAAGCCCGGTGTCCAGATGTGCAAAGCCGAACCGCGCCGCGACCGCCCGCCCGATCGTGCCCTTGCCCGCCGCCGCCGGCCCGTCAATCGCCACCGTGAACCGCATCATTCTTCCCCAAACCCTTGCCTATTGTCACAGTTCCTCAGGATTTCCCTTTCGGCAAATATCCTCGGGGGGGAAGCCCGGAACGGGCGTGGGGGGGCGTCGCGCCGGGTGGAAAACCTCGCGGCCCCGCCGCTCCGCAAGGTTTCCAAAAGGTTAACGCAAATTCGTAACCCATTGAAAACGTTTGGGCTGCATCAGATGTCCAGCGTGGACACCGCCTCACCCCTGCCGCAGCGTCGCCCCAAGTCCGGTCATCAATCCCTCGAAAATCGGGAAGGAGGTGACGATCGGCGAGGCATCATCCACGGACACCGCCGCCTTCGCAGCCATCCCGCAGACCAGAAAACTCATCGCGATCCGGTGGTCCAGATGGGTCGCACAGGTGGCCCCCCCCGGTACCCCGCCCGGCCCCATCCCGTGGACGATGAGGGTGTCCTCATCCTCCTCGATCTTCACGCCGCACGCCTCCAGCCCCCGCGCCATCGCGTCGATCCGGTCGCTTTCCTTGACGCGCAGCTCCTTCACCCCCCGCATCACGGTCCGCCCTTCGCTGAAAGCCGCCACCACCGACAGGATCGGATATTCGTCAATCATCGACGGCGCCCGCTCTGCCGGCACCTCAATCCCCTTCATCGCGCCGGAAAACCGCACCCGCAGGTCCGCCACCGGCTCGCCGCCTTCTTCACGAGGGTTCTGGAACTCGATCTCAGCCCCCATCTCGACCAGCGTCAGATATAGCCCGTTCCGTGTCAGGTTCTGCGACACGCCCGGCACGAGGATATCCGACCCCTCGACGATCAGCGCCGCACAGACCGGAAACGCCGCGCTCGACGGGTCGCGCGGCACCGCCACCGTCTGCGGACGGAGTTCCGGCTGGCCCACAAGCGTGATGACATGCCCCTCGGCGGTCTTCTCGACGTTCAGCGTGGCCCCAAAGCCCAGCAGCATCCGCTCCGAATGATCGCGCGTCGGCTCGCGCTCGATCACCACCGTCTCGCCCGGCGCGTTCAGCCCCGCCAGCAGGACCGCCGATTTCACCTGTGCCGAAGCCACCGGCAGCGCATAGCGCACCGGCACCGGGTTGGCCGCCCCCACCACCGTCATCGGCAGCCGCCCGCCCTTGCGCCCGTAGGCCTGCGTGCCGAACAGCGACAGTGGGTCCGTTACCCGCCCCATCGGCCGCTTGCGGAGACTTGCATCGCCGGTGAAGGTCGCGGTGATCGGTGTCGTTGCCATGCACCCCATGATCAGACGCACACCCGTGCCGGAGTTGCCGCAGTCGATCACATCGGCCGGCTCCTGAAACCCGCCCACGCCCACGCCATGAACCGACCAACTGCCCGGCTCATGCTGCGTGACGGTCGCGCCGAAAGCCCGCATCGCCGATGCCGTGTCCAGCACGTCCTGACCTTCCAGCAAACCGGTGATCTTCGTCTCGCCCACCGCCATCGCGCCAAAGATCAGCGACCGGTGACTGATCGACTTGTCGCCCGGCACCGCCGCGGTGCCTTTCAGCGGGGCCGACTTGTGGGCCGTCATCGGTTGCGCGTCGCCATGGCCAGACATCGGTTACTCCCTCACCTTTCAGCGCCTGATAGCGCAAGCCTTACGTGCGGTCCACGTGCGACGTCATTTCTTGCGAAACGTCAGGTAATGCGGCGGGCGACCTTCTCGCAGCGCCTTTTGTTCGTAGCGCGTCGAAAACCAGTCGACCCACGGCAGCTCACTGTCGGAAACCGTGTCGAAGCCGGCGACAGGCACCTCTTCGCGGGTCTGGCGGACGTAGTCGGCGATGTCTGTGGCCACGCGGAACTCGCCACCCCTGACCATGACCCGGGAAAGACCGGCCAGATATCCGGGCGTCACGAAGCGACGCCGATGATGGCGCGCCTTGGGCCATGGGTCGGGATAGTTGAGGAAGGCCTTCTCCACCACCCCGTCCGGCAGCACATCGAAAAGATCGCGGACGTCACCGGGATGGATCGCCAGATTGTCGAGATCGGCCTCGCGCACCTTGCCCAGAAGCATGGCGATGCCGTTCACGAACGGCTCACACCCAAGGAGGAAGGTGTCACGGTTCGTGCTTGCCATATGGACCAGATGCTCGCCGCCACCAAAGCCGATCTCGAGCCATAACGGCTGACCGCCGGTGAAGCTCATGTCCAGACGGGCGCGCTCCGGGTTCGCCTCACGCGTCACACCGGGCAGGGACAGTGGGTCCAGGCCCTCGGCGAGGTAGGTCTTCTGGCTCGCCCGCAACGTCTTGCCCCGGATCCGGCCATAGAAGTTGCGGCGTTCGGCCACTTCGGTCATGTCAAAAGCCCCGGAGGTGATGCCGGGGCCTTCAATCAGACCAACCCATCAGCGTCAAGCATGGCAGCGCCGTCCAACGGGGTTTGATGCCCGTTCGGACGGCGGCCGTTCCAGGGTCACACGGCCTTCTTCAAAGCCTCGACCAGATCGACCCGCTCCCACGAAAAGCCACCGTCTGCTTCGGGTGCGCGCCCGAAATGGCCGTAGGCGCTGGTACGGGCATAGATCGGGCGGTTCAGCCCAAGATGTTCGCGGATACCGCGCGGGGTCAGATCCATGCACTCGGCCACCGCCTTCTCGATGGCCGAGGCCTCGACTTGGCCGGTGCCATGCGTATCGACATAGATCGACAGCGGCTTTGCCACCCCGATCGCGTAACTCACCTGCAGCGTGCAGCGTTCAGCCAAACCGGCGGCCACAACGTTCTTGGCCAGATAGCGCGCGGCATAGGCGGCCGAGCGGTCGACCTTGGTCGGGTCCTTGCCCGAGAATGCGCCACCGCCGTGCGGGGCCGCGCCGCCATAGGTGTCGACGATGATCTTGCGTCCGGTCAGCCCTGCATCACCATCCGGACCACCGATGACAAAAGTCCCCGTCGGGTTCACATGCCATTCGGTATTCTTGGTGATCCAGCCTTCCGGCAGCACCTTGCGGATATAGGGTTCCACGATGCCGCGGATCACCTTCGAGGTCTGACGCTTTGACGTATGCTGGGTCGACAGCACGATCGAGGTCACCTCGACCGGCTTGCCGTCCTCGTAGCGCAGCGTCAGCTGGCTTTTTGCATCCGGCCCCAGCGTCGGTTCAGCGCCCGATTTCCGGGCGTCGGCCAGGGCTTTCAGGATCGCATGGGCATACTGGATCGGGGCCGGCATGAATTCCGGTGTTTCCAGCGTGGCATAGCCGAACATGATGCCCTGATCGCCCGCCCCGTCACGGTCCACGCCTTGCGCGATATGCGCAGATTGCTGGTGCAGGTAGTTGTGGACCTTGATCTTCGACCAGTGAAACTTCTTCTGTTCGTAGCCGATGTCCTTGACGCAATCGCGCACGATCCCGTCGACCCGCGCCAGCATGGCCTGCGTGGCCTCATTCGACGAAAGCCCCACCTCGCCACCAACGACCACACGATTCGTCGTCGCGAAGGTTTCACAGGCGACGCGGGCGTTCGGTTCTTCGGTCAGGAAGGCGTCGAGGATGGCATCGGAGATGCGGTCACAGACCTTGTCAGGATGCCCCTCGGACACCGATTCCGAGGTGAATACATAGTTCTTGCGGCTCATGGGGACGTGCTCCGTTGAAGATGATGGCGTCCCCCGTAGAACGCGGAAGGCCAGCCGTCAATGGGCAGGCGTGGCGCGCCGCCGCAAGGTCAGCAAGGCGAGGCCAGCCAGCAACAGAAGGACGGGCGCCTCGCCATATCGCGCGTAGGGCGTTGGCGGCAGCGCCCCCGGCACTTTCGCATCCAGCGCCCCGACCGTGCCGAATGGCAGCGCCGCCACAACGCGCCCTCGGGCGTCGACAACCTCGGTTACACCGGTATTTGCGACCCGGACCAGCGGCAGGCCCTGTTCAACGGCGCGGAGCCGCGCCTGGGCCGCGTGCTGAAAAGGTCCGGTCCAGACCCCGAACCACGCGTCATTGGTCACTTGCAAAATCCAGTCGGCCCGTTCGGGTGCGCCACCGACATCCTGCGGAAAGACCGCCTCGTAGCAGATCAGCGGCAACACCTTGCCCAGACGACCGAGGTCAAGCACCGCCGGCCCCGCGCCCGCAGTATATGTATTTCCGACCTGCGAGGCGAAGGCGGTGATGCCGAACCAGTCGCCGAGCAGATCGCCAAAGGGAACATACTCGCCAAAGGGGACAAGGTGGTGCTTGTCATATTCCGCGATGACGGTTCCATCGCCCTCCAGCACACGAAGGCTGTTGTAGAACCGCTCTCCTCCTGCGCGCTGAATGCCCAGTGCCACGGCGCGCCCGGCCGAAGCTTCCACGATCTCGGGTATGATCTCGGGAGAATATTCCATCAGGTAGGGCACGGCGGTTTCCGGCCATATCGTCAGATCGGCTGGCGGACCGGCCTGCGTCAGGTCGAGCAGCCGGTCAAAATGCGTGCGCGCCAAGCCCTCGTCCCATTTCAGGTGCTGCTCGGCATTGGGCTGGATCAGGCGCAGGGTAACGTCCCGGTCGACAGGCAGCGGTGCGTCAAGGCGCAACTGTCCGGCCGTCGCCAGCCCGGCCAGCGCGACCGCAGAAGCCACGCCGCCCTTCCAGCCCCAGGCCACCGGAACCATAGCGGCGAGCGCTGTCAGCAGCGTCAGCCCGTTCGGACCGACAAAGGCCGCCACCTGATCCAGCGGCGTGCCGATCCAGACATGTCCTGGCTGTGCCCAGGGAAATCCGGTCAACACATATCCGCGCGCCAGTTCCGCCGCCGCCAGCGCCACCGCAAAGCCCAAGGCGGGGCGCACGGCCCGCGCCGACAGGGCCGCAGCAGCCCCCCAGAACAACGCGAGGCCGAAGGCCAGAAAGACCACCGCGAAAGGGGCCATCCAGCCGTGCCTTGCGACATCAATCAGGAAGGGCTCGACGATCCATGACAGCGCAACCGCGAAATACCCCGCGCCGCCGAAGATCCCCGCCCAGAACGCGCGCCCGGCCGTTCCTGCCCGCGCCACCAAGAGCGCCAGTCCGGCAAGCGCGGGCAACGTTGCCCACCACCAGCCAAGCGGAGCCTGACCAAGCGCCATGATCATGCCCAACGCCAGGCTGGCCGCCGCCACGCGCGTCCGCGACCAGCGTGCTGCCGCCAGCATTTTCAGTCCAAAGCCGGCACGGGCAATCGCACCCTCAGACGCTTGATCCGCCGAGGGTCGGCATCGACGATCTCGATCTCCGCCCCGCTCTCGTGGCCGACCACCTCGCCACGCGCCGGAACGCGTCCCGTTCGCAGGAACACCAGGCCGCCGAGCGTGTCGATCTCCTCGTCCTCCTCGCCGGTCCGCAGGCGGATGCCAAGTGCCGCCTCGATCTCCTCCAGTGGCGCGGTCGATTGCGCCAGAATCACGCCAGGCTTCTCTTCCTTCCAGAGCGAGCCCTCGTCCTCGTCATGTTCGTCCTCGATCTCGCCAATCACCGTCTCGATCAGGTCCTCGATCGTGACGAGGCCGTCCACGCCGCCGTATTCGTCGATCACCAGCGCCATGTGGACCCGTTCCTTCTGCATCTTCTGCAAAAGAACCCCGGTCGGCATCGATGGCGGGGCGTAAAGGATCGGACGCAGCAAGCGCTTCAGGCTGAACCGTCCGGTCGCCGCAAAACCATGCTGCAAGGCAAGGTCCTTCAAGAGGACCAACCCTTGCGGGTGGTCCAGCGTGCCCTTGTAAACCGGCACGCGGCTGAAGCCATGTTCGCGAAACACCTCGACCAGATCTTCCTTGCCGATGCTCAGCGGCACCGCAACGATCTCGTTCTTGGGGATTGCGACATCGTCCACCCGCATCCGGCGCAGCGCGCCAAGCCCGGCGCTGGCAGCCGGCAAGGCCTCGGTGGAGGTCAGTGTATCGGCATCGCTGCCGGAAGAAAAAGCGGAAAGGAGCCGCCCGAAAAAGCCCCGCTGCGCGGGGTCGGATCGCTCGCCGTCGCTCAGGTCGTCCAACGCAACCGGCGCGGCGTGTGACCCATCGTTACTACTGCCCATCTGTCCTTTGTCCAAAAGGCACCCGTCATTTGGAGTGCCGCTTCAATATGGGTCCGAAACCCCCAAAGTTGCAAGTATCCGCACCTCATGTCCTTCCATCAGGCAGGCATCCGCCTCTTCGACATGGTCATGACCCAGAAGGTGCAGCAGGGCATGGACCAGAAGGTGGGTCACATGGTCGTCCAGACGCTTGCCTTGATCCTCCGCCTCGGTGGCGCAAGTCTCCCAGGCGAGGGCGATATCGCCCAGTGCGGCGGGGTCGGCCGCTGTGCCGGGCTCGGGCAGATCGGGCGCACCGCCAACCACCTCCGACCCGCGCTCTTCGGATGGCCAGCTCAATACGTTGGTCGGAACCGGCTTCCCGCGAAAATCGGCGTTCAGAAGCGCGATCCTGGCATCGTCGGTCGCAAGCAGGCTGATCTCGAAGCCTTCGGGCGAAAGGCCAAGCCCCGCCAACGTCGCGACTGCGGCCCGGTCAGCCAAAGCCTGCAGCCCCAGCACCTGCCAGCGCGCGTCCTCGACAACGATGTCCACCACGGAAGTCATGCCGCGCCCTAGCCCACCCCTGACGTCACCTCAAGGCATCCCTTCGGAAAACCATCCTCGGGGGCGCCTTCGGACGGTGCCCGATGACGTGCGGGCAGAAAGCCCCCGTCAGCCTCGCTCTCCCGCACGTCGCGTCATCTGATCACCCGCTGGCGGGCTCGTCCTTTTCATAGGCGTCGATGATCCGGGCGACCAACGGATGGCGCACCACGTCCTTCGCCGTGAAATAGTTGAAGGTGACGCCCCGCACTCCTTTCAGGATGCGCTCGGCCTCCTGCAAGCCGGACGGCACGCCGCGTGGCAGGTCGATCTGGGTGCGGTCGCCCGTCACCACCATGCGGCTGCCCTCGCCCAGACGGGTCAGGAACATCTTCATCTGCATCGCGGTGGCATTCTGCGCCTCGTCCAGCACGACGAAGGCATTCGACAGTGTCCGCCCGCGCATGAAGGCCAAGGGCGCGATTTCGATCCGCTTTTCTTCCAGCAGTTTCTGCACCTGCTTGGCGGGCAGAAAATCGTTCAACGCATCGTAAAGCGGCTGCATGTAGGGATCGACCTTCTCCTTCATGTCGCCGGGCAGGAAGCCAAGCCGCTCACCCGCCTCTACCGCCGGGCGGCTGAGGATGATCTTTTCGACCGCGCCCGAGATGAACATCGTCACCCCTACCGCCACCGCAAGATAGGTCTTGCCGGTGCCGGCCGGCCCGATGCCAAAGCCAAGTTCATGCGCGAACAGATTGGCGACATAGGCTTTCTGCGCCTCGGTCCGAGGCTCGATCGGCTTTTTCCGGGTGCGGAGTTCCACGCCGGTATTGAAAAGTTCGATCTGCTCGCCCTCGGCCTCGACCGGGCGGCCCATGCGCATCGCGCCGTCGATATCGCCCGCAGCCACGCCGCGCCCCGATTCCAGTCGGGCGTAGAGCGACCTGAGAACCGCCGCGGCCTGCTCCCGCGATACCTTGTCGCCGATCACTGCCAGCCGGTTGCCGCGTCGGAGGATATGAACCCCCATCTGATGCTCCACCTGCGCCAGATTGCGGTCAAACTCGCCGCAAAGATCGATCAAAAGCCGGTTGTCAGGAAATTCAAGGACGGTTTCCACCACATCCTCGGCGGTCGGGGGGGTCAGCGCGCTGATGCCCAAAGGGCGCTCCTTCTGCTAGGGGCCTGTGGGCTCAGACTGATGCCAGACACGTCATCTGGCAAGTGAAGAACAAGCCCGACACAATCTCTTGTCCACAAACAAGTGGGAAATATGACAAGCGTTCCCGCCGCCGCACAAAAAAAACACGTACCGTGTCGGCCCGTCGGGGCTTTTCGCCAAATCCGGTATCAGCGGACCACGACCTTACGCCCCGGCCCGGATACCCCGTCCGGGATCGGCGCGCTGTCGGTCTCGTAGATACCGATCACGGCTCCGGGCGGATACCGGTCGTCACAGACCGGCAATCCGGTCTTCGGATCAAAGCGCGGCGAGGAATAGCCTTCCAGACCATCGTCGATGATCCAGACCTGGCAGCCGTCAGGATCGTAGGCAATCGCCGCCTGCCCATCGGCCAGCACACCGTCATCGCTGCCCTGATCCTGACCGGTCGCGATCACCGACGTCGGTCCGTGATAGCGGCTCGTGCCTTCAAAGCCGAAGGTTTCCAGCCCGCCGCAACCGGCAACCAGCGTCGCCAAGCCCAACGGGGCAAGACGAAGAAGGGAAACGCTGTTGCGCATCAGATGTCTCGAAACGGGCATCGCGTTCACCACCTTGTACATGCCACTTCGACACGCCTGTTCTTTGCCATGCCGGCCGCCGTCGCATTGGACGCTGCGGGACGGCTTTCCCCATAGCCGGTCTCGCTATCGACGACGGCACCGACGCTGCGTGCCACATTGGCCACCGTTCGCGCGCGAGCTTCGGACAATTCCTGATTGTATGCGTCAGACCCGCGGCTGTCGGTGTGGCCCGAAATCGCGTAGGAAAAAGTCTGTGATTGGCGGAAGAACCTTTCCAGCCGATCCCGCCCGCCAGCGGTCAGCGCGGCGCTTGCCGAGGCAAACAGCGTGTCGGTGCTTTCGGTCAGGCAACTCGTCTTTTGCAGACAGACAGGCTTGCCGGTCGCAGGGTTGCGCCGCGGTACCATGTAACCTTCGGTGCCGCCGTCAGCCCACCAATGCATGCAGCCGTCGGCATCGATCCATACGCCCCATTCGATGATGCCAGTCACTGCGCCATCCTGCGCCTTTGCAGGCCCTCCGCCGGCAAGCCACGCAGTGACGGCCAGCAGAACGAACGCCTGCCGCGAGGTGTTTCGAAACCCGACCACTTGTTTACTCTCCGACTTCCCCGACCGGGCTGGCAGCGCCCACAGTTCGCTTCGATTACACCAGAAACGGCGTTCGACAGAGGAAAATCACGGCTGTCGCTGCGGTTCCGTCGAAGTCCCCGTTATCTTGCGCTGACGTCTGGTCAATCTGCGAAGGTTTTGGTCATCGGTGCTGGGGTTGTGACAACGGAAGCGGCCAGAGAATTGGTCATCGCACCTGTAATCCTGACGCGCACCAGATCACCGATTCGCCCCGAGGGGTCTGTGACATGCACTGCATGCAGGTGGTCCGACTTGCCGACCATCTGGCCTGCGATGCGACCGGGCTTTTCGTAAAGCACCGTCACCTCTCGCCCCACCATCGCCTCCTGAGCGGCACGCTGCTGCGCGGTGACGAGCGCTTGCAGCTCTTGCAGTCGCGCATCCGCAATCGCCGCATCGACCCCGGGCTTCTCTGCGGCTGGCGTGCCGGGGCGGGCCGAGTAGCGGAACGAGTAGGCCGCGCCGAAACGCACCTCGCGGATCAGGGCAAGGGTCGCTTCGAAATCGGCGTCGCTCTCTCCGGGGAAGCCCACGATGAAATCGGAACTGAACAGGATGTCGGGCCGCGCCGCGCGAATTCGCTCGATCAACCGCAGGTAGGCGTCCGCCGTGTGCTTGCGGTTCATCGCCTTCAGGATGCGGTCAGACCCGGACTGCACCGGCAGATGCAGATAGGGCATCAGCGCCGGTACGTCGCCATGCGCCGCGATCAGGTCGCCGTCCATGTCGTTCGGGTGGCTGGTGGTGTAGCGGATGCGTGCCAGACCATCGATCTGTGCCATCTCGCGGATCAACCGCGCCAGCGTCCAGTCGCCGTCGGCGCCTGAACCGTGGTAGGCGTTGACGTTCTGCCCCAAGAGGGTGATGTCCCGCACCCCCCGCGCCACCAGATCGCGCGCCTCGGCCATCAGCCGCTCGGCTGGGCGGCTTACTTCGGCACCGCGCGTGTAAGGCACCACGCAGAAGGCACAGAACTTGTCGCAGCCTTCCTGCACGGTCAGAAACGCCGCAGGCCCCCGCAATGCGCGGCGTTCCGGCAGATGGTCGAACTTGTCTTCGGGGGGAAACTCGGTGTCGATCACCCGCCCCTTGGCCTCGACCATTTCAGGCAGCCGGTGATAGCTTTGCGGCCCCACCACCAGATCGACAACCGGCGACCGGCGCAGGATCTCGGCCCCTTCGGCCTGCGCCACGCAGCCAGCGACGCCAACCTTCAGATCCGGCCGCACTGCTTTGAGCTTCCGCAGCCGCCCGAGGTCGGAGTAAAGCTTCTCCGACGCCTTTTCGCGGATGTGGCAGGTGTTCAGCAGCACCATGTCCGCATCTTCTGCCGTGTCGGTCGTGACATAGCCCTTCGTGCCCAGCGCCTCGACCATGCGCTCACTGTCATAGACGTTCATCTGGCAGCCGTAGGTCTTGACGAACAGCTTTTTCTGGTCGGACATTGGCTCTCTCCGGGACACCGGCTTTTAGCCTGAAAGGCTGACCCTCCGCAACCGCGCCGCCCCTTGCATTGCGCGCGCCGCTGAACCACCTTGGCGGCTCCTCGGGCAAGGGAACTTGATGCGCTACTCTTCCATAGCCGATCTGCTGTCGCGCTCTGCCCCGACGCCTGCCGACGGGCCGCTTTGCCTGATCATGGCCGAAGACGACGTGGCAATCGTCGAAACCCTCACGCACCACATCAAGGCCGGATTCCGCAGCGTGATCCTGCTTGGCCCCGAAGGCATCCTGCTGCCGCCAGAGCTTGAGGCCAGCGTGAGCGTCGTGGTCCACGATGTCTTTGCCGAAGCCGCCCTGCCCGGCGCGGTCAACGCCTTCATCGACGCCTGCCCCGGCATGTGGATCTATTACTGTTACAACGGCGAATTCCTGTTCTACCCGTTCTGCGAAACCCGCAACGTGCGCGAGATGTTGACCTTCCACAGCGAAGAACGTCGAGATGCGATGCTGACCTATGTGGTCGACCTCTATGCAAAGTCGCTTGACCACGCCCCGAATGCCGTGGCGCTGGAGGATGCGCACCTTGACCGCTCCGGCTATTTCGCGCTGGCCCGCAAGGATGCCGCGAAGAACTGGGAGCCGAAGGATCGACAACTCGATTTCTTCGGCGGCCTGCGCTGGCGGTTTGAGGAGCACATTCCATGGCCGCGCCGCAAGATCGACCGCATTTCCCTCTTCCGCGCCAGGAAGGGGCTGCGCCTTGCTGCTGATTTCACGCTAAACGACGAAGAGATGAACACCTATGCCTGCCCGTGGCACAACAACCTGACGGCGGCGGTCTGTTCGTTCCGCACCGCCAAGGCGCTGCGCACCAATCCCGGTTCGCGCTATGCGATCCCGACCTTCTACTGGCACAATTCCGTGCCCTTCGCCTGGCGCAGCCAACAGCTTCTCGATCTCGGCCTGATGGAACCGGGGCAATGGTTCTGACGGCTTCACGCTTCCGTGATCAGCGCCCTGCAACTTCCCTCCGCGCCCTGCCGTAGCTCCCTGCATGAAACGGCCGGATGTCCCGGCCTGATTTAAGGGAGTGACCCCATGTCTGCCAAACTGATCGCCGCCGCCGCCCTCGCCTGCCTTGCCCAAGGTGCCTTTGCCGCAAACCCCGAGGTCGGCGGTGCGGCGATGTTTGAGGAAAAGAACATCGTCGAGAACGCGGTCAATTCGGCCGACCACACCACTCTGGTCGCCGCAGTCAAGGCCGCCGGCCTTGTCGATGCGCTGATGACGGCTGGCCCCTTCACCGTCTTCGCCCCGGTCAATGATGCCTTCGGCGCCCTGCCCGCCGGCACGGTCGACACGCTTTTGAAGCCCGAAAACAAGGACATGCTGACCAAAGTTTTGACCGCCCATGTCGTCGCCGGCGATCTGAAACTGGCCGACCTTCGCGCCCGCGTCGGCAAGGACGGCTACGCAAACCTGCAAACCCTGTCGGGCGATGCGCTGTCGGTCAAATTCCGGGGCAACAAGGCGATGGTCTATTCGGAATCGCGCAACATCGGCACCATCACCATCGCGGATGTCGACCAGTCGAACGGCGTGATCCATGTCGTCGATACCGTGCTCGTGCCAAAGTGACCAACCGTCGGGAGGCAGCAATCGGCTGCCTCCCGCACCCTCGCCTCCTTTCCCAGCGTCATCTTGCCGCGAAGGGCTATGCGCCCGCGCCAATCCGCGATAAGAACCCTCACGCAATCGAAAGGCTGGAAGTGACTACCGAACATTCGACCGCAGGCCCCGTGGCCGCCCGCGACTGGGTGGCGATCCTCGCCCGCTACCGCGCCCCATCCACTCTCCGCAGCATCTGGGAGCTTGGCATTACCCTTGCCGGCTTCGCGGCGCTCTGGGCTGTGGCGTTTGTGGCGTTGCAGTGGCATTGGGCAGCGGGACTGGTGATTGCCTTCCCGATCGGCTTCTTTCTGGTGCGACTGTTCGCCATCCAGCATGATTGCGGCCACAACGCGTTCTTCGCCGACCGCCGCTGGAACGATTGGGCCGGCCGGGCGCTCGGCTGCCTGACGCTGACGCCTTACGATGTGTGGCGCCGCCTGCACGCGCTGCACCATTCGAATGCCGGCAACCTTGATCGGCGCGGCATAGGCGACGTGATGACGCTGACCGTGGCTGAATACGCGGCCCTCAGCCGCTGGGGTCGCCTCGGCTACCGGCTTTACCGCAACCCCGCCGTGATGTTCGGCCTTGGCCCGGCGTGGCTTTTCGTGCTGAACAACCGCCTGCCGATCGGGCTGATGAAGGCCGGTATGAGCTACTGGGTGTCGGCGATGGTCACGAACGTCGGCCTGATCGTCATCCTGACCGGCCTGTGGTTCATCGGCGGGTTCGCCGCGATCTTTGCCGTCTGGCTGCCCTCGGTCATTGTCGGTGCCACCATTGGCGTCTGGCTGTTCTACGTCCAGCACCAGTTCGAAACCGCGCATTGGGACCACGAGCCCGACTGGTCGCTGCATGATGCTGCCCTGCACGGGTCGTCGCATTACGTCCTGCCGCAACCGCTGCAATGGCTGACGGCAAACCTCGGCATGCACCACGTCCACCACCTGCAAAGCCGCCTGCCGTTCTATCGCCTGCCCGAGGTTTTGCGCGACCATCCGCCGCTGGCCGATGCGCAGCGCATGACGATCCGGCAAAGCCTGGTCAACGCGCGCCTGCACCTGTGGGATGAGAAAAGCCGTCGCCTGCTGGGGTGGCGCGATGCCCGCCGGGCAATGGCGCAGTAAGCGTCAAACCGCGCGGCGCAGCCGGATTACCACGTCCACGCGCGCCACTTCCATGCCATCCGGCACCTGCGGCAAGGCAGCAATCTCCAGTTCCTCGGCCGGAGCGTCGGTCAGGGTGTGGCTGTCTTCCCAGTAGAAATGCGGGTGATCGTCCATCCGGGTATCGAAGTAGCTTTTCGACCCGTCGACCACGACCTCGTTCATCAAGCCCGCATCGCAGAACGCCCGCAGGGTGTTGTAGACGGTGGCCAAGCTGACTTTCTCGCCAGTGGCAGAGGACAAAGCAAAAAGGCTTTCGGCGGTAACGTGCCGGTTCTGACCGTCGCCGACCAGAAGCTCGGCCAACGCAAGCCGCTGCCGTGTCGGGCGCAAGCCACCCGCTTTCAGCCAATCCGCTCCGCGTTCCGCGATGGTCAATGTCTTGCCTGTCCAGAAATGTTCCGTGTTTATATAGGGCGTCGAACCGGTCGTTTTCAACCTCAATCCATGCGACGACCGGTCAATGCGCCGTGAAACCGCGCTGGATCGGGTGCCAGACTGCGACCGTCAGCAATCCGCCACCGATGACGGCCAGCCGAAAGGGTATCATCAACGCCAGTGCCGGCAGCGCCAGCAGAAACCACGGAAGGCGCAGCGCCACCAAAAGCGTATCCCGCGTCAGAGGCGAGGCGATCCAAGCCCCGGGCCACCATTGCGATGCCGTCGGCAAGATTGGTCATCCCGCTTGCCGCGATGAACCGCTGCGATGCCGTGATGTCGTATGCCCCGTGACCTCGGGCCAGACTTGCCACCCTTCGCCACCAAATGCTAGGTAGGGTGAAACCCAGATCGAAGGACCACTAGGGATGGCGTCTTACCCCACCAGTTTTGACAAAGAGGCGCTTCTGGCCTGTTCGCGGGGCGAGCTTTTCGGCCCCGGCAACGCCCAGCTTCCCGCGCCGCCGATGCTGATGATGGACCGCATCACCGACATCTCGGAAGACCGGGGCGAGCACGGCAAGGGCCATGTCATCGCCGAATTCGACATCACCCCGGACCTGTGGTTCTTCGACTGCCACTTCCCCGGCAACCCGATCATGCCCGGCTGCCTTGGGCTGGACGGACTTTGGCAGCTCACCGGCTTCAACCTCGGCTGGCGCGGCTGGCAGGGGCGCGGCTATGCGCTGGGGGTGGGCGAGGTCAAGCTGACCGGCATGGTGCGGCCCGACCGCAAGAAGCTGACCTACTTCGTCGATTTCACCAAAGCCCTGACCACTCGCCGCCTGACCATGGGCGTCGCCGATGGCCGGGTCGAGGCGGACGGCGAGGTGATCTATCTTGTGAAGGACATGAAGGTCGCGCTCAGCGAGGCGTGAGGAACGCGCGATGCAGCCGACTTCCCCCATCTGCATCCGGCCGGTCGCCCTAGGTGACCGTGCCGCTTGGGGCGATCTCTACCTTGGCTACGCGACCTTCTATGGTGTGAACCAGACGGAGGCGATGCGCGACACCGTCTGGGGTTGGCTTTTCGACCGCGCGGCAACGCTGGAAGGCCTCGTCGCCGAAACCGCGGACGGAACGCTGGTGGGCCTCGCACACTTCCGCCCGTTTGCCCGCCCGCTATCAGCCTCAACCGGTGGCTTTCTGGACGATCTTTTCGTCGCACCCGCCGCAAGAGGCAACGGCGCAGCCGAGGCGTTGATCGCGGAACTGCGCGGCATCGCCGCCCAACGCGGATGGTCGGTCGTGCGCTGGATCACCGCCGAAGACAATGCGCGCGCCCGAAAGTTGTACGACCGGGTGGCATCTCGCACGCCCTGGATCACCTACGACCTCAAGCCCTAGGTGTCGCCGACACCCCCCAACCTCCTTGCCCCCTCCCCCCCTCTGCCCTAAACAGTCCAGAACCAAGTTTGAGGAGGCCCCATGCGCCGCGTCGTCATCACCGGGATCGGAATCGTCTCGTCCATCGGCAACAACGCGGCCGAGGTCGAAGCCTCGCTCCGCGCTGGCAAGTCCGGCATCGTCTTTGCGCCGGATTATGCCGAACACGGTTTCCGTTGCCGCGTCCATGGCGCGCCGAACATCGTGCTCGAAGACCATATCGACAAGCGCGACCTGCGCTTCATGGGCGATGGTGCGGCTTACACCTTCATCGCGATGGATCAGGCCGTGAAGGACAGCGGCCTTTCGCCAGAAGATGTCTCGAACGACCGCACCGGCATCATCGTCGGCTCGGGCGGCCCTTCGACGAAATCGTTTTTCAAGGCGCACAACATCGTCCGCGAAACCGGTTCTCCCAAGCGCATCGGCCCGTTCGGCGTGACCAAGGGCATGTCCTCGACCGTCTCGGCCTGCCTTGCGACGCCGTTCAAGATCAAGGGCGTGAACTATTCGATCACCTCGGCCTGCTCGACTTCGGCGCATTGCATCGGCAATGGCACCGAACTGATCCAGATGGGCAAGCAGGACATCGTCTTTGCCGGTGGCGGCGAGGAACTGGACTGGACGCTCTCCTGCCTCTTCGACGCGATGGGCGCGATGTCGTCGAAATACAACGACACCCCCGAACTTGCCTCGCGCACCTATGACGCCAACCGCGACGGTTTCGTCATCGCAGGTGGCGGCGGCATCGTGGTGCTGGAGGAACTGGAACACGCCCTTGCGCGCGGCGCCAAGATCTATGCCGAGGTCACCGGTTACGGCGCCACCTCGGATGGTCATGACATGGTCGCGCCTTCGGGCGAAGGCGGCGAACGCGCGATGCGTCTTGCCCTCGCCACCCTGCCCAAGGGCCGCAAGATCGATTACATCAACTCGCACGGCACTTCGACCGTTGTTGGCGACATCACCGAGGTCGAGGCGATCCGCCGTGTCTTCGGGCAAGGCACGACGCCCCCGATTGCGTCCACGAAATCCCTCACCGGCCATTGCCTTGGCGGTGCCGGCGTATGGGAAGCGATCTATTCCCTGATCATGATGAACGGCGATTTCATCGCCGCCTCCGCCAACGTGATAACCCCCGACCCTGCCCTCGCCCCCGGCGAGATCGTCACCACCCTGCGCGAAGGCGTGCAGATCGACAGCGTGCTTTCAAACTCCTTCGGCTTCGGTGGCACCAATGCCACCCTCGTCATGTCGAAACACCAGGGCTAGGATACATCATGGCCGATCTGATGAAGGGCAAGCGCGGGCTTGTCATGGGCGTGGCGAACGAACGTTCCATCGCCTGGGGCATTGCGTCCGCACTGGCTGCCGAAGGCGCCGAGTTGGCGTTTTCCTATCAGGGCGAGGCGTTCGGCAAGCGGGTCGAACCCTTGGCCGCCTCGGTCGGGTCTGATTTCCTCGTCGACGTTGACGTGACCAATGACGATAGTCTCGACGCCTGCTTCGCCGCGCTCATGGACCGTTGGGGGACGATGGATTTTCTCGTCCATGCCATCGCTTTTTCGGACAAGAACGAACTGACCGGGCGCTTCATCAACACGAGCCGCGCAAACTTTCAGAACTCGCTGACGATTTCCTGCTTTTCCTTCATCGACGTGTCGCGCCGCGCGGCTGAACTGATGCCGGACGGCGGCTCGCTGATCACCCTCACCTTCCAGGGCTCGAACAGCGTCGTGCCGAACTACAACGTGATGGGCGTGGCCAAGGCCGCACTTGAAAGCGCCACGCGCTACCTTGCGAACGACCTTGGACCGCAGGGCATTCGCGTCAACGCAATCTCGCCCGGCCCGATGAAGACCCTTGCCGGCGCGGCCATCGGCGGTGCGCGCGCCACCTATCGCCACACCGAAGCCAACGCTCCGCTTCGTGCCAACGCGACGCTTGAGGCGATCGGTGGAACAGCGGTCTGGCTCTGCTCGGCGGGCGGTGCCTGCACCACGGGCGAGGTCGTCCGTGTCGATGGTGGCTATCATGTGCTCGGCATGCCGCAGGCGGAGAACATCTGACGCTTGCGGCAAATGCCGCACAGAAGGTCGGCACGGATGTCAGCACCCAGATAGCTTGGCCCAGTGGAAAACAGCCCGCTCGTCATTTCGATTTGGCCACTCGTCAGGCACCAAGACGCTATGACCGCCTGCTGGCCTCGTTTGCGCGGTTTGGCTTTACCGCTGAGAACACGGAGTTTCTCGCCGCCGACAATCGGCTGACCAACCAGTTCGACGGGTTCACCTGGCACAAGCGGCACTTGGCCGACGCGCGCGGGCGGATGCGCTTGTGGCCGCGCTTGAGGCCCGTGACGCCCTTGACCCGAGTTGGCTGCTTGCCGGCTTGATACCGGGGCCTTTGGCTCCAACTCCGCCCACAACTATGCTCACCGGGGCATACGCCGACCATGCCGGCGAAACCCATCGCAAGATTCACCACCTGAAAGACTTCCCTCGCCCCAGAGGCAACCGCAACCAATCCGCTGGCACCCGGACTTAAGCAGATTGAGACCTGAAGATCCTGCACAAGCCGGTTAACCAAACCATAACGCGTCTCAGCAAGCCGTTGATTTTGCGTTGATCCTGAAGTGTCCCACCGTGGGCCGCTTCTGACTTTTGGATGGAAGGGAGTGGAGCGGGCGGCGGGAATCGAACCCGCGTCTTTAGCTTGGAAGGCTAAGGTCTTACCATTACACAACGCCCGCGCTGAAGTTGGTAGGTATTTGGACATCATCAGCTCGTCAAGGCAGCAAGCCAAAGTCTTGGCTATTTTGCCAATTTCCAATCTGGAAACATGGCCGCAAAGGGCGGGAAGTTGCGCACCGCAGAGACCCTTCTGGCGCTGTCCCCCCGTTTGCTGGCTCCCACGTGGCATTCCGGGAACGGGGAATGGTTAGCATTCGGCCGACGTTCAAGGGGCGCCCGGTGCGCTCTCCTTGCTAAACGCGCTGTTGCCCGAAACCTAGCCACAACTTTGGCCGCCACATCATCAGCCTCGCTGTAACACTGCCTTGTTCATCCACGAACGGAATGACGCCAGATTTTTTCCAATGGTCCGGCGCAACAAGGAACAACCATGCAACGATGGACCACAGCGTTTTCGGCAGCACTGATCGGGCTCTTTGCTTTCCCCGCAGTGAAGGCTGAGGTGCAAGGATCGCCGGACATCCTTGTCCTTGGCGATTCCCAGCTCTCCTTCGGCGCGGGCGTGGCCTTTGTCGAACTTTTTGGAGCGATGCGGGGTGACTGCGGGTTGGGCCAGACTGTTACGGTCGGCGTGATCGGGGTCCGGTCCAGTTCGCTGCAATCCTGGACCGCAACTGGCAGCTCGGCCATCTGTGACGTTGACCCGAAGTGGAAGGTCAATGCAGGGGTCTATGGCACTCTGTCGCAAGGCGAGAACCCCTATGTCCAGATCGGACGCGGGGACCAGTTTCAACTCTGCTCGCCCGACCGGTCGCCCTTGGAAGCGGTGTTCCATAACGGATACTACCGACCGGATCTGGTTCTGATGTTCTTGATGGGCAATGCGACCGAGCGGTGGGCCGAAAGCCCCGAGGCCGCCTTGAGGGATGTGCGGTCGTTTCTGGCTGATCTGCCCAAAGGTCAGCCCTGCATCTTCATGACCTCGGCGCCGCCCTATGGCGAAAAGTCGGTCCGCCAGCGCCAGAAGGCGCAAGACAATATCGCGGCGGCCTTTGCCACGGCGGGCGGGCAGTGCAGCTTTGTCCCCGGGTTCACACCGGAAACCGTGGCGGAGAACATGGGCAACGAGAAGAACTTCCGGCGCAAGTCCTCTGGCAAGGTGAAGGACCCCTATCACCCGACCGAAGCCGCCGCGCGCAAGTTCATGGTTTTGCAGAGGGGTGCGCTGTGCAAAGCGATTGCCCTTCAGCTTGGTCGTTAGATAACGCCGATCACGTCGACGCGAGACGGCTGACATGTCGGTAATGCAAGGCACACGCGGTGCGAACGGACGCGTACCAACCAACAGGAGATACCGATGTTCAGAATGACCGCCCTCGCCCTTGCCTTCACCACCGGAATGATCGGCACCGCCTTTGCCGGCGACCAGTATGTCGATAAGACCGGCTTTGCCGTGTCGGGCTATGATGTCGTGTCGTATTTCGATCTGCCGCAATCCAAGATCGGCAAGTCGCAGCAATCTCCGCTCCCTGGCAATGCTGCGGTCACAGCGGACTACAACGGTGCCACCTTCGCCTTTGCGACCGAGGCGAACCGCGACAAGTTCCTGGCCAACCCGGCAGCCTTCGTCCCCCAGTATGACGGGCACTGCGCCTATGGCGTGGCCAAGGGCGGCAAGGTGCCAGGCAACCCGACGCTGTGGCGGATCGTGGACGGAAAGCTCTATCTCAACATCAGCAAGAACGTGGTGGGGTTCTGGGAAAAGGACATCCCCGGCAACCTGCAAAAGTCTGAGAAGAACTGGGGCGGCTTGGACTCTGCGGCAGCCTCGAAGGACAAAATCCCGAACTTCACGTCGGCCGCGCCGGTCCAGTGAACTAGTGACAGGCAGGGCCCCCTTTCCGACGACAGGCGCGCAGGCCCTTGCCGGTTTGCGCGTCCTAGATCTGTCGCGGATTCTGGCGGGCCCTACGACGACGCAACTTCTGGCGGATCTGGGGGCCGAAGTCATCAAGATCGAACGCCCCGTCGCGGGCGACGACACGCGGGGCTGGGGGCCGCCCTTCGTCTCGGATGCGGACGGGCAGTTGACCGGGCCAAGCGCCTATTTCCTGGCGGCGAACCGCGGCAAGCATTCGGTCGCGGTGAACATCGCGGCACCTGCAGGGCAGAATCTGGTCCGGAGGCTGGCCGCTGGGTCCGACATTCTGGTCGAGAACTTCCGGCCCGGCGACCTTGCGCGCTATGGGCTGGACTACGCCACCCTTGGCGCGCTGAACACCCGGCTGATCTACTGTTCGATCACGGGCTTCGGGCAAACCGGCCCGAACGCGCACCGGGCGGGCTATGACTTTCTGGTGCAGGGCGAGGGCGGGTTGATGAGCCTGACCGGCGACCCGGACGGTCCGCCGCTGAAGGCAGGCGTGGGGATCGCCGACCTCATGTGCGGGATGTATGCCGCCGTGGGCGTCCTGGCGGCGGTTCATGCGCGGCAGACCTCGGGGCGGGGGCAGCATGTCGATCTGGCGCTGATGGATGCCCAGATAGCGATGTTGGTCAATCAGGGGGTGAGCTATCTGACCGATGGCAAGGTGCCGCCCCGGCGCGGCAATGACCATCCGACGATTGTGCCCTATGGCACGTTCCCGGCCCAGGGCGGCAGCTTCATCCTGGCGATCGGCAATGATGCCCAGTTCGCCCGCTTTGTGGCCCTCGCCGGGGCTCCGGGCCTGGCCTGGGACGCGCGCTTTGCAACCAATGCGGGGCGGGTCAGGAACCGAGAGGTGCTGATCCCCTTGATCGGCGCGCTGACGGCAGGGCGGCCGGCGGCGGACTGGCTTGCGGCCTGCGAAGGCGACGGCATCCCCGCCGGGCCGGTCAACGACCTGGCGCAGGTCTTTGCCAGCCCCCAGGTCGCAGCGCGGGGGATGAAGGTGCAGATGCCTCTGGGGTCGGGGCAGGAGGTCAGCCTGATCGGGAACCCGTTGCGGCTGTCGGAAACGCCTGTCACCTATGTCAAGGCCCCGCCTCACCTCGGGGCCGATACGGGCGCGGTGCTGGCGCGGGTGCTGGGACTGACAGGGGACGAGCTTCAGGCGCTGGCGGCGGCAGGGGTGATAGCAGGGGACTTGGACGCATGACGACCGGCGCGGATATCATCGGGGCGGCCCTCGCACAGGCCGGGGCGACGCATGCCTTCGGCATTCCGGGCGGCGAGGTGTTGGCGCTGATGCAGGGCCTCGACACAGCGGGGCTGCGCTTTGTGCTGGTCAAGCATGAGAACGGCGGCGGCTTCATGGCCGAGGGGCTTTGGCACATGACGGGTGCCCTGCCCGTGCTGGTGGCAACGCTGGGGCCGGGTGTGGCGAATGCGGTCAACGTTGTGGCCAATGCCATGCAGGACCGGGTGCCGCTGATCTTCCTGACAGGCTGCGTCGATGCGGCCGAGGCTGAGACCTACACCCACCAGGTCTTCGACCATCAGGCGATGCTGCGGCCCGTGGTGAAGGGCAGCTTCCGTCTGGCCAAGGGGGCGGTGGGCGCCGGGATGGCCAAGGCGATTGCGCTGGCAACCGCTGGCCAGCCGGGGCCGGTGCATGTGGATGTGCCAATCGGGGTGGCTGAGGCGGTGGCGGACGAGGCGTCTGTCGCTGGCCTTTGGACTGCATCTCCCGGCCTGCCGTCGGCGGACGCGCTTTCCAAGGCGCTTATCGCGCTGAAGGCGGCCAAGCGACCGCTGGCGATTGCCGGGGTCGATGCGGTGAACGAAGCCGCTGGTCCCGAGATTGCCGCTTTCTGCCGGGCGCACCGGATTCCGCTGGTGACGACCTACAAGGGCAAGGGCCTGCTTCCTGAAAGCGACCCGCTGAGCCTTGGCGGCGCGGGTCTGTCACCCAAGGCCGACCGGATCCTGATGCCGCTGATCGGGCAGGCGGATTGCGTGCTGCTTCTGGGCTACGACCCGATCGAGATGCGCATCGGCTGGCGCAATGCCTTCGGCCCGGACCAGATCGTCATCGACCTTGCCCCCACCCGTCGTGACCATGGCATGCACCGGGCGGATATCCCCTTGATCGGGGGCATCGCGCCGACGCTTAAGGCGCTGAGCCACGACGCGCCCCGGCGTTGGCCAGTAGGGGAGCCGGACACCGCCCGCGCGGGCCTGAAGGAGGCCTTCACCGGGCCGGATGGCTGGGGGCCGCATGCGGTCTTCTCGACCCTGCGCGCAGTGATGCCGCCCGAAACCGTGGTCACTGCCGACAGCGGCGCGCACCGGATTCTGGTCAGCCAGATGTGGGAAAGCCCCGCGCCCCGGCTGATCCTGCAATCCTCGGGCCTCTGCACCATGGCCTGCGCGGTGCCGCTGGCAGCGGGGGCCAAGCTGGGGCGGCCAGAAGCTCCGGTCCTGGCCTTTGTCGGCGATGCGGGGCTTGAGATGGGTGCGGGAGAGCTTGCAACGCTTGCGGCTCAGCGCCTGCCCATCATCATCTGTGTACTGGTCGACAATAGCCTGACCCTGATCGAGATGAAGCAACGCGCCAGCCAGCGGCCGAACTTGGGCGTCGACTTCGGCGCGCCTGGCACGGATTTCGCCGCACTCGCCCGGGCCTTCGGCGGGCATGGGGTGGCGGTGTCCGAGAGCGGCGCCCTTGCGCGCGAGGCACGAGCAGCGCTGGCCCGCGACACCTTTACGCTGATCGCCGCCGAGATCCCGCGCAGGGCCTATGACGGGGCGTTCTGAGGCCGCGGCTCGTCACGCCCGCGTGAGCGGGCTGTCATAATCGGTTAACCGTGTAACGAAGCGCGGCCAAAGGGCGAACGGCATGGCAGCAGCCCTGTGCTGACCACACCCGTGAAAGGTCGCGCCCCATGCCGATGTCCGATGATCTGAGCGGGATTCCCACCTCACTGCCTGCGCATCTGATCGGAGACTGGAACCGGGTGGTCCTGGGCATCCTGTCGCATGCGGCCTCGACCGGCCCCGACTTGAACCGCGTGCTTGCCGCAGCGCCCGACTTTGCGCTGGGGCAGGCCATCCGCGGGTTATCCTGCGTTCTCCTAGGCCGGACAGAAATGGTCGACATCGCGCGGCAGGCCTATGCGGCGGCCCTGGCCGGGGCGCCTGCCACGATGCGCGAGATTGCCTTCGTCCATGCCTTGGGCGACTGGCTGTCGGGCCGCCCCACCCGCGCGGTGGCGCGGGTCGAGGTTGTCCTGGCCCTGAACCCCCGCGATGCGCTGGCTATGAAGATGATCCAGGCGATCCATTTCGTGATGGGCCGCCCACAAGCGATGCGCGCCTCGGTTGAAGGGGTGCTGGACGCCTGGGGCGACCATCCGGCGCGGGGCTACCTTCTGGGCTGCCATGCCTTCACGCTGGAGGAAACCGGCGAGTACGCCCGGGCCGAACGCACAGGGCGCGAAGGCGTGGAACTGGCCCCCGACGATGCCTGGGGCCTGCATGCCGTGGCGCATGTCTTCGACATGACGGGCCGGGCGCGCGCGGGCCTTGACTGGCTGACCGGGCGCGAGGCGTCCTGGGCGCATTGCAACAACTTCCGCTTCCACGTCTGGTGGCACCGCGCGCTGATGCACCTGGACCTGGGCGAGCATGACGCAGCTCTAGCGCTGTATGACGCCGATATCCGGGCGGAAAAGACCGACGACTACCGCGACATCTCGAACGGGGCCTCGCTGCTGGCGCGGTTGGAGTTGGAAGGGGTGAATGTCGGGCATCGCTGGGAGGAACTGGCCGACCTTTCGGAACGCCGCGCGACGGATGGGTGCCTGGCCTTTGCCGACCTGCACTACATGCTTGCCCTCTGCGGGGGCGAACGGGACAGCGCGGCGACCGCTATGATCGCCCGGATGCGCAAGGCCAACGCCGCAGTCTGCGAGGCGCAGCGGATCATCGCGCACCCCGGCCTCCATGTCGCGCAAGGCTTGCAGGCCTTTGCGGCGGGGGAATATTCGACCGCCTGGATGCATCTGCGCGCGGGTCACGGCGACCTGCAGCGGATCGGCGGCAGCCATGCCCAGCGCGATGTCTTCGACCGCATCACCATCGAGGCGGCCCTGCGCGGCGGTTACACCGAAGCGGCCGAGGCGCTTCTGCGCGACCGGATGGTCCGGCGCGGCGGGGCGCTCGACGGCTATGCCGCCGCGCGCCTCTCGCTGATCGAGGCCGTGCAAGTGCAGGCGGTCTGACATGGCCCCGGCGGTGAAGCAGCGCGACCTCAGGCTCGATTTCTTTCGCGGCGTGGGGATGTTCATCATCCTGATCGCGCATATCACCGGCAACCCCTGGACCTTGTGGATTCCCGCCCGCTTCGGCTTTTCCGACGCGACCGAGATGTTCGTCTTCTGCTCAGGGCTAGCCTCGGCGCTGGCCTTCGGGGCGGTCTTTGCGCGGGCCGGGTGGGCGATGGGGACGCTGCGGATCATGCACCGGATCTGGCAGGTCTACTGGGTGCACCTTGGGGTGTTCTTCCTGACCCTTGTCCTCATGCTGGCCCTGAACAGGACCGGGGTCTTCCCACGCGATGAGGTTGGCGCGCTGAACCTCTACCCGTTCCTGAAGAACACCGGCGCGAACCTGATCGGCCTTTTCACTCTGACCTATGTGCCGAACTACTTCGACATCCTGCCGATGTATCTGGTGATCCTGGCGCTGATCCCGGTGATGATAGCGCTGGCCCGGGTCGATGCGCGGTTGGCGCTTCTGGCAAGCCTTGCGCTTTGGGTGGCAGCAACGGCGGGGCTAAGCCTTCCGGCCGAGCTTTGGTTCACCAAGCCCTCGGTCCGGCCCTGGTTCTTCAACCCCTTTGCGTGGCAGCTGGTGTACTTCACCGGCTTCGCGCTGATGGCGGGCTGGCTGCCTGCCCCGCCCGTCCGGCGCGGGCTGGTCTGGCTGGCGGCGGGGATCGTCGTCCTGTCGGTGCCGTTTGCCTGGGGCAAGGTCGTTGCCGAGGTCGAGGCGATCCGCGATCTGCGGCAGGCGGCGGCACCCTTGATCGACAAGACCGACTTCGGCGTCCTGCGCTATGTGCATTTCCTGGCGCTGGCCTACCTCGCCTGGGTCGCGGTCGGACCGATGGGCGTGCGGCTGCAGCGGGGCGGCTGGGCCGGAGAGGTCATCGCCCTGATCTGCCGCGTGGGTCAGCAGTCGCTGGCGGTCTTTGCGGCCTCCATGGTCTTGGCGCGGGTGCTTGGGGCGGTGCTGGACCTCGCCGGGGGTGGCGCGCTGGCGGCGCTGGCGGTCAACCTGACCGGCTTTGCGCTGATCATCGGCGTGGCCCGGCTGGCCGCATACTTCAAGAGCCAGCCCTGGAAGACCGCCGTCGCGCGCCCCGCCATGCCTGCGCCTGACGCCGCCAAGGCAGAGGTGCGGCCATGACCGACCTGTCGCGCCGCAGTGTCCTTGGCTGGATCGGCGGCCTTTCCGCGCTTGGCCTTGCACCCGCCTGTGCCGAGGAGCGGGCGGGGATGACGCTGGGCGAGCCCGCGCCCTTCGATCCTGAAATGGTGGTCTCCCGCGCCCGGGCACTGGCGGCAGCAAGCTATCAGCCCCCGCCGCCCGTGTCGCAGGACTGGCTGGACCTGTCCTACGACGCCTTTCGCGGCATCTGGTTCGACACGCGCCACACGCTCTTTCGCGGCACGACTGGCGCGGTGCAGGCCGAATTCTTCGTCGCGGGCCTTTATTTCCCGCACAAGATCGGCCTGAACGCGGTCGAGGACGGCCAGTCGCGCCCGATCACCTTCGAGCTTCGCACCTTCGACACCACCGACCAGTTCCCCGCTCTGCCCGAGGACGGCACCGGCTTTGCGGGCTTTCGCCTGCTGGGTGAGCTGGAGGTCGAGGACCGGTTCCAGGAATACGCCGTCTTTCAGGGCGCAAGCTACTTCCGCGCCGTCGGGCGGGGGCAGGCCTATGGCCTGTCGGCCCGGGGCCTCGCGCTGAACACGGCGGGCGACGGGCCCGAAGAGTTCCCGGTCTTCCGCGACTTCTGGATCGAGGCGGCCGACCCCGGTGCGCCGACCGTCACCGTACATGCGCTGATGGACAGCCCCTCGGTCGCGGGGGCCTACACCTTCCGCATCACCAAGGGCGACACGACGGTGATGGAGGTATCCAGCCGGCTTTTCCCGCGCGTGGACCTGTCGGCGGCGGGGATTGCGCCGGGAACATCCATGTTCCTCTTCAGCGACATCAACCGCACCCGGTTCGACGACTTCCGCGAGGCGGTGCATGACAGCGACGGCCTCTTGATGCTGAACGGCGCGGGCGAGGCGCTGTGGCGGCCCCTGACCAACCCCAAGGCGGTCGAGGTCAGCGCCTTCGGCGACACCTCGCCGCGTGGCTTCGGCCTGATGCAACGGGCGCGGGCCCCTGGTGACTACAACGACCTCGTGGCGCACTACGAGCGCCGCCCCTCCCTGTGGGTGGAGCCTATGGGCGATTGGGGACCGGGCGCGGTGATGCTGGTGGAAATTCCGACGGACAAGGAAATCAACGACAACATCGTCGCCTTCTGGCGCCCGACCGAGCCCCTGAAGGCGGGGCAGGAGCACCCCTTCGACTACCGCCTGCACTGGTGCGCCACCGCCCCGGTCGAGGGCGTGGTGGCCCCGGTGATCCACAGCCGCACCGGCGCGAGGGTGTTCGAAGACGGGCGCATCTTCACTATCGACTACGCGGCCCATCCCGCCCTTGGGCCTGACCCCGCCCGGATCGAGGCGCGGGTCTCGACCAGCGCGGGCGAAATTTCCGCGCAGCTTGTGCAGGTCAACCCGGCGACGGGGGGCATGCGGCTGGATTTCACGCTGAAGGGCGACGCCCCGGTGGCGGAACTTCGGGCCGAGCTGTGGCGGGGCGGCCGGCCGGTGGCCGAAGTCTGGCTGAACCGCTGGGTGCGCCCGTGACGTTCGCCCCGCGCGAACTGGTGGCGACCGAGGCCGCAGCGCCACACCTTTTGATGCCGGACCAGTCACTGCGCGCAACCTTCCGCGACCCCGCCGCTCCGGGAATCCGCAGCCCGCGCGGGACACAGGCCTTGCGGGCGCTGGTCCTTTTCCCGCCCCTCTGCGTGACGATGGCGCTTGGCTGGTTGTCCCTCGGCTGGTTCGCGCTGGACGGGCGGCTGACGCTGGCCGAAGGCGCGCTGGTGGCGGTGACCGGCTTTGCCTTCTACTGGGTGGTGCTGTCGGTCGGCACGGCGATCCTTGGCCTTTTCTGGCGGCCGCGCCCGCTGGCGCAGCCTTTGCACGGGCTGACCGTCGCGATCCTGTTGCCAATGTATGGCGAGCCTGCGGACGAGACGATCCCCAACGCGGTGCGCCTTCTGTCCGCCCTGCAGGGCCGGGGGCGGCACCGCTTTGCGCTGCACATCCTCTCCGACACCCGCGACCCGGTGAAGGCGGCGGCTGAGGCGGCTATGGTGGCCACCTTGCGCCGGGCGCATCCGGGTCTTGCCATCGCCTATCGCCGCCGCGACCGGAACACCGACTACAAGTCCGGCAATATCCGCGACTGGGTGGAAACCCATGGTGCCGCGCATGACGCGATGCTGATCCTGGATGCCGACAGCGTGATGGGGGCCGAGACGGTCCTCAAGATGGCCGACGCGCTGGCGCAGGACCCCGGGCTGGGCCTGATCCAGACCATCCCGCGTGTCCTGCCCGGGCAGACCATCTGGCAGGGCCTGCAAAGCTTTGCCTCCGAGGTCTACGGCGTGAACATGGGGCGCGGCTTTGCGCTCTGGACCGGGGTGACCGGCAATTTCCTTGGGCACAACGCGCTGGTGCGCACCCGCGCTTTCGCCGCCTCGGCCGGCCTGCCGCACCTGCCGGGAAAGGCCCCGCGCGGTGGGGTGATCCTGAGCCATGATTTCGTCGAAGCGGCGATGCTGCGTCGCGCCGGTTGGGGCGTCCGGATGATGCCCGAGGCCGAGGCGAGTTTCGAGGACACGCCCGAGACGCTGACCGGCTACCTCCGCCGCGACCGGCGCTGGTGTCAGGGCAACCTGCAGCACCTCGGGCTGCTTGCGACCCCCGGCCTGCACCCGCTGTCGCGGTTCCATCTTCTGCAGGGGGCGATGGCTTACCTTTCGTCCGTCTGGTGGCTGGTGCTCCTGGTCCTCTGGGCCGTTCCCGGACAGGGCGGGGCGATGCCGGACATCTTCGCGCAGAACCCGCTTCTGCCGACATGGCCCGTGCTGCCACCGGTCACCCAGGCCACCCTGGCCGGGTTTGTCGGGCTGATGCTGGTCGCACCAAAGCTTCTGGGCATCCTCGTGTATCTGCGCGATGGCGGCCTGCGGATGACGCACACCCCGCGTTTCGCCGGGCTGGTGCTGGCCGAGATGGTGATCTCCGCGCTCCTCGCCCCGGCGCTGATGGTGCATCAGGTCAGGGCCGTCCTGCGCACGGCCATGGGCCGGGATGGCGGCTGGATGCCGCATGTCGCGGGGCGGTCGAACCTTGTGACGCTTTTGCGGCTTCATGGGGTGGAGACCGGGCTTGGCCTTGGCCTTGTCGCGCTCGCCCTCGCGGGGCAGCTCAGCCTCTGGCTGGTGCCGGTCGCGGCAAGCCTGTGCCTGACCGTGCCCCTTGCCGTCCTGGTGCAGATGCCCCGACCGGCCTTCCGGCTGCGCGTCACCCGGCGGAGGATTGCATGAGCCGCGCCGCCCTGCGCCTGGCCTTGACGCTGACATCAGCCCTTGTCGCCACCACCGCCGCCGCCGATTGCAACGGTGCGGCTGGGCCCTGCGACCTGCCGAACGGGACCTACCACATCGTCCTCCCCGAGGGCGTGACGGGGCCGGTCCCGGCGATCATCCTTTTGCACGGCTATGGCGGCGAGGGGCTGGGCACGATCCGCAACAAGCCGATGGTCAACCTGATGCTGGGGCGCGGCTATGCGGTGATCGCCCCGGACGGCCAGAACCGCGAGAATGGCGAGGGGCGCAGCTGGGATTTCCACCCCGACCGCCCGGCCACCCGCGATGAGACCGCGTTTCTGATCGCGGTGGCCGATGAGGCCGCCGCCCGGTTCGGCCTGCAGCGGGACGCGATGCTGCTCGCGGGCTTTTCCATCGGTGGGTCCATGACCAGCTATGTCGCCTGCCAGGCCCCGGAGGCCTTTGCCGCCTATGCCCCGGTGGCGGGCAGCTTCTGGCGGCCGCATCCCACGGGCTGCGCGGGTCCGGTGCGCCTCTTCCACACTCACGGAACGGCCGACCGGACCGTGCCGCTGGAGGGCCGCGAGATCAGCCCCGGCTTCGTGCAGGGCAATGTCTTCGAGGCGATGGAGGTCTGGCGCGTCACGGACGGCTGCGCCCCGGCAGACCGGACCGAGACGCAAGGCATCTACTCTGTCCAGCGCTGGACCGATTGCCTGCCCGGCACCGACCTGCGCTTTGCCCTGCACGACGGCGGCCACAGCATCCCGAAAGGCTGGGCGCAGATGGCCGTCGACTGGTTCGAGACGCGCTGACTACCAACGCAACGTCCGCGCGCCGATCAGGGTCGACACCAGCGTGACCCCCGCAATCGCCAGCCCATACCAGGTGACGTAGAAAAGCGGGCTGTCCTCGGTGCAATGCAGCGCATAGACCGCCGCCGACAGGCCGGAGCCCGCCAGCCCCGCGACAAAGCCCGCCCGCAGGGGGGCTGTGACCGCCCCTTGCCGCAGGGTATAGTGCAGCACGGCCACCGGCAGCACCGACAAAAGTGGGATCGTCACCAGGCAGGTGGTCATCGTCTTGCCGACCGTCGCCATCTGCCGCGCCTCGGCCGGGGTGGTGACATAGGCCCACAGAAGAAGCCCAAGCGCCGCCGCCGCGACCGCCGCCAGCGGCCAAAGCCGGGCGGTCAGCGCCCCCTCGGGCCGGGCGAAAAGCAGCGCAAGTCGGGCCGAGGCAAGGCCAAGAACTCCGGTCAGGACAATGCGGGCGAGGGAAACGGGCGTGACCATGGCCGTGCCAAGGTCGGCCCGGAAGCCAAGCACCAGCCAGACGGCAAGAACCGCAATCAGAAGGGACGGCACCAGCCCTGCAAGCAGGGTGGTTCGCAAGGCAGGGGCGCGCACCGTATCGGCGGCAAGGGCCCGGATCAGATCGTCGGTCTTCATTTCACATGCCTTTCCCGCAGGATGGCCAAGGTCTTCAACGCCCGGTGCAAGGCAACACGCACTGCACCCTCGCTCATGGTCAGGGCCTGGCCGGTTTCGACCACGCTCACGCCTTCCAACCCGATCTTGCGGACGATCTCGGCCGACCGTCCATCAAGCATCCCGATCATCTTGGCCATGTCGGCAGCCTCGGTCGGGTCGGGTCCGGCCTCGGCGGCCAGAACCTCGGCAAAGTCTTCGATCGGCACGTCGATCTTGCGTCCTCGCGCCCGGAACGCATCGACGACCTTGTAGCGCGTGATGGCGTAAAGCCAGGGCCGCACCGGCGCGCCCACATCCCAGGTGTGGCGCTTGAGGTGGACCGCAAGCAGCACCTCTTGCAGCACATCCTCGCAGCTTGCATCGCCAAGGCCACCGGCCTTGGCCCGGACGATGCCGCACAGGACCGGTGTCACAGCCTGGAGAAACCGGCCATAAGCCCGCGCATCACCCGCATTCGCAGCCGCCAGAAGGTTTTCCCATCCATCCGCTTGACCAGTCATCACTGTCCTACAGTTCGCAAGGCTTAACGCCTTCGTTACACAAATTCGAAGAAAGCGCTGCTGCGCCCCAGACTGCACACAAAATCGTGACAACCGTAACACGCGCACGTGCCGAACGAATGGAATGCAGGACTGCCTGCGCCTCTGGCGCAGAGGGGCGGAAAACGGACAGGAACGTGATGGTGCAAGGGGCTGAGCGATCAATCGGGTGTCGAGCGGCGACTGGATCGCGCCGCTGGGCACCTGTGGTCCGGCCAACCCTTGCCCGGGCGCGCGGCGATTCACTCCCCAGCCGCGCGCCCGCCCTTCGGGTGGTCGGGCAAAAGACAGAGGCCCGCACATGGAACTGATCTTTGCCTATCTTGCCGGCCTGCTGACCCTGATAAACCCTTGCGTCCTGCCGGTCTTGCCCATCGTGCTCGCCTCCAGCCTGCATCGCGACCGCCGCGCCCCCCTGGCGCTGGCCGCGGGGATGAGCCTGTCGTTCGTCGCCCTTGGCCTTGGCGTGACAGCCCTTGGGCCGGCCCTGGGTCTGGACAGCGACATGGTGGCCCGGGGCGCGGCTTTGGCGATGGTGGGCTTCGGGCTGGTGATGCTGGTGCCCGCCCTCTCAGGGCGCTTTTCCACCGCGACGGCGGGGATCGCCGCCCGGGCTGACGCACAGATCGACGCGACGACAGAGGCGGGCCTTTCCGGCCAGTTCCTGTCCGGCGCGCTTCTGGGCGCGGTCTGGAGCCCCTGCATCGGCCCGACGCTGGGCGCGGCCATCGCCCTTGCCTCGACCGGCGAAAGCCTAGGGCGCGCGGGCGCGATCATGGCGGCATTCGCGCTTGGGTCTCGACCCTGATCCTGGGGCTCGCCTATGGCGCGAAATCCGCGATTCGGCGGCGGCAAACCGTTTTGCTCCGGATGGCCGACATCGCCAAGCCGGTGATGGGCGTGACTTCATCGCCGTCGGCCTCGCGCTCTGGTTCGACCTGCACCAGGTCGTCGAAGGCTGGCTGCTTCAGTCCCTCCCGGCCTGGCTGATCGACTTTTCCGCTTCCATCTGACCCGCGAAGGAGCCTCTCATGCAACGCCGTGACTTCCTGGCCCTTGCCGCCAGCGTTCCTTTCCTTGGCATGGCCTCGCGTGCCATCGCCGCCACCCAATACACGCCTGGCGCCGCCGAGGCCACGATGGATGCGAGCAAGGTCGTCCTTCTGGACTTCTGGGCCAGCTGGTGTTCGACCCGCGCCGCGCAGGAACGGGTGTTGGCGGCCCTGAAAGCCGAGAAGCCGGACTACGAGAAGAACATCGCCTTCTTCATCGTCGCCTGAGACCAGTACGGCAAAGGCGAGCTTTCCAAATCCCTGAAAATTCCGCGTCGGTCGACGCTGGTCGCGCTGAAGGGTCGCGAAGAGATCGGCCGCATTGTTGCGGGCACGGGCGAAGCCGAGTTCAAGGCGTTGCTTGATGCTGCTCTTGCCTCGGCCTGACAAGATGGCTGCTATGGGCGGAGAGCGGATCCTCATTGCACTGCTGAGATATTGGGACTTCATCTCGTTAGGAGACATTGCCAGCAAGTACGAACGGCATCGTGTCATCAAAATTGACGCACAGTTTCCATGCTTGGGCGTGAAGAACAATGCTCGGCACACGCTTTACGATTGGCGTCGCCTGGGAGCTTGAGCGCCTGACCACGGCCCAGTGGGCCGAAAGCTTCTCTACGGCACCAACGAGGACCCCGAAAGGTACTCCAACCTTTATGTCGAGCATCTCAGGCGACGGAGACACCACCGGGCCATGGAACCCTGGCGAATAGTGATATCGCATGATGATCTTGCCGAGATCATGAGACGGCATTGCAAGGAGTCGGAACAGGCGCGGCGGGGAGGCGGCTGTTGCCGGTCAAAACGATCTGGCTTGGCCGAGACCTAAAGGCCCGAGCGCACAATCGGCGGGCGACCAGCGGGCCACCCGCACGCCCGTCCCCGAGATTAATTTTACCAGATAGGTTCTTATGCCGCCTCACAATCCCAATTTCCGCCAGAGAGCGTTCGGCACAGGTCCTCGATCGCGAACTCCGACATTGCACTGGCGTTGAAAGCCCCGTTGA
>LNFM01013995.1_pt1 | contig 35384 bp, 29 predicted proteins | sample 596031 | NCBI WGS metagenome assembly LNFM01 (sample SAMN04254537, study PRJNA301005) | activated carbon metagenome | isolation source: dual media filters at the Ann Arbor, Michigan drinking water treatment plant | place: USA: Ann Arbor
TCACCGTCAGGCCCGCCATCACCGCCTTCTTGGCCAGCAGGCCGGCGGCCAGCAGCACGCCGGGGTTGCTGGTGTTGGTGCAGCTGGTGATGGCAGCGATCAGCACGTCGCCGTTGTGCAGCGTGATGCCCTGCGGCGTGGCGTACGCGGCGCCGAGCTTGTCGGCCGGCTGGTTGAAGCCGTCCTGCGCCGCGCCGGCGCTGAAGAGCTCGGTGAACTTCGTCTTCACGTGGCCGAGCTCGATGCGGTCCTGCGGGCGCTTGGGGCCGCTCAGGCTGGGCGCCACGGTCGACAGGTCGAGCTTGATCACGCGCGTGTAGTCGATGTCGCGCGCCAGCGGCACGCCGAACAGGCCCTGGGCGCGGAAGTAGGCCTCGAAGGCGTCGATCTCGGCGCGCGTGCGGCCGGTGCCTTCGAAGTAGGCGATGGTCTTCTCGTCCACCGGGAAGAAGCCCATCGTGGCGCCGTATTCGGGGGCCATGTTGGCGATGGTGGCGCGGTCGGGCAGGCTCAGCGTGCGCGTGCCCTCGCCGCAGAACTCCACGAACTGGCCCACCACCTTTTCCTTGCGCAGGATCTCGGTGACGGTCAGCACCAGGTCGGTGGCCGTCACGCCTTCGCGCAGGCGGCCGGTGAACTCGAAGCCCACCACGTCGGGCGTCAGGAAGTACACCGGCTGGCCCAGCATGCCGGCCTCGGCCTCGATGCCGCCCACGCCCCAGCCGACGACGCCGATGCCGTTGATCATCGTGGTGTGGCTGTCGGTGCCCACCAGCGAGTCGGGGTAGGACACGCCGTCGGCGCCGCGGTGCACGCCGCGCGCCAGGTACTCCAGGTTCACCTGGTGCACGATGCCGAAGCCCGGCGGCACCACGCGGAAGGTGTCGAAGGCGCCCATGCCCCACTTCATGAACTGGTAGCGCTCCTGGTTGCGCTTGAACTCCAGCTTCATGTTGAGGTCCAGCGCCTTGGGGCTGCCGTAGTGGTCGATCATCACCGAGTGGTCGACCACCAGGTCCACCGGTACCAGCGGCTCGATGCGCTTGGGGTCCTGCCCCAGCCGGGCCGCGACGTTGCGCATGGCGGCCAGGTCGGCCAGCAGCGGCACGCCGGTGAAGTCCTGCAGCACCACGCGCGCCACCACGAAAGGGATCTCCTCGGTGCGCGCGGCCTTGGGCTTCCACTGCGCCACCTGGGCCACGTGCTCGGCCGTGACCTTGAGGCCGTCGCAGTTGCGCAGCACGCTTTCGAGCACGATGCGCATCGACACCGGCATGCGGTTCACGCCCGGGTACGTGGCGGCCAGCGTGGGCAGGGAGAACAGCTGCCCGCGCTGGCCGGGCGCGATGTCGAAGGGCTGCAGGGTGTGGCGGAACGGGTGGGTGGTCGTGTGCGCGGGGGCGGGCATGGGCGGGGCTCCTGAAGCGGGGGGTCTGCGGAGCATTCTGGACCTCGACGGTGCGCCATGCCTTGACGGCCCCCAACGCCCTGATGGGCATTCGGCGTGCCGGCCTTCGCGGGGGGCGACGACCCCGATTGCCACCACAATGCCGCGATGTTCGAACTGCCGCCCCGCCCCGAGTACTTCGGCCCCGACCACGAGGCACTGCGCCGCAGCGTGCGCGACTTCGTGGCGCGCGAGATCACGCCGCACGCGGCGGCCTGGGACGAAGCCGGCAGCTTCCCGCGCGAGCTGTACTTGAAGGCCGGCGCCATCGGCCTGCTGGGCATCGGCTACCCCGAGCCGCTGGGCGGCACGCCGGCCGACATCTTCTTCACCATCGCCGCGGCCGAGGAACTGGCGCGCGCCGGCTCGGGCGGCGTGCAGGCCTCGCTGGGCTCGCACCACATCGCGCTGCCGCCGCTGGTGGCGCACGGCCGCTCCGAGCTGGTGGCCCGCGTGGTGCCCGAGGTGCTGGCCGGGCGGCAGATCGCTGCGCTGGCCATCACCGAGCCCGGCGGCGGCTCCGACGTGGCGGCGCTGCGCACCACCGCCGTGCCGTCGGCCGACGGCAGCCACTACGTGGTGAACGGCGAGAAGACCTTCATCACCAGCGGCCTGCGTGCCGACTGGCTCACCGTGGCCGTGCGCACCGACCCGTCGAACAAGGGCCCGGGCGGGGTCTCGCTGCTGCTGGTGCCGGGCGACACGCCGGGTCTGCAGCGCACGCTGCTGGCCAAGACCGGCTGGTGGGCCAGCGACACCGCGCACCTGAGCTTCGACGGCTGCCGCGTGCCGGCGTCGCACCTCATCGGCGAGGAGGGCGGTGGCTTCAAGGCCATCATGCACAACTTCAACCACGAGCGGCTGATGATGGCCGCCATGGCCTGCAGCTACGCGCAGGTGTGCACCGAAGAGGCGGCCGACTGGGCACGCGAGCGCCGGACCTTCGGTGCGGCGCTGTCGGAGCGGCAGGTCATCCGCCACAAGCTGGTGGACATGGTGACGCGCGTGGAGACGGCGCGCGCCCTGGTCTACGACCTGTCGTACCGGCTGCAGCACCGGCTGGGCGATCCCGCGGCCCTGGTGGCGCGCACCTGCATGGCCAAGAACGTCGCCACGCAGGCGATGCAGTTCTGCGCCGACCAGGCCGTGCAGATCCTCGGCGGCATGGGCTACATGCGCGGCACGAAGAGCGAGCGCCTGTACCGCGAGGTGAAGGTGATGATGATCGGCGGCGGCTCCGAAGAGATCATGAAGGACCTGGCCGCGCGCCAGCTCGGGCTGTAGGTGGCGCGCGCTGCGGGGCCGCCGGCGCGCGGCGAAGGGCCGCCATCGGGGCCGCCGTCCGAGACGTCGTCCGAGACGCCCTCCGGGCCGTCGGCGGTGCTGGGGCTGATCCCGGCCGTCTACTTCGTGTTCGTGGCGGCCGAGTTCGGCACCATGACGCACCTGGCGCTCACGCTCACCGCGGCGGGGCGCTCGGCGTTCTCGGTGGGGCTGCTGGCCACCGGCCTGTGGGCCGGCATCCTGGCGGCCAGCACCGCCGCGCACGGCGTCATCCAGCGCCATGGCCATGCGCGCGTCTTCGTCGGTGCCACCGGCGTGGCCACGCTGGCGCTGGGGTCGATGGCGCTGCATGGGGCCTATGCCGGCTGGCTGGCTGCCGCGGTGCTGTTGGGCTGGTGCGGCGGCCTGGTGTGGGTGGCCGGCGAGGCCTGGCTGGCCGAGGCCGCGCCGCGCGAGCGCCGCGGCTTCTACGTCGGCCTGTTCGAGACCGCCGTGGGCCTGGGCCTGATGGCCGGGCCGGCCCTGGTGCCGCTGTCGCGCGCTCTCGGCGCGTCCACACCCTGGGTCAGCGCGCTGCTGATGGCCTCGGCGCTCGGCTTCAGCCTGCGCCTGCTGGCGCAGGCCTCGCCGTCCATGCACGACGACGCCGAGTCCGGTGCGCCCGGCGACCGGCGCCGCAGCGACTGGCGCGCGCTGGCCGTGCCGCTGTGCGCCGTGGCGGCGGTGAGCGGGCTGATGGAGGCCGGCGTGTCGTCGCTGATGCCCTCGGTGGGCATGCGGCTGGGCTTCTCGATCGACGCCGCGGCCTGGCTGGGCACGGTCATCGGCGCCGGCAGCGCGCTGCTGCAGCCCCCGGCCGGGCATCTGGCCGACCGCTGGGGCACGCGGCGCAGCACGCTGGCCGCCTGGGGCGTGGTGATGGTGGCCAACGCGTTGCTGCTGGGCGTGGCGCTCGCGGGCCCGGCGGGCGCGCCGGGCCAGGTGTCACCGCTCCTGCAGGCGGCGCTGTTCGGCATCGGCTTCGTGCTGGGCGGGGTGGGCGGCGCCGTGTACACGCTCATCATCGTCGAGCTGGGCCACCGGCTCGAGGGCTCGGCGCTGGTGCGCGCTGTGGGCCTGCTGGTCACCAGCTACGCGGTGGGCACGGCCGCCGGCCCGGCGCTGGGCGGTGCGCTGTTCGATGCCGCCGGGCTGGCCGGGGCGCTGCTCGTCTGCGGCGCTGCGGGCCTGCTTCTGGCGGCGCGGGCGCTGCGTGGTCCGGGTCCTGCCGACCGCCCCTGACCCGGGTGCGAAACGAAAGCCGGAGCTTGTCGGCTGTTCTTACACTCGCTGGTGCGCTGCTGAGCCAACTCGTTGATTTGACGGATCATTCGTATCAGGTCTGATTCGTGCTTAGTGTCTTGTTACCAGTGCCGATCATCGGCACAGGTGGAAACCGTCGGCAGCGTGTACCGGCGTTTCCCCCCCCCCCACAAGCGCTCCACATCGAGGGTGACCCATGACTTCATTGAACCGCTGGATCTCCGGCCTGGCGTTCGCGGCGGCTGCCGCGTCCTTCACCGCACCCGCGTCCGCGACGTTGGTGCTGGACCTGAACACCGGAGGGACGGCCGCCCCTTGCGGCACCTGTGGTACCAACGGTGGCACGTTCGGCTGGGGCTTCCGTGTCATCAACCCGATCACCATCAACCAGCTGGGTGTCTGGGACGCCGGCGCCGACGGGCTGGGCGTCAACAGCGTCCAGACGGGCTTGTGGGCCGCGGGCGGTGCGCTGCTGGCCAGCGCCACCATCACCAACGGCAGCCAGCAGGTGGCGTCCGCCAGCACCGACGGCGAGTGGCTGTTCGAGGACATCGGCTCGCTGGTGCTGGCCCCCGGCAGCTATGTCATCGGGTCGCTGTTCCTGAGCGCTGCACCGCTGGCCCAGACCAGCGCGCCCTTCACGACGATCGCTGACATTGCCTTGACGGGCGGCGTTCAGGGGGCCCTCAACGCCGGGCTTACTCGCCCCGACAGCTCGTTCTCGATCCCGATCTTCGGACCCACCATGCGTCTGGCCCAGGTCCCCGAGCCCACGGGCCTGGCGCTCGTGGGGCTGGGACTGGCGCTGGCGGGGCTGTCCCGGCGCAGAGCCATGGCCCGGGCCGCTTGAGTTTGTCGGGGCGCCGCGCTGCCACCGCGGCGCGCCAGCCTCCGGTCCCCCTGGTGCCGCCGGCCTGAACGCCCGTCACCAGTAGGGGCCGAGGAACAGGTACAGCGTGGCGCCGCTGCCCGGCGTGGCACCCACGGCCAGATAGGCCGGTCCGACGCGCGTGTCCACCGACAGGAAGGCGCTGGCCGCCGGCCGCAGCCGGTCCAGGCGCACAGATTCATCGGCCGCGAAGCCCTCGCCCAGTTCCAGCGACAGGCCGGTGCGCACCGCGCCGCCCAGGCCCGCCGGCATCTGGCCGATGCGGCGCGCTACCACGGCGCGGCCCAGCAGCACGGTGGCGCCGCTGATGGAGTCGCGCGGCGCGCCGGTCAGTCGCAGGAAGCCGCCCAGGCTCAGCGGCGCGAAGCCGCTGCGGCTCTTGGCCCACTCCAGGTAGACATGGCCGCCCCATTCGTCCACGCGGAAGGCCTGCAGCGCGCGCAACTGGGTCTGCGCCAGCGACGGCTCGCCGGGGGCCGGCCGCGCGGTCTGCGCCCATTCCAGCTGCAGCAGCGCGCCGTCGGTGGGGAAGGCCAGGGCGTTCAGCGTGTCGTAGCGCAGCAGCGCGAAGCGCCAGGTCTCCGAGAAGGGCACGGCGCCGTCGTCCACCGGCTGCGGGATGATGATCCTCCCGCGACCCACGGCGCGCGTGATGCCGATGCGCAGTTCGGCGCTGTTGCCGAACTGGCGTCCCAGCGCCAGCATGGCCGAGGTGGACGTGACCGAAGCGCGCGCCTGCCGCCGGCCGTCGGTGAAGAAGTCCACCGGGTCGGTGACGTAGTCGATCGAGGCCTCGGTGAACCAGGGCGAGCCCGGCCCCAGCGGCTGCCACCACTGCGTGCCCAGGGCCCGCGTGCTGCCGACGCGTGCCAGCGTGCGCAGCTCGCCGCCCCAGGGGTTGAGCCAGGACAGCAGGTGCAGCGCGCTCGCCGACACGCGGTGGTCGTCGCTGAAGTCGCTAGACAGCTCCAGCCCCAGGCGCACGCGGCTGCGCGCGCCCTCTGCCGCGGTGGGCGTCAGCAGCAGCTCGCGGCCGCCCGGGCCGTCGCGCATCTCGGCCACCACGCGTTCGAAGTCGCCGCGGCCGAACAGGCGCGACACGCTGCGCTGCACCTGGGCCAGCGTGATGCCCTGGCCGATCTGCAGGCCGGTCTCGGCGGCCAGGGTGCGGCCGTCGGCCTTGCCGGCGTTCCGGACCTCCAGCCGCGCCAGCGGCCGCGGCCGGTCGAGGTCGGGCCGCGCGGCGAGCCGGGCCGATTCGTGGGCCGCGTAGAGCTCGTTGTCGACCGCCAGCGGCCGCAGCCGCTCGGCCAGGGCCATGGTGGCGCGGTCGCCGGCTTCGATGGCGGCAGCGGCGCTGCCGAAGTCGAGAAAACCGATGTCCTTCAGCTCGGGCGTCACCAGCACGTCGCGCGGCCCCAGCTGCGCCAGCGAGCGCTGCACGTTCTGTTCGGTGAGGATGTTGAGCATCTGCTCGGCCACGCCCAGGGCGCTGCCCAGCGTGTCTTCGCCGGCCAGCGGCGTGCCGACGTTGACCGCGATGATCACGGTGGCGCCCAGGGCCCGTGCCAGGTCGACCGGCAGGTTGCGCACGAGGCCGCCGTCGACCACCAGCCGCGGGCCCAGCCGCACCGGGGCGAAGACGCCGGGCACCGCCATCGAGGCGCGCAGCGAGTGGAACATCGGCGTGTCCGACAGTTCCACCAGCTCGCCGGTGAGCAGGTCGGTGGCCACGGCGCGGAAGGGCAGGGCCTGGGCCGACGCCGGGCGCGCCATCGCATCGGGCGGCAGCAGGCGCGCCAGCGTGCTCTCCAGCGCGGCGTTGCCCACGGCGGCCGGTGGCAGGCGCAGGCCGTCGCGGCCGACGCCGAACTCCAGCCGCGACGGCACGTCCAGGTCGTCGGCCTTGCGGCGCAGGCTCAGGTCGTCGCGCCGCGCCCGGTCGCCCACCACGGCGTCCCAGTCGGTGCGCAGCGCGAATTCGGCCAGCTCCTCGGCCGAGCGCCCGGCCGCGAACGCGCCGCCCACCACGGCGCCCATGCTGGCCCCGGCCACCATGTCCACCGGCACCCGCAGGCGGTTCAGCGCGCGCAGCACGCCGATGTGCGCGAAGCCGCGCGCGCCGCCGCCGGACAGCACCAGGGCCACGCGCGGCGGGGGCAGCGGGGTCGGGTTCGCGGCCGGCGGGGACACGGTCTGCGCCGTGGTACTGGGCATTGCGTCCTGGGCCCGTGCCGGCGTGCAGACCAGGGCCGATGCCCCGCAGATCAGGGCAGCGCAGCGGGTGATCCGGGGCAGCAGGCGCATCAGCGCGCGCGTCGTGGCATGGGAAATCATGGCCGATGCTAGTGCGGGGCTGTCGATCGCACGGTGTCTCGCGCGTCGTAGAGTGTGGGCAGACGGCTGCCCTCATCAGGCAAGGAGAACGGCATGCGATTCATGGTGATGGTCAAGGCCACCCGGGACAGCGAAGCGGGCGTGATGCCCACGCAGGAAGAGTTGGCGGCGATGGGGGCCTTCAACGAGGAACTGGTACGGGCCGGCGTGATGGAGGCGGGCGAGGGCCTGCACCCGAGCTCCCGCGGCGTCCGTGTCGTCTTTTCGGGCCGTGATCGCCGCGTCGTCGATGGGCCGTTCACCGAGACCAAGGAACTGGTGGCCGGATTCTGGATCTGGAAGTGCGCTTCGCTGCAGGAGGCGACGGAGTGGGTCAGGAAGTGCCCGAACCCGATGCGCACCGATTCCGAGATCGAGATCCGGCAGATCTTCTCGGCCGAGGACTTCGGCGACGCGCTCACGCCCGAGCTGCTCGAGCAGGAAGAGCGGCTGCGCCAGGCGGTGCAGTCGCGCGCTGGTTGAGTCTGCGAAGGTCGACGAGGGCCCGGCCACCGGGACCGCCGCCGCCTGCGGCGGTGCTTCACCACGGCGCACCCGGCCAGATGCCCCGCCGCCTGACGGGACGCCCGAAGGCAGGCACCATGCGCGCATGAAGACCTCGACCCTCCTTGCTTCGCTGGCCGCCGCGGCGGCCTTCACCCTGGCCCTGCCGTCCGCCCAGGCCGCCACCCCGCGCAACGTCGTGGTGGCCAAGGGCCTGGCCAACCCCTGGGCCCTGGCCTTCCTGCCCGACGGCCGCATGCTGGTGACCGAACGCGCCGGCCGGCTGCGCATCGTCGACGCCCAGGGGCGCCTGGGCGAGCCGCTGGCGGGGCTGCCCGCGGTGGCGGTGATGGGCCAGTGCGGCCTGCTCGACGTGGTGGTCGACCCGAAGTTCGCCGAGACCGGGCTGATCTTCTTCAGCTTCGCCGAGCCCGGCAACGACGGCGCCAACAGCACCGCGGTGGCACGCGCGAAGCTGTCGGGCGATCGCCTGAGCGACGTGCGCGTGATCTTCCGCCAGTCGCCCAAGGTGGCGAGCCAGCTGCACTGCGGCTCGCGCATCGTGGTGGCGCGCGACGGCCGTCTGTGGGTCGGCCTGGGCGACCGCTTCTCGCGCAAGGACGACGCGCAGACGCTGGACAACCATCTCGGCAAGACCGTGCGCATCGACATCGACGGCAAGGCGCCGGCCGACAACCCCTTCGTCGGCCGCGCGGGCGCGCTGCCCGAGATCTGGAGCCTGGGCCACCGCAACATCCAGGGGGCGGCGCTTCACCCGACCACGGGCGAGCTGTGGACCGTCGAGCACGGCCCGCAGGGCGGCGACGAGGTCAACGTCGCCGAAGCCGGCAAGAACTACGGCTGGCCGCTGGTGACCTACGGCCGCAACTACGGTATCGGCACGCGCATCGGCGAAGAAGGGCCGAAGGCCGGTTTCGAGCAACCCGTCAAGCACTGGGTGCCGACCTCCATCGCCCCCAGCGGCATGGCCTTCGTCACCAGCGACCGCTACCCCGCCTGGAAGGGCAGCGTGCTGGTCGGCGCGCTGCGCGGCCAGGGCCTGGTGCGGCTGAGCTTCGACGGCCGCAAGCTGGTCGGTGAAGAGCGGCTGCTCGACACCCTGAGCGCGCGCATCCGCGACGTGCGCCAGGCGCCCGACGGCTTCCTCTACGTGCTGACCGACGGCGCCGACGGGCGCGTGATCCGGCTCGAGCCCTGAGGCCCGTTGAATCGGGGGGCTACCGCCGCGCGCGTGGCGGATCCGGCCTGTCTTTCCCCTCTTCAGTCTGGCCCTGGACCCGGCCGGCCTTCACCGGCACCCGCGAGGACTTCCTGCAGAAGGGAGCGGCCCACGCCGGCGCCGTCGGCCGCCGCAGCGCCTGCTCGCCCTCTATGCGCGCGTGCTGGCGGAGATCCATCTCACGCGCTTCGACTGAAGCCGTCCGGTCGGGCCGGCCCGAAGAGTCCTGAAAGGCCGCGCCGACGCCTGGGCCGGCGGCCTGTGCCCGCCTGCGATCCGGGACGGGCCTGGCCTCACGACGGCCTGCGGCAGCGCGTGCGCGGCATGACGGGGGGAGCGCGGCTCAGTTGCCCGCCGCCGCCACCAGCGCGGCCCAGCGCTTGAGGAAGTCGGCGCGCTTGGCGGCGGCTTCGTTCTCGTCGATGGGAAAGACCTTGATCGACGCCAGGGGCGGCAGCTGCACCAGCTTGGCCACGTCGATGTCGCTGCGCGAGGGGCGGCGGTAGGCGGCCAGCAGCAGCTCGGTCTGCACCTCCTTGCTGAGCAGGTGGTCGGCGGCGCGCTTGGCCAGCTCGCCGGCCGGGGCACCTTTCACCAGCGCCAGGAACTCCGCGGTGGTGAAGGTGCCGTCTGCCGGATAGACCAGCGAGATCTCCTTCTGCCCGCCGGCCACGTAGGCGTAGGCGTTGGACTCGAAGGTCAGGCCCACGGCGAACTCGCCCTGGCCCACGCTGCGCAGCACGGTGGCCGCGGCACTCGTCACCTTGACGTTGTTCGCCAGGCGCTTCAGGCCGTCGGCACCGAGCATCTTCTCGACGCCCCACAGGATGGTCAGCGCGGTCGAGCTGTTGGCCGGGTCGGCGATGATCATCTTGCCCTTCAGGCGCGGGTCGAGCAGGTCGGCCCAGGTCTTGGGCAGCGGCACGCCGCCCAGCTGGTTGCGGTTGACCATGGCCACGGCGACGTGGATGTTCGCCGCCGACCACAGGTTCTCCGCAGGGATGGCCGCCAGCTCGCGCGAGCGGTAGGGCTCCAGCAGGGCCGTGAAGGCGCCCAGCGTGTTCGCCGAGGTGCTCCAGAACACGTCGCCCTGCGGCTTGGCGGCTTCGGCCTCCAGGCGGCGCAGCAGCTGGCCTGAGCCGCCCGTGATGGCCGAGAACTTCACGCCGGGCATCTTCTTCGCGGCGACCTCGGTCACCGCGTCGAAGGCCTGCGCGTTGTTCGAGGTGTAGATCACCACCGAGCCGCCGCCCTGCGCGAACGAAGGCAGGGCCAGCGTGGCGCCCAGGCCGGCGATGCCGGCGAGGACCGTGCGGCGTTGGAAGGGACGGGTCATGGCGGTTTCTCCTGTGGGACGGGGGCTGTGGAAGGGGCGCGGCCCGCTCAGCTGCGCGACGCGAAGAGTTCGATGCGGAACACCCGCGTGGCCAGCACGATGGGCACGACGATGACGGCGATGAGCAGCAGCCCGTAGGCCGAGGCCTGCGCCATCAGGCCGCTGTCGATGAGGCGGAAGATCTGGATCGGCATGGTCTCGCGGCCGCCCGAGTACACGACGATGGAGGCGCTGAGCTCGGCCACGGTGGTGGTCCAGGTCAGCACCGCGGCGGCCACGATGGCCGGCAGCATCATCGGCAGCACGACCTTGAAGAAGGTGGGCACCGGGGCCACGCCCAGGCTGATCGAGGCCTCTTCGATGGAGTCGGGGATGTTGTAGAGAGTGCTCGACGCGTTGCGCGTGCCGAAGGGCAGGCGTCGCACCACGTAGGCCAGCACGATGATGGCGCCGGTGCCCGCCAGTGGCAGCCAGCCGCTGTTGAACGACATCACCAGGCCGATGCCGATGACCGTGCCCGACAGCGCCAGCGGCAGCGCGCTCACGTAGTCGAGCACCGGCGTGAGGCGGTTGCGCTTCTTCACCACCAGGTAGCTGATGAGCACGCTCAGCGCGATGCCGATGGTGGTGGCGATGGCGGCGTAGGTGAGGGTGTTGAACAGCGGATCGGGCGCGCGCGTGAACACGCGCTCCAGGTGCGCAGTGGTCCACTGGCCCCAGCGCATCACCGGGCCGCGCGCCTGCGTGAAGGCGCCGACCACGATGCTCACCACCGGTAGCAGCGAGACGACGACCACCAGCGCCGCTCCGGCGCCGATGAGGGCGCCGCGCCAGCCGGCCAGCGGCTGGGCGATGGCGCCGCGGCCCTGCACCACCTCGCGCCGGCTGCGCGAGACGATGCGGCGCTGCAGGAACAGCACGATCATCACCAGCGCCACCGAGATGCTGGCCAGCGTGCTCTGCAGCGTGGGGTCGGAGCCGACCTCGGAGACCGTGGCCTGGTAGGTCAGCACCGACAGCAGCGGCACCTTGTTGCTGAGCACCATGGCCACCGCGAAGTTGCCCACCACCAGGGTGAAGACCAGCAGCGCGCTGGCCAGCACCGAGGGCAGCACCACCGGCAGCATGACCTTCCAGCGCGACACCGCCGGCGTGGTGCCCAGGCTCTGCGCGGCTTCTTCGAGCTGCACGTCGAAACCGCGGATGGCCGCCAACGTGCCGATGTAGACGTACGTGTAGTACGTGAAGGTCATCACCGTGATCAGGCCCAGCCAGCCGTAGAAGCTGGGCAGGGTGATGCCGATGCCGCCCAGCCAGCGCGTGAGGAGGCCGTTGTTGCCCACCATCATCAGCCAGGTCTGTGCGGCGATGACCTCGGGCACCACCAGCGTGACCAGCGGCAGGATGGCCACCACGCCCTTGCCCGGAAAGTCGTGGCGCGCGGTGAACCAGGCCAGCGGCACGCCGATGAGCAGGGCGCCGAAGGTCACCACGGTGCCCAGCACCACGGTGTTGAGCACCGCCTGCAGGTACTTGGGGTCGGCGGCGACCTGGGCCCAGCCCGAGGCGCCGTCGCGGCCCAGGCTGCCGAGCAACACACGCCCCAGCGGGTAGAGCAGGAAGACGCCCAGCACGATCAGCGCGGCCAGCGTGAGCCAGAACCACACCGAGCGCAGGTCTCGATTCATGCAGCGAGCACCCGCGTCGTGGCCGGGTCCAGGCGCAGTGCGACGGCGTCACCGGCCTGGTGCGCGTCGTGCATCGCGCCGTGGCGGTCGACCTGCAGCGTCGCGCCGCCGTCCAGCTGCACGCGGTAGCTGGTCTTGTCGCCCAGGTACTGGCGGCGCAGGATGCGCGCCGGCAGGGTGTCAGCGCCGCCGCCCTTCTCGGGGGCCAGGCCGATGTCCTCGGGCCGCGCCATCAGCAGGGCGGCGCCAGCGGGCAGGGCGGTGGCGGCGCGGGCCAGGGCGCTGCGGCCGGCTACGGCCACGCGCACGGTCTCGCCGGCGGCAGCCGCCGCCACCAGGCTGACCGGCAGCAGGTTGGCCGCGCCCACGAAGTCGGCCACGTAGCCGTTGGCCGGCTCGCGGTAGATCTGCGCAGGCGTGCCCACCTGCGCCAGCCGCCCCTGGTGCATGACGCCGATGCGGTGCGACAGCGCCAGCGCCTCGTCCTGGTCGTGCGTGACGAAGACGGTGGTGATGCCCGCTTCGGCCTGCAATTCGGCGATGGTCTCGCGCACCTGCACGCGCAGCTTGGCGTCGAGGTTGGACAGCGGCTCGTCCATCAGCAGCACCTGCGGCTGGATGACCAGCGCGCGCGCCAGCGCCACGCGCTGGCGCTGGCCGCCCGACAAGGCCGCCGGCTGGCGCGAGGCCAGGGCGCCCAGGCCCACGCGCTCCAGCGCCTCGCCCACCTTGCGCGTGATGGTGGCGGCGTCCTGCCGCCGCGCGCGCAGCCCGTAGGCCACGTTGTCGAACACCGTCTTGTCGGGGAACAGCGCGTAGTCCTGGAACACCATGCCGATGTCGCGCTGGTGCGGGGGCAGGGCGGTGACGTCGCGCTCGCCGAAGCGGATGTGCCCGCCGCTGGCCTGCACGAACCCTGCGATGCTGCGCAGCAGCGTCGTCTTGCCGCAGCCGCTGGGGCCCAGCAGCGTGAAGAAGGCGCCGCGCTCGATGCCGAGCGACAGGCCGTCGATCACCGGCTGCGCGCCATAGCCCACGCGCAGCTGCTCGATGGCGATGCCGGTGACGCTCATTGCACGGCGGCCTGCACCAGCGCCAGCGCCTCGGCATGCCGCGCGGGGTCGCCGGCGGCCAGGATCTGCGGGCCGCTGTCCAGCGTGATGGGCCGGCCCTGCCAGTCGCTGAGCACGCCGCCCGCGCCTTCGATCATGGGTTTGAAGGGGGCGTAGTCCCACACCTTCAGCCGCGTGTCGATGGCCAGGTCGGTGCGGCCGGCCGACAGCAGGCCGTAGCTCAAGCAGCAGCCGCCGTAGATGCGCCAGGCGGTGCGCTCGCGCAGGGTGTCGAGCACCGGTCGCTCGGCGCCGTCGAAGAAGTCGGGATTGCTGGCGCTCAGGATGGCCTGCGCCAGGCTGCCGCAGGGGCGCGTGCGCATCGCAGCGCCGTTCAGGGTCGTGGCGCGGCCGGCCGCGCCTTCGTAGCGCTGCATCGTCATCGGCAGGTGCATCAGGCCCAGCACGGGCACGCGGTCCACCGCCAGCGCGATGAGCGTGCCGAACACCGGGACACCGGCGATGAAGGGCGCCGTGCCGTCGATGGGGTCGAGGATCCACACCACGTCGGCATCCGCCTGGTGTTCGCCGTGTTCCTCGCCGAGGATGCCGTGCGCAGGGAAGCGCGCCATGATCATCTCGCGCAGTCGCTGCTCGATCCGGGCATCGAGCGCGGTGACGAAGCTGCGGTCGGCCTTGACCTCGACCTCGGGCCGCATCGCGGCGGCCGGGGCCAGGATGTCATGGGCCGCGTCGGCGAGCTGGCGCGCGAAGCCCAGCCACTCGTCGAGCGAGCGCCCGGAGGCTGGAGCGCCCGGCATCAGGCGGCTCACTTCGCGGCGGGCAGGCCGACGTCGGGCAGCGCCGGCCGGCGCGCCAGCGCGTGCTTCATCACCTGCTCGACGTGCGCGAGGTCGTCGCCCTGCAGCGCCAGCCGCGGCGGCCGCGTGAGCGCGCTGCCGCGCCCGACGATCTGCTCGCACAGCTTGATGCACTGCACCAGGTCGGGCCGTGCGTCGAGGTGCAGCAGCGGCATGAACCATTCGTACAGCGGCATCAGGTCGGCCATGCGGCCGGCGCGCGCCAGGCGGAACAGCGTCTCGCCTTCGCGCGGGAAGGCGTTGCTCATGCCCGAGACCCAGCCCACCGCGCCCATCGCCACGCTTTCCACCACCACGTCGTCGAGGCCGGCGAAGAGCACGAAGCGGTCGCCCACGCGGTTGCGCGTGTCGATGAAGCGGCGCGTGTCGCCCGAGCTGTCCTTGAAGCAGACGATGGTGTCGCGATGTCGGGCGTGATGTCGTTCTTGTAGATGGGCGGGTTGTTGTAGACCATCACCGGCAGGTCGGTGGCGCGCGAGACGGCCCGGAAGTGCGCCGCCGACTCGTGCGGCTTGGCTGAATACACCAGGGCCGGCATGACCATGATGCCGTCGACCCCGGCCTTCGCCGCGGTCTTCGCGGTCTGGATGGCGAAGGCGGTGGTGAACTCGGCCACGCCGCAGATCACGGGCACGCGACCGGCCGCCACCGCCACGGCGGCTTCCATGATCTGCGCCTTCTCGGCGCGTTCGAGCGAGGTGTTCTCGCCCACCGTGCCGCAGACGATGAGGCCCGAGACGCCGTCGCGCACGAGGCCGTCGATGACCTTCGCGGTGGCGTCGATGTCCAGCGACAGGTCGGGCTTGAACTGGGTGGTGACGGCGGGGAAGACGCCCTGCCAGGAGATGCTTGCGGCCATGGTGGTCCTTCGCAGGAGGTTTCGGTGAACGGCAGGTTGGCCCCGTGACGAAGCCGATGGTACATTTTATACAATCGACAGGTCAACGCCGGCAACCCCTTGCGACCATGAAACCCAGACTCGTGCACCGCACCCTGTCCGCGGCCATCGTCGAGCAGCTTCGGCAGGGCATCCTGTCGGGCGCCTTCGCCGCCGGCAGCCAGCTGCGGCAGGATGCGCTGGCCACCGAGTTCGGCGTCAGCCGCATCCCCGTGCGCGAGGCGCTGTTCCAGCTCGAGGCCGAAGGCCTGGTGCACATCGAGCCGCACAAGGGCGCGGTCGTGTCCGGCTTCGACATCGACGAGATCGATGACGTCTTCGACCTCAGACTGATGCTCGAGCCGCGCCTGCTGCAGCGCTCGGCGCCGCGCCTCACCGCCGACGACCATGCGCGCATCGACGCGCTGGGCGATGCCTTCGCCGAGGCCCTGGCGCGGCACGACGTGGCGCGCTGGGGCGAGCTCAATGCCCAGTTCCACCTGGCGCTGTACGGCGCGGCCCGGCTGCCGCGCACGCTGTCGGTGGTGACGGCGCTGCTGCAGGCCAGCGACCGCTACACCCGCGTGCAGCTCGCCAGGGCCAGCGCCCTGGCGCGCGCGCAGCGCGAGCACCGCAAGCTGCTGGTGCTGTGCCGCGAGGGCCGCCTCGACGAGGCGAGCGACTTCCTGGTGGCGCACATCGACGCCGTGCGCCGGGACCTGCACCGCCTGCTGAAGGCCAAGCCGCCGCGCCGCGCGGCCGGCACCGCCCCCTGATCACGAGGACCCCATGCATCCCACGCCCGTCCCCACCCGCATCATCGATTCCCACACCGGCGGCGAACCCACGCGCCTGGTGGTCAGCGGCGGCCCCGACCTGGGCCACGGCCCCCTGCGCGACAGGCGCGAGCGCTTCCGTACGCAGCACGACGCCTGGCGCCGCGCCCTGGTGAACGAGCCGCGCGGCAACGACGTGCTGGTCGGCGCGCTGCTCACCGCGCCGGTGGAGCCGGGCAGCGCCTGCGGCGTCATCTTCTTCAACAACGTGGGCTACCTCGGCATGTGCGGCCACGGCACCATCGGCCTGGTGGCCACGCTGTCGCACCTGGGGCGGCTGGCGCCGGGCGTGCATGCCATCGACACGCCCGTCGGCACCGTCAGCGCCGAGCTGCATGCCGACGGCGGCGTGACGGTGGCCAACGTGCCTGCCTACCGCCACGCGAAGCACGTGGCGGTGGACGTCGAGGGCCATGGCCGGGTGCACGGCGACGTGGCCTGGGGCGGTAACTGGTTCTTCCTGTGCCACGACCACGGCCAGAGTCTGGCGCGCGACAACATCCCGGCGCTGCTGGACCTGGCCGAGCGCGTGCGGCTGGCGCTGAAGGCCGCCGGCATCACGGGCCAGGGGGGCGCCGAGGTCGACCATGTCGAACTGCTGGGCCCGGCCGAAGACGCCGCGCACCAGGGCCGCAGCTTCGTGCTGTGCCCTGGCGGCGCCTACGACCGCTCGCCCTGCGGCACCGGCACCAGCGCCAAGCTGGCCTGCCTGGCGGCCGATGGCGAACTGGCACCCGGGGAAGTGTGGCACCAGGAAAGCGTGATCGGCAGCGTGTTCGCCGCGCGCTACGAGCGTCCTGCCGATGGCGGCGGCTCGGTGCTGCCCTTCATCCACGGGCACGCCCACGTCACCTTGGACGCCCAGGTGATCTTCGACCCTCGCGACCCCTTCGCCTGGGGACTTTGAAATGACCCACCCCCGTAGCGGCTTCGCCGCGCCATCCCGCGTGGAATCGCGGGATGGCCTTCGCCAGGCGCAGAACGCCTATCGGCCTTCTGCGTCCAGGCTCAGCCCGCCTCAAGGGGGCAACCCCAGCGGTCGGGCGGAGCCCGCCCGCGGCGTTCGCTTGACGATCCGGCAACCTCTGTCCCGGAAGCTTTCTTGAACGATGACGTTGACTTGCATCCGCTGAGCGCGGCGGACTCCGAGGGCAGGGCCGCCGACGTGGCCGTCATCGGCGCTGGCGTCATCGGCCTCAGCATCGCGCTGCGCCTGGCCACGCCGGGGCGCCGCGTGGTGGTGATCGAACGCGACCGTGTCGCGGCCGGGGCCAGCCGCGGCAATGCCGGGGCCTACGCCTTCTCCGACATCCAGCCGCTGGCCTCGCCCGGCATCCTGCGCCAGGCGCCGCGCTGGCTGCGCGACCCGCTGGGGCCCTTGTCCTTGCGGCCGTCGTACCTGCCCACCATCGCGCCGTGGCTGTGGCGCTTCTGGCGGGCCTGCCAGCCTGCGCGCGTGGCGGCCAGCACGCAGGCGCAGGCCGCGCTCAACCGGCTCGCGGCCGCGGCCACGCGGCGCCTGCTGACCGACATCGGCGCGCTGCCCCTGCTGCACGAAGACGGCAACCTGCACCTGTACGAGAGCGATGCCGAGTGGCGCGCTTCGCTGCCCGGGTGGCAGGTGCGCGCCGACCACGGCATCGCCTTCGAACATGCGCAGGGGTCGGGGGCGGCCGAGGCGATGGCGCGCTGGCAGCCGGGGCTGTCGCCGGGCCTCGTGGCAGCGACTTTCGTGCCGGGCTGGGCCACGATCGAAGACCCGCTGCGCCTGGTGCAACTGCTGGCCCGGCAGTGCACCCGGGCCGGCGTGCGCCTGCTGCGCGGCGAGGCCGCGGCGCTGGTGCCCGGGCCGGATGGTCCGCAGATCCGCCTGCAAGGCGGTGCGGCGCTGCGCGCCGGGCAGGTGGTGGTCGCCGCCGGGGCGTGGTCGCACCGGCTGGCCGCGAGCCTGGGCGAGCGCATCCCGCTGGAGACCGAACGCGGCTACAACACCACGCTGCCGCCGGGCGCCTTCGCGCTGCGGCGGCAGCTCACCTTTCCCGGGCGCGGTTTCGTGGTGACGCCCATCGCCGGCGGCGTGCGGGTGGGCGGCGCGGTGGAACTGGCGGGGCTGCAGGCGCCGCCCAACTTCGAGCGTGCAGACGTGCTGTTGGGTCACGCCCGCCGCTTCCTGCCCGCCCTGCGCACCGAGGGCGGCACGCAGTGGATGGGCTTCCGCCCGTCGCTGCCCGATTCACTGCCGGCCATCGGCCCGGCACGTGATGACGCCCGCGTGCTCTATGCCTTCGGCCACGGGCACCTGGGCCTCACGCAGTCCGCGGCCACGGCCGAGATCGTTCAGGCGCTGGTCGACGGCCATGCGCCGCCGCTGGACCTGCGGCCCTTCAGTCCTCAGCGCTTCGGACCGTGAGCCGCGGCTAGGGACAAACCTAGAAATGCGAATTGCACGGAGAAAGCTTTCAGATGTGGGCGATGCGGTCCGAAAACGGTCGATACATTCGAACCGCTCGGCATTTCCGCCCGACACGCACTGAGGACCTGAATGATTCACGCCTTCAATCAACTGAAGCTCGCGCCGCGGCTGTTCTCCGTCTTCGGCGCCATCCTGCTGATCTTCACCCTCGTGGTGTGTGTGGCGCTGTACAACACCCGCCAACTGGCCGAGGCCGAGCGCTGGAACACCCATACCCACAAGGTGATGAACCTGGCGCAGGACAACCTGGCGGCGATGATCAACATGGAAACCGGGGCGCGCGGCTTCATGCTGGCGGCCCGGGACGCCTTCCTCGAACCCTGGGTCGCAGGCCAGGCGGAGTTCGAAAAGACCTGGGTCGAGCTCAAGAAGCTCACATCGGACAACCCTGAACAGCAGAAGCGACTGGACGCGATGAAGCAGCGGCGCGACGAGTTCGTGGCCGTGGGACAGTCGCTCATCCAGGCCCGGCGCCCGGCCAAGCTGGCCGACGGCAGCATGGAAGCCTTTCTCGCCGACTTCGCCAAGGGCCGGGACAAGGCGGCGATGGACGGTTACCGCGGCCTGAACGACGAGTTCTACAGGGCCGAAGCGGCGCTGCTCGCGGTGCGCAGCCAGCAGGCCGAGGCCAGCCGCTCGGCGATGTACTCAGCGCTGGTCGGCGGACTGGCGCTGGCCGTGGTGCTGGCCGGCGGCCTGGGGCTGGTGCTGACCCGTTCGCTGATGCAGCAGCTCGGCGGCGAACCGACCGCCGCGGCGGCCCTGGCCGAAGCCATCGCCGCCGGCGATCTGACCCGCCCGGTGCAGGTGAAGCAGGGCGACACGACGAGCATGATGGCCCGCATGGCCGCCATGCAGCGCAGCCTGGCCAGCGTGGTCGGGCAGGTGCGGCAGAACTCCGAGAGCGTGGCCACCGCCAGCGCGCAGATCGCCCAGGGCAATCACGACCTGTCCGGCCGCACCGAGCAGCAGGCCAGTGCGCTCCAGCAGACCGCGGCGACGATGGAAGAGCTGGGCACGACGGTGCGCAACAACGCCGACAGCGCCCGCCAGGCCAACCAGCTGGCGCGGAACGCGTCCGAGGTCGCGGGCCACGGCGGCGACGTCGTGGGCCAGGTCGTGACCACGATGCGCGCCATCAACGACAGCAGCCGCAAGATCGGCGACATCATCGGCACCATCGACGGCATCGCGTTCCAGACCAACATCCTCGCGCTGAACGCCGCGGTGGAGGCCGCCCGCGCGGGTGAGCAGGGACGCGGCTTCGCCGTCGTGGCGGCGGAAGTGCGCAGCCTGGCGCAGCGCAGTGCCGAGGCCGCCAAGGAGATCAAGTCCCTGATCGGCCGCAGCGTCGAACAGGTGGAGCAAGGCACCACGCTGGTGGACGCCGCGGGCCGCACGATGGGCGAGATCGTCTCTTCGATCCAGCGTGTCAGCGACATCGTGGCCGAGATCACCAGCGCCAGCGTCGAGCAGAGCTCCGGCGTGCAGCAGGTGGGTGACGCCGTGTCGCAGATGGACCAGGCCACGCAGCAGAACGCCGCCCTGGTGGAAGAGAGCGCGGCGGCCGCCGAGAGCCTGAAGACCCAGGCCCAGGCGCTGGTGCAGGCGGTGTCGGTGTTCCGGCTGGCGGCCTGAGGCCACCTGGGCGCAGCGCGTCGCTGCGCGCCCGCGGCGGCTTAGCATCCGGGGCATGCAGAGACTCATCGTGGGGCGGTGAATGGACCGCGTGGACGTCATCGTCATCGGCGCCGGCGTGGTCGGCCTGGCCATCGCACGAGAACTGGCGCTGGCCGGGCTGGAGGTGGTGATCGCCGAACGCGAGCGGCTCATCGGCTCGGGCGTGTCGTCGCGCAACAGCGAGGTGGTGCACGCCGGCCTCTACTACCCCGTGGGCAGCGTGCGCGCTGAACTGTGCGTGCGCGGCCGCGAGATGCTCTACGACTTCTGCGCCGCGCGCGGCGTCCCGGTGCAACGCTGCGGCAAGCTCATCGTGGCCACGCGGGCGCAGGACGAAGCCAAGCTCGACGTGATCCACCAGCGTGGGCAGGCCGCGGGCGTGCACGACCTGCGCCTGCTGACACGTGCCCAGGCGCAGGCGCTGGAACCCGAACTGCACTGCACGGCCGCCCTGCTGTCGCCCAGCAGCGGCATCGTCGACAGCCACGGCCTGATGACGGCGCTGCTGGGCGACGCAGAGAACGCGGGTGCCGCGCTGGCGCTGACCAGTGCCTTCCTCGGCGCCGAGCCGGACGCGGCCGGCTGGCGCGTGCGGGTGGGTGGTGCCGCGGGCGAGCCCGATTTCGAGCTGGGTGCGCGATGGCTCATCAACGCCGCGGGGCTGGACGCGCAGACCGTCGCCGCGTCGATGCAGGGCTTCCCGGCCACGGCCATTCCGCGCCGCCATGTCGCCCGCGGCCACTACTTCTCGCTGGCCGGCCGCGCGCCGTTCTCGCGCCTGATCTATCCCACGCCGGTCGATGGCGGCCTGGGCGTGCACCTCACGCTGGACCTGGGCGGCCAGGCCAAGTTCGGTCCCGACGTGGAATGGTTCGAGAGCGACGCGCCCGGCCCCGCGCTGGGCTACGACGTCGACCCGGCACGTTCACAGGCCTTCTACGCCGAGGTGCGCCGCTACTGGCCGCGCCTGCCCGACGGCGCGATGACGCCGTCCTACACCGGCATCCGCCCGAAGATCAGCGGCCCGGGCGAACCGGCGGCCGACTTCCGCATCGACGGCCCGGCGCAGCACGGCGTGGCCGGGGTGGTGCAGCTGTTCGGCATCGAATCGCCGGGTCTCACCTCGTCGATGGCGATCGGGCAGCGGGTGGCGGCCATCGTCGCCGCCGGCTGAGAGGCGACCGTCGGGGCCGCCGCTTGATGGGCGACCGTCGTGGCCGACGACCGATGCAACCGGTCAGGCCACCCGGCCGAACCACCACAGCGACAGGCCCGCGGCGGTGACCGCCAGCAAGGCGCCCAGCGCGGCGAACAAGGCGGTGATCTCGGTCTCCTTGCGCTCGACCACCATGCGCGAGCTGAGGCCTTCGTAGACCTTCTTCAGGTCGTCGGCGGTGCCGGCGTAGAAGTACTCGCCGTGCGTCAGCACCGAGATGTTCTTCAGCGTCTCTTCGTCCAGCCGCACGCGCATGCTCCAGCCTTCGAAGCCGATGTTCTCGCCTTCCTTGGTGCCGATGCCCACGGTGTAGACGCGCACGCCGCGTTCGGCCGCCATCTTGGCCGCGTCCAGCGGGTCGGGGCCGGTGGTGCGCTGGCCGTCGGTGAGCATGATGATGGCGGCCGAGTTGTAGCTGCCCGGCGGCACCGGGGTGAACTTCTTCTCGTCCTTCTTCTCGCCCAGCGCCTTGGGCGGGAAGTTGCGCTGCCCGGTGACCTGCTGGATCTCGATGCCGTGGTCGGGGAACAGCGTGGCCAGCGACAGGATCACGCCGCTGCCCGTGGCCGTGCCGCGCTGCAGCTGGAAGCGGTCGATGGCCGCGATGACGTCGTCGCGGCTGGTGGTGGGTGCCTGCACCACGGCGGCAGTGCCGGCGAAAGACACGACCCCCACGCGCACCTCGCGCGGCAGCGCGTTGACGAAGGTCTTCGCGGCCTCCTGGCTGGCCACCAGGCGGTTGGGTTTGACGTCTTCGGCGCGCATGCTGCCCGAGACGTCCATCGCCAGCATGATGGTGCGATCGGCCAGCGGCAGCGTGATGACGGCGGTGGGCCGCGCCGTGGCCAGCAGCAGCGTGCCCAGCGCCAGCAGCAGCAGCACCGGCGGCACGTGGCGGCGCCAGCCCGGGCCCTTGCCCAGGGCCGCCTTCGCGACGGCCAGGCTGGCCAGGCGCACGGTGGACTTGCGCCGGCGCTTGAGCACCCACAGGTACAGCAGCACGAGCAGCGGCAACAGGATCAGCGACCACAGCAGGGTCGGCCATTGGAAGCTCATGCCGGTGCTCCTGCAGGTTGGGTGCTGCCGCGCAGGTGCGCAGGAAAGCGCAGCGGCGCCTTCATGCGCGAGCGCTGGCGGCGCAGGTCGGCGTAGCGCAGCAGGGCGTCGAGCAGGTCGTCATCGGTGGCCAGTTCCAGTGTGTCGGCGCCGGACTGCGCCAGCCCTTGAAGCAATTCTTCCTCCTGCTGCTGCGCGATGGCGGCGTACCTTTCGCGGAAGGCCGGGTCGGCCGCATCGATGAACAGCTGCTCGCCGGTCTCGGCGTCTTCCACCGTGACCAGGCCGACGTCGGGCAAGGCCATCTCGGCCGGGTCGAACAGGCGCACTGCCACCACGTCGTGCCGGCGCGACAGACGCGCCAGCGCGTCCTGCCAGCCGGGGGCGCTGATGAAGTCGGAGACCACGAAGACCACGCTGCGCCGCTTCATGACGCCCGCGGCCGTGTTGAGCAGATCGGCCAGCACGGTGCCGCTGCCGGCCGTGGCCTGGGGCCGCGGCGTGCGCATCATCTGCAGCAGGCGCAGCACGTGCAGGCGCGAGGCCCCCGGCGGCAGCACGGCCTCGACCTTGCGGCCGTAGAGCAGGGCGCCGACGCGGTTGCCGTGGCGCGTGATGACACGCGCCAGCGTGGCCACGAAAGCCGCCGACACCGCCAGCTTGGTGACTTCGCTCGAGCCGAAGTCGATGCTGCCCGACAGGTCCAGCACGAACCAGGCCGTCATGTCGCGGTCTTCGAGGAACTGCCGCACGTAGGGCTGCTGCAGCCGCGCGGTGACGTTCCAGTCGATGTGGCGCACGTCGTCGTGCGCCTGGTATTCACGCAGGTCGGCCAGGTCGACACCGGCGCCGCGCATCAGCGTGCGGTAGTCGCCCTGCAGCAGGCCGTCCAGGCGGCGGATGACGGTCCACTCCAGCTGGCGCAGCAGCGCGTCGCTGGCGGCCACCGGCGGCGTCGCGGTCTCAGCCATGGCGGGCGATGTGTTCCAGCGGCTTGTCGGGCACCGGCACGGCCTTCATCACGCGCTGCACCAGGGCGTCGGGGCTCAGGCCCTCGGCCAGCGCCTCGTAGCTCAGCACCAGGCGGTGGCGCATGACGTCGGGCGCGAGGTCGGTGACGTCTTCGGGCAGCGCGTAGCGGCGGCCGCGCAGCATGGCCAGGGCGCGCGCGCCTTCGATCATGCCGATGGTGGCGCGCGGGCTGCAGCCGTAGGTGAGGTACTTGCCGAGGTCGGTCAGGCCGTACTTCTCGGGCTTGCGCGTGGCGCTCACCAGCTTCACCGCGTACTGCATCAGCGAAGGGTCGACGTAGACCTCGCGGCATTCGCGCTGCAGCTGCTGCAACTGGTAGGTGTCGGCCACGGCGCTGACCTCCACCGGCATGCCGGTGACGCGCTCGGCGATGACGAACTCTTCTTCCTCGGTCGGGTAGTCGACCAGCACCTTCATCATGAAGCGGTCGACCTGCGCCTCGGGCAGCGGGTAGGTGCCCTCGGTCTCGATCGGGTTCTGCGTGGCCCTTGTGCGACTCGCCGGCGATGGTGACCTGGCGTTCCTGCATCACCTCGAGCAGGGCGCTCTGCACCTTGGCCGGCGCGCGGTTGATCTCGTCGGCCAGCAGCAGGTTGGCGAACACCGGGCCCAGGCTGGTGCCGAACTCGCCGGTCTTCTGGTTGTAGATGCGCGTGCCCACCAGGTCGGCCGGCACCAGATCGGGCGTGAACTGGATGCGCTTGAAGCTGCCGCGGATGGTGCGCGACAGCGTCTTCACCGTCAGCGTCTTGGCCAGGCCCGGCACGCCTTCGACCAGCAGGTGGCCCTGCGCCAGCATCGCCACCAGCACGCGTTCGAGGAAGCGGTCCTGCCCGACGACCACGCGCTTGACCTCGTAGAGGATCTGCTCCATGAGCGTGGCGGTCGAGGGGGCGTTGTCTTGCATGGTGTGAGGGGGGTCAGAACGGCGGCATGCCGGCGGCCGACGCAGCGTTCTCGATGGGCACGGCGAAGCCGATGCCGATGAAGGTGCGTTGTTCGTTGGGATTCAGGATGGCGGTGACGATGCCCACCACGTGGCCGTCCATCGTGACCAGCGGCCCGCCGGAATTGCCCGGGTTGGCCGCGGCGTCGAACTGGATGAGGTTGGTCAGCATCTTCTCGCCCTCGGTCGAGCGGAACTCGCGCTTCAGGCCCGACACCACGCCGTAGCTGGCGGACGGGCCGATGCCGAACGGGTGGCCCACGGCGACCACATGGTCGCCCGGCCGCAGGTCGGCCGTGCTGCGCATGGTGGCCGCCTCGAGGTCGTCGGGCAGGCTGGTGGCCTTCAGCACGGCGAGATCGTTCTCGGGCTGGGCGCCCACCATCACCGCCTCGGACTCGTGCCCGTTGGCGAAGCGCACGCGCACCCGCTTGGCGCCGCTGACGACGTGCAGGTTGGTGAGGATGGTGCCGTTGTCGATGATCACGACGCCGGTGCCCAGGCTGCGTTCCATGGCCTTCTGCTCGGCGTTCTCGTCGACGTCCTTCTCGTCCTTGTCGCTCATCAGCCCGATGACGCGCACCACCGACGGCAGGATGGTCTCGTAGGCCTTGGCCGCGGCCGAGGGCAGCGGCTCCTTCTCGAGCGAGGCGCGCACGGCGGAATCGATGTCGTCCTGGGTGATCGGCCGCTGGCCCGGGCGCAGTGCGGTGAAGGCCACCAGCAGCGCCGGGGCGACCAGGGCCCCGAGGAAGGCGCCGACGGCCACCGGGTGGCGCTGAAGGAATCGTGCCCGGCGTGAGGTGGGGGCCGGCGCCGTTGCAGGCGCATCGGCGGCCGTGGACGGCGGCCCCGCAGGGGACTCTGCCGACGCCGGCGCGGCAGCCTCTGCGGGGGCGGCGGATCGTCGCGAACGGCTGTAGAGCGGGGACTTCTTCATCGGCGTCCTGCGGGCTTGGGCCAACGTCGCGTCAACGGTATCACGTTGCGCCGGCGGGCGCATGCGCGGGCCCAACGGGCGGCATTGGGCTCATCATCACCGCATGTGGATCGATTCGCACTGCCATCTCGACGCGCCCGAGTTCGACGCCGACCGCGACCGGGTGGTGGCCGACGCGGCCGCTGCCGGCGTGCGCGGCATCGTGCTGCCCGCCGTCGAGGTGGCGAACTTCGAGGCCGTGCGCGCACTGGCGCACCGCCATGGTCTGCACTACGCGCTGGGCATCCACCCGCTGTACGTGGACCGCGCCGCCGACGGCGACCTCGATCGCCTGCAGCAGGCGCTGGTGGCCCACCGCGACGATCCGCGCCTGGTGGCCGTGGGCGAGATCGGGCTCGACCACTTCGTGCCCGGCCTCGACCGGGCACGACAGGAGCTGTTCTACGCCGCGCAGTTGAAGCTGGCGCGCGACGCCGGCCTGCCCGTCATCCTGCACGTGCGCCGATCGGCCGACTCGCTGATGAAGGGCCTTCGCCGCACCGAGGTCGTCGGTGGCATCGCACACGCCTTCAACGGCAGCGCGGTGCAGGCGGCGCACTTCGTCGAGCGCGGCTTCGCCCTGGGCTTCGGCGGCGCGATGACCTTTGATCGCGCGCTGCAGATCCGCGCGCTGGCGACCTCGCTGCCGGCCGAATCGCTGGTGCTGGAGACCGACGCGCCCGACATCCCGCCGCACTGGCTCTACCTCACCGCGTCACAGCGCGCGGCGGGCCGGACTGCCCGCAACACACCGGCCGAACTGCCGCGCATCGCGGCCACGCTGGCCGGACTGCGCGGCTGGTCGCTGGATGAAGCGGCACGGCGCACCACCGCCAACGTGCATCGCGTGCTGCCGCGCACGGCGGGGCCATGACGGTGCCCGGGCCGATGTCGCCCCTGCTCGAGGGCCTGCCGCCGGTGGTGTCGCGCCGCACGCGGCTGGTGGTGCTGGGCAGCTTCCCCGGCGTGGCCTCGCTGCGTGCCCGGCAGTACTACGGCCACCCGCGCAACCACTTCTGGCCCATCCTGTCGGCGATCTGGGGTGTGGACCTCGTGGCGATGCCCTACCCGCAGCGGCTGGCCGAACTGCGTCGACGCGGCCTGGGGGTCTGGGACGTCTACCGCGCCTGCCGTCGCGAAGGCAGCCTGGACCAGGCCATCGAGGACGCCGAGTACAACGACTTCGCCGAACTGAAGCGTCGTGCACCGCTGCTGCGCACGGTGGCGCACAACGGCGGTGAATCGGCGCGGGCCATGCGGCACCTGGCAGCCCTGGGCTTCGAGGTGGCGCGGCTGCCCAGCACCAGCCCGGCCAATGCCAGCTGGTCTTTCGAGCGCAAGCTGGCGGCCTGGCGCGAGCTCTTCACGGCCTGCGATATCGTCGCGCCGTGAGCGACGACGACTTCTCTCCCGTCACGCTGTCGGAGTTCGACGGCGTGCGCTACCTGCACCTGGGATCGATCTGGGTGCAGGGAGCGATGCGCATCCGTTCGCCGCAGAAGATCGAGCTCGACTACGTGCAGCGCATGCTGGCCAGCCTGCTGTGGCTGCCCACCGAGGCGCTGGGCCAGGGGCTCGCCGTGCAGCTCGGGCTGGGCGCCGGCGCCATCACGCGCTTCACCCACGGCCCCTTGCGCATGCCCACCACGGTGGTCGAGATCAACCCCTTCGTCGTGGAAGTCTGCAAGCGCTGGTTCCACGTGCCGCTGGGCGACCCGCGGCTGACCGTGGAGTGCCTGGACGCCGGGCGCTGGCTGCGCGAGGACGCGGCGCCGCAGAGCGTGCAGTTGCTGCACGTCGACCTCTACGACCAGGAGGCCGCGGCGCCGGTGCTGGACAGCGAGGACTTCTATGCCGGCTGTCGGAACGTGCTGGCCGACGGCGGCGTGATGAGCGTGAACCTGTTCGGCCGCGACGCCAGCTTCGAGCGCAGCGCCGCGCGCATCGCCGGCGTCTTCGGCGCCGACCAGGTCTGGAGCCTGCGGCCCACCCGGGAGGGCAACACCGTGGTGGTGGCCGGCCGCGGCGTGGTGGTGCCCGACCGCGATGCCCTCGAAGCGCGCGCCGCGGCCCTGGACAAGCGCTTCGGCGCCCTGGGCCTGCCGGCACGCAAGTGGCTGCGCATGGTGCGCCCCTACACTGCGCCGGAGACCCTGTCATGAGCCTTCCCCCCAAGCGCGACGCCCGGCCCGCTGCCCCGGCTTCGCTGTCGCGCCCGGCGCCGGCCGCGCCGGGGCCGTTGGGTCCGCTGGACTGGCGCGTGCTGCTGCAGTGGCTGCGTGACGACGACTGCATCGCCGTCGACGACGTCGAGCGCGTGAACAAGCGCTTCGCTGCCGGCCACAGCAGCCTGCACGCCCTGGTGCGGCTGGGCGGTGCCGGCCTGAAGCACCAGGCCAGCGGCAAGGCGCTGGACACCGAGGCGCTGACCGAATGGCTGGCGCGCCGCAGCGGCCTGGGCTATCTGCGCATCGACCCCTTGAAGGCCGACGTGGGTCGCGTGGCCGACGTGATGTCGGTGGGCTATGCCGAGATGCGGCGAGCGCTGCCGGTGACGGTCAGCGCGAGCGAAGTGGTGATCGCCACTGCCGAGCCCTTCGATGCGGCCTGGGTCAGCGAGATCGAGGCCCACACGCGGCGCAGCGTGCGTCTGGTGGTGGCCAACCCCGAGGACGTGCGGCGCTACACCACCGAGTTCTACGCGCTGGCGCGCTCGGTGCGCGCGGCGGCCAAGACCGGCGAGACCTCGGGCAGCGCCAGCTTCGAGCAGCTGGTGGAACTGGGCCGCAGCAACCGGCAGCTCGACGCCAACGACCAGGGCGTGGTGCAGGTCGTCGACTGGCTGTGGCAGTACGCCTTCGACCAGCGGGCCAGCGACATCCATCTGGAGCCGCGGCGCGACATCGGCGTGATCCGCTTCCGCATCGACGGCGTGCTGCACACCGTCTACCAGGTGCCGCTGGGCGTGATGAACGCGATGACGGCGCGCATCAAGCTGCTCGGCCGCATGGACGTGGTCGAAAAGCGCCGGCCGCTCGACGGCCGCATCAAGACGCGCCGCCCCGACAGCGCCGACGGTCCGGGCGCCGAGGTCGAGATGCGCCTGTCCACCTTGCCCACGGCCTTCGGCGAGAAGATGGTGATGCGCATCTTCGATCCCGAGAACGCGGTGAAGAACCTCGAGGCGCTGGGCTTCGGCAACCACGACGCCGCGCGCTGGACCGAGCTCATCGCGCGGCCGCACGGCATCATCCTCGTCACCGGGCCCACCGGCAGCGGCAAGACGACGACGCTGTATTCCACGCTGAAGGCGCTGGCCACCGACGAGGTCAACGTCTGCACCATCGAAGACCCCATCGAGATGATCGAGCCGGCGTTCAACCAGACGCAGGTGCATGCGGCCATCGACATGGGTTTCGCCGAAGGCCTGCGCGCGCTGATGCGGCAGGACCCCGACATCATCATGGTCGGCGAGATCCGCGACCTGGCCACCGCCGAGATGGCGATCCAGGCCGCGCTGACCGGCCACCTGGTGTTCAGCACGCTGCACACCAACGACGCCGCGTCGGCCATCACGCGGCTGGCCGACCTGGGCGTGCCGCCCTACCTGGTGGCGGCCACCGTCAACGGCGTGCTGGCACAGCGCCTGGCGCGCACGCTGTGCGTCAGCTGCAAGGTGCGCGATGACGGCACCACGCGCGAGACGCTCGACGAGCTGGCCGCACCTTGGCGCCTGTCGGGCGGGGTGCGCCCGTACAAACCCGTAGGGTGCCTGGAGTGCCGCCACACCGGCTACCGCGGCCGTGCGGGTCTGTACGAATTGCTGGTGATGACCGATGCAGCCAGGCAGGCGGTGCATCCCGTCACCGACGCCCCCGCGCTGCGTCGGCAGGCCGTGAAGGACGGCATGCGGCCCTTGCGTCTGGCCGGCGCGATGAAGGTCGCCGAAGGCGTCACCACCGTCGAGGAAGTGCTGCGCAGCACGCCGGGGCTGTCTTCCTGAAGCAGGCCTGAAGCCAGCACGTTTCTGGGCTGGAATTCACCTTGCCGGTGCGTGTGGCGTGCTGACCACTTCCTTACGTGGAAACCACAGCGGATATCTGGGGGTGCATCCCTAGAATCCGCCGCAACACCGTTCCTGAGGAGACAAGATTGAAGATCAAGAGCCAGAAGGACTTCTGGTCGGGGCTGATGTTCGTCGTCGTCGGCGCGGCTTTCGCGTGGGGCGCCCTGACCTACAGCTTCGGGTCCTCGGCCCGTCCCGGCCCGGCCTACTTCCCGTTCGGCCTGGGTGTGCTCACTGCCGTGCTGGGCGCCTCCGTCTTGTTCAAGGCGCTCACGGTGGAAACTGAAGACGGTGATCCCATCGGCGCCTGGCCGCTCAAGCAAGGCGCCCTGATCCTCGGTGCCGTGGTGCTCTTCGGGCTGCTGATTCCCAAGATCGGCATGGCCGTCTCGCTGCCGGTGCTGATCGGCGTGGCCAGTCTGGCCAGCGGCGAGTTCCACTGGAAGGAAGTGCTGATCAACAGCATCGTGCTGACCGTCGCCTCCTGGGCCATCTTCATCAAGGGCCTGGGCTTGACCCTGCCCATGTGGCCGGCCATGTTCACGGCCTGATCGGGAGCATCAATTGGAACTCTGGAACAACCTTGCGCTCGGCTTCGGTGTCGCGTTCACTTTCACCAACCTGCTGTACGCCTTCGGTGGCGCCCTGCTCGGCACCCTGATCGGCGTACTGCCCGGCCTGGGGCCGGTCGCCACCATAGCGATGCTGCTGCCCAGCATCTACGCGCTCGACGCCACGCCGGCCCTCATCATGCTGGCCGGCATCTACTACGGCGCGCAGTACGGCGGATCGACGACCGCCATCCTGATCAACGTGCCGGGTGAGTCGGCCTCGGTGGTGACGGCCATCGACGGCTATGCCATGGCCCGACGCGGACGTGCCGGTGCCGCCCTGGCAGCGGCCGGCCTCGGCTCGTTCTTCGCAGGCACCGTGGCCACGCTGATCGTGGCGGCCTTCGCACCGCCGCTCACCGAGGTGGCCTTCAAGTTCGGCCCGGCCGAGTACTTCAGCCTGATGGTGCTGGGCCTGATCGGTGCCGTGGTGCTGGCCTCGGGTTCGCTGATCAAGGCCATCTGCATGATCCTGCTGGGCCTGCTGCTCGGCCAGATCAACACCGACGTCATCTCCGGCGTGCCGCGCTTCAGCTTCGACATCCCCGAGCTGACCGACGGCATCGGTTTCGTCGCCATCGCGATGGGCGTGTTCGGCTTCGGCGAAATCATCTCCAACCTCGGCCGCCCGGCCGAGCACCGGGAGGTCTTCACCAAGGACGTGAAGGGCCTGTGGCCGACCAAGCAGGACTTCAAGGACATGGCGCCCGCCGTGCTGCGCGGCACGGCGCTGGGTTCGCTGCTGGGCATCCTGCCCGGCGGTGGCGCCCTGCTGGCATCTTTCGCGGCCTACACGCTGGAGAAGAAGTCCAAGGGTCGCCCGGACGAGGTGCCCTTCGGCAAGGGCAACATCCGCGGCGTGGCCGGCCCCGAGTCGGCCAACAATGCCGGCGCGCAGACCTCGTTCATCCCGATGCTCACGCTGGGCATCCCGCCCAACGCCGTGATGGCGCTGATGGTGGGTGCCATGACCATCAAGGGCATCCAGCCGGGCCCGCAGGTCATGACCAGCAACCCCGAGCTGTTCTGGGGCCTGATCGCCAGCATGTGGGTGGGCAACTTCATGCTGATCATCCTGAACCTGCCGCTCATCGGCATCTGGATCAAGCTGCTGACCGTGCCGTATCGCTTCCTGTACCCGGCCATCCTCAGCTTCTGCTGCATCGGCCTGTACACCTTGAACAACAACAACTTTGACGTCTACATGGCGGCCATCTTCGGCGTCATCGGCGTGGTGTTCTACAAGCTGGGCTGCGAGCCGGCGCCGCTGCTGCTGGGCTTCATCCTGGGGCCGATGATGGAAGAGAACCTGCGGCGCGCACTGCTGCTCAGCCGCGGTGACTGGACGACCTTCATGACCCGTCCGCTGTCTGCCGGCCTGCTGATCGCCGCCGCGCTGATGATCGTGGTGGTCATGCTGCCGTCCATCAAGAGCAAGCGGCAGGAGGCGTTCCAGGACGCGGATTAAGGGCCCCCCCCCGAAGCGCCTGCGGCGCTCCCCCCCAGGGGGGCGCCGCCGATGGCCCGGCAAAGCCGGTTCCATGGCGGCCGCTTGAAGGGGAGCTTCGCAGCCTGCGGCTGCTGGCTCGTTGCTCGCAAAGGCTCCGTCGGGAGCCTTTTTCGATTCGATCTCCTTCTTGAGGAGCACCCATGGTTGATCAAGCTTCCCGCCGCGGAACCGGCTCTGCCGGGCCGCTGGCGGACAGCCCCCTCGGGGGGATAGCGAACGCCAGTGAGCTTGGGGGCTGCATGTAAGCTCGGGGCATGGCCTTGCCCGTTGCTCTCAAACCGCTCGAAGCGCCTGTCTTCCGCGGCTTGTGGCTGGCCTGGCTGGCGGCCAACCTGACGATGTGGATGAACGACGTCGCGGCGGCGTGGCTGATGACGTCGCTGACCACGTCGCCGGTGATGGTGGCGCTGGTGCAAACGGCCAGCACGCTGCCGGTGTTCCTGCTGGGGCTGCCCAGCGGGGCGATGGCCGACATCCTCGACCGCCGGCGCTACTTCGCGGCGACGCAGCTGTGGGTGTCGCTCAACGCGCTGCTGCTGGCCGGGCTGGCGCTGGCCGGGCAGCTCACGGCGCCGCTGCTGCTGCTGCTGACCTTCGTCAACGGCGTGGGCCTGGCGATGCGCTGGCCGGTGTTCGCCGCCATCGTGCCGCAGATCGTGCCGCGCGCCGAGCTGCCGGCGGCGCTGGCGCTCAATGGCATCGCGATGAACCTGTCGCGGGTGGTCGGCCCGGCCCTGGCCGGCGCCGTGCTGGCCGCCTGGAGCCCGGCCGCGGTGTTCGTGCTCAACGCGCTGCTGGCCGGCGTGGCCTTCGTGCTCATCCTGCGCTGGAAGTCGGTGCCGCGCACCAGCGCGCTGCCGGGCGAACGCTTCGTCGGCGCCATGCGCGCCGGCCTGAACTTCGCCATGCAGTCGCCGCGCCTGAAGGACGTGCTGCTGCGCATCTTCCTGTTTTTCCTGCAGGCCACCGGGCTGATGGCGCTGCTGCCGCTGGTGGCGCGCCAGCTGCACGGTGGCGGCCCGGGCACCTTCACGGTGATGCTGTCCTGCGTCGGTGCCGGCGCCATCACCGCGGCGCTGTACTTTCCGCGCTGGCGCGCGCGCTTCACGCGCGACCAGTTCGTGCGCTACGGCACCCTGGTGCACGCGGCGGTGTCGACGGTGATCGTGCTGGTGCCCGAGGTCTGGGTGGCCTTGCCCTGCATGGCGATCATCGGCATGGCCTGGATCTCGGTGGCCAATTCGCTCACCGTGGCGGCGCAGCAGGCCATGCCCGACTGGGTGCGCGCGCGCGGCATGTCGATCTACCAGATGGCCTTGATGGGCGGGGCTGCGGCCGGCTCGCTGGTGTGGGGCCAGGTGGCGTCACTCATCGACGTGCGCGGCGCCGTGCTGTGCGCCGCGGCATTCGGCCTGCTGGTGACGGTGGTGATGCGCCGGCGCTCCGTCGACTGGGGCGCCGATCCCGACTTCACGCCCACCAAGGTGGTCACCGTCGACGAGCCGGCCTTCCCCGTGCGGCCCGAGGAAGGACCGGTGATGGTGACGCTGGAGTACCAGATCGACCCGGCACGCGCGCTCGAGTTCGCCAAGGTGATGGACCGCACGCGCCGCGCGCGGCTGCGCCAGGGTGCGCTGTCGTGGGGCCTGTTCCGCGACACCTCGGTGCCCGGCCGCTACGTCGAGTACTTCGTCGACGAGAACTGGGTCGAGCACCAGCGGCGGCTGGACCGCTTCACCGCCTTCGACGCCGAACTGCGCAAGGAGCGGCTGGCCTTCCACGTCGGCGCCACGCCGCCGGTGCTGCGCCGCTACGTGGCCGACTCTTCGCTGGAGCCACCCGACATCCACCTGTGACGCGCGGCAGCGCGCCACCGGCGTCAGGGGCGCGGCGGCCGGCGGTCGAACCAGGGCTGCGCGTTCTCCAGCTGACCCGCCAGGCGGAACAGCGTCGCCTCTTCACCGAAGCGCGCGGCGAACTGCATGCCGATGGGCAGGCCGGCGGCGTTCCAGTGCAGCGGCACCGACATCGCCGGCTGGCCGGTGATGTTGAACAGCGGCGTGAAGGGGATGTAGTCGAAGGTCTTGTCGACCGCGGGCTGCTTGAGCAACCAGCCGGCACCCAGGGCGTTGACGGTGCCCAACAGGCGCAGCTCGGCCGCGCTGGGCTGCAGCGAGCCGATGACGGCCGGCGGCGCGCCCAGCGTGGGCGTGAGCAGCACGTCATGCTTCGCGAAGAAGGGCACCAGGCTGCGCGCGGTGAGCTGCAGCGTGCGCGCGGCCGCGGCCAGCTGCGCGGCCGACAGCGAGCGTCCCAGCAACGCCAGGCTCAGCGTGGCCGGCTCGACGTCGTCGCGCCGCAGCGCGCGGCCGATGACCCCCGGCAGCGCGTCGAGGTCGGCGGCCACTTCGGCGGCGATGACGGTGACGAAGGCTCGCTCGATGGCGTCCTTGTCGAAGGCGGGGTGCGCTTCCTCGACCTGGTGGCCCAGCGTCTCGAGCAGCCGCACCGTGGCGTCCAGGCCCTGCAGGCATTCGGCGTGCACCTGGCGGCCGAACAGCGGCCGGCGCGTGAAGGCGATGCGCAGACGGCCCGGGTCCGTCGCGGCTTCTTCCAGGAAGGGTCGCGGCTGGCTGGGTGCCGCATAGGGCGCGCCGGCATCGCTGCCGGCGGTGGCGTCGAGCGCGGCGGCGCTGTCGCGCACCGAGCGGCTGAGCACGTGCTCGACCACCATGCCGTGCCACAGCTCGCCGAACATCGGCCCCGTCGGGTTGCGTCCGCGGCTGGGCTTCATGCCGAACAGGCCGCAGCACGACGCCGGGATGCGGATCGACCCGCCGCCGTCGCCGCCGCTGGCCATGGGCACGAAGCCCGCGGCGATCGCGGCGCCCGAGCCGCCGCTGGAGCCGCCGGGCGAGTGCGCGTGCGACCAGGGGTTGCGCGTGGCGCCGGTCGACACCGGCTCGGTGTAGGGCGTCAGGCCGAACTCGGGCGTGGCCGTGCGGCCCAGGGTCACCAGGCCCGCGGCGCGGAAGCGGCGCACCATCTCGCTGTCCACCGGCAGGGCCACGCTGCGCAGCGTGCGTGTGCCGCTGCCGGTGGGCTCGCCGGCGAAGCTGGCCAGCAGATCCTTCACCAGGAAGGGCACGCCGCAGAACGGGCGCGTGCGGTCGACATGGGCCGCCTCGGCCCGGGCCGCCTCGTAGCGCCTGGCCACGACGGCGCCCAGCGCGGGGTCGAGCGTGTCGATCTGCGCGATGGCGGTGTCGAGCAGTTCGGCCGCGCCCACCTCGCCGCGGCGTACCAGGTCGGCCAGCCCCAGGGCGTCGAAGCGCACGTACTCGTCGAAGGTCATGGCTGTGTTGCACTCCAGGGATCGAATCGGATTCTGCCGGCACGCGGGCAGCGGCGATACTGGCAGCTTCGCCGTCCGTGATCCACTCCGCCCCACACCCATGAGCAATCCCTTCGACTGGAGTGCCGGCTACGCCAGCCAGCGCTCGCCCGTGTTCGCGCGCAACGTCGTGTCCACCTCGCACCCGCTGGCCGCGCAGGCTGGCTTGCGCATGCTGCAGAAGGGCGGCAATGCCGTCGACGCCGCGGTGGCCACCGCCGCGGTGATGACCATCGTCGAGCCCTGCAGCAACGGCCTGGGCAGCGATGCCTTCTGCATCCTGTGGGACGGCAAGGCGCTGCACGGCCTCAACGCCTCGGGCAACGCCCCGGCCGGCTGGACGCCCGAGTACTTCCGCAAGAAGTACGGTGCCGACGCCAAGGCCCCGCCCAAGCGTGGCTGGGATTCGGTGACCGTGCCCGGCGCCGTGTCGGCCTGGATGGCGCTGAGCAGCCGCTTCGGCAAGCTGCCCTTCGCCGAGCTGATGGCGCCGGCCATCGAGATCGCCGAGCGCGGCTACGCGGTGCCGGTCATCATCCAGCAGAAGTGGACCAACGCGGCGTCGCTGCCCGAACTCACCGGGCAGCCCGGCTTCGCGCAGGCCTTCCTGCCCAGGGGCCGGCAGCCGAACGTCGGCGAGCGCTTCAGCTTCCCCGAAGCCGCGCGCACGCTCAAGCTCATCGCCGACACGAAGGGCGAAGCCTTCTAC
>LNFM01002867.1_pt1 | contig 35378 bp, 30 predicted proteins | sample 596031 | NCBI WGS metagenome assembly LNFM01 (sample SAMN04254537, study PRJNA301005) | activated carbon metagenome | isolation source: dual media filters at the Ann Arbor, Michigan drinking water treatment plant | place: USA: Ann Arbor
TCCTGCCCGAGCACCAGCACCTTCATGCCGAAGGCCGCGCCGATGCGGGCGACCAGGCTGCCGATCGTCCCCAGGCCGAAGATGCCCAGGGTGCTGCCCGAGAGCCGATGCGAGAGCGTGCAAGGCCATTCCCCGCGTTTCATGCGATCTATTTCCTGGGGGATGTGGCGGCGCGACGCGAGAATCAGGGCCCAGGTGAGTTCGGCCGGGGCGATCGGCGAGGCCTGCGTGCCGGCGGTCACCAGCACACCTCGTTCGGTGCACGCGGCCACGTCGATGTGATGGGTGCTGCGACCCGTTTGGCTGATCACCTTGAGATTGGGCAGGCGCTCGAGCAACTCGCGCGGAAAGCGGCTGCGTTCGCGTACGGGAACGATGGCTTCGGCGCTCTGCAATCGACGCGCGAAATCGGCAAGATCTGCGGCCGGCTCGCGGTAGCGAATGATCTCGTGATTCTTGAGCAGGGCGTAGCAGCGCAGCGTGTGGACCAGATTTTGGTAGTCGTCCGGGATCGCGATTCTCATGAGGAATTCTCGGCTTACAGTTGAGGGATCGTAACGAGGGCGGGCGCGCGCGACGGGTTGTCATGCGTTTGTCGAAGTATATGTTGAGGGCGGCACGCTTCCGAGTGCTTCAGGTACGTTTTCTGCTACGAAAAGCTCGCAGGAACGGAACTCACGCCGGCCCTTGGGATCGTAAGTGTTTCTAAACGCGCGGCCGACTGGGGTCGAATCGGACCAGCGCACCACAACGCAAAGCCATAGCGGCTTGTCGATAGCACAGGGATGGAATCATGATCAGGACTGCCTACAACAATCGATTTCGCGATCACAAGAGTGCGGGGTCGCAGGGGCGAGGGGCTCGGCAGGGACGCCGCGAAGGCGGCTCCCGGCGCGAATCGTCGAATGTAGTGCATCCGTGGATGTCTCTGCCCGAGCGGTTGGCCGCCGCCCAAGCGGCCATGCGTGAACTGGCCGGAACCGAAGCTTTCACCTGCCCGCTGGGCGAGTCCCTGACGCCAGCGCCTGCTCAGACATCCGCATCCGCGCCCGAAGCGACGAACGAGACCAAGCCGCGCAACGCCGGGGTGAACGTGGTCATCCGCAAACGTCGTTTGCCCGCGGGCATGATCGCCTCGCTGACCGGCGCCGGCTGAGTTTCAAGCACTCTTTCGATGTCCAAGCGCACCCTTGTGGTGCGCTTTTGCTTTGGGGGGCGCCTTGCACCGCAGGATTTCACGGCCGCTGGGCGCGGGGCAAGGCCGTTTCGATGCGACCTTAACGGCGAGACGGCGGCAGCCCCGAGAGGTGTGCCGCTGTGCTGCGTTACTGGGCCTTGATCAACGAGGCGACCTGACTCACGTCGATGGTGCGCGCCTTCTGCTCGATCTCGCCGGCATAGCGTGAGCGCAGGTTCTGCGCCTGGCCCAGCAGCGCCTGGAAGCTCGTCTTCATCTTATCCATGGAGAGCGTGCGCCCACCGCCGTAGTACTGCTTGGCGATTTGTCCGAGGGCGTAGGTGGAGGCGAAGGCCATGGCCGAACTGGTGGCCTGACGTCCGAGCGCGCCCCCGAGCCCGCCGGCGACTTTGCGCAGCAGACCGCCGATCACCTTGCGGGCGACTTCCTCCACGTATTGGGAGGTGAGGCCGACGCCGAGTGCGGCGAGCAGCTCCTTGATGTGGCTGCGGTCGAGTTCGTAGCCGTGGGCCTTGCCGATGCGATACACCAGCTTCATCTGCAACGGAATGATCGCCATGGTCGCCAGCGACTGCGGCAGCAGCTCCAGCGCCCCGTTGAGAATGGCGTAGTTCAGGATCATCTTGTCGAGTTCGGCGGCATTCACGGGCTGGGCGGCGACCACGGGGCCCGGGGGAGGCTCGTCGATGGGCAGCACGGCGACGGCGTCTGCCTGCCGCGTGTAGGCCTGTGCGCCGGCGGCGTCCAGGTTCAACTTGGCGCGCAACTCGGCGAGGAACTTCTGCTCGGCTTCGTTTTGCAGGCCGTCGGCATCGCAGACGCAGACGGCCATCTCGAACGCGAGCTGCCGCGACTCGGCCGACTGCAGCGCCTTGACCGCATCGTCGAGGCTGCGTCGCTTCAGCATGACATCGAGATAGATGGCGCTCAGATCGACGCTCGAGGCACTCGACAGGGCGTCGGCGATCGACTTGAGCTGCGCGCGTTCGCGCTCGTCCTTCGTGGCGTCGGCGAAGGCGGCCATGAGGCCGATCGTCAGGATGGCGTTCTTTTCGGCTTCGTTCATCGCGGGTTTCGCTCGTCGTTGATGGGGACGGTGGTGGCCGTGCCAGGCTGGATCACCACCGTCTGGGCGCCCGCAAGAGTATCACTCCCGTGGATGATCGGCGCTTGCATCGGGCGCGCTTTCGCTATTGGAAGTACATCCCGCCGTTGACGAGATAACACTGTCCGGTGATGAAGCTTGCGTCCTTGCTCGCCAGGTAGAGCATCAGCGAGGTGCATTCCTCGGGCTTGCCCAGCCGGGGAATGGGCTGCATCGGGCGAACGGTCTTCTTGTCTTTCTGGAACGCATCGCGCTCTACGTCGAAGGTGCCCGGGCCGATGCAATTGGCAGTGATGTTGTGCGGGGCGAACTCGCGGGCGATGCCGCGGGTGAACCCGATGATGCCGGTCTTCACTGCAGCCTTCGCCGGGCCCACGCCGAGGAAAGGCGCGATGCCCGAGAAGTTGATGATGCGTCCCCATTGCTTTTCGATCATGCCGGGCAGCACCGCGCGACAGATGTTGCGCGGCCCGGTCATGTTGACGGCGATGTTGCGCTGCCATGTTTCGTCGGTTTCGCTCAGGAAGTCGCCCTCGGCGCGGTACACCGCGTTGTTGATGGCGACGTCCACGGAGCCGAGCTCGTCACGCGCGGTGCGAACGAAACGCTCTACCGATTCCCGATCGGCGACATCGCACTGTACGGCGACGACCTTGACGCCCAAGGCGCGCAGCTCCTCGGCGACGGCGTTCAATTCCTGCATCTTCGAGCTGGTGCAAATGGCGAGGTTCGCCCCTTCGCGTGCGAACTGGACGGCTGCGAGCCGGCCCATGTTGCGGCTCGCACCGGTGATCAATACGTTCTTGCCTTTGAGTCCGATATCCATGGCGTTCCTCCTTGGGTTTGGGCGCCCATCATAAAGTTTCCGCGTGCGGCTGAGCTAGACCCTTGTAAAGGCGGGCGGAGTATCATCCAGCGCGTCGGCGTCGCACTGCGATTCGAGGCGCAGGCGCCGGCGGCGATCACATACCAAGGAGAGCGACATGGATCTGGGACTGGCAGGCAAAGTGGCGATCGTGACGGGCGCCAGCGAAGGCATCGGCAAGGAGACGGCGGCGGTGCTGGCTCGCGAGGGCGCCAAGGTGGCGATCTGTTCGCGCCGGCCGGAGGCGGTGGCCGCCGCCGTGGCCGAACTGCAGCGCGCCGGCGCCGATGTCATGGGCCTGGCGGCGGACGTGAGCAAGCCCGAGGACATCCAGCGGCTGGTCGAGGCGACCGCGCAGCGCTTCGGCCGGATCGATATCCTGGTGAACAACGCCGGCACATCCAAGCGCGGGACCTTCATGGAGAACGACGATGCGGTGTGGGCGGCGGATTTCGAATTGAAGGTGTTCGGCGCCATCCGCCTGTCGAAACTCGTCATTCCGCACATGCGCAAAGTGGGCGGCGGGCGCATCATCAATGTCACCAACATCGGGGCGAAGACCCCCGCGGCGGGATCGACGCCGACCTCCATCTCGCGTGCGGCGGGCATCGCGCTGACCAAGGCGATGTCGAAGGAGTTCGCGCCCGAGAACATCCTCGTCAATACGGTGTGCATCGGCCGGATCAAGTCGGGTCAGCACGAGCGCCGCTTCACCAAAGCCGGCGAGAGCGCCGAGGCCTATTACGAGCGGGTCGGCAAGGAGATTCCGATGCGCCGCGTGGGCGAGACCGTGGAGGCGGCCAATGCGATCGTGTTCTTCGCCTCCAGCATGGGCAGCTACATCACCGGCACCAGCATCAACGCCGACGGCGGCGCAGCTGGGACGGTATAGTCCTTCGAGGCAGGGGCTGCGCGTGCGTCGCAGCCCCGGTGCGCGGCATGGCGGCCCTGTCGTGGAACGCTAGATGATCGGCAGCGCCGCGCCGTCCATCGGAATGACGGCGCCGCTCACGTAGCTCGCCCGCGCGGAGGCGAGAAACACGGCGACCGCCGCCACTTCCTCCGGCTGGCCGTAGCGGCCCAGGGGGATCGCCGCTTCCAGGCGCTTGAGCGCTTCGTCCTCGCTGATGTTCTTGTCCTTGGCTTCGAGTTCGAGCGCCTGCTTCACCCGGCCGGTGTACGTGGATGCCGGATTGATCACGTTCAGCCGCACGCCATGCTTGCCCAGTGCGTTCGCCATGCCGACCGTGACGAGCATGAGCGCGGCGTTGGCCGCACCGCCGGCCAGATGCGTGGGCTGCGCGCGCTTGCCGCCCGTGCCGACGATGTTCACGATGGCGCCGCGCTTGCGCGCGATCATGCCGTCGCGCACCGCATCCATGGCGTTCACATAGGGAAAGAACTTCGCGTCCATCCCATGATGCCATGCGTGCGCGTCGTATTGGTCGAGCGAGTGGCGTTTCGCCGCACCTGCCGAATTGACCAGCACATCGACCGGGCCGAGCGCTTTCTCGGTGGCGGCGGCCATCGCCTGGGCATGGTCGGCTTGCGTGAGATCCGCGGCCACGGCAAAGACCTCGATGCCTTCCTTGGCGAGTGCTTCGCGGGCGCTGTCCAGATTTTTCTGGCTGCGCGATGCGATGGCGACCTTGGCACCCTCGGCTGCGAAGGCGCGCGCGCAGGCAAGCCCGATGCCTTTGCTGCCGCCCGTGATCAGTACCACCTTGTCCTTGAGTCCGAGTTCCACGCGCTTGTCCTGTGAAGTTGCGGTCACGCGATTCTAGTGTCCTGAGTCAGAAATCCGCTGAACAAAAGCGCCGAGAATCGGCGCCATGCTTTGGCGGAAATCCTCGCCAGGTGTCCAACCTGGCTGCGGTTTTCTTCGCGTCTGACGCCGACTTCGACACTGTTGTCGCTGAGGCAGTAGCGATGCCGTTCGGCGAAAAGTCAACGAATCTCCGGCTCAGGACACCAGCCGAGCACGCCGCGATCGCATCGCTCAAGGCCGTCCTGCGCGCACCAGCCGGCCCGGACGCGCTCCGGTCTCTGTGCCGTTTTCAAAGATCGGTACACCCGCCACGAGGATCGCCTTGTAGCCGTCCACGTGCTGCACCAGGCGCTTGCCGGCGGCCGGCAGGTCGTGCACCAGCTCGGGCGCATGCAGACGCAGCCGATCGAAGTCGATCACGTTGATGTCGGCCTTGAGACCGGGCGCCAGGCGGCCGCGATCGTTCAAGCCGAAGAAGTCCGCCGTTTCGCTCGTCTGGCGCTTGACCACCCATTCCAGCGGCAGGCGCGGTCCGCGGGTCCGGTCGCGCACCCAGTGCGTCAGCATGAAAGTCGGCACGCTCGAATCGCAGATCAGCCCGCAATGGGCGCCGCCGTCGCTCAGCCCGAGCAAGGTGGCCGGATCGGTGAGCATGCTGTGGACGACGCCATGGTCGCCATGCACGTAGTTGGTGATCGGAAAGAACAGCATGCGGCGGCCGCCGTCGCCGACGAGATAGTCGTAGCAGAACGCCTGGGGTGTTTGGCCGACCCGCGCCGCCATCGCCGCGATGCTGTCGGCTTCCTCGGGCTCGTAGTTGGGCGGGTCGCCCAGCAGGTACATCCGATCCCAGCGCGTCGCCATCGGCCGCTGCACCGGCGGGATGATTTCGAGCAAGGTCTCCGAGAACGGTTCGTCCAGAATGCGCTGGCGCAGCGCCGGATCCTGCAAGCGGGCGACGCGTTCTTCGTGCGGGAGGCCGTTGAGTTGCGCGAAGCTCGGCTTGGCGGCGAACGGGCTCAGGGACGTGGTGAGACCGAGGATGAGGCCGACCGGGCGGCCGGCGATCTGCGCGGTGAGCGAAACGCCGCTCTCGCGCACGCGCCGCGTGCCTTGCATCAGTCGCTGCCAGCGTTGCGGATCGCTCAACCGGTCGGTGAGCAGGAACCAGATGGGGCGTCCCGCCGTCTTGCCGAGCCGGGTGATCCAGTCGAATTCGGTCGCTTCGTCCTCGAAGTCGCTCAGCATGCCGAAGACGCCGTGGCCGACCTTGCCGAGCACCCCGCCCAGGGCCAGCAACTCGTCTTCGGCGGCATAGCGCCCCGGCACTTGCTCGCCGCGTGTGGTGCGATGCGATTCGGTCCGCGAGGTGGTGAAGCCGAAGGCGCCGGCACGCAGCGCCTCTTCGGCCAGATCCCGCATCGCTGCGATGTCGTCCGGCGTCGCACGCTCGTGGCGCACGGCGCGTTCGCCCATGACGTAGACGCGCAGCGGGTGATGCGGCAGTTGCGCCCCGATGTCGATGGCGCGCGGCAAGGCGTCGAGGGCGTCGAGGAACTGCGGAAAGCTCTCCCAGTTCCAGGGCAGGCCGGCGCGCAAGGTCGCGCCCGGAATATCCTCCACGCCCTCCATGAGGTCGATCACGCGATCGCGATCCTGCGGGCGCACCGGCGCGAATCCCACGCCGCAATTGCCGAACATGACCGTGGTCGATCCATGCCAGGAGGAGGGGGCGAGCACCGGATCCCAGGTGGCCTGACCATCGTAGTGCGTGTGGATGTCGACCCAGCCCGGCGTCACCAGATGACCGCCGGCATCGATATCGCGGCGCGCCGCACCCGCTTTGCCGCCGACTTGAGTCAGCCTGCCATGGTCGATGGCGACATCGCCCGTGTAGCGTTCCTTGCCCGTGCCGTCGACGATCGTCCCGCCACGGATTGCCAGATCGTGCATGGTGGTTCCTCCTAGGGTCGGATCGGAATCTACCCCAGCGGGCGCCCCGAGGCTACACCGGCGCGAGCGGCGCTTTGTCCATGGCTGTACCCGTCGAGCTCGATTAAACTCGCCCCCGCCGGTCGAGCGCCGGAGCCATGGAGGAGGAATCCGGTGCCGTCGTCCCGCGGAGCGCAGCGGTGTTGAGTGCCGCAGCGGAGTACAAGAACGCCCTGAAGGGCATTGCCGCGATGATCACCGGCATGGCGTTCCTCATCTTGAGCGATGCTGTGTCCAAGCATCTGGTGCAGTCGCATCCCATCGGCCAGGTGATGTGCGTGCGGCAGTTGGCGAGCCTGCTGTTCGTGGCCGCCTTCGTGGCGCGAGGCCAGGGCTTCCGGGTGCTGCGGCCGAACAACGTGCGCATGCAGATCCTGCGCGGGCTGGCGTTCGTCTGCTCCAGCTATCTCATCATCCTGTCCCTGAGCCTGTTGCCCCTGCCGACCGTCACCGCGATCACCTTCTCCGGTCCGATCATGATCGCGATCATGTCGGCACCCTTGTTGGGCGAGCGCGTCGCGCGCGTGGTCTGGGCGGCGACGCTGCTGGGCTTCACCGGCATGCTCTTCATCATTCGTCCCGGCAGCACCGATTTCACCTGGGCCCTGCTCCTGCCGGTGGCTGCGGCCTTCGCCAGTTCGCTCCGGGACATCCTCGCGCGTATCCTCGCCCGGACCGATGACTCCATCGCGATCCTGTTCTGGTCGTCGGTCATCGTCGCGCTTGCGGCGGCACCCAGCGCACTCCTGGGCTGGACGGCGGTGTCGCCGATCGGCTGGGGCTTGTTCCTGCTGGCTGGGCTGGTGAACTTCTGCGCCCATCTGCTGATCATCGAGTCGTATCGGCTGGCTCGCGCCGCCGTCGTCGCGCCGTTCAAGTACACGTCGCTGCTCTGGTCCGCGGTGCTGGGTTACCTGATCTGGTCCGATGTCCCCGATGGTTGGGTGTGGGTCGGGGCGGGCATTCTCGTCGCCAGCGGACTGTGGATCGCGCGCGCCCAGCGGCATTGAAGGCGGCGAGCGCCAGTGCATGCAGTACACTTGGTTTTCATCTGCTTGGAGGAGCGTTGCGAATGAGTTCAGGTCTACGAATCTGCATGGGCATCGTCGTTCTGGCATCGGCGGCTGCGCCGGTCCTGGCGCAGAACTACCCGGTGAAACCGATCCGCTGGGTCGTGCCTTTTCCGCCCGGCGGCGGGACCGATCTCACCACGCGCGCGCTTGCGCCCAAGCTGAGCGAGGCGCTCGGCCAGCCCGTCATCGTCGACAATCGTCCGGGATCGGGCGGAACCATCGGCGTCGCGATCGGCGCCAAGGCGCCCGCCGATGGCTATCACCTGGTCACTGGACAAATGGCGACGATCGCCATCGCGCCCGCGATCTACCCCAAGCTGCCGTATGATCCGCTGAAGGATCTCGCCACGGTCACTCAGGCGGTGTCGGCTTCGCTGGTTTTGGTGTCGCACCCCTCGTTTCCGGCTCGCAATGTCGGCGAACTGATCAAGCTGGCTCGCTCGAAGCCGGGCGAGATCACATTCGGATCGCCGGGCAACGGCACCGGCGGGCATCTGGGGGTCGAACTGGTCAAGCTCGCTGCGAAGATCGACATGCTGCATATCCCTTACAAGGGGGCTGCGCCGGCATTGACCGATCTGCTCGGGGGCCAGATCGCGCTTTATCTGAGTTCGATCCCGCCGGCTGCGCCGCTCATCAACAGCGGGCGGCTCAAGGGGCTGGGCGTGACGGGTGCCAAGCGTACTCCTAGCCTGCCGAAGGTGCCGACCATCTCCGAATCCGGGCTGCCGGGCTACGTGGTCGATAACTGGTACGGGGTGATGGTGCCCGCGGGCGTGCCGCGAGAGATCATCGCGCGACTCAACAGCGAACTGGTGCGCATCCTCGCGACACCCGAAGTCAGGGAGCGCTATGCCACCGATGGCAGCGAGCCCGCACCGAGCACGCCGGAGCAGTTCGCCACCCTGGTTCGCGACGAGATCCAGAAGTGGGGCAGGGTGGTGCGCGAGGCCAAGGTCAAGCTCGACTGACACGATACCTCGAGGATCGAACCGAGCGCGCTGCGGCGTGGGGCGCTCTCCAGCGTCCCTGAATCATGAGCGATCCGAATCCAGGCGCGACGGCGCGCAGCGGCCGCCTGCGCGCCGTCGTCGACGCCATCACCGACAGCCGGCCGTCGAACTTTCGCGGCATTCTCTACATGCTGGCCGCGACGCTGCTCTTCTCGGTCATGGGCATTGCCGCCCGGTACGTGTCCGAGCGCATCCATCCTTTCGAGGTCGTGTTCTTCCGGCTTTCGGTGGGTTTCGTGCTGCTGCTGCCGCTGGTGGCCAGTCATGGACTGAGGCACTTTCGCACCGAACGCTTCGGCCTGCATCTGCTGCGCGCCGTCGCCCACGTGGTCGAGATGCTGATCTACTTCACCGGGCTGGTGATGATCCAGTATGCGCAAGTCCAGGCGCTCACCTTCACCACGCCGCTGTTCGCCGCATTGCTGGCCGTGTTGGTGTTGCGCGAGCGCATACACGGGCGCAATGTTGCCGCGCTCGTCATCGGCTTCGTCGGCGCGATGATCGTGATCCGGCCGGGCATCGTGCCTCTGGAGACCGGGTCGCTGCTGATCCTGGTGTCCGCGCTCGGCTGGGCGGGCGTCATTCTCATCGTCAAGCAACTGACCCAGACCGACTCGAGCATCACGATCACCGCCTGGATGATCGTGCTCATGTCGCCGATGGCGCTGATCCCGGCGTTGTTCGTCTGGGTCTGGCCGACCTGGACGGAATTCGGCTGGCTCGTCCTGACAGGCATTACGGGCACCCTGGGGCAGCTTGCCGTGACGCAGGCCTTCCGGGTTGCCGATACGACGACCGTGCTGCCGTTCGACTTCACCAAGCTCATCTGGGCGGCGATACTGGGCTTTCTCGTGTTCGACGAGGTGCCGGCCATCTGGACCTGGATCGGCGGCACCGCGATCTTCGTATGCGGGTTCTACATTGCCTTGCGTGAACGGCGTGCGCCGCCGGGCGCCGGGAGGTCTTGAGTCGTCGAGGGAACTCGCCAGGGGTCCGCACCGGTCGATGCATGCATCATCAGGCGCCTTCGGGTTCGTCGCCCGACCGCTCGCTCGGCGAGAGTGAGCGCGGGATGGCGCATATCACCGTCCGTGAGCGTGCCGTCTTCCCGATTCCGCAGATCATCGTCTAGGCCCGCTCGAGGGCGTGCGTTCGAGGACGGGGCGCCTGCCGGCTGTTGCTACGAGGGCTAATGACTTCAGCATTCGGTGAATCGGAGAGGGGTGCGGCGACTCTCCACGCCGCTTCTCGTCCGAGGCGTCGGCAAGCAGGTGGGCGACGTCCGAAGCCCGCATGCCGGGCGGCTGGATAATGTCGAAGACATGCTTGTCATCGTTCTGGCGGTGCCGTCTCTGCGAGCGATCGGTCTGTGTCTGGTCGAGACCGGGAGTCCGCGCGAGCGTGTGCCGGAAAGAGAAGAAGGCCAGACGCATCGTTATGTTTCGTGGATATGTGATCTAATGAGGTCGCGCATAAACGCGACAGACCAGTATTCGACAGGTTCTTCCCGTCGACCGCAGTATCCAACCAGTCAAGGAGCATAATCATGCTGGCGAAGCTATCCGCTGAATTGCTCGGTACTTTCTGGCTCGTGCTAGGAGGCTGCGGCGCCGCTGTTCTCGCTGCAGGCGTTCCGGACGTGGGTATAGGTTTGCTCGGCGTGTCTCTCGCTTTCGGGCTCACGGTGCTCACGGCTGCCTACGCGTTGGGTCCGATCTCCGGTGGACACTTCAATCCTGCGGTCTCGGTCGGACTGTGGGCCGGGGGGCGCTTTCCAGGCGCTCACGTCCTGCCCTATATCGCCGCGCAGGTCGCGGGTGGGATTGCGGGCGCGGGTGTGCTCTACCTGATCGCCAGCGGCAAAGCGGATTTCAGCCTGGCTGGCGGTTTCGCTTCGAACGGTTATGGGGAGCATTCTCCCGGAGGGTATTCCATGCTCTCCGGACTCGTCACAGAGTTGGTCATGACGTTCATGTTCCTCATCGTCATCCTGGGAGCTACGCATCAGCGTGCCCCCGTAGGTTTCGCGGGTCTGGCCATTGGTCTCGCGCTCACGTTGATTCACTTGATCAGCATTCCGGTGACGAACACTTCCGTGAATCCAGCGCGCAGCACGGGTCCGGCGCTGTTCGTGGGTGGCTGGGCACTGCAGCAGCTCTGGTTGTTCTGGATCGCCCCGGTCATCGGTGCGGCGATCGCCGGCTTGACCTACAAAGCCCTCCTCGAGGGCGAGCAAGCCAAGCCCGATGTGCTCGGGCGACCGGAGTAGACGATCACCGCCGCATGAGGCGCTAGTGTCCTGAGTCGGAGATTCGTTGACATTTTGCCGATCGGTATCGCTACTACCTCAGCGAATTTCTGACTCAGGACGCTAGGCTAGCGACACGCCGAGCAGTTTGCCGATGCCGTAGGTCAAGGCGCCTGCGCATGCGCCTATCGCCAGCATGCGCAGCCCGCTGAACCAGGCGCCGCGTCCCGTGAACAGACTCAGGCAGGCGCCTACGGCGAACAGCGCCAGCGCCGTGGCAACGATGGAAATCCCGAGGGCTCGCTCTCCCGAGGTGAGCAGGAAGGGCATGAGCGGCACGAGTGCGCCGACGGCGAACGAGGCGAAGGAAGAAAGCGCTGCGCCGTTCGGGCTGCCGAGATCGTCCGGATTGAGGCCGAGTTCTTCCCGCGCCAGCGTATCGAGCGCCTTGCTCGGATCGGCGATGATCTCCCGGGCCATGCGTTCGGCATCCTCCTCGGGCACGCCGCGGGCCTGGTAGATGAGGGCGAGTTCCTCGGCCTCGGCGTCCGGGTAGTGTTCCAGTTCCTCGCGCTCGAGTCCGATCTGGTACTCGTACATCTCGCGCTGGGAGCGCACGGACACGTATTCCCCGGCTGCCATCGAGAAGGCGCCCGCCACCAAGCCGGCGGCGCCCGACAGGAGCACGATGGCGCTGTCGGCGGACGCGCCCGCCACCCCCATGATGAGACTGGCGTTGGAAATCAGGCCATCGTTCACGCCGAACACGGCCGCGCGCAGATTGCCCCCGGACTCGACGCCGCGATGACGATGCTCGCCGCCCTGGACAGCCGGGCTCATGAAGTGGCCTGGGACGCTCTTGGTGTAGATCGACATGCCCCGGACTTTCATCGCGGCCAGAACGCCCCGCATGCGGCGCGGGCCGAACGTGCGTACCAGGCGGGCGACGACTCGGGCGCGCAATCCAGGCCGAAAACTCCGCGCCTCCTGCGGGCCCGCGCGGTTGGCTTGCTTCTGCCACATCTCGGCCTGCTTGTCGGCTTCGCCGGCAAGTTCCTCGAACAAGGCCTTGCGGCCGCCGTCGCTCTCGGCGCGTGCGACCACCCGATAAAGCCATGCCGATTGCTTCTCTTCCGTCCAGCCGTCGTGCTCTTTCATGTCCTCACCGTACGCAACCGATAAGCGATGCGTCCCAAGTATCCGAGCCAGCATGTCAGGCCGAGGGCGGCCATGACGAGCGAGCAAAGCGCCAGCGTGAGCGCGCTGTCGTAGACGCGATGCGAAATCGCACCGGCGAGCAGCGCGCTGAAGCTGCTCTGTGAAAATCCGATCAGCGACGAGGCGAGCCCGCGCCGGTCGGGCATCAAGTCGAGCACCAGCAAGGTGATGCTCGGCATGGAGATGCCCAATCCCAAGGTATAGCCGAAGATCGGGACGACCGATAGCGGCAGGCTCGCCGGATGATGGGCGTGGAAGTAGACGTTGAACAGCGCCCAGCCCGCCATCAGTGCGTAGGCGATCAGGATCGTTTGAGCCGGCCCCAGCCGGCCGGCGAGATGCGCCGACACGAAAGAGCCGAGGATCATGCCGGTGATGGCCGGGCCGAAGATCCAGACGAATTCAGTGCGCTCGATCCCCAGGATGCGAAAGCCGAAGGCGGGCGACGAGACCACGTAGATGAAAAAGCCGGCGAAATTGAACGCGAACGCCGCGACCAGCAGCATGAAGCGCGCGCTCTTGAAGGCGTCGAGGAAGCCGCGAAGCACCGAGGACAGCGAGAAGGCCGTGCGCCGAGACGGCGGCAAGGTCTCGGGCAGCCATGCGATCGTCATCATCAGCAGGACGGCGGAGAGCAAGGACAGAAAGCCGAACACCGAGCGCCAGCCGTACAGGTGACCGATCCAGCCCCCGATGATGGGCGCGAGCCCGGGAGCCACGCCGAAAATGATCGTCACCAGCGCGAGCGCGCGCTGGGCGTGCTCCCCCGCATGCAGATCGCGCACGATCGCGCGTCCGATCACGATGCCGGCGCCGGCGCTGAGCCCTTGCAGGGCCCGTGCGAACAGAAACATCTCGAAGCTTTGCGCCATGGCGCCGACGAAGGCGGCGGCCGAGTAGGCAGCCATGCCGAGCATGATGATGCGGCGGCGGCCGAAGGCATCGGACAACGTGCCGTGCAGGAGCATCATGACGGCGAAGGGAATGAAGTAGACCGTGAGGGTCTGCTGCATTTGCGTGGAACTCACACCGAAGTGCGCCTCGATGTGCGGGAAGTTGGGCAGAACGCTGTCGTTGGAGAAGGGGCCGAGTATCGACAGCAAGCCGAGCAGCACGATCAGCATCTGGCCGCTTGCAGGACGCACGTGCATGAAGGGCGTCATCGCTGAGGCGAGCGTCGAATTTCTGGAATGAGCAACGGATTCTAGCACTCGCGGCCGGCGCATCCGGTGCCATCGTGCGTGAGACCAATTTGGTCACCGTTGTCGGCTCAGGCAGACATCGCGCGCGCCCGCCCTTGCTTTGCTGCAAGCGATTGAAATCGCGCGCTTCCATGGCGGCAACGCAGCGTCCGGTTGCTGTGCGCGAAGCACCGAGTGACGCGAGCGGTCGTGTCATCCCGACATAACGATGCTCTCGCCTGGCCGTCAGCCGGTGCCGACGGTGCCGTCGGGCGTGGTACGGATATCGCTTCATGGCGTGCGAGCCGTCCCGCAGCACTCGCAACTCACGCGAATGCGACGACCCTCAGAACGAATCGGACGGCGGTCGGTCCCTTGATAGGCACCGCCACTCAGCGTTGCACGCTACCCACATGGAGGTCCAGATGCTCGATTCTTTTCGTAAGCGAGACAACGTGCGCCCAACGACGTCCCCGCAACCCGGTGTGCGTCCCGCAGCACCCAATCTCGCCCATGCGCCCGGCAATGCGCCGCTCAATGCTCCGCCGCGAGCAGAGCCTGCGGCATCGGCCAAGCCGGTCTTGCTCGATGTCGCTCCCGGTCTTGTGATCGCGGAGCCGCTGGCATCCGAGGAGAGTGTTGCGCCAAGCAATCCGCCTCAGCCGAGCACGGCCCGCCTGACCGTCGGTCCGGACATCAAGCTCAAGGGCGCAGAGATCACCGACTGCGACACCTTGATCGTCGAAGGCCAGGTCGACGCAAGCATGGATAGCCGCGTGGTCGAGATTGCCGAAAGCGGCGTGTTTCGCGGCAAGGTGCAAGTGGAGGTGGCGGAGATCCGAGGCCGCTTCGAAGGCGATCTGACGGCCCACAAGCATTTGATCATCCGCGAGACCGGACGAGTCTCGGGGAATATCCGCTACGGCAAGATCCAGATCGACGAGGGAGGCGTGCTCAGCGGCGACGTGGCCGCCACGGATCCTGCCGCCGAAGCGCAGCGCAGCCCGTCGCAGCGAGCGCGGGAGGCCGGCGCCAAGTAGACTGCGGGCGGCCGGCGTGCCGGGTAGCGTTTCGGCCGTGAGCCTTGCGAACGGAGGCGCTGCCGCAGCGTGATCGCTGCGGCGCGGGCGGGTGGCGTCCGCTGTCGATCGAATCAGGTGCCGAGGGTGAAGTAGAACGTCGTGCCGGTGCCTTCGATCGATTCTGCCCAGATGCGACCCCCGTGGCGGTGAATGATCTGCTGCACGCTCGCCAGTCCGACGCCGCTGCCTTCGAAGCGGGTGTGGCCGTGCAGACGCTGGAACATGCCGAATAGCTTGCTCGCATAGCGCATGTCGAACCCTGCGCCATTGTCGCGGACGTAATACACGGCCTCCTTGCCCTGGGTCGTGCGCCCGATCTCGATGATCGCGGGGTTGCGGCCGCGGCTGAACTTGATCGCGTTCGACAGCAGATTGCTGATGGCGATCCGCACCAGCGCCGGGTCGGCGAGCACTTGACCGAGCTTGCCGCGCTTGACTTCCACCGGGCGATCGGCGAGATCGGCCTGCATCCAGCCCAGTGCTTCCTGCACCACGTCGTCCAGACGCACCTTGCACGGCTGCAGAGGTTGGCGGGATAGCTGTCCGAAGCCGAGCAGGGCGTCGATCAGCGTGCCCATGCGCTCGGCATTGACCCCGATGCGATCGAGCAGCGTGCGTGCGTCTTCCGGCAGCTGTCCCGCCATGTCTTCCATGAGGATGCGCGCATAACCGCTGATGGCCCGCAGCGGCGCGCGCAGGTCGTGGGCGATGGAATAGGAGAGCGTTTCGGCCTCGCGATGCGCAGCCTGCAGTTGGCTGGTTCGCTGTGCGACCCTCAACTCCAGAGCGTCGTTTGCCTGCTGCAGGGCCGCCCGTGCCCGCTGGCGTTCGGTCACGTCGCGAAAACTCCACACGCGTCCGACCGATTTGCCGTCGACCTTTTGCGGCTTCGAGCAGCTCTCGATGCAGCGGCCATCGGTGAGATCCAGCAGGTCGATGCTCTCCGCGTCGGGGCTCGCATAGCGTTCGCGGACCTTGGTCAGGAAGGCGTCGGGATCGCTCAATTGCTCGCGCGCGAACGCCATCACCCGGGTATCGTCGCCGTCTTCGAGCAAGTCGTCGGAGAAGCGCCAGAGCTGGGCGAGCTGTCGGTTCCAGGCGGTGACTTTGCCATGCTCGTCGACGACCAGAATGCCGTCGGCGGTGGAATCCAGCGTGGCTTGCAGCATGGAGACCGAGCGTGCCAGGGCCTGGGTGGTCCGGGTGCGGTCCGTGACATCGATGGCCAGGACGCAGAGCCCTTCGACGGCGCCGTCCGGCCCCAGCGCGGGCGTCAGGTGCGTTTCGATCTGCAGCTCCGAGGCGTCGGGCCGCGACAGTGTGCGGTCGTACTTGACCGATTCTCCCGCGAGCACGCGTTCGACATGCGGGCCGAGGACCTCCGACCAGTAGGGCTCGCCGAACAGCTCTCGCATCGTTCGGCCCACGATGTACTCGCGCGGATGCCCGAGGCGTTCCGCGCCCCGGCGATTGATCCAGCGATACACGCCGTCGGCATCGACGTAAGCGAGCGCGACGGGGATGGTGTCGGTCACCCCTTCGAGCAGATCGCGATAGTGTCGATTCTCGGCTTCGGTCGCTCGCAAGGCGGTGACATCTGGGGCGATGGTGCCGACGGCGGAGACCGTGCCGTCGTCGGCGAGGATGGGAAAGCGGCTGGTGATGAAGTTGCGCAAGCCGTTCGGGGTCGGTGTTTCCTGTTCGTAGATCTCGGCGCGCCGGGTGCGTGCCACTCTCGCGATGGCGTCCTGGGACTTCTGCGCGTACTGTTCGGGATAGAGAGCGTCGGCCGTCTTGCCGATCAGCTGCTTGGCGGTCACGCCGAACACCGAACGGTAGTGGCGGTTCACCATGATGTAGCGACCGTCCGGCGTGCGCAGATTGAGCAGGGACGGCGACTTGTCGAAGAACGCGCGCAGCCTGCTCTCGCTCTCCCGCAATTGGCTGTCGGCTCGGTCGCGGTCGATGGCCATCGCCAGGATGTTCGCTGCGCTGACGAGGACGCTGGCGTCGTCGTCGCTGAAGCGCCGTCTGCGAATCGAATGCGCCGCGAGCACGCCGTAGGGGCCGTCGCGACCTCGGATGACGACGCTGATGCCGCTGACGACGTTGTGCTCCAGCAGCAGTGGCTGGGTGACGAAGCGGGTTTCCCGCGCAATGTCGGTCACGATCACGGGACGGTCGGCGCGCAGCGTGTAGTCCGCCTGGGTATCGCCCTCGACCGAAATCGCCGGATTGCCCACCGTGCCCGGCTTCCAGCCGTTGCCGGCGCGAATGACGAAGTGGGGGCCTTCGCCGACCAGCTCGCACACTTTCACGTACTCGACGTCGAGCGCATCGCTGAGCGTGCGCACGGCTTCGTCCATCAAGGCGAACGGCTTCAATCCAGCGAGCGCGCGCTCGCCGAGCGCCGCGATGGCGGCGTGCTGTTGCGCGCGCAGCTTGAGGCGCGAGGTCGCTGCAGGTCGCCTAGGGGCTTGGCGCGTCCGCTTCGCCTTCGATGTCTTGGTCTTGAGCTGGGTCTTGAGCGTCGGACGAGGCCGTGCCGCGCCCGCGCGACGCCGGGTCACCAATCGCATTCTCCCTGAATTCTCGCCATGGATGCCGTTGGAGCGGCTTGATCCCGCCCTGCAAGGCCATCTCTCTTGTGCCACGCATGGTAATCGATGCCCGGGAGCGTTTCCAAGCGCCATCGCGCCGCGATCTTCCGCGCGAGAGGCGCGCTGTCGCGTCGGTACACCATGCGTCCGGGAGGGAGCGAGTCGGGCATCCGCGCGCCACGGAGGGGCGCTCGCCCGCCCCGCGGTTGCGCCTGTCATGTGCGCGTGCTACGGTCTTGCCGCATCCGCTGCGACAGGGCGCAGCAGTCTTTTCACGAAACGAGGATGCTCATGAAGCTCATCCAAATCGCTCTGCTCCTGGTTGTCGTCCTGGCGGGTTCGTTGAGTCACGCAGCCGATGTTCGTCCCGCGCTGGTGATCGCGGTGAACGAACTGCCGCGCGGGCTGGAACCCGCCGACGATACGGGCAACGTCGATATACGGGCCACTTACTCGCTCTTCGACACCCTGCTGCGGCGAGATTTCGCCTCGGCCTCGGCGCAGCTCAAGCCGCTGCTCGCCGAATCGTGGACGCGCTTGAGTCCTACCGTGGTGGAGGTCAAGTTGCGGCGAGGCGTCGTGTTCCACAGCGGCGATCCGTTCGACGCCGACGATGTCGTGTTCACCTTCTCGCCCGAGCGTTTGTCCGGTCCGAACGCGGTCATCCCCAGCGGGCGGCAGTATTTCGGCCACCTCAAGGAAGTGCAGAAGGTCGATTCGCATACCGTGCGCTTCGTGACCGACAAGCCCGACCTGGTGTTCGAGCAAAGACTGGCGACGTACGCCTCGTGGATCGTGAGCCGCAAGCACTGGGAGCGCTACAAGACGAACGATCCGAAGTGGATGCAGGCGGCGCTGCGCGAGGTGCGCTGGAACCCGGTCGGCACGGGGCCGTTGAAATTCACCGGTTGGAAGAAGGACCAGTTCGTCGCCTTCGAGGCGAACGATCGCTACTTTCTCGGTCGGCCGGCGATGAGGTCGGTGACGTTTCGCGAGGTTCCCGAGCTCGCGGCGCGGATCGCCGGCATGGCCACGGGCGAATTCGACATCATCGTCGATGTGACGCCCGACCAGATCCCGGCGCTGCAGCGCTACAAGGATGTACAGATCCAGACCATCACGCTGGAGAACAGCCATGTGATCGTCTTCAACAGCAATGCGCCCTCGCTCTCGGACAAGCGGCTGCGCCAGGCCTTGAGTCTTGCCATCGACCGCAAGCGCCTGCGTGATTCCCTCTGGCAGGGGCGCAATTACACGCCCAACGGCCACCAGCTGCCTTCTTTCGGCGAGATGTACAACAAAGACCGCAAGGGTTATGTGTACGATCCCGCGCTCGCGCGCCAACTGATCAAGGCGTCCGGCTACGACGGCAAGACGCTCAGCCTGCGCGCCATCCCGAACTACTATCTGAACGGCACGGAAGTGGCGCAGGTGCTGCTGGAGATGTGGAAGGCGGTCGGCATCAACGTGAAGCTCGATCTGGTCGACAACTTCAAGCAGGTGCGTTCGAAGGGCGTGGAGATGTACCTGTGGTCGAACACGTATCGCATTCCCGACCCATCGGGTTCGATCATCGTGCTCTACGGGCCGAACTCGCAGATGCAGAAAGGGCATAATCTGTGGAAGGCGCCGGCGGAATTCAACGAGGCGGCCGATGCCGTGATGAGCGCCGGCATGGGCCGGGTGCGCTACAACGCCTTTCAGAAGATGCTCGACGTCTTCGAAGACGAGATGCCCATCACGATACTCTACAACCCCTCGTACACCTACGCCTCGAAGCGAACGCTCGACTGGAAGCCGGCGCCTATTCTGTACATGGACTTCCGTCCCGATGTCTTCCGCGTCCGCAAGTAGCGGGGCGAGCGCAAGCGCTCCGCTGCTGGAGATACGCAATCTCGATCTGTGGTTCGATACCGAGCAAGGCCGTGTGCACGCGGTGCGCGGCGTCTCGCTCGATGTGAGGGCGGGCAAGACGCTCGGCATCGTCGGCGAGAGCGGTTGCGGCAAGAGCGTCACCTGCCATTCGATTCTGCGGCTCACGCCCGGCAACGGGCTCATGGCGGGTCAGATCCTGTTCGATGCGCAGGATCTGGCGAGCTTCGACGAGGCGCGCCTGACCCGATTGCGCGGGCACGAGATCGCCATGATCTTCCAGGAGCCGCTGAGCGCGCTCAATCCGGTGCATACCATCGGCGGGCAGATCGCGGAGAGCTTGCATCTGCACCGCGGCATGGACAAGGCCGCAGCGCGCGCGGAAACCTTGCGCCTGCTCGAACGCGTGGGCATCCCCGAGGCGCAGCGGCGGCTGCGGGAATACCCGCATCAGCTGTCCGGGGGCATGAATCAGCGCACCATGATCGCGATGGCGCTCGCCTGCCGGCCCCGTCTGCTGATCGCCGACGAACCGACGACCGCGCTCGATGTGACCATACAGGCGCAGATTCTGAGCCTGCTGCAGGAACTGCAGCGGGAGTTCGGCATGGCCATCATTCTGGTGACCCACGATCTGGGCGTCGTGGCCGAGATCGCCGACGAGGTCGCCGTGATGTATGCCGGCACGGTCGTCGAGCAGGCTGGCGTGACCGAGCTCTTCGCCCATCCGATGCATCCGTACACGGCCGGGTTGCTGCATGCGATTCCGCGCATCGATGCGACGATGGATGTCTTGACGCCCATCGAGGGCACGGTGCCCAGTGCGATCGACATCCCGGCAGGCTGCAGCTTCGCGGCTCGCTGCGCTCGGGCACAGGACCGGTGTCGGGAGCATGGCCCCAAGCTGCAGCGACTCGACGGCGGTCGCGCACTGGCATGTCATTTTCCGCTCGAACGTATCGAGGCCCCTGCATGACGGCCCTCCCGCCCTTGTTGGCGGCCAAGGGACTGCGCCGGCACTTCGTGCTGCAGCGGCGCGGTCTGTGGCAGCGCCCCGTGCGCTTGCGCGCCGTCGACGACGTGAGCTTCGAGATTCACCCGGGCGAAACGCTGGGGCTGGTCGGCGAAAGCGGTTGCGGAAAATCCACGGTGGGTCGCTTGCTGCTTGGTCTGGAGCGGCCCGACGCCGGTGAAGTCGCGTTCGAGGGCCGCAACATCATCGGTCAGAAAGCGGCGCAATGGCGGGCGATGCGCCGGCGTGCGCAGATGGTGTTCCAGGATCCGCTCAATGCGCTGGATCCGCGCATCGGGCTCGGTCGTCAGATCATCGAACCCCTGCAGATCCACGCCATCGGCGATCCGGCATCGCACGCGCAGCGCCTCGCCGCCGCGCTCGATGCGGTCGGCCTGCCGCAGGAAGTGGCCAAGCGCTACCCGCACGAGATCAGCGGCGGCCAGCAGCAGCGTGTGGTCATCGCGCGCGCTTTGGTGCTCGATCCCAGTCTGGTCGTGTGCGACGAACCCGTGTCGGCGCTCGACGTATCGGTGCAGGCGCAGGTGGTGAATCTGCTCGGACGGTTGCAGCGCGAGCGCAACATCGCCTATCTATTCATATCGCATGACCTCAAGGTGGTGCGGCATCTCTCCCATCGGGTGGCGGTCATGTATCTGGGCCAGCTGGTGGAGGTCGCCGACCGGGAGAGTCTGTTCCGCGAGCCCTTGCATCCGTACACGCAAGCGCTGATCGCTGCGGTGCCTGTTCCGGATCCGACGCGTCGCGGTCGACGCATCCTGCTGCAGGGGGATCCGCCGAGCCCGATCGATCCGCCGTCCGGGTGTCGCTTCCATACACGTTGTCCGCATGCGCAGCCCGTCTGCCGCGAGCGTATGCCCACACTGGATCCGGCGGGCAGCCAGCGCTGGGTGGCTTGTCACCTGGTCGCGCGAGCCAAGGAAACAGAATGACCATGAAAGTCGTCGCTCACCGCGGCTATTCAGCGCGTTGCCCCGAGAACTCGACGATCGGGTTCGAGGCGGCCATCGCTGCCGGTGCCGATCTGGTCGAGACCGACGTGCGCATGACGCGCGACGGCATCCTCGTGTGTTGGCACGATCCGGATCTGAAGCGTGTCGCCGGCGTCGAGGCGGCGATCGCGACCAGCAACGCGGCAGAACTGGAGGCCGTGGCCTTGCCCGGCGGCGCCCGCCTGTGCAGGCTCGATGCCGTGCTCGCTCTCGTGCGCGGTCGCGTGCCCTTGATGCTCGACGTGAAGATCGACGACGATGCCGGTCGAGGTGCAATCATCGACCGGGTGGCGGCAGCCGGAATGACGGATCAGGTGGTCTACGGCGTGCGCAGCGCGCAGCACGCGCGGGCGCTCAGCGGCGCGCGGGCGAGGTTCGCTCGACTGGCCATGCCTGCCGAGCCCGAGATGCTGGAGGATTTTCCAGTCGATGGGCTGGTGGGTGCGCGGCTGTGGGAGGATCAGGTGAGCGACGCCGCGATCGCCCGCATTCGCGATCGCAAGCTCGCCGTCTGGGTGACGGCCGGCTTTCGCAAGCGAGGCGAGGCGCCGGGGTACATCGGCGTCGATCGGCTGCGTGCATTGCGAGAGCGCGGTGTCGATGCCGTGCTGGTGAACGACGTCGCGCTCGCGGTACGGATTACGCACGCAGGCGAGGGGGCATGAAGGCGATGTTCAAATTGCCGCGATTCGTCATCTTCGTGTTCGATGCGCTGCGTCGCGACATGATCACCGCCGAGCACATGCCGCATCTGCGCCGATTCATCGACGAAGGTTGCGATTTTCCATCGAGCCGCTGCGTGTTTCCTTCCGAGACACGAGTGAACGCCGCCTCCCTGGCCTGCGGCGCGATGCCTGCCGCCACGGGAGTGGTCGCCAACAAATTCTTCGATGGGCGCGTCTTCGCCGACAAGCTGTTCCACACGGCCAAGCACGACGACATGCAGGCGGCCGAGCAGGCTTACGGTGGTCGCTTCGTCACGGCACCGACGCTCGGCGAACTGCTCGCCGACGCCGGTCGCAGCCTCGCGGTGGTCAGCACCGGGTCGGCGGGCGCCACGCACCTGCTCAATCCGCGCTCGGACGCGCTGAATCAGGTGACCCTTTCCCTGAGCGACTGGCGGCGCTCGTCGCCGGCCGACTATGCGGACAAGATGCTGGCCAAGCATGGTCCCATCCCCGCCGCGGGCAAGCCCAATGTCGCGCGCATCCGCCTGCAGATGGACATGGTGCTGGGGAGCGTGCTGCCCGATCTTTCGCCCGATGGCTTGATCGTGTGGTTCTCCGATCCGGACTCGACCTATCACGAATGCGGCATCGGTTCGCCCGAGAGCCTCGCGGCGATCGAGAATACCGATGTGCAGTTCGGGCGTTTTCTCGACCTTTGGCACGCTCATCCGCAGCGCGATGCATGCACCGTTGCCGTGTGCTCCGATCACTCGCAAGTGAGCGCCGAGCGGCGCATCAAGGTGAAGGACGCGCTGCAGGCCGATGGACTCGTCGTCGGCGCAGCGCTCGATCGCGATACGCTGCTGGCAGGCAGCACGGGGTATTCCGGCGCCGTGAGCGTGGCCGACGGGGACACGCGCCGCATCGCGGAACTGGCGAACTGGCTGAACGCGCAAAGCTGGTGCGGCAACGTGTTCACGCCCGGCGGCGACGGCTTGCGCGGCGGCGTCCCGGGGACGCTCGATCGTGCCTTGCTCATGCTCGAGCATGCACGGGCGCCCCAGGTCTACTACACCATGCGCGCCGACGACCAACCCAATCGCTGGGGATTGCCCGGCACCTGCTGGTACGACTCCAACGAAGTGCCCTTGGGCGGCGGCACCCATGGCGGACTGCACTGGATCGAGATGACCAATCTGCTGGCCCTGCAAGGCCACGGATACAAGCAGGGCTATCGCTCACCGTGGCCCGCGAGCCAGACCGATCTCGCCCCGACACTGCTCGCCGAACTGGGCATCGCACGTCCCGCGCAGATGACCGGGCGCGTGCTGACCGAGGCGCGCGTGCAAGGCGAGGAGCCGCCGCCGACGCAAACCTATCTGTGCGATGCGCAGGCGTCGCGCTGGTCGCAGTATCTGCGCATCTGGCGGGTGGGCGGCACGGCTTACGTCGATCAGGGTTGGGTCGAGGGCGCGAAGCCATGAACACGCGCTTCGTTCTCACCAAGCTGTTCCGCGCCTTGGTGACGCTGTGGCTGGTCGTGACCTTCGCCTTCGTCATCCTGAACGCATCGGGCGATCCCATCGAGATCCTGCTCGGCGATCAGGCCGAGCAGGAAGTCATCGATCACTACAGGCAACTCTACGGTCTCGATCGGCCCATGCACGAACAATACTTCCGCTACGTCGCCAGCGTGGCGCAAGGCGATCTGGGTTTCTCGCTCTCCGACCAGCGGCCGGTGACGGAACTGCTCGCCGAGGCGATTCCCGCCACGCTGGAACTCGGATTGACTGCCCTTGCCATCAGCCTGCTGATCGGGATTCCACTGGGCATCGTCGCCGCTCTCAATCGCAACAAGGCGATCGATCGCTTCGTCATGACCTTCGCCGTGCTCGGCTTCAGCATCCCGAATTTCTTTCTCGGGATCTTGATGATTCTCTTGTTCTCGCTCTGGCTGCGCTGGTTGCCGACCTCGGGCATGGGCACATGGCAGCACCTGGTGATGCCGGCACTCACGCTCGGGACGGCCGCCGCGGGATCGCTCGCCCGCTTCACGCGATCTTCGATGCTGGAGGTGATGAACAAGCTCTATATGCGCACCGCCGTGGCCAAGGGTGTGCCTCGTGGCCGGCGCATCCGCTGGCATGCGCTGCCGAACGCGGCGATCCCGCTGGTGACGGTGCTCGGATTTCGCTTGGGCGATCTGGTTGCGGGCTCGATCGTGACCGAAACGGTGTTCGCATGGCCCGGCGTCGGCCGGGCGCTGGTATCGGCCGTCAGCGCGCGCGATCTCGCCGTGGTCCAGGGCGTCCTGCTCATGACGGCATTCACGATGGTGATCGCGAACCTGCTCGTCGACCTCGCCTACGGCTGGATCGATCCGCGCATCCGCGCGGCGAAATCCCGCCCTTCGGGAGCCTGAAGAGCGCATGTCGATCGCATCGCCTCTCATGGAGCCTGCCGCCGCCCCGGGACGCGTGCGACGCTTCTTGCGCAGATATCCGCCCCTGGTCCTGCTGGCCGCGCTCTTCATCGTCCTCACGCTGCTGATCTCGGCGGCCGCGGACTGGATCGCGCCCTATCACTACACCACGCAGGATCTTTCCAATCGGCTGCTGCCGCCTGTCTTTCTCGGCGGCCTCGCGCAGTATCCGCTCGGTACCGACGAACTCGGCCGCGACATCCTGTCGCGTCTGATCTATGCCACGCGTTTCAGCGTGATCATCGCCATCCTCGGCACGTCGATCGGCGCCGTTCTGGGCACGCTGATCGGATTCATCGCCGCTCATTTTCGAGGCTGGGTGGAAGAGACCTTGATGATGCTGGTCGATGCACAGGCCTCGATGCCCTTCATGCTGCTGGCGCTGGCCGTGCTCGCCTTCTTCGGCAACAGCCTGGTGCTCTTCATCGTGGTCTTGGGCATCAACGGCTGGGAGAACTACGCGCGGCTCACGCGCGGCATGGTGCTCTCGGCGAGCAGCCAGGGCTATGCCGTTGCGGTGCACGCGCTCGGCGCGACGCCGACCCGCATCTATACCCGCCACATCCTGCCCAACATTCTGAGCGTGCTGATCGTTCAGTTCACGCTCAACTTTCCGGCCACCATCCTGCTCGAAACCTCGATGAGCTTTCTTGGCCTGGGCATCCAGCCTCCGCTCACGAGCCTGGGTCAGATGCTCGGCTCGGGCCGCTCGCACCTGCTGCTCGCGTGGTGGATCGCGGTGCTGCCCGGCACGATGATCTTCCTCTCGACGCTTTCCATCAGCATGTTCGGCGACTGGTTGCGCGACCGCCTCGATCCGACGCTGCGCAACCGCTGACGTCTCGGGTGAAGGCGGAGGGCAGGGGGGCAGGCGCGCGCGATGAATGCCTGCCCGCGAGCAAAGGGGCTCAATTGAGGGTCAGGTTCGCAGCCTTCACCACCTTCGCCCATTTCTCCGTTTCCTGCTTCAAGAACTCGCTGAACTTCGCCGGCTCCATCAGCATGGGTTCGGCGCCTTGCGTGAGCAGGAACTTCTGGGTCTCCGGCGCGTTCACGAGTTTGGCGAATTCGCCGTAGAGGCGCTGGACGATGGCGCTCGGGGTGTTGGCCGGCGCCATGATGCCGAACCAGGAAGCGACATCGAAGCCGGGCAAGCCTTGCTCGGCAATGGTCGGAACGTCCGGCATCACGGTCGAGCGCTGCAGCGTGCCCATGCCGAGCGCACGCAGCTTGCCGGCCTTGATCTGCGGCCCCGCGGCGATGAGCCCGCTGCAGTACATGTGGGTCTGGCCGCCGATCGTGTCCATCATCGCCGGGGCGCCGCCCTTGTAGGGCACATGCACGATGTCGATCTTGGCCATGGACTTGAGCAGCTCCCAGCACAAGTGCGGCGTGCCGGCATTGCCCGAGGAGGCGAACAGCATCTGGCCGGGACGCTTTCGGGCCAGGGCGATGAACTCCTTGACGTTTCGCGCCGGCAGCGAGGGGTGGATGACCAGCATGTACGGAACATTGGCGATCATCGCCACCGGCGTGAGGTCTTTCTGGCTGTCGTAGTTGAGCTTGAAGACGCTCGGGGCGATCGCCTGCGGGCCGTTGGTGGCCACCAGAAGGGTGTAACCGTCCGGCGCCTGCTTGGCGACATATTCCGATCCGACATTGCCTCCGGCGCCCGGACGATTTTCCACCAGCACCTGCTGGCCGAGCGGCCCGTTCAAACGTTGTGCGAGAAACCGCGCCATGATGTCGTTGCTGCTCGATCCCGCGGGATAAGGGACGACCAGTCGAATGGGCTTGTTGGGATATTCCTGAGCCGAGACCGCACCCACGAGCGTCATGCACGCAGCCAGCCAGGCGAGTGGTTTGAGCTTCATTCGTTCTCCTCCGGGATCGCGATCGAGCGCCCATGATAAGGCGAGTGGACACACAGAAGGCAAGGGCAGGTCGATCCGCGTGTTTCTCGTACGTGAGGCGGCGAGCGAAAGCGATGCTCGACGAACACCGGGAGACTCGGGTGGCCATCGTGGCGGGACGAGCATGAAAAGTCGCAGATCGCCTCTGCGAGGCCGCCCCGTCGAAGCGATCGATGGCTCAGGGCTTGACTTGCAGGGCCGGGTTGCGGCCCTGCACCGCGTCGTGCATGCGAGCCTCGATCGCCGCACCGATCCGCGGATGCGTCATGATGTAGAAGCGCTCTTCTCGCACGGCGTCGAGAACTTTGTCGGCGACATCGTCGGCACTGACCTTGCCCTTGCGCAGCAGATCGCGCATCGCTTCGCGGCGCTCGCGATCGAGTTCCGCGGCTTCCGGCACGGCCAAGGCCGGAGGGCGATTGCGCTCGGCATTCCAGATCCCGGTGTCCACCCAGGCAGGCAGCAGCAGCGACACCTTGAGTCGAGCGCCGATTTCGGCCAGATCCTGATAGAGCGTCTCGGTCAGCGTGACGACGCCGTGCTTGGAGACGTTGTAGACGCTCATCGACGGCGTGCTCAGCAGGCCGGCGACCGAGGCCGTGTTGACCATATGGCATGCGCACGCTTGCTCGAGCATGAGGGGAACGAAGGTTCGAACGCCGTGGATCACGCCCCAGAGATTGACGCCCAGCACCCATTGCCAGTCGCGCAAGTCGGCTTCCCAGGCACGCCGCCGCAGGCCGCCGACACCGGCGTTGTTGCATACCAGGTGGATCGCGCCGAAGCGCGACTGCGCGGCTTGGGCCAGCGCTTGCACCTGCTCGGCTTGCGAGACGTCGGTCGGCACGGCAAGCGCAGCCGCGCCCAGGGCTTCGATCTCGGCGCGGGCTCGCTCCAGCGGTTGGGGTTCGATATCCGCGAGCACGATGTTCATGCCCTCGCGGGCGAATCGCCGCGCCATCGCGAAGCCGATGCCGCTGGCCGCACCCGTGATCACGGCAGTCTTGTCGGTCAGATCCCTCATGGTGGAAAGATCATAGCACCGGGACTGCGGCCTCTTGCGCGACACCGTGTCGCGCCCCTACCATCGCGGTCGACATGACCACCTCCGACGATTTCGAAAAATTCCGCGGCACGATGCCGGTGAACGAGCGCCATCGCATCGATGTCGAGCGGCTCGCCGTCTATTTGCGTGAGCGCATTCCGGGCTTGGCCGCCCCGTTGCAGATCGAGCAGTTCAAGGGCGGGCAGTCGAACCCGACCTATCTGCTCACCGCCGGTGAGCGCAAGTTCGTGTTGCGCCGCAAGCCGCCGGGCGCTTTGCTGCCGTCGGCACATGCGGTGGATCGCGAGTACCGGGTGATGACCGCGCTCGCCGACACCGACGTTCCGGTGCCGCGCACCTGGTGCTTGTGCGAGGACCAAGAGGTTATCGGGACCTCGTTCTTCGTCATGGATTACGTGCAAGGGCGCGTTTTCTGGGATCCGTCGCTGCCCGGCATCGCGCCCGCAGAGCGAGGCGCGCTGTGGCGCGAGATCAACCGGGTGATCGCGGCCCTGCACCAAGTGGACTATCGCGCGATTGGGCTCGAAACCTACGGCCGTCCGGGCAACTACATACAGCGCCAGATCGATCGCTGGATCAAGCAGTACCGCACCTCCGAAACCGAACGCATCGAGGCGATGGACAACCTCATCGCCTGGCTGCCGCACAATATTCCGCCCGGCGACGAAACCACGATCGTGCACGGCGACTTCCGTATCGACAACATGATCTTCCACCCGAGCGAGCCGCGCGTGCTCGCGGTGCTGGACTGGGAACTGTCGACGCTCGGTCACCCGCTGGCCGACTTCGCCTATCACCTGATGGCGTGGCGCCTGGGGCCGGGACAGTTTCGCGGCATGAGCGGCATGGACCTGCGCTCGCTCGGCATTCCCGAGGAAGACGAGTATGTCGCCCTGTATTGCCAGCGCACGGGCCGCGCGAATATCGGCAACGTAGACTTCTATCTCGCCTACAACATGTTCCGGTTGGCAGCGATCCTGCAAGGCATCGCCAAGCGGGCCATCGACGGCACGGCGGCGAACGCGCAGGCCGTGGAAACGGGCAAGCGCGCGCGTCCGACGGCCGAGGCGGGTTGGGCGCTCGCGCAACGCATCATCGACGCGCCGGCCAAGTAGGCGCAGCGGGCGAGCATGCGTGCGTCCGCAGCGCGGGCGATGTCGTCGCGCTCCGGGTCGACGCGCGGCATCGTCCTCATGGTCATCGCGGTGGGCTTGCTCACCGTGAACGATGCTTTGGCCAAGTATCTGGCGCAGCGCTACCCCGTCGACCAGGTGCTCGCACTCAGGCATGCCGCGGTGCTGTTCGCCATCCTGCCCTATGCCGCGCTGGTCACGGGTTGGCAGGCCTTGAAGGTGCGCGATTGGCGAGGGCAGTCCATCCGCGGCCTGCTCTTCATCGCCGGCACCGTGTTTCTGGTGCTCAGCGTCACCTTGCTTCCGCTCGCCACGGTGATTTCGCTGATCATGACCGCACCGATCTTCGTCGCCTTGTTCTCCGGGCTGCTGCTCGGCGAGCGCGTGAACCGGGCGCGCTGGCTGGCCATCGTCGGCGGATTCCTCGGCGTGCTCCTGATCGTGCGTCCGGGCGGCCACGTCTTCGAGTGGGGCTTGCTGCTGGCGCTTGCGGCTGCGCTGGCCAACGGCCTGCGCGATCTGCTCACTCGTCGGCTGGCGCGCACCGAGACTTCCATCGCTCAGCTTTTCTGGTCCAACGCGGCTGTGACTGTCGCTTGCTTCGCCACGTACTCGGCGCGTTGGCAGCCGGTCGGCGGCATCGATGCCGTATGGTTCCTGGGCGCGGGCGTGCTCAATGCGCTCGGGCATTTCGTGATGATCGAGGCGATGCGCGCCGGGGAGGCGGCGCTGATCGCGCCGTTTCGCTATACCGCGCTCATCTGGGCCGTCGTCATCGGCTTCCTGGTCTGGGGCGACCTGCCCGATGTCTGGGTCGTGCTGGGCGCGCTGGTGATCGGCGCAAGCGGGATCGGGATGATCCTGATGGAACGCAGGGCGCGGCTCGGACGCTGAGCGGTAAGCGCGTGGGACTTGCGCAACGGCGATGCGCTACTCGCCCCGAGGTCTACCCGGCCCGGGCGGCCAGTTCTTCCCAGCGACGCATCGCGCCGGCCAGCTCGGTTTCGATCTGCTGCAGGCGGGCCTGCATGCCGGCCGCGTCCTGCGGCGCGCGCTGATAAAGGGCCGGGTCGGACAACTTGAGGCCGAGGCTCTTCTGCTCGGATTCGAGTCGGTCGATCAGTTCGGGCAGTTCGTCGAGTTCGCGCTGTTCCTTGAAGCTCAACTTGCGCGGTGCCTCGGCCGCCGGCGTCTGCCCCGGCTTGCGCTTCTCCTTGCCCGCCTTGGGCGGCGGCGGTGGTTGCGTGGTGCGTGCCTGTTCGGCTTGCTTCACGCGCGACCAGTCCTCGTAGCCGCCGACGTACTCGCGCCAGCGACCTTCGCCTTCGTAGGCGATCGTCTGCGTGACCACGGCATCGAGAAAGGCGCGGTCGTGGCTCACGAGCAGAACGGTGCCCTCGTACTCCGCCAGCAGCGACTCGAGCAGCTCCAGCGTTTCGATGTCCAGATCGTTGGTCGGCTCGTCGAGCACGATCACGTTGGCCGGGCGCGCGAACAAGCGGGCGAGCAGCAGTCGGTTGCGCTCGCCGCCGGACAGGGAACTCACCTTGGAGCGGGCGCGTTCGGGCGCGAAGAGAAAGTCGCCCAGATAGCCGATGACGTGCTGGCGCTTGCCGTCGATTTCCACGTACTCGCCGCCGGGGCTGATGACACTGGCAAGCGTGGCTTCGGGGTCGAGCTGCGTGCGGAACTGGTCGAAGTAGGCGACCTGCAGCTTGGTCCCGAGCTGAACCGTTCCGGTGTCGGGGGCGAGATCGCCGAGAATCATCTTGAGCAGCGTGCTCTTGCCTGCGCCGTTCGGGCCGATGAAGCCCACTTTGTCGCCGCGCAGAATGCGGCAGGAGAAATCGCGCACCACGCTGCGTCGCCCGGTCGGCGCGTCGAAACTCTTGCAGACGTCGACCAGTTCGGCGACCAGCTTTCCGGAAAGCTCGCCGCGATCCACGTTGAGTTGCGCGCTGCCCATGCGCTCGCGTCGCGCGGAGCGTTCCAGGCGCAGTTGCTGCAGGCGGCGTACGCGGCCCTCGTTGCGCGTGCGCCGCGCTTCCACGCCCTTGCGGATCCAGACTTCTTCCTGCGCAAGCAGCTTGTCGAAGCGCGCGTTCGCGGCGGCTTCGGCCGACAACTCGTCGGCTTTGCGTGCCTGGTACTCGGAAAAACTCCCGGGGTAGCTGCGCAGAACGCCTCGGTCGAGCTCGACGATGCGGGTCGCGACCCGGTCGAGGAAGCGCCGGTCGTGGGTGATGACGATGACGCTGCCGCTGAACTCCAGAAACAGATTCTCCAACCACTCGATGCCTGCCAAGTCGAGGTGATTGGTGGGCTCGTCCAGGAGCAGCAAGTCAGGTTCGGCGACCAGCGCGCGCCCTAGGGCCACACGCTTGATCATGCCGCCCGACAACGTGCCGATGCGCGACTCGCCGCTCAAGCCCAGCGCGGTGAGCGTTTGCTCGACGCGGGTGTTCAAGCGCCAGCCGTCGCCGTGTTCGAGGTCGCTTTGCAGTTTCTGCAACTGGTGCAGTTGTGCTTCGGAGGGCGAGGCGCCGAGGTGGGCGCTGAGGTCGTGGTAGGCGATGAGGCAGTCGGCCATCGCGCCGAGTCCGCCCGCGATGGCGTCGTACACATCCTGATCGGGGTCGAAGCTCGGCTCCTGGGGCACCAGAGCCGTGGCCGCGCTGGGCTCGATGCGAAGCTGACCGTCGTCGAGGCTGCCTTCGCCTGCGAGTATGCGCAGCAGGCTCGATTTGCCCGTGCCGTTGCGGCCGATGAGGCCGATGCGTTCGCCGCGCTCCACCTGGAGATGGGCGTGATCAAGGAGCGCGACATGGCCGAAAGCCAAGCCGCCGTCGTCGAGTGACAGGAGGGCCATGGGAGGGAGTGGAATACGACAGCCCTAGGATACCACCTGGGGGCGTCTGCCTGGCTCGCGCATGGGCGTATCGAGCAACACGCTGCCGGTTCGCGGCGGTGAGCTGGCCGCATCAAGGTCACCGGCGGGCTCGTTGCCGTTGCCGGCGAAGCCTCGGGCGGGCGCTTCGGGAGCGCGATTCGCGGACGCATCGCGCCGCTGGCCCCTCTCGGGCCGGCGCGGTCGAGTCGCTTCGAGCGATGACAGGGGCATTCGCCATGGCTCTCGAGACCGAGCTTGCCCTTGGCGGGGCGTCATCCCGTGGCAAGGGTGGAGCGAGGGCATGGCGTTCGGTGCGCCTGCGCTCCGGCCCGGCGCGCTATGGGGGCGTATCGGACCATTGACCGCGGCGGAATCCCAGATGATACTTTCGTGCAGCCACAAGAAGCGCTTGCCCGGCACCGTCCGCAAGTTACAACTAGGAGGAGTTCATCGTGCGTAGATCCGCATTCGTTTCCGCATGTGTCGCCGCCGCCTTCGTGGCGTCGTCTTTCGTGACAGCCCAGGCACAGACCGACGCATCCATCCCCAAACTGCCCGCTTCGAGCTGGAAGCCCGACCGCCCGATCGAGTTCGTCGTGCAGGCCGGCGCGGGCGGCGGCAGCGATCTGTTCGCCCGCACCATGGCCCAGATCCTCACCAAGGAGAAGATCGTCACCGTGCCGGTGAACGTGGTGAACAAGCCCGGCGGCAGCGGCGCAGTCGCGTACGCGTACGTCAACGGCAAGAAGGGCGATCCGCACGTCATCGCGACGGCCACCAGTTCCTACCTCACGACCCCGATTCAGGGGCACTCGCCGGTCAATTACCAGAATTTCGTCAATGTCGCGATTCTGTGTGCCGAGGATTACGTGGGCGTGGTGCGCACCGAGTCGCCCTACAAGAGCTTGAAGGACCTGATGGCTGCCGCGAAGGCCAAGCCCAACGGTGTGCGGATCGGCGGCAGCAGCGTGGGCTCCTCCGACAACATCATCGCCATGATGTTGAACAAGGCCGCCGGCGTCAAACTCAACTTCATCGTCTTCCAGAGCGGCGGGGAAGCAAACGCGGCGTTGCTGGGCGGCAGCGTCGATATGGCCGGGCCGAACCCCAGCGAGGCGGCGCAGCTCATCACGGCTGGCCGTCTGCGGCCGATCGCGATGTTTTCGCCGGAGCGGCTGCCGAAATGGAAGGACGTGCCCACAGCCCGCGAGCAGGGATTCGACGTGACTTTCGAGCAGCACCGCGGCCTGATTCTGCCGTCAGGGCTGACCAAGGAACAGCAGCTGTTCTGGCAGAACGCCATCGTGAAGATGTTCCAGTCGGCCGACTTCAAGAAGTACATGGACGACAACGGGCTGCGCCCCTTGCTCAAAGTGGGCGACGATGCCGAGAAATACATCGCAGAGCGCAACAAGTTCTACGTGGAAGTCATGACCGAGCTCGGCCTCGCCAAGAAACGCTAGGCCAGCCGTAGCGGACCCAGCGTGCACATCGGGATGATTCCATGAGTCGTGCGGACGTCGTCGTTGCATTGGTGATCGCTACCGGCTTCGGTGCCGCGCTGTGGGAGGCTTCCTCCTTCCAGTACGGCACCGAGTTCGCGCCGGGTCCCGGGTTCGCGCCGGTGTGGCTCAGCGGTATCGGCCTGTTCCTCTCGCTCCTGATCGCGTTCTCCGCCTGGAATGACATGCGCACGGAGGGGCGTGCAGCCGCGGGCAAGGAGACGATCGACAAGCGAGGTCTGGGGCGTGTCGGTGCCACGGTGCTGGGGCTGGTTGGCATGATGCTGCTCGTGCCCTGGATCGGCTTCGTGTTGGCGGTGCTCGCCTTCCTGCTGTTCCTTACGCTGCTCGTGCAGGGGCTGCGTCTGGTGGTCGGCATCCCGGCCGCCCTGCTGACGGTCGCGTTCGTCTACGTGGTGTTCGTCCGCCTTCTCGGTGTGCCGATTCCGGCCGGACCGCTGGGCTTCTGAGCCAAGGACTCCTCAACCTCGCCATGGATCCCAACGACCTGCTGCTCGGATTCTCGATCGCGCTCGCGCCGACGAACCTGCTGTTCGCTTTCTTCGGCGTCTTTCTCGGCACCATCATCGGCGCGCTGCCGGGGATAGGCCCTTCCGCCGGGGTCGCCGTGCTGCTCCCCGTCACCTTCGGCATGCCGCCGGTCACGGCCATGATCATGCTGGCGGGCATCTACTACGGGGCCATGTATGGCGGCACCATCACCTCGGTGTTGATCAATACACCGGGAGAATCATCCTCGGTGATGACCACGCTGGATGGCTTCCAGATGGCGTTGAAGGGCCGAGCCGGGGCTGCTCTGGGCATGGCGGCGATCGGCTCCTTCATTGCGGGAACGCTCAGCGTCGTGCTGCTGATGGTCGCTGCGCCGCCGCTGGCCGATCTGGCGGTGAACTTCGGTCCGCCGGAGTATTTCGCGCTCATGGTGCTCGGCCTGACGACGCTTGCCAGCCTGACGAGCGGCTCCGTGGTCAAAGGAATGCTGGTCGCCGTGGTGGGCCTGCTGCTCGGCACCGTCGGCATCGATCTCATGCTCGGGGCGCCTCGCTACACGTTCGAGAACGTGAATCTGCTCGACGGGATCGATTTCCTGCCGGTCGCCGTCGGCCTGTTCGCGATCGGGGAGTTGCTGTTCAATCTGTACCGACCGGTTCGCGCCGAGCCGATCAAGGCGAAGTTGAGCGGGTTGCTGCCCACGCGGCAGGACTGGCGCGACTCCTGGGCCGCCATCGGACGAGGCACGCTCATCGGCTTCTTCGTCGGCGTTTTGCCCGGCGCAGGGGCGACGATCGCCTCCTTCCTCGCCTACGCGACCGAGAAGCGGTTGTCCAAGCATCCGGAGCGCTTCGGCACCGGTGTCATCGAAGGGGTCGCTGCGCCGGAATCGGCCAATAACGCGGCATCGACCGGGGCGCTGGTGCCCTTGATGGCGCTCGGCATCCCGGGTTCGGGAACCACCGCCGTCATGCTCGGTGCGTTGACCATGTATGGAATGCAGCCCGGGCCTCTGCTCGTCAGCACCCACCCCGACGTCTTTTGGGGGCTGGTCGCCAGCATGTACGTCGGCAACGTCATGCTGCTCGTCCTCAATCTGCCGCTGGCGCCGGCGTTCGCGAGCATTCTGCGTGTGCCGTACAGCGTGCTGATCCCGATCATCATCGGCATTGCGCTGTTCGGCGTCTACAGCGTGGACAACAGCCTTTTCAGCGTCGGGATCACGATCCTCTTCGGAGCGATCGGCTTCGCCATGCGGCTCTATGGGTACCCGCCGGCACCGCTGGTGCTCGCGCTTGTGCTGGGGCCGATGCTGGAGAAGGCGCTGCGCCAATCGCTGCAGATGTCCCTGGGCAGTCCGGAAATTTTCTTCACGCGCCCGGTGAGTGCCTTCATTCTCGCTTTTGCGCTGCTGGCGGTGCTCTTCCCGATGATCTCGTGGTTTCGCGCTCGGCGAGCCGCGCGCGCGGCCGCGGCGTGAGGCGTCGCATTGTTCCGGCGGGGCGTCGAACGCAGGCGCCCGGCGCCGATTCGCCCGTCGGCACGTGCCGACGGCGGCGCTGAGAACGTTCTTGACCGGGCGCCAGAACGCTCAGTGCAGCTGATTGGTGAGCATTTCGCACAGGCGCTGCATGTCTCCCCCGCTGTGCGGTTTGCGCATGCAGGCCTTGGCGCCGTACGAGCGGCTGGCGCCGACGTCTTCCGGACTACAGGTGCCCGAGAGCACGATCACAGGGATTTTCGCCGTGCGCGCATCGGCGCGGATGCAGCGCAGGACGTGCATGCCGCCCAGTCTGGGAAGGTTCAGATCGAGCACGATGAGTTGGGGTCTGACGGCAGACTCCGTGTCGTCATCGAAAAGGCGACGCAAGGCCTCTACGCCGTCGGTGACCACGAGCACGCGTGTGCTCGGCCGCAATGCGACCAAGGCACGAGTAATCAATTCCGCATCGTCCGGTTCGTCTTCGACGA
>LNFM01001158.1_pt1 | contig 35375 bp, 28 predicted proteins | sample 596031 | NCBI WGS metagenome assembly LNFM01 (sample SAMN04254537, study PRJNA301005) | activated carbon metagenome | isolation source: dual media filters at the Ann Arbor, Michigan drinking water treatment plant | place: USA: Ann Arbor
AGCGCCAGCGGAGGCCGCCTCAGTTAAGCGCCAGTGGCCTGCCCCAGCACGCCTTTGCCGTGCAGCGTAGACACGCCAACGGCGGCAACCCGAACGTCCGCTACGAGCCGGCAAGCGCCACTCAAGACTGGCGGCTGACTGCAGGAATGCCACTTGGGATCGAAGCCAGTTCACAGGCCAGCAGCGAAACTACTTCGGCAAGCCGTTCAGCACCAGTTGCACGAATTGATCGGGCTTGATGAAGCCCTGCCCCCAGACCGCGTCGTGGTCGGCGGTGGGCTTGGCCGCGCGGACCTGCTCGTCGGTCTTGCCGCTGCGACGCTGTTCGGCAATGCGCTGCGTCAACGTGGCCAGCATGTCGCGCGTGCGCTGCAAGGCAGCCTTGTCGGCCAGCGGGCCGTGGCCGGGGATGATGCGGGTCTTGTCGCCGGCCAGCGCCAGCACGCGGTCGAAGGCCGCGATCATGCCCTGCGGGCTGCCGCCGCTGCCGACGTCGATGAAGGGGTAGCTGCCGTTGAAGAACACGTCGCCCATGTGCACGATGTCGCCACCCTTGAAGTGCACGATGAGGTCGCCGTCGGTGTGCGCGGCGGGCACGTGGAAGGCATGCACTTCCTCGCCGTTGATGTGGAAGCTGATGGCACCGGGCACGGTGACGACGGGCAGGGCCGCCTTGCTGCTGGCGGCCTGGCGCGCGGTGTTGCCGGCAAAGCTGATGACCTGGTCGGCGCTCAGGCGCCGGCGTACGTTGTCGTGGGCGACGATGAGCGCGCCTTCCTTGCCCAGCGCTTCGTTGCCACCGGTGTGGTCGAAGTGGAAGTGCGTGTTCAGCACGAACTGCACCGACTTCTTGGTGATGGCGGCGATGGCGGCCTTGATCTTCGGCGCCATCGGGGCGTACTGGTCGTCGATGAGGAAGACCGCGTCCTCGCCCACCGACAGGCCCATGTTGCCGCCGGCGCCCACTAGCATCCAGGTGGTGTCGTTCAGCTTCTCGGCCTTGATCTCGATCTTGCTGAAGTCCTGAGCCAGCGCGCCGCAGGCCAGGGCGAGACCGGCCAGCAGCAAGGCAGCGGATCGCATCACACTGCATCGGATGGGCTGATGGTTCTTCATCGGTGTTTCGTGGGGCGGTGGAGATTCGAGATGGTACGAGCCTGCGCGCCGCACCGCAGCCGCCTGCGGCACACTGATGGTTTGACGGCTTGAAAAGGTGGCTTGTGATGCCCGCTGACCCATCAGGTTCACTGCGGACTGCCGAACCGGGGCATCAGCCCGCCAGGCGCGTCGGCATCATCGGACTGGGCACCATGGGCGGCATCATCGCGCGCGCGCTGGTCGAAGCCGGCCACGAGGTCGTGGGCCACGATCCCGCAGCCGCCGCCAGGGCAAGGCTGCGCCGCAGCGGTGGCCGCGCGCTGGCGTCGAACACCGACGTGGCGCAGGCGGCCGACGTGCTGCTGTGTTCACTGCCCAGCAGCGCGGCGCTGCAGGCCGTCGTGGCCGACCTGCAGCGGGCGGGCAAGCCGTCTTCGCCGCAACTCGTCATCGAGACCAGCACCCTGCCCCTGGCCGACAAGCTGGCCGCGGCCAAGGCACTGCGAAAACAGGGCCGGCCGATGCTGGACGCGCCCATCAGCGGCACCGCCACGCCCATGCCGCAGCAGGTGTGGGTGATGTACCTCAGCGGCAGCCCGGCCGCCTGCCGCGAGGCCGCGGCACTGGCCCGCGCCTTCACGCTGCAGGCGCCGCGTGTGGGCCCGCTGGGCGCCGGCACGAAGCTGAAGCTGGCCGCCAACCACCTGGTGGCCATCTACAACGTGGCCTACGCCGAAATGGTGACGCTGTGCCGTCGCATGGGCCTGGACCCGGCCGTGGCGCTGCAGCACATGGGCCACAGCCCCTACATCGGCACCGGCGCGATGCGCTTGCGCGTGCCTTTCATGATCGCGCGGCAATACGAGCCTGCGACGATGAAGATCGCGCTGTGGCAGAAGGACATGCAGGTCATCGGCGACATGGCCCGGTCGGTGCACTGCCCGACACCGCTGCTGGACACCTGCAGTTCGCTGTACACCGCGGCCATGGCCCTGGGGCTGGGCGAAGCCGACACCGCGGCCACGGCCGAGGTGCTGGCGGCCATGGTAGGAATAGCCGCCGTCAAGCCCGCTGCAGCCAGGCCAGCAGCAGGCCCGCGGCAGCGCCGGTCAGCGCAGTGAAAGTGCAGACCATGCCGGCGAGGCGCCAGCGCAGGTTCTCGGGCCCGGCACTCACACCCACGGCATGCCATACACGTGAGCCGGCTACGGCTGCATCACGCCGTACCAGCTGTCAGGACCGCTTCAGCCCGGCCAGCGCGTCGTCGGCAAAGGCCGTTCCGGCTTCGTCGTAGATGTGGAATACCTCGTCGGCGCCCAGGCCGCGCAGCACCTCGACTTCTTCGGGGTATTCGACGATGGCGACGATGCGCCCGCCGAATGCCCGGTTGCGCAACTGCTCCAGCGCGTGCACGTTGCCGGCATGGCCGGGCATGGCCAGCAGCACCAGCTTCACAGAATCGCTGATCAGCAGCTTCTCCCAGAAGTCGGAGTCCACGGCGTCACCTTCGATCACCCGTTGTCCGGCCGCCTCCAGCCTTTCCAGCTTGGACGCGTCGTTGTCCACCCCCAGCACGCGCAGGCCGTGGCCTTCGACCAGGCGCTTGTAGGCGCCGGCGCCGATTTGCCCCATGCCCAGGACGACGGCGTCGACCTCGCCCACGCCGATGGGCTGGTCGGCGGCCAGCAGCTTCGTGGCCTCCAGCGGCGCCAGCGGCCCTTTCAGCCGGGCATAGATCCGTTCGCTGGCGGCGTTCAGGGGTGCCGCCAGCACGAAGCTGCCCGCCACCGCCAGCGAGATGGCCACCAGCCATTCGGCCGACAGCCAGCCCGACGTCACGGCCAGCGCAGCCACGATCAGGCCGAACTCGGAATAGTTGGTCAGCGACAGGGTCGACAGCACATTCGTGCGGGTGCGCAAGCCGAAGCGGCTGAGCACGCCGTAGTACAGCGCGCTTTTCAGGGGCAGCACCAGCAGCAGCAGCAGCGCCATCAGCACCATCGACAGGTTCGGCAAGGCCCCCAGTCCCACGCTGAGGAAAAAGCCCACCAGGAACAACTCCTTGATGTGGAACAGCGACTTGGCCAGCCCCGCCGTGGCCGGGTGCGACGCCAGCAGCATGCCGATGATCAAGGCCCCCAGGTCGCCCTTGACCCCCACGGCTTCGAACAGGCTGTAGCCCGCCACCAGGGCCAGGAAAGCCCCATACAGCACCTGCAGGTCGCCGTGGCCCACCCGGTCGAGCATCAGGCGCATCAGCTTGGCCGCCGGCCACAGCAGGACCAGACCCAAGGCCCAGACCGAAGGCAGGCTGCCGGTGGAAGCGCTGAGGAAGATCACCGCGAACACGTCCTGCATCACCAGCACGCCGATGGCCACGCGGCCGTAGAACGAGCCGAGCTCGCTGCGCTCTTCCAGCACCTTCACCGCGAACACGGTGCTGGAAAAGCTCAGGGCAAAGCCCAGCAGCAGCATGACCCCCCAGTTCAGTTCGCTGGCCAGGGCCAGGCCCAGGGCCTTGAACACGAACAGCAGCACCGTGAACATCAGGGTCGAACCGAGGATGTGCAAGCTGGAGCTGGCCCAGACCTCGGGCCGCAGCAGGGTGCGCACGTCCAGCTTCAGCCCGATGGTGAACAGCAGCAGCGTCACACCCAGGTTGGCGATGGTGTCGAGCATCGGCGTGCGCTCGAAGCCCAGCGCGTTCAGCGCAAAACCGGCGGCCAGGAAGCCCACCAGCGGCGGCAGGCGCACCAGCTGCACGGCAAAGCCGGCGGCAAACGCCAGCGCAATCATGATCGGTTCCATGGGCACCTATTCGCCAGGCCCCGATGGGGCGGATTGGCGGCGGATGCTAAGGGCTTAAGCGCATCAGGGCCAAGCCGGGGTAGGAAGCCCCAGCCCGTGTGTGCGGAAGCAAACGCCGAACGGCAGCGAGGGTTGGGGACGGCGCCTGGCCCCGCAAGGCGCTTCAGCCCGCCCCAGCACCACCGGCGGATGAAACGGCCGTGGCTGGAGCTGGGTGCTGCCGGGGCCGGCGCCGGTGCCACCAAGCTGCCGCAGGAAACGGTTGCGGCCGCGGGCTGCGGAATGGCAGGCCGCGGGCATGGGGTCGAGTCAGGGCCGGCGGGCAGACCTGACGACGCCACCCGCTCGTTCGCGCAGGCGCCGGCGTCGTTCGCGACGGATCAGCACCGCCCAGCCCCAATACATCACTGCGTAGGCGGCCAGGCCCAGCACCACGCCGGCGATGGGAAAACCCACCAACAGGGCCGGCCCCCAGGACGTGACCTGTTCCCAGAATGCCGCGGGCCAGGTGTGGGGTGAGGCCCAGTGCCAGTTGGCGATGGCCGGGGAAGGCGTGGCCGGGGCATGGTGCGGCACCACGAAGGAACCCAGGTACGCCGCCAAGGCCCAGATGGGCGCCATCGTGAAGGGGTTGGTCAGCCAGGTGGCGGCGGCCGCCGCCGCCACGTTCCCGCGCAGCGCCACGGCGGCCAGCATGGCCGCGGGCATCTGCAAAGGCACCGGAAAGACGCCGATGCCTATGCCCAGGGCCACGCCCAGGGAAACACCACGGCGGTGCAGCACCCACAAGCGCGGGTGCTCGCGAAGGTACTGGCCGAGCCAGGCGAATCCCCTGGTCTGCTCCAGAGTCTGGGCCGTCGGCAGCCAGCGGCGCAGTCGCCGCTTGAATTCGGCCATGGGATCGTGTGGGCCTGATGTAACGCGGGCAGCTTGCCGGACTGGCCTTGCCTGCGCGATGGTGACGCCTGTTCGCGCCACCCTCGATGGTGACAGACTCGGAAGGCTGTCACCCGACGCTTTCGCGCGTCACTTCAAGCCGAGGATCCAGCGTGCGAGCGTTGCGGACTCGGCCTCGCTGACCTGGGGCTGTGCCGGCATCGGCACCTGCCCCCAGACGCCCACGCCACCCTCGCGGATCTTCTTGGCCAGCATCACCTCCGCATCCTTGGCGTCGGCATGACGGGTGGCGATGCTCTTGAAGGACGGGCCCAGGGAATTGCGGTCGACACGGTGGCAGGCCATGCAATTCTTGGCCTTGTACAGCTCGTCGTCGGCCAGGGCAGCCGCAGCGGGCAGCAGCAGGCCTGCAAGCACCAGCAGGGAAGTTGGTTTCATGGGGTGTGGCATCTGAATGAAACATGGGGACCCGAAGGCCCCCACGCAGGATCAAGTTGGCAGCGGTTCAGGCAGGGCCGTTGTTCAGTTGGGCACCATGCGCAGGATCGCGCCTTCGTCGGTGGCGATGTACAGGTTGCCGTCGGGGCCCTGCACCAAGGACCGGAAGCGTGCCGCAGGCATCGGCAGGTTGACCGTGGTGCGGGTGGCCGACAGGCCGTCCGCCGGGATGTCCAGCACGTCGAGCCGGTTGCCCACTGGCGTGCCGTGGATGCCGATGCCGGCGTAGCCGATGATCAGCTTGCCGTTCCAGCCCTTCCATTGCGGGCCGCTCAGGAAAGTGCTGGAGAACAAGCCCTGCGACAGGCCGTCGTTGGTCCAGGCCGGCTTCATCGCGTTCGGGTAGGTCTTCAGGTCGGTCATCGGCATGAAGGCCGCGCGGTCCTTCGGGTCGACGGCAGCCATCTGGTTGGGGCTGTAGCCGCAGTAGTTGTCAGGGCAGGCACCCCGGCCGCCGACGTTGGGCCGCGGGTCCCAGCCCGCGTTGCCACCCGGCACCAGTGCCGTGACTTCGTCGGTGTGCCACGGGCCGTTTTCGGCAGTGAAAGGCTGGTTCGTCCCCGGCCGGAAGGCGATGCCCTGCGGATTGCGGTGCCCGTAGGTGTAGATGCGCGGGTCGAACCCGGCCGGTGCGCCGTTGTTGGGCGCGGCCTTGCCGTCACGGTCGATGCGCAGCACCTTGCCGCCCAGCAGTGTCGGGCTCTGGGGAATGGCGCCGCCATGGATGTCCCCTGTGGTGACGTACAGGAAACCGTCGCCCGGGCCGAAGCGCAGCCGCCCGCCGTTGTGCGCACCCGGGCCGCCGAAGGGGTGGTCGCTGGCGGCTGGCTTGTAGGGGATGTCGGTGACGATGTCGGTGCGGTCGGAAACGCCCGTGGCGTTGGCGTTGACCTTCAGCCGCATGACGCGGTTGCTGCCGGGTGCCTTCAGGCTGGACGCCGAGTACACATAGAGGAAGCGGTTGCTGGCGAAGTTCGGGTCGACGGCAACCCCGCTCATGCCGGCCTGGCCTTCGCAGAACAGATCGTTGGCGCTGGACGCATAGCCTTTCGCGTCCTTCATGCCCAGCAGTTTCACCACCGTGCCGTTGGCCTGTCGCACCGACAAGCCGTTGCATTTTTCGGTGAAGAACATCGTGCCGTCGGGCAGGAAGGCCATGTCCCAGGGGCTGTCCAGCTTCGACAGGACCACGGTGTGCGTCAAGGCCGGGGCGGCCGTTTGCGCTGTGGCCGTGGTGGCGACAAACAGTGCGGCCAGTGCTGTGCCGGCCAGGACTGCGCGCTGTTGCGCCTTCGCAGGGAAGATGTTCATCAATGTCTCCAGTTTTTAGTTAGTTCCCGCCATAAATTAGCAGGTAATACGATGCTAAGGCGGCTGATACGCGACGGGCCCAGCCCCGGGAATAGCCATAGGCTGAGTCGGTCTATTGACACAGGGAAACCCTTGGGCATGGGGTCGGCGGTGTGGCGGCCGGGTAAACCCGGTTCAACCTCGGAACCCACCAGCCCTGAGCGCCCAAAGCCGTGAACAGAAGGCACATCGACATGCGCGTTGCGCAGCAACCGAGCAGTGAAGTCCGGGGAAGCCGCCGCGATCGAAGGGCCTCGTCAGCGGCAAGCCAGTACAGTGGTGTGCCATCCGTCCAAGGAGATGAAGGTGAATCCGATCGCAGCAGGTCTTGCAAGCTTCGTCTTCTGGTCGTTCATCGTGGCCACCGTGTCAGCCATTGCCTGGCGGTGGCTTGGGAACGCGCTACCCGGGTATGTTTCTGGCGTTCTCGGCAGTCTTGGCGTCGCCTACGGTGCCTGCATCATCGCCATGAATGAGCGTGCGGAACGAAACGAGACTCGCGCAGCATCGGCCAGCGAGTGAGTCCGCTCAAGGACCCTCTGCGTACCCAAGTGAGCTTGAGCCCCTCGCTCAACCAGACCCGCTACGGCAGCCGGCGATAGCCCGAACGAAGTATCACAAGCACCGCTGCATCTGCCCTTGGCGGGCATCCGCCATCGGCGCCCTTCAGGAGTGAAGCTTCCATGAACCTCTACAGCAAGCTGCAGCAGCGCCAGGCTGCAGGCCGGCCGGTGCGAATCGGCCTGATCGGCGCCGGCAAGTTCGGTTCGATGTACCTGGCCCAGATCCCGCGCACACCCGGTGTGCACCTGGTCGGGGTGGCCGACCTGTCGCCAGAAAGCGCCTGCCGCAACCTGGCGCGCGTGGGCTGGGAACCCCAGCGGGTGCAGGCCGCGTCGCTGGACGCCGCGGTCAAGACCGGCACCACCCACGTCGGCGACGACTGGCAGGCGCTGGTGTCGCATCCGGCCATCGACGTCATCGTCGAATGCACCGGCCATCCCATCGCTGCGGTCGACCACTGCCTGGGTGCTTTCGCGCACGGCAAGCATGTCGTCAACGTCACGGTCGAGGCCGACGCCTTCTGCGGGCCGCTGCTGGCGCGCAGGGCTGCGCAGGCCGGCGTGGTGTATTCCATGGCTTTCGGCGACCAGCCGGCCCTGATCTGCGACCTGGTCGACTGGGCCCGCACCTGCGGCTTCCCGGTGGTCGCGGCCGGCCGTGGCCACAAGTGGCTGCCGCACTTCTGCGAATCGACACCTGAAACGGTGTGGGGCCACTACGGCCTGACACCCGAGCAGGCCGCGCGCGGCGGGCTCAACCCGAAGATGTTCAACAGCTTCCTCGACGGCAGCAAGCCTTCGATCGAATGCACGGCGGTGTCCAACGCCACCGGTCTGGCGGTGCCCGGCACCGGGCTGTTGTACCCCCCGGCGAGCGTGGCCGACATCCCTTTCGTCACGCGCCCGAAAAGCGAGGGCGGCTTGCTCGAACGCAAGGGCATGGTCGAGGTGATCTCGTCGCTGGAGACCGACGGCCGCGTGATCCCCTATGACATCCGGATGGGCGTGTGGGTCACGGTCGAGGCCGAGACCGACTACATCAGAAACTGCTTCGAGGAATACAACGCCCACACCGACCCCAGCGGTCGCTACTTCACGCTTTACAAGCGCTGGCATCTCATCGGGCTGGAAGTGGGAGTGTCGGTAGCCAGCGTGGCCCTGCGCGGCGAACCCACGGGCGTGCCCACCGCCTGGAACGCCGACGTGGTGGCCACGGCCAAGCGCGATCTGCAACCCGGGGACCTGCTCGACGGCGAAGGCGGCTTCACGGTCTGGGGCAAGCTGCAGCCGGCCAGCGCTTCCCTGGCCATGGGCGGGCTGCCGCTGGGCCTGGCACACGATGTGCGCGTGCTGCGGCCCGTGCGCAAGGGCCAGTGCCTGAGCTGGGCTGACGTGGCGGTCGACACCCACACCCAGGCCTGGCGCCTGCGCAAGGAAATGGAACAGACCTTCGGGGCCTGAGCCACCAGGGCAAGGTCGGTCCTCGATCTTGAACGTCCATTGCAAAGCCGGGATGTGAACCCCGGTGCGCTCGCGCACAGGGTTCATGCTTCTTTACACGAGCCACACGCAGGATCCATCGGGGGCCGCTCCAATGCGCGGGAAGCCAGGCCGTGACGCTTGCCCGCAAACACTCAGGAGGAAACCCATGCCGCTGCCCTTGTTCCTGCGCTTGTCCTTGCCTTCGAAAACCGGGCGGATTCGGCGTGGCCGCCTGCTCACCCTGGCCATCCTGGCCTGCACGGCGCTGTCGGGCGCCCGCGCCGCCACCGACTTCAGCGCACTGACCCAGCTGGCCCAGGGTGCCGTGGCCGGCAGCAATGTGCCGCAGGCCGTGCCGGGCTTCGAGCTATTGCTGTGGCAGAACGGCTTGCCGATTTACCACCAGTCCTTCGGCCGCTGGACTCAGGGCACGGCCGCCAACATGGACAGCGCGACCAAGACCATCAGCGGCGCGCTGGTGATGGCCTTGACGGAGACGCAGCCCAACTTTCAGCTCGACACGAAGCTCTCGAGCCTGTTGCCCAGTTTCATGGACAACGCCGACAAGCGCGACATCACCGTGCGCCAGGCCTTCAGCCACACCTCGGGCCTGCCCGGCCCCACCGCCGGCTCGGCCATCCTGGGGGCCGACAACATCACGCTGCAACAGGCCGCTGGCCTGGTGGCACGGCTGCCGATGGAAAACGGCCCCGCGGGCAGCAGCTTTTCCTACGGCGGGGTGTCGATGCACGCCGCTGGCGCAGCAGCCGAAGTGGCGGGCGGCCTGCCCTACGCCACGCTGATGCAGCAGCGTGTGCTGGACCCTTTGGGCATGGCCAGCACACGCTTCGTGCTGCCCAGCCCCGGGTCGCAGAACCCGCGCGTGGCCGGCGGGCTGGAAAGCACGGCATCCGACATGGCCAGCTTCATGGACATGCTGCTGGCCGACGGCGTGCGGCGCAGCACCGGCCAGCGGGTGCTGGCTGCTTCGTCGGTCGCCACGATGCTGACCCGGCAGACCACCGATGACCAGACGCTGGCGTCTTCCCCCACGGAAGACAGCCTGTATGGCATCGGAGTCTGGCTGGACCAGCTCGAAACCACCGGTGCTGAGCCGGTGGATGCCTTGGCGGCAGGTGCGCGCGGCTTTCATGCCTGGATCGACCATGACCTGGATCTTGTCTTCGTCTTCGCCACCGACCGGACCAGCTTCGAGAACATCGAATCCTTGTCGGCCCAGATGCACGCCACCATCGTCAACACCCTGGCCATACCCGAACCGCAGCCGCTGCTGATGTGGGCGTTGGGCAGTGGTCTGCTGGCCTGGCGCCTGCGGCGCGTGGCTGGCACACGGCAGTCGCCAATGGCGCTCGACAGCGGTGGCTGAGCCCGGGTGGGTGGTGGGCGAGCCATGGTTTGACGGGCGCCGACAAGCTGGCGATGACAATCGGCGCATGAGAGCGCTGTTTCGTCATCCAGGTCTGGTCTGTGCCACGCTGATGGGGGCGGCTTTGGCCATGGTCACGATGACCGCCAAGGCCGCGCCTGCAGCATGGCCGCCCTTGCAGACGCAGGTACAGGTGCAGGCCAAGCTACAGACCCAGGTGCACACGCTCGACGGTCATCGCGTGACGCTGGACATCTACCCGGCTGCCGGTCCGCCGAGCGGGGCTGCCATCCTGTCGCATGGATTCACGCGCAGCCGGCGCACGCTGGCGGGCCATGCGCAGGCGCTGGCCGACTCCGGCCTGCTGGCCATGACACCCGACCTGCCCTGCACCTTCGACTTCCGCTGCAACGCCAGCGCGCTGGCCGCACTGGTGGGCTTGCTGCGGGCTGGCGGAACCTTCGGCGAGCCGATCGAAAGGATCATGCTCGTGGGCTTTTCCGCCGGCGGGCTGTCCAGTCTGCTGGCGGCGGACACGCCAGGCGTGGTGGGCTTCGTCGGCCTGGACCCGTTCGACCGCACGCTGCCTGCGCCAGCCGGCTTCCTGGGTTTGACGGCGGCCGGCCGGCTGCGCACAGAAACGCTGCTGATGCGCGCACCCCCGTCGCGCTGCAATGCCGAAGCCGTGGCCGCACCCTGGGGCGCCACGCTGCCGGCGCTGTGGCGCGACGAGCTGATCGCGGACGCTTCGCACTGCGACTTCGAGTCCCCCACCGACTGGATGTGCCGTCTGGCCTGCGGCGACACCGACCCGGCGCGCCAGTTGCAGGTACGCCAGGGCTTGCTGGACGCCGCGGCACGCTGGATGCGCTGAACGGGCCAGGTTTCGGGCACCAGGTCCGGTTCGGCCGCCAGCGGGCCATGGGTTCAGGCCCGCTGGTTTGGCCTGACAAGGGTCGCTCGGCTTTCAGCTTCGCTGGCGGCACGACCGCCTCATCCTGCAGTTTGGCAGGCATCAGCCGATTGGGCACCAGCGCGCGCCAGCCCATGAGCAGCTGCTCCACCGAGCCTCCAGGACCCGGCCTGCCGCGCCGGATCTGTCACTGATGCCCGAAACATTCCACGACACCCCGAAGCACAGCGAGCTGGCGCGGAAAGACCGCCGCCACCGTCGAGAAGACCGCTCCCATCGTCGCGCACAAGCTCTTGCCCACTGGTCGCGCGTGAAGGCTCGCCGCTGCTGATCGGATTCGACCACGAAGGACCGCTGAGCCCGTCGCTGCCGATGATCGCGCCACTGCGGAACGGCTGTTTCGCCTGGTTGATGATCTACCGCATGCTCAAGCCCGCCTGCATGGCGGGGCGCAAAGGCCGCGTCTGACTGGGCATGCTGCTGGTCCAGTCAGTTGGAAGGCCCATGTTGCGCGGCGCATTGATCAACGCCGACGCAGCATCAGCTGGCCACCCCGACGCGAATTTTGGCCTCAGGGACTGTCGGATTTCTTGACACGCCGCCTCGCAACAGAGGAACACGGGCGCATCGCAAGCCACCCCCCTAATTCCTTAAACATTTGTGGGCATTGCAGTTTTCGGCTCCTACCCGTCATTGGCGCGGTACCGGGTGCAGCTTTTGCTCGTTCAGATCAGCGCAGGCCCGGGCTTGCACATCCCCAGACATGCGGCGCTCTGAACGGGCCGCGGTCTTTATTTGCTGCATCAGGAGGAAACCATGAAATTCAAGACTTTGGTCTCAGCAGCGGTGCTCGCGGCTGCCGGCCTGGGCAACGCGCAGGCTGCGCTCACCTCATTCCAAACCTTCGTTGGCTCCTACGGTGTTTCCACCGACGGCTGGGGCTCCACCACCCAGGCGGGCTCCATTTCCGCCTTCGTGCCCGCCGGGGCCACCGTGGTGGGCGCCTACCTCTACACATCCACCTTCAACAACGGCAGCTTGTCAGGGGTCGGCGGCAGCATCGCCGGGCAGGCCCTCTCAGGCATCACCAGCCTGGGCACCAACAGCGACGCCTGCTGCTCGCTGACTGCGGGCCGCTTCAACGTCACCAACATCATCAAGCCCCTCATCGACGGTGGCCCGGGCGGCACCTACAACTTCGACGTGCGGGAGACTTCGGCCAGCCAGGACGGCTACGGCCTGGTGGTGGTGTATTCGCTGGCCTCGCTGGCGCCGACCACCGTAGGCATCCTGGACGGCTTTGCCAGAACAGCCGGTGAAACGACGAGCATCAACTTCGCCCAGCCGCTCAACACGGCAGCGCCCGGATTCGCGGCGGAAATGCGTCTGGGCATCGGGTTCAGCTTCAATGGCAGCGGCTGCGGCGGATCGGGACAGAGCTCGAGCGTCAGGGTCAACGGCACGACGATCACCAACAATGCAGGCTGCAACGACGACAGCGCCGACGCCGGCGCGGGCAACGGCAACCTGATCACGGTGGGCGGCAACGACGATCCGTTCTCGACGCTCTTGCCGACCTTGGCTGCCGACCGCGAGCGCTACGACCTCGCTCCTTACATCGTCAACGGCAGCAGCAGCATCGTGGTCAACACGCTGAACACCTCCCGCGACGACAACATCTTCCTGGCCGTGTTCCAGGTCACGGGTGAAGCTGGTATCAATACGCCGCCGCCAGGCGTGGTCCCGGAACCCGGATCGCTTGCGCTCGCTGCGCTGGCACTGCTGGGCCTGGGGCTTCAGCGCAGGAAAGCCAGCCGCCAGGCCTGACACCTGGTTGCGCTTGCGCAAACCCTCTGACGCGAAAGCTCAGAGGGATTTTTTCTTGGGATCAACGCATATGCCGAACACGTTCATGCACGGGCCCATTGCTCGCAGACTGGGTTTTGCGTCCCTGCTCCTCGCGTTCGCACTGGGTGGCGCCCACGCCGAGCCCATCAATCGCCTGGGCCAGCCCCTTTCTGCCATCCCACCCCCGGGCAAGCCTGCAGAAACACGCGAGGAAAAGGCCTTTCGCGCCGGCGTCCAGGCCCAGCTGAGAAACGATTGGCCTGGCGCCCGACGCCACTTCGACGACGCGCTCAAGCTGGCGCCGCAGTACCTGCCCGCGCTGATCGGCCTGGCGGGGGTGGCGCAAGCCGAAGGCAAGCTGACCGCTGCGGAAGATCTGCTGACCCGGGCTGAAAGACTGCATCCGGACGCCGCAGAGGTGCAGCTGGCCTGGGGCCGGCTGCTCATCGCGAAGAACGCGCTTGGACCGGCCGAGAATGCCTTGCGCAAGGCCATTGCGCTGTCGCCTGCAACGGTGCCGCCGCGGCTCGAGCTCGGAGACCTGCTGCTGCGCCTGGGCCGCGCGGCCGATGCGCTGAACGCCTTCCGTGAGGCCAGCAGCCTCGACCCGAAGAACAAGTACGCCGCCTATGGCCAGGGTGCCGCCGCCGCCGCCGCTGGCGACCGCCAGCAGGCGCTTCAAGCCCTGGCCCTGGCGGCGGAGCTGGCACCGACTGACCCGGCGCCGCTTCGCGCCAGTGGGCGGATCCACCTTGAAAGCGCAGACCTGAGCAAGGCGCTGGCCGACTTCGACCGTGGCCTGGCTAGACAACCCCGGTTCGTCCCCCTGATGCTGGACCGCGCCGAGGTGCTCTCGCGCCAGCGACGCACGCCCGACGCCATCGCCCAGGTGCTCGCCGCGGAAAAGCTCGCGCCTTCGAACGTGGAAGTGCAAATGAAGCTGGCCGACACCTACCAGGGCGCCCAGCGCTGGGCCGAGGCCGAGGCGCGGTACCTGAAGGCGATCAGCCTGGCGCCCAAACTGCCCTTTGCCTACAACAACCTCGCCTGGATGACGGTCGTTCGCGGCGGTGATGCCGCCAAGGCGGTAGGGTGGGCGCGGCAGGCCGTGGCACTCGCGCCGCGTGCCTCGCCCTTTCACGACACGCTGGGCTGGGCATTGCGCGCGGCAGGCGAGCTGCAGGCCGCTGCCGCGAGCCTGAAACAGGCCATCCAGCTGGAAAGCAATGTTGCCGGCTATCACTATCACCTGGGCGTCGTCCAGGCCGAACAGAAAAACGCAGCAGCGGCCCGCGAGTCATTCAGGCGCGCGCTCGAACTCGACCCGAAGTTGCCCCAAGCCGGCGACATCCAGCGACTGCTGGCGCAACTGGCAACCGGTTGACCAGGTTGATTGCCAGCGCCGATCCCAATCAGAGCCGCCGGCGAGCGCCGACAAACCCCTGATTCAAGCCGCCGCGACCAGGGTGTGGCGCCCACGCTGTTTGCCGGCGTACATCGCCGTGTCGGCGGCGCGCAGCAGTTCGGCGGCGCTGGTGCCGTGCAGCGGTGCGACGGCGTAGCCCACGGTTGCACCCACCCTGCAACTGCGTCCTTCACCCAGAGGAAACGGGCGGTCGAACTGCGCCAGCAGCCGCCGGCCGATGTGGTCCAGACGGGCACTGTCGGCCGGTTGCGAGCTCACCAGCACGAACTCGTCGCCGCCCAGGCGGGCGACGATGTCGCCGCTGCGGGCCACCTCCCGCAGGCGTTGCGCCACTTCGCGCAGCAGCAGGTCGCCGGCTTCGTGGCCCCAGCAGTCGTTGATGCCCTTGAAGCCGTCCAGGTCCAGCAGGTACAGCGCCAGGGTCGGCGCGCTCCCAGGTTCGGGCGCGCCTTGGGGTGCGGCCAGGCGCACTTCCAGCGCAGTGTCCAGCGCGCGTCGGTTGTGCAGGCCGGTCAGCGGGTCGGTGCTGGCCAGCAGCCGCAGGGTGTCGCGCTCGGTCTGCGCCGCCGCGGCCGCGGCGCGCAGTTCCTCCAGCCGCACGCCCAGCGCCAGCAACCAGCAGCCCATCTCCAAGGCATAGGTGAACTGCACCAGGTGCAGGGTGAGGAAGTTCACCGGCAGGTGGCCGCGCAGCAGCAGGGTCAGCCCGAGGATGCCCACGAGGTTGGTCATGCAGCCCAGCAGCACCAGGCCGGCACCGCGGTCGCCGGCGGCACGCTGGGCCAGTGCCGCCGGCACCACCAGCAGCAGGTGCAGCACGCCCAGCAGCATGCAGGCGATGGCCACGGGCTTGTAGCTGGCCAGGCCGAGCACGAAGGCCGGCAGGGTGAGCAGGCTCAGCACCGAAATCACATGCAACGCGAGAACGGTGCGCGGCGCGTACATCCTCATGTTCAGTGCACGCAGGAAGAACTGCACGTTGGCCGCGATGATCAGTGCCGGGGCCAGCACCGTCATATTGGCCGCCAGCCAGCCGCTGTGCGGCCAGAACCAGACCGCGCCGTGCCCGTAGATCCCCAGCGAGAACAGCCACGAGGCCAGCAACGCACCCGCGTAGGCCAGGAAAACGCCCTGGCGCCGGTGCAGGCCCGTCACCAGGCTGGTGAGCATCATGAACACCCACAGGCCGCTCATCACGCCCTGGAAGGCGAGGTCCGCCCCTTCGTCGGCCAGCAGTTCGCCAGGCTGCATCAGCACTGGATCGACGAGTTGCGCGCTCGGGGTGACGATGCGCAGCATCAGGTGCTGCGTCTGCCCGGGCTGCAGCTGCAGCGGAGCGGCCAGCGCCCGCGTGGGCAGCAGGCGGTCTCGATGGGCGACCAGGGCACCCATTTCCAGCGTGCGCAGCACCCGGCCCTGGTTGTCCAGAACGGTCAGCTGCACCTGCTGCAGGATGGGGTAGCCCAGGCTCAGCGTCCATGTCGCCGGGGCAGTCTCGTCCAGGTGCACGGGCAGGTGGACCCAGGTGGTGCCGCGGTGTGGCCCGAGGTTGCCGCGCGGGCCGGTGGGGGCGGCAAACTGGTCCCGCCGCTGCCAGGCCTGTGCCGCGTCCATCGCCGGGGCGGCCGCCGCGTCGGGGGCTGTGTCCGACTCCGGCAGCCTCAGCACGCGCATCGTCGACCAGCCACTTTCCCGGCCGCTGGTGGCGTTCAGCGTCAGCGTCGCTGTCTCGGCCCGGGCCGGCAGAGCTGCGGCCAGCAAGCACAACAGCAGCCACAGCAGCACCCAGTGCAGCGCGGCCGGCCACCTGTTCCCCTGCGCGCCGCGGCGGCCCGCGGCTCGCTCTCCGACCAGGAAGCCGGCTTGGCACAGGGCGGGCTCAGGGCGCATGCAAGGTGAACGGGCTCATCACCCCGTGTTTTCGGCAGCCGCTGCCGGAACTGAACGGACGGCAGGCTGCCCGGCGACCACCGACGTCCGACGCGACGGCTCCGGCCAGCCGGCCGTTCTGCCGTGGTTGAACGCGGCCCTCGAGCTCGCCTTCAGGGCGACTGACTCCCTTCGAACACCCGGCGTGTTCACCACCGCATGGGCCAGGTTCGCGACTTCGGCCTGGAGAACCTGCTGGATGTGCAGCGCCTGCAGCCGGCCTTCACCACACTGTCGACGCTCCAGGGGCTGGTGGTGATTGACGAGGTGCAACGCGCGCCAGACCTGTTCCCCGTGCTGCGGGTCTTGATCGACCGCAGCGACGAAGCCGGTCAATACCTGCTGCTGGGCAGCGCCTCGCCGATGATGCTGCGCCAGGCCAGTGAGTCTTCGCCGGGCCGTGTGGAGGTCATCGAAGTGGCGGGCTTTGATCTGGCCGAATTGGCAGGCACATCGCCCGACCTGGACCTGAGTACCGACGTGTTCGACCGGCTGTGGCTGCGAAGGGGCTTTCCACGCGCCTACCTCGCCGCCAGCGACGAAGACAGCTGGGTCTGGCGGCGCCAGGCCATCAGCAGCCACGTCGAACCGGACCTGCCACACAGTCACGCCACCGTCACGCCGCACTCCGGACACTGCGATCTTGTCTCTGCAACAGGACCAGCCATGAAGACGAACCGATCCCTCCACTCGTGCAGTTTCCTCGCGTGCACGGGGTGCAGCGCAGCACTTGCCCAGACTGCAATCGACCGCATGTGGCGCTCGGTGGTTCCGTTGATCGCCAGCCTGTGCCTGGTGGCGTACGCCGCGCTGCCACCGACCCGCATGGCTTTACCTGCCGACCTGGAAACCGCCAGGCCGTTGCCGCTCGAGGGCCTGGGCGCGGGCCGCAGCGGTCGCTTCGTGCTGGAAGGGCAAGCAGTCACGTTCCGGCGCATGGGCGATGTGCTGTCGGTGTTCGACAGTCTGCGACTCGACCGCGTGTCCGTCGAGTTCGAGCATGCGGGCGCCAAGGGGCGCTGCGACGGCCGAGCTGCCGCCGCAAAGGTGGGCATCGTCGACACCCCGGTCCAGCCGCTGGCGCTGAACTGCCGCTTCACCGGGCCCGTGCCCGGCGAGTTGCTTCTGAAAGAACCGAGGCTGGCGGGCGCCGGCGCCCGCCAGGCACGCGAGGGGCAGGCGACCTTCGGCGCCGTCGCCATCGACATCCGTTCGGAGCACGCGCTGACGGGCTCGCCGTTGCCGCTGGCACAGCCGGCGGGCTACCGCTTCATGATCCAGGGTCGCGATGTCGCCGCGCTCGACCTGGCAGGCGGCACGCCGGTGTTGCGCCGCACGGCGGGCCTGGACGAGGGAATGCGGACCGCCCTCACCCAGGTGGCGTTGGCACTCGGACTGTTGTCTGACCCCGCGGTGACGCTGGGTTGACGGCGCAGCAGGCCCCACAGGAGACGGCATGAAACGACTGGAACACAAGGTGGCGCTGGTGACCGGCGCTGCACGCGGAATCGGCGCCGCCATCGCGCAGGCCTTCGTGGCCGAAGGCGCCTTCGTGATCGTGAGCGATATCGACGAGCCGGGCGGCCGCGCCACGGCCGACACCCTGGGTGCCGCGTGGCTGAAGTTGGACGTGCGCGAAGAACTGGCGTGGATCGGCACGATGGCTCGCGTCCTCGACAGCCATGGCCGGCTGGACGTGCTGGTCAACAACGCCGGCATCAGCGGGCTGGAGGACGCTGCCCGAAGTGGCACGCGCCACGACCCCGAACATGCGGCGCTGGCCGACTGGCACGCGGTGATGCGCGTCAACCTCGATGGTGTGTTCCTCGGTTGCAAACATGCGCTGCGCGCCATGCGGCGCGGCACGCCGGCAGGCAGCATCGTCAACATCGCTTCACGCAGCGGCCGGGTGGGCGTGCCGGCCGCAGTCGCTTACGCGGCCAGCAAGGCCGCCGTGGTGAACCACACGCGCAGCGTGGCGCTGTACTGCGCCGAACAGGGCCTGCCGGTACGCTGCAACGCCATCCTGCCCGCCGCAGTTCTGACACGGATGTGGGAGCCGCTGCTCGGCCAGGGCGCGCAGCGCGAAGCGAACATGGCCGCGATGGTGGCCGACACGCCACTGCGTCGCTTCGCCCATCCCACCGAGGTGGCCGCGCTGGCCGTGCTGCTGGCCAGCGACGAGTGCCTGTACATGACCGGCAGCGAACTGCACGTCGATGGCGGCCTGATGGCCGGCAGCGCCGCGCTGCCCCGGCCCTGACCCTCTTGATGCCCAACCCGGAGAGCCCCATGCCCTTCCTGCCCCGTGACTTCGTGATCCCCGAGCCCCTCGCCACCGACGAGTTCATGCTCACGCCCTTGCGCGTGGACCACCTGGTGCTGGACTATGAAGCGGTGATGAGCAGCCGCGAACGCCTGTGGCAGCTGTTCGGCCCCGGCTGGGGCTGGCCACGTGCCGACATGACGCTGATGCAGGACCTGGTGGACCTGGGCTGGCACCAAAAGGAGTTCCAGCTGCGCCAGTCCTTCAACTGGGCCGTGATGTCGCCCGACCAGCGCACGCTGTTGGGCTGCTGCTACCTGGACCCGAGCGACAGGCCAGGCTTCGACGCCGAGGCGTACTACTGGGCACGCAGCGACCGCATTGCCGACGGGCTCGAAGATCGGTTGGCCGCCGTCTACCGCGCCTGGGTGGCCGCGGCCTGGCCCTTGCAGCGCGTGGCCTGGCCGGGGCGCGACCAGCCGTGGTGAGCCGCTGGACCGCACGCACTCACGGGTCCCATGCGCGCTGTCTCGGACCCACTTCAGGGATGAACGACAGGGTCCGTCTGTTCAGCGGCACGGTGCGCGTGCCATGAACCGCGCGGCCCGTGCTGGCAGCGCCGGTGCCAGGGCGAGCGATCAGCGCTCCATCAGCTCGCGGTGCGCGGCGTGCCCCTGCAGGAACAGCCGCTGCGCCGCCGCATCGGGCAAGCGGCCTGCGGCTGCGAGCAGCCAGGCCCGCCCGCGCGCCAGGGCCTCGTCGGCCTCGGACTGTGCACCCTCAGCGAGAAGCACGGCCGCCGCCCGCAGCCAGGGCGCTGCGGGTTCGTCGGTCCAGGGGTCGACCGCGGTTTCCATGGCCAGCGACTGGCGTGCATGCATCAGCGCTGACTCGGATGCCCCTGCAGCCAAGGCCGCCTGTGCCGCGATCCCATGAGCCTGGCGACACAGGGGCAGCAGACCTCGTTGTTGGAGGTCGTCCACCAGGCGCTCGGCCTCGGCCAGCGGCGGGGTGTGCAGCGTGGCCGTCAGGATGCGCTGCCGGCAGCCCATCACGCCGTCCGCCGCAGGCCAGTGCCGCGCCGCGGAGGCCAGGGCCGCGCTCCGTTGGCGGTCGGTGGCGCTCAGCCGCCACTGCGCCAGAGCCAGCCAGCCTTCGTCTGAGGGCAGGCCTTGCGCGGCCAGATCACCGCGCCCCAGAAACCACCAGCCCACGGCCTGCGCCGCGGCCACTTCGGGCTCAGAACGGAGGTCTGCGCCTTCAGTGTCCTGCTGCAGGCCCTGCAGCGCTGCCAGCGCAAACTCCGGTCGGCCGGCGGCCACGCCCACCAGCACTTTCGCCGCCCAGGCGTGCAGGAGAAAGCTGCGGCCATAACCACCCGTGCGCACGGCACGGTGGCAGTCCTCAACCGCCGCCAGCGCGTTCGCCGTGCGGCCGAGCATCAACGCGTTGCGCAACTGCTGGTGCGTCACGTTGACGACAGCGCCGAAGTCGCCGAAGCCGTCGGCCAGCGTGCGCGCCTCGTTCAGATCAGCTTCGGCGCTGATCGGCCGCCCCCACCAGTTCAAACACGTGCCCACCGAGAGATGGAAGGACTGCTGTGCCCGCGGCGGCCCGCTTTCGCAGCGGGAACGCAGGGTTACGCAGAGTTCGGCCAGGCGCTGCAGCTCCGACGTGTGCGGTGCCACGGCCACGCATGCAAACAGTGCCGCGGCCACGCGCTCGGCCGGTAGGGCATCGCTGTTTGACTGCAGTTCCTGGGCGAGCAGCAGCGCCTGCGCCGTGGCTTCCTCGACGCGCAGGCTGTTCAGCAGCACCACCACGCGGCTGGCGTGCAGCTCCAGCCGCTCGGCCACCGTGCTTGCAGCCATCAGGCCGTGTTCCAGCGCCCGCAAGGCGGCTGCGTAGTCGCTGACGGCTGTCCACCAGCGCGCGGACTGCAGCCAGGTCAAGGCCACGCTGTCCGTGGCCTCACCGGCTGGCGGAACCGCCCCGTGCGCCCCGCGCTCACGCGCCTGCCGCTCCAGGCCGCGCGCTGCGGCCTCGAAGCTTCTTGCGGCATCGGCCAGCTGCCAGCGTTCGCGTGCGGCACGCGCAGCGGCCAGGTGCCAGGGCACGGCCTCGACTTCTGTACCGGCCTGCTGCAAGTGCCAGGCAACGCGTGCTGCGGCACCGCCCTGCGCTCGCAGATGGTCGGCCACCAACCGGTGCAAAGGTTCCACCAGGGCTGCAGGCAGGCTGGCGCGCGCCGCTTCGGCCACCAGGTCGTGGCTGAAGCGCACGCCCTCCAGCACCTGGGCCGCTTCGAGTTCGGCGAACAGGGGTGCCAGGGCCAGCGGCGCGCGCCCCGTGGCCGCCGTGGCCAGCGAGAGCGAAAAGTCCTCCTGCGCCACGGCCGCCAGTTGCGCCAGTTGCAGGGCCTCGTGCCCCAAGCGCGCCAGCCGCTGGCGCAGCGACTCCTTCAGCGTGGCCGGCACCGCCAGTGCCTGCCCCGGCTGCCAGCCCGCCAGCCTGCCGAGCCACAAGGCCTTGACCGACTCCAGCACGAAGGCCGGGTTACCGCCCACGCGCGCATGCAGGGCCTGGGCGAGCGCCTGACGGTCCAACGAAGTGGCGCATTCGGCCTGCAGCGGCAGGCTGGCCAGCAGCGCCTGGATGTCCACGACTGACAGCGCGGCCAGATCGATGCGGACACTGCGGGCGCTGCCGTCCATGATCTGCACCAGCGCTGCCGCGGCCGGTCGCAATTCGTTGGGCCGGCAGCCGAAGAGCGGCAGCGCCGCGTTATCGGGCGGCCGCGCCAGCCAGCCGCCCACCACCACGGCGATGGCTTCCATGCTCAGGTCGTCGGCGAACTGCAGGTCGTCCACCACCACCAGTCGCATGCCCTTGGCATGGCAGGCGAGTATGGTGCGCGCCACCGAAGCGAGCACGCGCCGGTGCTCCAGCGCCGACTGAAGCGCCTGGCCGCGGGCCGGCCCGCCGGGCAGCAGCAGGGCGATGTCGGAGCGGGTCACGCTGTCCAGATCGGGCGCAAAACGTTCGATGGCCGCGGCCACGAGACGCGAGGCAACCACGCCGGGCAGGTGCTCGTCGCCCGGCCGCCCGCCGACCTGGATCGCCGGCTCCATGGCCACCGCGGCCTGGGCCAGCAGCCGGCTCTTGCCGATGCCTCCCGGCCCCGCCACCACCACGCCGTGGCCCAGGGCGAAAGCACTGGCGATCTCGTCCAGCACGCCGTCGCGGCCCACCAGCAAGGGAGGCCGGCGCAACGCTGCGGGTAGCACCGCCGCGGTCAGGCCTTGGTGCAGCTTCGCGGCGGCAGCCTGCTGCTGGCCCGCGGCTTCGGCGGCCAGCACCAGCCGGCCCAGTTCGTTGGTGGCGGCGCTGGGGGTGATGCCGTAGGCCGTGCGCAGCGCGTCGCGGCAGTCGTCCCAAGCAGTGATGGCGGCCGCGCGGTCGCCGCGCAGGTAGAAGGCCTCCATGCGCAGGCGGTGGGCCTCTTCCACGGCGGGGTCGGTGGCCAGCACCACTTCAGCAGCGGCCAAGGCCGCGTCCAGCGCACCGGCTTCGAGATGCTGCCGCGCGGCAGCCAGGTGCTGACGACGGCGTTCGCGATCCGCAGCGTCACGCCGCGCCTGCAGCCAGTCTGCGAACTCCGGTGCGTCGTCGAATTCCAGCGGGCCCAGCAGGCGCGATGCGGCTGGTCTGCTGTCGTCGGCTGCGGCGGGCAGCACAGACACGTCAGTAGCCAGGCGCATCACGCCGGCACTCTCGTCCAGCAACTCACCGGCAGACCGCTTCAGCCGCACCAGGGCCTGACGCAGGTTGGCGCGGGCCTGCGACTCGTCACCCTCCGGCCACAGCAGCCCGGCGATACGCCAGCGCGGGCTGGGGCCTTCCAGATGCAGCCAGGCCAGCAAGCCGGCCTCCCGCGCCGACAGCGGCAGATCGGCGCGCCCGGGGCTGGTGATGCGAGGAATGCCGAAGAGTTGAATCGTGGGCATGGCGTGGCAGGTACTGCAGGCCGGCTTTTTACCGCAACCACTGGGCATCAACCGGCTCGTCATTCCCGGCAACACCAAAGGCAACACCTGGCATATCTCGTTCGAAGATCGACTGCGTGTCACCGTCACGCCGGCGACCCCCACCCCGGTCCTACGCCGACATGTCCGACTCGGCCAGGCTGCGCTTCGACTTTCCGCAAGGCATGTCGGTGCGCGGGCCGGGCGGCTTCTACTCGCAGGTGACGAGCCCGGTGCCCAAACGCGTGCCTAAGGAATGCCGCGAACGAAGCGCTGCAGTTCGTCCGCCACGGCCTCATCGCGCCCAAGCCAGAGATGGCCGCCGCCGGTGCCGTGGATCATCAGCAGCGCCGGGCCGCGCCGGCCTTGCCCGCCTCCGCGTGCTGGAGCTGGCCCCAGCGCGTCTGCAGCACCTGGCTGCGCCCGCTGACGCGCTCGCGCGCCACGTCCAGGTCGTGGTGGTAGCGCAGCCCCGTCCAGGTCGCACCGGCCAGCAGTGCAAGACCCAGTGCGAGCAGCAGAACACGGGGGTGCGAAGGCGTGGTGTGTGTAGCAGGGTCGACATGCCGTGTGCAGGACCACGACGATGGCGACGCGCGACACGCGCGCGCAGGCGCGCTCCGTGGCGCCGTTCCCTGCCGCTGGCCTCGCCCGTACGGTCACGCCGCCGTCACGCTGGGTTCGCGACAGTGAAGGCACCGCAAGCACTTCGAGGACACCCCGTGACACCGCAACCAATGACCCTGACACGCCGCCGTCTTCTGGCCGCCGCCCCCTTGAGCGCGCTGCTCGCCGCCTGTGGCGACGGTGGCAGTGGCGAGGGCGCCACCCCCACGATCCAGGAGTTCTCGCTGGTGGCCCCGGCGTTGATCGGCGCCACGGCCAGCCTGCGCGTGCGCTTCAGCGGCGGAAGCGGCCGCATCGAACCCGGCTTGGGTGCCGTGACCTCGGGCAGCGTCGTCGACACGCCGGCGCTCGCCGGCGCGCAGCGCTACCGCCTGATCGTCACTGCGCCAGGCGCGGGCGAAGTGACGCTTGAGTTGGTGGTCGAGCCCGCCTGGCGCAACCGCCTGCGCAGCTTCGACGCCCCGGCGATGACCGGCCATGCCGTGGCAGCAGCCGCCGACAGCAGCGCCCTGGTGCTGGGCGGGTCGCGCGGCGAGGGCGTGCTGTCGTCGGCCATCGACCGCTTCGACCCCGCCACGCAACGCTTCACCCGCCTGGGCCACATGGCCACCGGCCGCAGCGATATGAGCGCCGTGCCGCTGGGTGACGGCCGCGTGCTGGTGTTCGGTGGCAGCACCTCCACCGTGCAGCCGCCCTTTGCCGAGATCGTGGACACGCGGACGGGCATCGCCACTGCAGGCGGCTGGATGATGCTGCCGCGCAGCCGGAACGCCGCGCTGCGCCTGGCCGATGGCCGCGTGGCGGCCGTCGGCGGTGCGCAGCGCAACAGCGTCGAACTGTGGAGCCCGGGCACCAGCACCTGGGCGCTGGCTGGCAACCGCATGGCCCACACCCGCGAACACGCCACCGCGTCGCTGCTACCGGGCGGCCGCGTGTTGATCGTGGGCGGCGAATCGCCCGCAGCAAACTACAGCTTCGCCGAAATCTTCGACCCCGCCAACGAGACCTTCACGCCGATCGACAACGCGCCCACCGAGCGGCGCTGGCTGCACGCCGCGCTGACACTGGCCGACGGCAGCGTGCTGATCGTCGGTGGCGAGAACGACAACGGTGCGCTGGCCAGCATCTGGCGCTTCGATGTCGGCACACAGCGCTTCGTCGCGCAGGCGCCGCTGACGGCAGCGCGCAGCGTGGCGCGTGCTGTCGTCACGCCCGACGACGAGGTGCTGCTGTACGGCGGCGAGCAACAAAGCGACGAGGGCTTGACCAGCGGCGTGTCCTGGCGCAGCGGTTCGCAGCGCGCCTTGCCCGATTTGACGGCACCTCGCGCCTGGCACAGCCTGACGCGCCTATCGGACGGTAGGCTGCTGGTGCTGGGCGGCCAGCACCGCGGCAATTTCGTCGGTGGTGGCATGCTGTACGACTGATGCACACGACCGAGCCATTCACCACCGATCAGCCGCTGCTCGCGCGGCTGCCCGTCGCCGCCGGCGCGGTGCGCCTGCGTGCCTTGCGGACAGACGATGTCGACGACTTCCTCGCCTACCGCAGCGACCCCGAGGTGGCGCGCTACCAGGGCTGGCAGCCCATGGATCGCGACTCTGCCCTGGTCTTTCTGCACGACGCGGCGCCGTCGCCCTGGCGCTTGGGCGACTGGGCGCAGATCGGCATTGCCCGCGCTGAAGACGACCGGCTGTTGGGAGACATCGGTCTGCTGCGCGAAGGCCCGGCGCAAGTGCAGCTCGGCTTCAGCCTGGCGCGTAGCGCCCAGGGCCGCGGCTGGGCTCACACGGCCGTGCGGGCCTGCATCGACAGGCTGCTGGTGCCGCTGGGCATGACGCGGCTGCGTGGCATCACCGATGTGCGCAACGCAGCGTCGCTGCGCCTGCTGTCACGTCTGGGCTTCCTGCATGCATCCAGGGAGGACGTCGTGTTCCGCGGCGAAACCTGCACCGAAGTCACTCTGGAGAGGTGCCTGTGAACCGCGCCGAGGCCCGTGTCTTCATCGCCACGTCGCTGGACGGCTTCATCGCCCGGTCCGATGGAAACCTGGACTGGCTGATGCAAGCTCAGGCCACGGCCCCGCCTGGTGAGGACTTCGGCTATGCCAAGTTCATGGTCGGCATAGACGCGCTGGTGATGGGGCGCAAGACCTTCGAGACGGTGCTGGGCTTCGACCGATGGCCGTATCCGGGCCGTGCGGTTCACGTCATGTCGCGCAGCAGTGCGGTGCGCATCCCCGCGGCACTGGTACCTCTGGTGCGGGAAACCAGCCAGAGCCCCGCGGACCTGCTTCAGCAGTTGGCGCAGACGGGTGCGCGGCTCGCTTACCTGGAAGGTGGGGAGCTGATTCAGGCTTTCCTGAGCGCCGACCTGGTGGACAGGATGACGATTACCACGGTGCCCGTGCTGCTGGGTTCGGGACGGCGGCTTTTCGGTCCGCTTCCAGCCGACCGGTCCTGGACGGTCGACGGCGTGCGGCATTGGGACAACGGGTTCGTTCAGGCAGACTACTCACGAGCACGCTGACGGAAACTGTCCGGAATTGGCGCAGCTTTTCGCTCGCGTGCGGCCTTCGTACGGCAGGTTTGCGGCAACGAGGCAGCAACACGGAACGTCGGTTCAGGGTCGAGGCCGTGTGGAAACGCTCGCGGCTGATGCCGCGGCGGGCTTCCCTGTCGTGACTGACGCGGGCGTCGTTACTTCCTGAAGATGTCCAGCGCGTTCGCGAAGCAAAAGATGAGGGCTCTCGCCCTACGTCCTCATCGCCTTCATCAGCGGTTCGGTTCCGATAATCTTGATCGCGCGCTTCAAGTTGACGGCCAGAAGCTGCGAGCTCATCTCGGTGCCCACCCACGCCCGGCCTCACTCCACCGTCACACTCTTCGCCAGGTTCCTGGGCTTGTCGACATCGGTGCCCCGCGCACAAGCCGTGTGGTACGCCAGCAGCTGCAGCGGCACCACGTGCAGGATCGGTGACAAGGCCCCGTAGTGCTCGGGCATGCGGATGACGTGCACGCCCGGCCCGCTGTCGATGTGGGTGTCGGCGTCGGCAAACACATACAGTTCGCCGCCACGCGCGCGCACTTCCTGCAGGTTGCTCTTCAGCTTTTCCAGCAGCGCGTCGTTCGGGGCCACCGTCACCACCGGCATCTCGGCCGTCACCAGGGCCAGGGGGCCGTGCTTCAGTTCGCCGGCGGAGTAGGCTTCGGCGTGGATGTAGCTGATCTCCTTGAGCTTCAGCGCGCCTTCCAGCGCAATCGGGTAGTGCAGCCCGCGGCCCAGGAACAGCGCGTTTTCCTTGCGCGCGAATTCCTCGCTCCAGGCAATCACTTGCGGCTCCAGCGCCAGCACCGCCTGCAGCGCCAGCGGCAGGTGGCGCAGGGCCTTCAGTTCTGCGGCCTCCTGTTCGTCTGACAGCCGGCCGCGCACCTGGGCCAGGGCCAGGGTCAGCAGGTACAGGCCAGCCAGCTGGGTGGTGAAAGCCTTGGTGCTGGCCACGCCGATTTCCACGCCTGCCCGCGTGATGTAGGCCAGCTTACATTCGCGCACCATGGCGCTGGTGGCCACGTTGCAGATGGTCAGCGTGTGTTCCATGCCCAGGCTGCGCGCGTGCTTCAACGCGGCCAGGGTGTCGGCGGTCTCGCCGCTCTGGCTGATGGTGACCACCAGGGTCTTCGGGTCGGGCACGCTGTCGCGGTAGCGGTATTCGCTGGCGATCTCCACCGTGGTGGGAATGCCGGCGATGCTTTCCAGCCAGTAGCGCGCGGTGGACCCTGAATAGAAGCTCGTGCCGCAGGCGAGTATCAGCACGCGGTCGACTTCCTTGAAGACACGGTAGGCCCCGTCGCCAAACAGTTCGGGGCTGATGCCAGCCACGCCTTCCAGCGTGTCGGCCAGCGCGCGCGGCTGCTCGAAGATTTCCTTCTGCATGTAGTGCCGGTAGGGCCCCAGCTCGGCTGCGCCGCTGTGCGCCTGCACGGTGCGCACCGGGCGCTGCACCGGCGCGTAACGGCCCGGGCGCGTGGCATCGGCGCTGCTGATCCAGGTCTTGCCCAGCTGCATGTCGACGACATCGCCTTCTTCCAGGTAGACGATCTGGTCGGTGACGCCGGCCAGGGCCATGGCGTCGCTGGCCAGGAAGTTCTCGCCTTGGCCCACGCCCAGGATCAGCGGCGAACCCTGGCGCGCGCCCACCACGCGCTGCGGCTCGTCGCGGCAGAACACCGCAATCGCGTAAGCGCCACGCAGCCGCGGCAGGGCGCGCTGCACGGCGTCGAGCAGGTCGCCGTCGTACAGGAAGTGCACCAGGTGGGCGATGACCTCGGTGTCGGTCTGGCTGGTGAATTCGTAGCCGCGGCCCTGCAGTTCGGCGCGCAGTTCGTCGTGGTTCTCGATGATGCCGTTGTGCACCAGGGCCACGCGGCCGCTGCTGGCGGCCTTGGCCTGCGGGCCGCTGCTGAAATGCGGGTGGGCGTTGTGTACCGCCGGCGCGCCATGCGTGGCCCAGCGTGTGTGCGCGATGCCGGTGCCGGCGGCAATGCCGTCCTGGGCGACGCTGAGCTGGAGTTCAGCCACGCGCGCGGTGCTGCGGGCCCGCCTGAGTTCGCCGCCCTGGTGCACGGCCACGCCGCAGCTGTCGTAGCCGCGGTATTCCAGGCGCTTCAGGCCTTCCAGCAGGACAGGAACGATGTCTCTCGAACTGACGGCGCCGACGATGCCACACATGATGTTTCTGCCTTGTTTGCTGGACGGTGCGGGATGCTAGGCCAGTGCTGGTGACGTGAGTGCGGGTTTTTGAACAGATATTCGGTGTTTTATTTCATCTGTATGCCTTGACGATGCAATTGCTCGCAATAGCTAATTACATGCAATAAAGTGTCGCCATGGAACTGGACCCTCTCGACCTTCGCCTGCTCGAACTGCTGCAGACCGACGCCTCGCAGTCCAATCTGGCGCTGGCCGAACGTGCCGGGGTGTCGCCCGCCACCACGCTGCGCCGGGTGCGCCGCCTGATCGACACCGGTGTCATCGAACGGCAGGTGGCCTTGCTGAACCCTGCTGCCATCGACACCGGCCTGACGGCGCTGCTGGAAGTCACGCTCGACCGCCAGGGCGCAGAACATCTGGACGCCTTCGAGGCCCGCGCCGTGGCCGAAGCCGCGGTTCAGCAGTGCTGGCGCGTCAGCCCCGGCCCGGACTTCGTGCTGGTGCTGTGGGTGCCCGACATGCCGGCCTACCGCGCCCTGGTGCAGCGGCTGTTGACGCAGGACGCCAACGTGCGCAACGTCAAGGCCTACTTCAGCGTGAAGCGGGCCAAGTTCGACCCCCGCATCACGCTGCCGTCCATCACGCTGCCGCCTTCAGCAGCGCCAGGCCCTTGAGGTATTCGCCTTCGGGGAATTCGATCGTCGTGGGGTGGTCGCAGGCACCCTCCAGCCGCTGCAGGATGGCCGCGTCCACGCCGGCGTCCATGCCCGCGCCGGCCACGATCTTGTGGAACAGCTCGGCGCCGATGCCGCCACTGCAGCTGAAGCTGAGCAGCAGGCCTCCCGGCTCCAGCAGGCGCAGCGCCAGCCGGTTGATGTCCTTGTAGGCGCGACTGGCGCGCTCGGCATGGGCGGCGGTGGGCGCGAACTTCGGTGGGTCCAGCACGATGCAGTCGTAGCGCGCGCCGCTCTTGAGCGCATCGCGCAGGAACTGGTTGACGTCGGCGTCCACCACCGTGCTGCGCGCGGCGTCGAAGCCGTTCAGCGCCACGTGCGCCTGCGCTCGCGCCAGGGCCGGGGCCGATGAATCCACGCTGGTCACGTGCGCGGCGCCGCCGGCCAGTGCGGCCACGCTGAAGCCGCCGGTGTAGCTGTAGCAGTTCAGCACGCGCTGGCAGCCGAAGTGGCGCACCCAGCGGCCCAGCAAGGCGCGGTTGTCGCGCTGGTCCAGGTAGAAGCCGGTCTTGTGGCCTTCGGCCACGTCCAGCGTCAGCCGCCAGTCGTGCTCGGTGATGGTGGCCTCGGAAGCGCCGCCGCCGCGCAGCCAGCCGGCCACAGGGGGCAGTCCTTCCAGGCCGCGCACGCCGCTGTCGGAACGTTCGTAGAGCCGTTCGCAGCCAGTGGCGGCCAGCAGCGCATCGGCAATGGCGGCTTTCCAGCGTTCGGTGCCGGCACTGCCGAACTGCGCACACAGCAGCTCGCCGTAGCGATCCACCACCAGGCCGGGCAGGCCGTCGGCTTCGCCGTGCACCAGACGCACGCCGTTGCTGGCCACCGGCAGCCGCGCGCGCAGCGCCACGGCACGCCGGATGCGCCTGTCGAAGTGCGCGGGGTCGATCTGGTCGGCTTCGACGAAGGACCAGGCGCGCACGCGGATCATGCTGCTGGGGCTGAAGGCGCCCCAGGCCAGGAAGCGGCCGTCGGCGGCTTCCACACGCACGGTCTCGCCGGGGTCGGCGCCGCCCTTGGCGATGCTGCTGTGGAACACCCAGGGGTGGCGGCGCAGCAGGCTGCGGTCCTTGCCTTCGCGCAAGCGGATGGTTTTCATGACGCGGATTTTGTCGTCACGGCAGCCGCTGCCGCTTCGCCCCGGCCTCAGCGTCTTTTTGCCCGCGGATGCGCCGCGTCGTAGACCTTGGCCAGGTGCTGGAAGTCGAGCTTGGTGTAGACCTGGGTGGTGCTGATGCTGGCGTGGCCCAGCAGTTCCTGCACGGCACGCAGGTCGCCGCTGCTTTGCAGCAGATGGCTGGCAAAGCTGTGGCGCAGCATGTGCGGGTGCACGCCGGTGGGCAGCTCGGCACGGCGGGCCTGGTCCTTCAGGCGCGAACGCAACTGGTTGGGCACCAGCCGCGTGCCGCGCTGGCTGACGAACAGCGCCAGTTCACCGGCGGCCGCCAGCTGCGGGCGATGTTCCAGCCAAGCCTGCAGCGCCAGCAACGCACTGCGCCCCACCGGCACGCTGCGGCGCTTGCTGCCCTTGCCCAGCACATGGGCCGTGGCGTCGGCCAGGTCCACCCAGCCGGCGGCGCCGGCGTGGGCGGCAGTATCCAGCCCCAGCAGCTCGGCAATGCGCAGGCCACTGCCGTACAGCAGTTCGACGATCGCGGCGTCGCGCGCCGCCAGCGCCGGGGTGTTGGCGCGGCCGGCGACGGCGGGGTCGGTCATTGCGCCCGGGTGGTCGGCCAGGGCCATGGCCTGCTCGACGGCCAGGGCCTTGGGCAGCGGCTTCGGCGCCTTGGGCGGGCGGATGCCGTCCACCGGGTTGGCCGTCACCACGCCCTGCCGCCCCCACCAGCGGTACAGACCGCGCCAGGCCGCCAGGGCGATGGCAATGCTGCGCGGCGCCAGGCCGCGGCGCCGCAGCTGCCCCACCCAGTGGCGCAGGTGCAGCGGCATGGCCCGGGCCAGCGCCACGCCGTCGGCCTGGGCATAGCCCTGCAGTCGCAGCAGCGCTTCGCCATACATCGCCAGGGTGCGGCTGGCCAGGCGCCGTTCGACCTGCAGGTGGCCCAGGAAAGCCTGCAGTTCCGGGGCCAGTGGGGTGGCGGCATCCATTCGGCTGCGGGCGGGCGGCTGGCGCGGCCCGTTCTAGCGCGCCGGCAGCAGCCGTGCCAGCGCGGCGCTGGCAATCTCGCCGATGCGCATCAGGAAGTCGGTGCCCATGTCGGCCGAAAAGCGCGTGGGGTCGGGCGAGGCCAGCACCAGCAGGCCGAAGCAGCCGTCGCTGCCGCCAGGGCCCAGTTCGCGCTGGGTTTCGCGCGGATCACGCGTCTGGCGCAGCGGAATCATCGCCATCGACGCTGCCACGGGGCCATCGTCCAGCCACTCGCTGGCCTCGAAGCCGGAATTCACGCCGCAGTAGGGCAGCGCCAGGCTGCCGCTGAAGGCACGGATGTCGTCGCTGACGGGCGCGGCCCAGGGCTGGCCGGCCATCTCTTCGCCCGCACCCCAGACGCGCACGGCGGCCTGGGGAATGAGGAACTGGTGCTTCAGTTCGGCCACGGCCGCGGCGGGCAGCGCCGCAGCGTCGGTGGTCAGCAGCATGCTGCGGGTCCAGCGGTGCAGGCGGTCGGCAATGGCCACGTTCTCCTGGCTGTGGCGAATCATTTCCATGATCCGGCCTTCCAGGCCCTTGATGCGCTCGCGCAGCATTTCCATCTGCCGTTCCTGCAGGGAAACCGCGCGCTGGCCATGCGGGCTGGTCAGCTGCACGCTGGCCAGCAATTCGGCATGCCGCTCGAAGAACGCGGGGTTGTTCGCCAGGAAGTGCGCGATGTCGGCTTCGGTGATTCCTTGGATGCTGCTCACAGGTCGATCTCTCCTTCGAATACGGTTTCGGCCGGGCCTGTCATCAGCACCGGGGCATCGTCTTGCGGCCATTCGATCAGCAGTTGCCCGCCCCGCGCCTGCACTTCCACACGCCGCGCCAGCCAGCCCAGGCGGATGCCCGCCACCACCGCCGCGCAGGCGCCGGTGCCGCAGGCCAGGGTTTCGCCGGCGTCGCGTTCGTGCACGCGCAGGCGCACCGCGTCGCGCGACAGCACTTGCAGGAAACCCACGTTCACCCGGCGCGGAAAGCGCGCATGGGTTTCGATGTGCGGGCCCAGGCTGGCCACCGGCGCCGTGTCGACATCGGCCACGCGCAGCACGGCGTGCGGGTTGCCCATCGAGAGCACGGCCAGCGGGTGCTCTGCCGCGCCTTCGATGCACCACTGCTCGAAGCCGGCCAGGGGCAGCGGCTTGAGACCGGTGGCGTCGAAGGGCACACGCGCCAGGTCGAACACCGGGCGGTTCATGTCGACGCTGACCCGCCCGTCGGGCTGCAGCTGCAGCGTCAGAACGTTGTTGACGGTTTCCACGCGCACGGTGGTCTTGTCGGTGAGGCCGCGACCATGCACGTAACGCACGAAACAGCGCGCACCATTGCCGCAGTGTTCGACTTCATCGCCGCTGGCACCGTTGAAGATGCGGTAGCGGAAGTCGACGCCGGGCGTGCTGCTGCGTTCCACCGCCAGGATCTGGTCGGCACCGACACCGAAGCGGCGGTCGCCCAGGCGCTGCAGTTGCGCAGTGGTCAGCGTGACGGGCGCGGCGGTGCCGTCGAGCACGACGAAGTCGTTGCCCGCGCCTTGCATCTTGGTGAAGCGCAGTCGCATGGCGGCGATTATCCCCGCCATGCCCGGCCGCCCTGGGGCGGCAGGCGCTCAGCGGCGCTTCAGCGCGCCCGCCAGCAGCGCCAGGCCGGCCAGCAGGCTGAGGGCGGTGGCCGGCTCGGGCACGGCCGTGACGCCGAAGGCAAAGCCGTAGGTCGCCACGCCCATGCCGGTTTCCTGCACCCAGAAGCTGTAGTCGCCGGCCGGCAGGGGCGGGGTGAAGCCCGTCGCACCAATGCCCGCCAGCCCCATCGTCGGCAAGATGTCGGTGCCGATGTCGTTCTCGCCGTACAGCGCAAAGCCCAGCAGGCCGACGGCGCTGAACGAGTCGGGCAACACCGTGAAGCTGGTGCCGCTCATCACCCCGATGAATCCGTTGCTGCCGATGGGCATGGTGCCGTCCAGCACGGTCAGAGACGACAGCTCGAAGCCCGCCGGGACGGTGAAGGTGAAGTAGTCGAGGTCGACGACGTTGGCGCTGGAGGCCCCGGTCGTGCCGACGATGGTCGTGACGCCGCCCTCCAGCAGGGTGACGAGGGTGGGCGTCGGGCCCACGTTGGACAGGTCGCCGTTCACGGCTTCATCCCAGCCCGGGCTGGCGACGGCGCCGGCATGGGCCGCGCTGCAAAGCGCCAGCAAGGACACCGACAGCGCTGTGCGACGGAGGAACTTGGTCTTGGAAAGGCTCATGCGGGGCTCCTGGCGGCAAAAGTTCACACTTTCGGGTTCTACCTCAAATGTGCCGCGGGGCAGGCCCCCGTGCACCCCCGATCCAGGGCATGGACGACGGGCTCCTGAAACACTTCGTGTCGGCTCCGCGCTGCCCCGGACCAGGCTTGGAGGGGCCAGGCGCAGGCTCAGTCGTACAGAGGCAGCTGGCCGGGCGGTCGCGTCTTGAAGCGCCGGTGCACCCACAGGTATTGCGCCGGGCAGCGCAGGATCTGCGCCTCGATGAACCGGTTCATCGCCGCCGCGTCGGCTTCGGGATCGTCGCCGGGCCAGTCGGTCCAGGGTGCCAGGAAGCGCACCACGTAGCCCTGGCCACCGGGTAGCATCTCGGCCACGATGGGCTGCACCACCATGTTCAGCCCGCGCGCCATGCGCGAAGGCGCCAGCAGCGTGGCCGCGGGGTGGCCGAAGAAGGGCACGAAGGCCGCGTCGCGCGGGCCGAAGTCCATGTCGGCCGGGTTGAAGAAGCCCAGGCCGCGCTTGATGGCGCGCACCACGGCGCGGGCGCCGTCCTGGCGCCGGTAGAACTCGTCGTGGCCCAGGCGCGAACGACCGCGCAGCAAGGCGGCGTCGAGCACCGGGTTGCTTTGTGGCGCGTAGATGTCCACGCCCGGCCGCGGCTGGAACAGCTGCACCGCGGCACCCGCCACGTCCACCGCCAGGAAGTGCGGCACCAGCCAGAGCGTGGGGCGCTGCTGCTCCTGCCACAGGCGTTCGGCCAGCATCACGTCGCCCTCGACACGAATGAGTCGACGCAAGCGGGCTGGCGAGGCATGCCACAGCAGCGAACGCTCCAGCAGGCTGCGCGCCAGCCACTGGAAGTGCTCGCGCACCAGGGCCCGCCGCTCGGCGGCCGGGCGCTCCGGGAAACACAGCTCGACATTGCGCAGCGCCACGCGCCGGCGCGCCCGGGCCAGGTGAAAGAGCAGCCACCCCAGCCCCCGCCCCAGCGCGGCCAGCATGGGCAGGGGCATCCAGTGCAGCAGCCACACCAGCACCAGCAGCAGCCGGGCCAGCCCGTTCATCAACAGCGCCTTCATGGTCCGGCCTCGGGCTGGCGAGGCTGCTTGTAGCGGTGGTAGCCCCACAGGTACTGCGCGGGTCGGGCCAGGATCATGCTTTCCATGTTGCGGTTCATGGCGGCAGCAGCAGCACTCAGGTCACCCGCTTCGGTAGCTGCAGGCATGGGCTCGGCCAGCGGGCATACCCGCACGACGTAGCCGCTGCCGCGCGGCAGGCGTTCGCCCCATATCAGCAAGGGTGCCGCCCCGGTCTGCAGCGCCAGGCGCGCGCCCAGCGTCATGGTGTAGGCCGGCTGGCCGAAAAAAGGCACCCACACGCCCATGCCTTCGGGCGGCACCTGGTCGGGCAACAGGCCCAGGGTTTCGCCGCGCTTCAGGGCCCGCATCATTTGCCGCACCCCGGCCAGGGTGGCCGGCGCGGTGGCCAGCGCCGGGCGCGCTCGGGCGGTTTCCTCCAGTTCGCGCAGCCAGGCCTGGCGCGCCGGGCGGTACAGCACGGTGATGGGCTGGCGCGCGCCGAAACGTTCGGCATAGGCCTGGGCCGCCACTTCGAAACTGCCCATGTGCGGCGTCAGCAGAACGATGCCGCGGCCAGCCTGCAGCGCGGCTTCCACGTGTTCGCTGCCTTCCCAGCGCACCGGGTCGGCAATCGGCTGCGCGCGCGGGCGCAGCCACAGCCGCGGCAGTTCCAGCGTCAGCTTGCCGGCCTCGGCCACGGCAGCGCGGCGCTGGGCCAGGCTGACGCCCGCCAGAGCGGCGTTTTCGTTGAGGCGTCGGCGGTAGGGCGCCGAAGCCAGATAGGCCACCCAGCCCACCAGGGCGCCAATCGCGTGCAAAAGCCGCAGTGGCCACTTGGACAGGGTGTGCAGGATCCGTGCAAGCCACCAGGACATCGTTCGTATAATTTGGCTGTCGCCGAGTTAAAGGACAACTTGCGGGGCGACTGTAGGGCCGGGAGCATACCCAGCCCTGCCGGGCCAGCGGCCACACTGCAAAGCAGCGTGGCGCCAGGCAAACAAACCCGCTAAAGCGTTCGCCGCGGGCTCCCCCGCACCGGCGACGCAGCCAGTGCAACCCAACCGGAGCTTTTCCAAGTGGCGAACGACTTCCTCTTCACATCCGAATCCGTCTCTGAAGGCCACCCCGACAAGGTCGCCGACCAGGTGTCGGACGCCATCCTCGACGCCATCTTCAAGCAGGACCCGCGCAGCCGCGTGGCCGCTGAAACCCTGTGCAACACCGGCCTGGTGGTGCTGGCCGGCGAGATCACGACCAACGCGCACGTCGACTACATCCAGGTGGCGCGCGACACCATCAAGCGCATCGGCTACGACAACACCGAGTACGGCATCGACTACAAGGGCT